>Ga0105100_10000922_pt1 | contig 17300 bp, 13 predicted proteins | sample PPLLak12cMay2015_2_FD_87033 | JGI IMG/M metagenome (GOLD analysis project Ga0105100, IMG submission 87033) | Freshwater sediment microbial communities from Prairie Pothole Lake near Jamestown, North Dakota, USA - PPLs Lake P8 Core (1) Depth... | ecosystem: Environmental > Aquatic > Freshwater >...
GAGAACCTGAGAACCTCAGAACCTCAGAGCCCGGCGCCCACGCTCACCTGACCGGGATCAAGGGTATCTTCCCCTTGTTCTCCATCTCCGCCTTGATCGCCCGCATCGACACCTGTGCCGCCATCTGCGAGGCGACCTGGCCGAACGCCTCGGCCGCGGCCGACTGCGGCTCGGCAATCACCACCGGGATGCCCACGTCACTGCCCACGCGAATGGGCTCGTAGATGGGCAGTCGGCCGAGGAACGGCACGCCCATCTGCTCGGCCATCGTCTCGCCGCCGCCGTGGCCGAAGATGTTCGACGTGTGGTGGCACTGCGGGCACTCGTAGTAGCTCATGTTCTCCACGACGCCCAGCGCGGGAATGTTCAGCTTCTCGTACATCCGGATGGCGCGCCGGCTGTCGGCCAGCGACACCTGCTGCGGGGTCGTTACCACGATGGCGCCCGCCACCGGCACCGTTTGCGCCAGCGACAACGCCACGTCGCCCGTCCCGGGCGGCATGTCGATGATGAGGTAGTCGAGGTCGCGCCACGCCACGTCGTGGAAGAACTGGCGGATGGCGCTGTGCAGCATCGGCCCGCGCCAGATGACCGGCGCCTCGTCCTTCGTCATGAAGCCGATGGACACCACCTGCAGGCCGTAGCGCTCGGCCGGCCGAATCTTCTGGCCGTCGGACTCGAGCTGCGCCTGCAGCCCCAGCATGATGGGCACGTTGGGCCCGTAGATGTCGCCGTCCAGGATGCCGACGCGGCTGCCGGCCTTCGAGAGCGCCAGGGCCAGGTTGACGGCCACGGTCGTCTTGCCCACGCCGCCCTTGCCGGCGCCCACCGCGATGACGTTCTTCACGCCCGGCAGCGCAGCGGGCCCGGTCGGCGGCGCGCTAATCGACCGCACTCGAGCCGTCATGGTGACGTTCACGGCCGACACCCCGGGCAGGGCGCGAACCAGTTCTTCGGCCTGGGCCTTCATCTGGTCCTTCACCGGGCACGCCGGGGTCGTCAGCTCGATGTCGAACGAGACGGCGCCGCCGTCGATGACGAGGCCCTTCACGAAGCCCAGCGACACGATGTCGCGGCGGAGGTCGGGGTCCACGACCCCCTTCAGCGCATCCAGAACGGTTTCGGCAGTCATGGCAACTTTCGAGCTTACCACGCGGCTGGCAACCGCCCGGCCCTTGGGGTAGACTCACGCGCACGCTTCCCTCTTTCAAGGAGTGACCGATGGCCGACGCGACGCCAGGGAGTGCCGCACCCTCCAGCAATCGCACAGTGATGATCGTGCTCTCCTACCTGTGGCTGCTGGCCCTCATCCCGCTGCTCGTGGAGAAGGAGGACAAGGAAGTCCAGTGGCACGCCAAGCACGGCCTGATCCTGCTGCTGGCCGAGATCATCCTGTGGGTGCTCATCACGATGATCAACATCGTGACGGGCTTCTTCATCGGCTGCCTCGTCGGCGTGCTCAGCCTCGGGCTCTGGGTCGCCATCGTCGTCCTGCACATCCTGTGCATCGTCAAGGGCGTGAACAACCAGCGGCTGATCATCCCCTACGTCAGCCAGTACGCAGACAAGTTCTGAGCAAGCGCCTCGCTCTCCTGATCGTGTCGGCCACGGGCGTACTGCTCGTGGCCGATCTCTCCCGGCCTCCGGCCGCGCAACTGACGACGCGCGCGGCGCTCGGCGCCATCCACGTGTATCAGGCCACGCTGTCGCCGCTCTACGCGCGGACGGGTGGGATCTGCCGCTTCAGGCCCACCTGCAGCCAGTACGGCGAGTCGGTCGTCCGCGAGTTCGGCGCCGTGCGCGGCGGGTGGATGGCGTTGAAGCGGGTGGTCCGGTGCGGGCCCTGGACACCGCTGGGGACGGAGGACTCGCCACCGACACAGTCATCCTGAGCGACTGGAATCGCGAGTCACCGATCCCCCGATCCGAGGTGATTCGAACACCCTCCGTCCTTCCTCCTTGAGCAGCACCCAGCACGCATAGGCGCCGAGCGCGGTGCCGAATGGCAGCAGCACCATGTTGACGACGGCCAGGCCCAGCGCGAGCGTGCGGGCCCAGGGGCGGTAGGCGCCCAGGGCGCGGCCAATCCACAGGTGCAGCAGGGCCCACAGCAGCGCGATGCCCGAGAGGACGACCAGAGAGAGCGCGGTGAGCTGCGCGGCCATCGGCGACCGCACGGGCACGGGACTGGTGCCCGTAGAGATGGCCAGGGCGCCCGCCGCGAGCGCGCCTCCGGCGAGCGCGACCAGCAGGAACATGGCGCCCCACGCCAGGTGGAGCCAGGACAGGAAGTCGACGTGCCGCTTCACGGGCGTCAGTGTCCCGGGGACACTACGTCACGGCGAGCCGGACGTTCACGCGCGTGCGCGGGCCCCGTCGGGGCGTGACGGCGAAGCGCACGCGATCGCCGTCGGAGGCGCCGCGCGGCACGCGGACCTCGATCCAGAGCGGGCCGATCGCGTGACCATCGCCGAGGCACGACACGCACGGCTCGTCCCAGACCTCGCCGCGCCCACCGCACGCCGCGCACGTGTGCCGCAGGTCCAGCGACAGCGGCACGAGCGCCCCCATCGCGGCCTGGGCGCGATCGAGCACGATCTCCGCCGACACTTCCATCACGCCGTCGGTATCCGACGCCGAGCGGCGCAGGCATTCCACGGCCGCGCGCGCCGACGGGAAGTCGATGGCGACTTCGTCGGCCAGCGATCGGCGAAACGCGCGATCGTCGGGCGCGAGCGCATGGATCTGGGCGCGCGACGCGTGGTAACGTCGAGGCAACACGATGGCCGTACGATAGCGCGGTTGCCTGCAAAAAGGAACCGCGAAGCTGCTACCATGCGCGCATGTCCGGCAAGGAATGCCCGATGTGCGGGGAGTTCATGCGCCTGGTGACCCGGGAAGCCGTGGAGCACGTCCCGGGGCTGCCCCAGCCCATCACGCACGTCATCCGGGAGTGGATCTGTCCCGAATGCGACTACTTCGAGGAAGAGGACGACTAGCGCGCCCCCAGCGTCAGCAGGATTTCCTTGCGGAGCGCGTCCTCGACTTCATCGAAGCCAAGCGTCGTGTCGCACTCGTCGCACAGGCATTCGATGACGCCGGGGCGGCCCTCTTCGGCCACCTCCACGCGATCGCCGTCAATCTGCACCACGTGCATCTGCAAGGTCTTGATCAAAAAGGTGCGGGAGTTCCCGCAGTTCGGACAGGTCAGCGCCACCAGGTCGGCTCTCCTTGGGACCGCAAGGATTGTATGGGATAGGCTACCCCCTGCAAAGCACAATCCGACGGATCAGGCCATTTACACGTAGATCAGCCGTCCGTTCACCCTCCGGTCCGCGTAGAGCGCGCCGGCCGCTTCCTCGTAGGACGCCAGCTGGGCGCGGTGCTGCTCCTGCGGGGCTCCCGTCTTGAACTCGATCACCGTCGCCGTCTCGGGCGCCACCACCAGGCAGTCAATGGCCCCGCGCTCCACGCAGCCGTCCGCCCGGCGCCGGGAGTAGCCGACCTCGAACACGACGCGTCCCTCCGCGAACAGCTCGACAAGTTCCGGCTGCGACAGCACGCCGAGGCTCATCGTCACCGCGCGCGCCACCAGCGCCGCGGCGTCGTCCGGCTCCCCTTCGAGCAGCCGGTCGGCCACGCCCGTCAGCACGCCAGCGTCCCTGGTGCCCGACTGCTGCGCGTGGGCCAGCAGGCGGTGCACCAGCGTGCCCAGGAGCGACGACGAGGACTCGATGCGAGGGAGCGCGACCGTGTGCGCGGCCGGCCGATCGATGGCCACCGGCACGCGCGGCGCGCCGTCAGGCGCGAGCGTCGAGAAGTCGTCATCGACACGGTGGTCGGGCTCCGGCGCCGCCATCCACACCACTGGCTCGGCGCCGGGCACCGGCACCGCGTTGAGCGTGTGCGACGCCGAGGGCCCGGTCCAGATCACCGTCGGCCCCGAGCCACCGGCGCCCATCGACGCCTGGAGCGACACCGGCAGGAGCTTGCCGAGCGAGCCCTTCACCGGCGCGAACCGTCCGTCGCCGGTGAGCGTGGCGCACAGGTACAGGCGGTCGCGCGCGCGGGTGAGCGCCACGTACAACAGCCGCTTGGTCTCCTCCGCCTCGCGCGCCTCGGCGTCCGCATCGGCGTCGCTCTTGTGATCGCCGATGCCCACCATGGGCTCCCCCGCCTCGTCTGCGTCGAACGCGCCGGCCGTGATCCGAATCGGGTCGCGCCCGCCTCCGCTGCCGCGGCTCATGTTGACGATGAAGACGACCGGGTACTCCAGCCCCTTGGCAGCGTGCACGGTCATCAGGTTCACCGCGTCCACCGCGTCGATCATCGCGTTCGACTCGTCTCCGCCGGCCACGAGCTGCGAGAAGTGCTCCACGAGGCGCTCGAGCGTGGCATAGCCGCGGTTCTGGATGCGCCGCACCAGCCCGCGGATCTTTTTCAGGTTCTCGCGCGCCTGCGGCAGCCCCGGGCCGGAGAGCTCCATCGCGTAGGCCGACTCGGCCAGCACGCGATCGAGCAGCTCCGCCGGCGGCAGTCGATCCACCAGCGGCAGCCATCCCGCCAGGCCTCGCTGCGCCAGCTCGATTCGCGCCACATCGTCGGATGCCAGCACCGTCGGAAGGTCGCGGCCTCCGAGGTGGAGCGTCCCGGCCAGATCGGGCGCCAGGAGCTTCAGCGCCTCGTCCGAAGCGCGCACGAACCGCGACCGCAGCAACGCCGCCGCCCGCAGGTGAGATGACGGGTCGGCCAGGAAGGCCAGGAGCGCCAGGACGTCCTTGATCTCGTCCGCGTCGAAGAACCCGAGACCCTTGTACACGTAATAGGGGACGCGCCGGCGCGCGAGCGCCTGCTCGCTGAGGCGGTGCCCCTCGCGCGTGCGGAACAGCACGGCGATGTCGCCCGGCCCGATGGGCCTTCGGGCGCCTGAGGCCCGGTCGCGCACCGTCACCTGCTGCTCGAGCAGCCGCGCAATCTCGTCGGCGACGGCCTCGGCCTGAAGCGTGTCGGATGGGGTCGTCACCAGGCCGAGCGCATCGCGCCCGGTGCCCGCATCGGTGGCCAGGGGAAACCGGTCGTCGTCCGAATAGCGGAACGCGTCGGGGCGATGCGGCTGCTTCTCGATGGCGTCGAACACGTCGTTGACGAAGTGCAGGAGCGGGAGCACGGCGCGGTGGCTGCGGGTGATGGCCGCGCGCGCGGGCAGATCGGGCCGCAACGCGCCGATGTGCCGGCCGGCCTCCTCGAGCACGGCCACCTCGGCGTCGCGGAAGCCGTAGATGGATTGCTTCCGGTCGCCGACAATGAAGATGGAGGGCGGGATGGCGGTGTCCGAGGTGCCCGCGCCTTCGGCCCACGCCGACATCAGCTCGCGCACCAGCCGCCACTGCGCGCGGCTGGTGTCCTGGAACTCGTCCACCAGCACATGGCGATAGCGCGACTCGAGCTTGAAGCGGCTGCGCGAGAACTCGTCACGCTGCTCGAGCAGCGCCAGCGTCCGCTCGAGCACGTCCGAGAAGTCGAGCACGCCGTGCGCGTCGAGCGTGCGCCGGTACTGCTCGCGCGCGATGACGAAGAGCTGCCGCACGCCGCGCGCCAGCACCAGGTTCAGGTCGCGGCGGAATGCGGTCAGCGCCTCGAGCACCAGCGGCCCGATCGCCATCACGTGCTGCCGGTGCGCGTCGTAGTCGGCAGTCGAGCGGAAGTCGGCCTTCTTCTGGCTGAGGCGCTGGCGGGGCTCCTCGTTGGTGGTGAGGACGTGCCCGCAAAGCCGGTCCAGCGCGCCGCGCAGCCGCTCGGGCGCCAGCGGCTCTGCCGATGCGAGCAGGCGGATGTCGTGGGCCAGCAGGACGAAGTCCGGCGTGTCGGGCCCGCGCGACACGAACGTCGCGGCCCCGCCCGGCAGCGACTGCAGGGCGCCGCGCAGCGACTCGTGCAGGCGATGGCACGCGTCGGCCACGTGCATCGTGCGGCCGTGCAGGAACCGATTGAGGGCGTCCCAGGCCACCAGCCGGCGGTCCAGCAGCACCGCCAGGCCCTGCCGCAGGCGCAGTTCGCCCAGGTCGGCGAAGAGGAGTGCCACATCTGAGTCCGTCTGCGCCAGGCGGCGCCCCGCCGCCAGCGCCCGGTCCAGCGAGGCCGCCACCAGGCGCGGGGTCTCGGTCTCGTCCGCCAGCTCGAAGCCCGGATCGACGCCGGCCTCGAGCGGGAACTCGTACAACAGCGACAGGCAGAACGCGTCGATGGTGCTGATGGTGATCTCGGGAAAGGCCTCGCGCACGTCGCGCCACCGCTCGCCGATGAGCGCACCCTCGCGGTGCCGCGCCTTCAGCGTGTCGAGCACGCGCTGCCGCATCTCCGCGGCGGCCTTGCGCGTGAACGTGATCGCCAGGATGTTGCGCGGCGGCACCCGCGCCTCGACCACGAGCCGCACGTAGCGGTCCACCAGCACGCGTGTCTTGCCCGTGCCGGCCGATGCCTCGAGCGCCACGTTTCGGCGCGGATCGGTCGCCATCAGGCGCGCCGCGCGATCGCGCTCCACCTGCGGGTCGAGCGCCTCCGCCCCATCGTCGAAGCTCAGGCGCCGCTGCTCACTCATCGGCCACCTCGACGAACGCCTTGCGGCACACGGTGTCGTAGGGGCACAGGCTGCACAGCGAGCGGGGCACCGGCCTCGGCGGGAAGTGGCCCGCCCCGACATCGTCGATAGCCTGCACCATGCGGTCTTCCGCCGCCCTCAACACGTCGTCCAGGGACTGCCCCCTCGGCCCCTTCAGCGCCCTGATGGGCGAGTCGCCTTCCATCGACAGGTAGAACGCCTCGGCGGGCGTGTGATGGCGCTCCCCCCCTTTCTCCAGCTGCTGCGCCACCGCGGAGGTGTAGACCTGCAGCTGCACCGTGCGCTTCAGGTCGGGCACGTTCTTCGACTTGTAGTCGATGACGCGGAAGGTACCGTCGGCCAGCAGGTCCACGCGGTCGACCTTGGCCCTGAGCGGCACCGTGCGCGTCTCGCCGCTCTCGCGTCGGAACACGAACACGTCGTCCAGCTCGAACTCGATGAGGCGGCGGTCGATGGCCGCGGGCCGCTCGGCCTCCATCGACAGCACGCGATCGATGATGCCGGCGCTGGCCGCGGACCCGAAGAGCCGCGCGCGCTCGAGCGTGGCCTCGGTGGGAGCAAGCGTGGCCAGCGCGCGTTCGCTGGCCTCCGTCAGCATCTCGCGCGCCTCGGGCACGCGGTCGGCGGTGATGCTGCCGTGCCCGCGCGCCTGCCACTCGCGGAAGAACGTCTCGAACAGCGCGTGCAGGAACCGCCCGCGCTCCCAGGGTGGCGGCGCATCCTCGTCCTCGGGCTCCTCCTCGAGCTTCAACACCTCGGAGGCGAAGAACTGGAAGGGGCACTTCAGGTAGCGATCGATGCGGCTGACGCTGATGCGGGCGAAGGTCCACGGCCCCGCCTCGCCCGAGAAACGCGCGTCGGTCCCGGCCCGACGCGCGGCACGCAGGATGGCCCATTCCCGCGCCGCGGGCGCCACGGCATCAATCGCAGGCGGCGTCGCGGTCAGCGCCTCGTCTGCCGACACCGCGAGGTCGCGGACTGGCGGCTCGACACGCCGCTCGAGGCCCACCGTGGCCAGGTCGTCCACGAACGTGGAAGGCTCGACGACGGCATCGGATTCGAGCGCGAATGCGGACACCCGCACACATCTCCCGGCCAGGCCCACCAGGTCGAGGAACATCGCGCGTGCCGCGGCCATCTGGTCGCTCTCGCGCTTGTTCGGATCCTCCGCGGCGGGTGTCGGGTCGAGCAGGCCGAGCAGGAACGGCGGATAGAAGATGCTCCGGCGCGAGCGCTCCGGCCACTCCCCGTCCACCAGCCCGACGAGCTGCACATCGTCCACGTCGGCGAAGCGCGCGGCCTGCGCGTCGAGCAGGCGGATGCCCTCGACGCCCGTGCGCGCCGCAAAGGTCTGCGCGCCCAGCCAGCGCCGAATGGCAGAGGCCAGCTCGCCGCCGGTGGCGACCGCCCCCGGGTCGTGCTCGCGGTAGGCACGGCCAAGCGCACCCACGGCACCGGTGACGGCCCGCCGCACGCGCGCCAGCCGGTCGAGATCGGTGTCCCCGCCGGGCGCGCGGTGATGACGCGCGAGGAAATCCCGAAGGAGGGCCAGCTGCGACGCTACGGCCCCGGCCTCGACCAGCGGCAGCAGGCTCTGCGCGAGGGCGACGGCCACGCGCGCCGCCGGCGCGGCGGTGTGACGGCGACGCTCGTCGCGCGTGCCGGGAGCCGCGAGCTCTGACCACTCGCCGGCCAGCCGCTCGAGCCGATCGAGGCCACCCAGGTAACGCGATTCCGCCAGCGCGCGGTCCAACGCCGACACCGCCGCCGACGACAGCTCTCCCGCGCCGTTGTCGAAGCGGAAATGCGGCGACCTGAGCAGCGCGACCGTGGCCACGCGCGAGAAGCCGCTGGCGACGAAGTCGAGCACCAGGTCGAGCGCGGCCGCGTACGGCTCGGCGGCCAGCGGCAGCGTGTCCAGCGTCTCGAAAGGCACGCCGGCGCCGCCAAACACCGAGCGCGCGAGGTACAGGTACGGGAGCGGACGCCGGACGACGAGCGCGTGGCGATGGAGGGGTGTGGTGTCGCCCGCATGGCGGGCGGCCTTGATGCGCCGCGCCACCTGCGCGAGCTCGTCCTCGCGATCTCTTGATTGGTAGACCGGCGGGCCCTCGACGCCTGGCACGATCAGCGTGGGCCGGCCGGCGCCACGAAACGCCATCTCGGTCACCCGTTCGGCCGGCACTTCCTCCAGCCCGGGCAGCGCCGCGTGGATGCGCTCGAGCCAGCCTGCGGCCAGCATCGCCTCGGTGGCCACCACGTCCACGCGCTCGAGAAGCGGCAGCGTGGACAACAAGGTGAAGTCCACCGGCCACAGGCCGTCGGGGTCGGCCACACGGTCGGCCACGGTGACGACCACGTGGCGCAGCGGACGGGCTGAGGGCTCGGCCACGAGCGCCGTGCGGATGCCGTGCTCGTCCACGAGCCCCTGCGCCTCGAGGTGGCGTTCGTAGCCGGCGAACACGGCGGAGAGAAACGCGGTCTGTCGCAGCAGCTGCGCCGCGCCGCGATCGGTGTCCACGGCCGGCTCCAGCTCGGCGCGCAGGTTGCGCTCGAAGTCGTCCACGGTGCGCGCCTGCCGCCGCACGTGATCGTAGAGCGCCACCATCTCGGCGACCAGGGCCGGGCGGATCGCAAACGGCGGCTCCAGTCCGGATGCCGCCACCTCGCGGGCGATGCGCCCGAGAATCACCTCGCGGTCGAACGGCGACAGCAGGTCGAGCGGCCATCGCGTACGCGAGACCAGCTCGCGGTAAAGGTCCGAGCGCGGCCCCGTCCGCGGCCACGAGACGACGGTCTGACCCTCCAGCAGCCGGTCTTCCACCGAGCGGCGCAGTTGCTCGGCCGCCGCGCGCGTGGGCACGAGCATGAAGGTATCGGCGGCGACGACGGGATCGAGGGCCGCCACCTGTCGGGTCAGGAGGTGGCGAAGGCCCGCCAGACCGGCCACGCGCAGCAGGCGCGTCTGGCGCGGGGTGATCACGGAGTGGCGGCCGGCGCCGGGCGTGCGAGCGCGGCGTCGAGATCGGCGCGCGCCCTGGACATCAGCATCAGGGCCCCGGCGGCGGCAGACGAGGCCTGCGCCGCGCGCGAGGCGTCGTTGGACGAGGCCGCCGCCAGGCGCAGCGTGAAGGCCTGCTCGGCCATTTCCCAGGCGCTCCTGAAGAGCGCATGCACGGCGCTGAGATCGACGGGCGGCACCACGCGATTCAGGCGCGCGCCGTCGCGTCGCCACCGGTCGATCAGCGACTGCAGGCGCGAGGCGGGCGGTCCCGCCTGCGCGCGCACGTCCTCGAGCGCCGACTGGTTGCGGGTGATGGCCCTCAGGGTGGGGACGATCGCGTTCCGATACTTCCGGATGGCCGGCGCGCGCAGCTCCCATTGATCCCGCGCCAGCCGGACCGACCGCGCCGACACCAGTTGCGACTCGACTGTCGCCAACAGCGCCGCCATCTCGGCAGGTCGCTTCGCCCCCAGGCGCTGGTCGGCCTCCCGCACGCTCGATCGCAGCCGCTCCAGGCCGCGCACGTCCACGCGCGCCGTGGCGCGCGTGGCCGACGCCAGCGTGGCCGTCCGGAGCGCGGCGTACTCGCGATCGATCCGCTCCTCTTCGGCCAGCGCCGCCGCGGCGTCTCGCCGGATGAGAGCCGCCCACGTCTCGGGCAGCAGGCCCACGGCGCGGTCCACCAGGCCGAGCAGGGTCTGCAGCAGCGACTTCCGCTCGGCCGACGTCGCGGCGAGTTCAGCGGCGGTCATCAGCTGCTCCACCGTTTCCGCCTCCGTGGGCTCCGGCAGGAGCGGCTCATCGGGCACTACGGCCGGCGGCGCGACCAGCGAGAGTTCAAACGCGCCCTGGCCGGTCCGCGCGCGCAGGTCCGCGATCACCTCGTCCAGCATGCCGAGGATCTCGCGCACTTCGACGGCGCGATAGCCGTAGTGGGTGCCCGGCCACTCGTTCAGCGTGCGGCGCGCGAGCTCGGCGCGGGCCAGGCGCTCGTTCGGGTCCTTCAGCGTGGCAATCTCGTTCAGGCTGCGCGCGACGGTGTCACCCAATTGAGCGAAGTCGGCCTCTCCGCGGGTGGCCGCGTAGGCGCGCGCGCGCAGGACCGTGGCATACCGGTCGGTGCGTGCCCAGTCCACCTGGGACGCGGGGATGGTCACCAGGTGCAGCTCCGCCGACGGGTCGCCGCGCCGCGTGGGCATGGAAAAGACCACCCGATCGTCCAGGCGCGCCCACTCGCCGTACGAGGTGAGCACGCGTCCATCGGTCAGGAACAGCCGAAACAGGCCCGATTCTCCGCCCTGCGCGGCCGCCGGGGCCGCCAGGGCGAGGAGCGCCACGCCCGTGACGATGGCGTGACGAACCCGGCCTGTGGAAATCCTGTGGAAGAGCCGTCGAAAGCCTGTGAACGGCACGACAGAATATTAATTCTTGCCGGGGTTTTCTTCGAAACTTCCTGCCCCAATCGAATCGTGCCGATCTTCGTACGCCGCTTCGCTTGATTGCAAACGCCGTGTAACTACAATCGCTACTCCCGTTGCCCCCGTGTCATCACCCGTGAAGATCTATCGTTTCGAACAGGCCATCGCCGGCCGTGCCTATGTCATCGAGGTGCAATCGGTGACGGCCACCCGTTGGCGCGCGCAGATTGCGCGGCTGCCGGGCATGCCCACCTCGCTGATGCCGTTCTACGGCGCGACGCCCGAGGACGCCGCGCGCGAGCTCACCAACTGGCTGTCGCTGGTCTCGGCCGCCCCGGGCGTCCAGCCGCGTGCCACGCCGGCGGGGCGGTAACCGCCGAAAGAGAAAAGCGAAACGTCCTGTCAATGGTCGCGCTTAGCCGGCCGTTCGCCGCACCTACAATGGGGTGGCATGCAGAACGCCGGCCATTCGCGGATGTCCATTTGCCTGGAGCTGGCACGCGCCATCGGCCGGACGCGCACGGTCGAGGAGATCTACACCGCCGCCCTCGATGCCCTTCGTGACGGCCTCGGCGTTTCGCGCGCGTCGATCCTGCTGTTCGATGCAGACGGGGTGATGCGCTTCAAGGCGCACCGAGGTCTCTCCGGCAGCTATCGCAAGGCGGTGGAAGGGCACACGCCGTGGACGCCCGACTCCCCGGACCCCAGTCCCATCGTCGTGGCCGATGTGGCCCGGGACCCGGCGCTGGCCGCTTACCTGCCCGCCATCGCCGCCGAGGGTATCGCCGCCATGGCGTTCATCCCCCTGGTCAGCATGAACCGCGTCATCGGCAAGTTCATGCTCTATTCCGACACACCCCGCGTCCTCGACCCCGATGAGCTCGAGATGGCGGCGGTGATCGCGGCGCACGTGGCCTTCGCGGTCGAGCGCACGCGGAACGAGGAGAGCGTGAAGCGAAGCGCGCAGCGGTTGCGGTTCGCGCTCGACGCGGCGTCGATGGGCACGTGGGACTGGGACCTGTCCACGAATACCGTCGTCTGGTCCGACAACCTCGAGCGCGTGCACGGCCTCCCGCCCGGCACCTTCGACGGCACGTTCCAGAGCTACGAGCGCGAGATCCATCCCGAAGACCGCGACCGCGTGCTGGCGTCGGCCCGGCGGGCGATGGAGCACGGCGTGCCGCACGAAGTGGAGTACCGGATCGTCGCGCCCGATGGAACGGTGCGCTGGGTCGAAGGCAAGGGCCAGGTCGAATACGACGAGGACGGCCGGCCCATCCGGATGACGGGCGTCTGCATGATGGTGACGCGCCGGAAGGAGGCCGAGCTCCAGCGCCTGGCCGCCGCCGAGGAAGCCAGTCGCATGAAGGACGAGTTCCTGGCGACGCTGTCGCACGAGCTGCGGACCCCGCTGCACGCCATCCTCGGCTGGATCGAGATGCTGCAGTCCGGTGGGCTGCCGCCGGACGTGGCGCGACAGGCGATCGACGTCATCGGGCGCAACGCCAGGCTCCAGGCCCAGTTGATCAACGACATCCTCGACGTCTCCCGCATCATCACCGGGAAGCTCGAGATCGAGCGGCTGCCGTTGTTCCTGCCGCCGTTGATTCACACCGCGGTTGGCGGCGTGCTGCCGGCGGCCAACGCGAAGCAGGTTCGCCTGCTGGCGGACGTCCCCGCCGATCTGCCGCCCATCGAAGGGGATCCCAAGCGGCTGCAGCAGGTTCTCGCCAACGTGCTGTCGAACGCGATCAAGTTCACCCCGGTGGCTGGCGAAGTCCGCGTCCGGTGCGAGGCCGACCAGGATGCGATCGTCATCGAGGTGTCGGACTCGGGAGTCGGCATCGCCCCCGAGTTCCTGCCGTTCGTGTTCGACCGGTTCCGCCAGGCCGACAGCCGCTCGACGAGGAAGCACGGCGGCCTCGGCCTCGGGCTCGCCATCGCGCGGCATCTGCTCGAGCACCATGGTGGCGAGGTTCGGGCGTTCAGCGAGGGTGCGGGCCAGGGCACAACCATCCGTATGCGCCTGCCGGTCTCCTCGACCGCGCGACCCGGTGGGGAGGGCTCGGCCACGCACGACGCGCGCCACGCCGACCTCCGGCTGGACGGGACGACGGTGCTGGTCGTGGATGACCAGGCCGACTCGAGACACCTGCTGACTGCCCTTCTCGCCAACTGCGGCGCGGAGGTCGTGCAGTGCGACTCGGCCGCCGCGGCGCTCGACGTGCTGGGATCCACGAGCGTGAACCTGCTCGTCGCCGATATCGCGATGCCGGACATGGACGGATACGACCTGATCGGCCTGGTGCGCCGGCAGAACGATCAGCACGGCCAGCTCCCTGCGATCGCCGTGACGGCGTACGCACGCTTGCAGGATCGCAACCAGGCGGTGGCCGCCGGTTACGACGGGTATTGCCCGAAACCCGTCGAACCCGTCGAGTTGCTGCGCGTCGTGCAGGAAGTGCTCGGCGCTTCGAGAGTGGCGGGGCGGGTGCCGCAGTAGCGCGCTCGGTCCCGCCTCGCGTGGGTTTGCCATCGCGGTTTCAGCCGACGTCAGGCGCAGGTTGATCCCGGCAGCTCGGGCGGGTTACGATAGGGTCTTCCCAAGGGGGCCTGTAGCGCAGCTGGGAGCGCGCCTGAATGGCATTCAGGAGGTCACCGGTTCGATCCCGGTCAGGTCCACCAACTCAAAGCCCTTGATTCCAAAGGGCTGAAGCCAACCCAAAACCGGTGTGGAAGCGCGCTGCTGCGGCCGAGGCTCGTGCAACCGATCCCGCACTCACATCGGGCGCCGATGTAGGCCGGTGCTGCGTCGCATCATGAGATGATTCGATGCCGCCGACCTACCGCTTCGGCGGGCCGCGTCATGACACGCCGATTGTTCATCTACATGCTCGTCATCGCCGCAGCGGTGTCCGCCGTCGCGGGGTTGATTCATCTCGGCGCCGCGCGGCTGACAACACAAGGTGTCCAGGCGGTCGCCCCGCCTACGCAGGCCACCAGCGCCTTCACGCAGATGCTCGACAACGCGCATCTTCCACTACCGCGCCTCATTCTCCAACTGATTGTTATCGTGGTCGCGGCGCGCGCGTTTGGGGTCGTTGCTCGACGTTTACGGCAACCGGCGGTGATCGGCGAAATCGCGGCCGGAGTGCTGCTCGGTCCGTCGCTGCTTGGATGGATGGCGCCAGCCGCTAGCGGGTTCCTGTTTCCGATCGCCTCGATGCCGATCCTGCAACTGCTCAGTCAGATCGGCGTGCTGCTGTTCATGTTCGTTGTCGGCGTGGAACTCGAGCCGGCCTACTTGCGTGGTAAGGCACAAGCGGCGATCGCCGTCAGCCACTTCAGCATCATCATCCCTTTCACACTGGGTGTCGCATTGTCGCTGGCGCTCTACGCGCAATATGCTCCCCGAGGGGTGCCGTTCCACGCGTTTGCGCTGTTCTGCGGGATCGCGATGAGCATCACGGCGTTCCCGGTACTCGCGCGCATCCTGGAAGAACGCAACCTGACGCACACGCCACTGGGAACCACGGCCATCACGTGCGCGGCGGTTGATGACGTTACGGCGTGGAGCATTCTGGCCTTCGTTGTCGCGATCACGACTGCGGGCGGCGCCATGGAGACGTTGCTGGCGATTGTGGCGCTGTCGGTGATGTTTGTGCTCTTGATGAGCTTCGTCAGCCGTCCTCTCCTGCAGCGCGTGCTCGACCCTGACAGGATGGGCGACTCCCTCAGCAAGGAACACATCGCAATCGTTCTGCTGGTGCTGCTGTCGTCGGCCCTCGCCACCGAAATCATCGGCATCCATGCACTCTTCGGTGCCTTCGTCGCGGGTGTGATCATGCCTGTCGGAGGCACGTTCCGCACCGCGCTTCGCACTCGGCTGGAGAGCATCAGCTCGGTGTTGTTGCTGCCGCTCTTCTTCGTTTACACCGGCCTTCGCACGCAAATCGGGCTGCTTGACGATGTGGCGAGTTGGGCGATCTGCCTTGTGATCATCGTCGTGGCAACAACAGGCAAGCTCGGCGGCACCGTGCTCGCCGCGCGCTGGACCGGTCTTCCGTGGCGCGATTCGGTAGCGCTCGGCGCGCTCATGAACACGCGTGGGCTGATGGAGCTCATCGCGCTCAACGTCGGCTACGACTTGGGCATCCTCACGCCCGAGATCTTCGCCATGATGGTGCTGATGGCCCTAGTGACCACTGCGATGACCGGACCGCTCGTGTCGCTCAGCTTCAATTGGGGCAGAGGTAGAACACTGGCTCCCGCTGGCCCCATGGCGCGACCGTCCTAACATTGGTGCCTTTCCGCACTGAGTCGGTTTTGCTCTTCAAGGACCGCCAGTTATCGGCTCGCCTGCCCTATCCAGCTTGTTTGAGCCCATCGACCTGCTTCAGCCAGTTGGCCATCTGGTTCCAACTCCCGCTGTTCAGGTCCACCATCTCCTTCGCGCTTCTCCGCAACGAGACTGCTCTCGGGTTGGTCAACGTTCCAGACAAGACCTACGAATCCGGGCGATGCGAGCGCAACAAAGCAGGCAGAGGTGGAAGCCATAACCTTAGCCCGCGCGGTTCGAGATCAGCTGCTGCAGCCAGAATCCTCGGAACTCCAATCGGAGCTGTATGTCGACCGTTGCCCCGACTTCTCAGCTCACTACGACAAAAGTCTGCGTGGACCCCGATTAGTTAAACCTGTTCACGGCGCGGACGGGCCTGTGGCTGGTTCCTCCTTTGCAGGGCGATAGCGCGTTCAGGGTCGCCGCCGCGCTCAATCGTGCGTTGCCGTGCCATCGCGCCTTAGAGTTGGGGATTTCGATGATGACAGCGCAGAGTGAGCGGATTCGTTGGACGTCGGTCGTGTCGGCGTTGGTCGTGTGTCAGTTGCTCTGGCAGGTCGCGCCAGCCTCGGCTCAGGGATGGTCGGGTGTCCTGACCGACCTGTCGGGGTACGCTGCGACCAGCATGCATGAGCCGGAGGTGGCGGTGGATGGGGCAGGCAACGCGATTGCCGTATGGTCGCGATTCGAGCCGCCCGCGGTCCAGGCCGCCCGCTACACGGCTGGGTCGGCCGCATGGAGTGGCCCGGTGAACCTCGCGCCGGGCGTCCTTTCGGCAGATGATGCGCGCGTCGCGATGGACGCCAGCGGCAACGCGCTGGTGGTGTGGGTCGAGGGGGGCGGCGTCGGAAACATACGTGCTTCCCGCTACCTCATTGCGACCGGTGTGTGGACACCGCCGGTGACGATTTCTGACCCGGCGATGGGCTACGTTTACGACGCCACGCCGCATCTGGCGGCCGACCCGGCAGGGAACGCGCTCGTGGTGTGGAGGCTGACGATTCCACGCAGCGGATTCAGCGAGTACGTGGTCCAGGGCGTGCGCTTCACGGCGGCGTCTGCGACGTGGAGCAGCCCCGTCGCTCTGGGCGCCATCACGCGCTTCGATACAGTGAGAGCCGACGACCTGGCGGTTGCGGCAGATCGATTCGGCAACGGCGTTGCGGTCTGGAAGCAGGTGACGGGACTACAGGCAGCCTGCTTCCTCGCCGGCAGCTGCTGGGGGCCAGAGGTCGATCTCACGGCGCCGGGCCAATCAGGTTTCCGGCCCAGAGTCGGCGTCGATCAATCGGGCAATGCGACGGTCATCTGGGCCGACCAGTTGGGCTCCGTTCGCACGGTCCGATACATTGCGGCGTCAGACGGCTGGAGCAGTCCGTTCGACCTGACTGCAGCCGGGGCCTCGGGTAATCTGCAGCTCGTGGTTGACGGTGCAGGGAACGTCACGGCGATCTGGGCGGAGTCGAGTCTTCGGGCCAGACGCTACGTCGCGGCAAGCGGCGAATGGCAGGCGACACGCTCCGTGGTGTCGCCGGGGCCCGGCGATCCGGGCCCCTTCGGCGAGCCGCAGGTCGCCGTGGACGGACAAGGCGTCGTGACCGCCGTCTGGTCGAACAACGGAATCATCCAGAGCGCGCGCTACGCGCCGTCGACGGATGCGTGGAGCAGCCCGGTTACGTTGTCGCGGGTGAACGCATTGAACTATCGCGCCTCGTTTTCCCCCAAGCTTGGCGCCGACACCGGCGGCAATGTCATCGTCGTCTGGTACCAAGCGCACGGCGGGGACTTCAGGCGGGTCGTTCAGAGTACGCGCTGGCAGGTGTCCGGCGCCGTCAACAACACCGTCCCATCCGGGCTGGTGGCGGGGTTGATCAACACGCAGGTCACGCTGCGCTGGGTGGCAGCGCTCGCGACGGTGAC
>Ga0105100_10000923_pt1 | contig 17280 bp, 15 predicted proteins | sample PPLLak12cMay2015_2_FD_87033 | JGI IMG/M metagenome (GOLD analysis project Ga0105100, IMG submission 87033) | Freshwater sediment microbial communities from Prairie Pothole Lake near Jamestown, North Dakota, USA - PPLs Lake P8 Core (1) Depth... | ecosystem: Environmental > Aquatic > Freshwater >...
CGAGGATCCCGCTCTCGAGCGCGTCCTGAAAAAGACGGACCTCTGACCGGCGCCAGGATGCAGGGCGCTGCGCCAAAAAGGTGAATCCGCCGGCTCTGAGCCCGGGCGGACGAGCCCCAAAACGGCGTGCCGCCGCGGCGTTGTTTTTTCGGCGCGACTCTAAAACGAAAGAAATGGCGTCATGATCAATTCGATAAACAGATAGGCCAGGAACCCCACCACGGCGACCACCGCGGCGCAGAAATAGTAATGGTTCAGACGGTCGGCGCGTTGGTCTTTGGAGTCGTAAAAGACCGGTCGCATGCACTGGGTGCACCAGGTCTTTTTTTGGTCGGAAACGAAGGTGTGGCCGCAGCTGCAGTGAAGCTCCTTGGGGGGCAGACTCATGACGATGCACTCCTGTTGTTGTCGGGCCCGGTGGCGGCGGGGTCGCTTTGGGGATTTCTGGCCTTGAAATACGCCGCCGCCTCCTTTTGCAATAAAAAGTAGGTTGAAGCGCTGAACAGCGCCGCGGTGACAGCGGCCAGCAGGCCGAAGTAGGGTTTGGCGGCATAAAGCAAGGCCAGCAGGAAAAGATAAATAACCACGATGACGATGTTGCCCACGATGCACACGACTCGCGCCCAGTTTTTGACTTTGAGAAGAAAATAAAAGCACAAAAACCCCAGCATCGCCTGCTGCAGCAACAGGTTCATGGGCATTTCGTCGGGTTGGATCGAAAAAAAACTGTAGAAGAAAAAATAATTGCAGAACCAGCCGCCCACCAGAAAGAGGAAGCCGTGCTTCACACTGGGGGGAAACGCTTTAAACTCCGCCATGAATTCCCGCATGCCCACTTCCTTTCTTGCGGCCCTTGGATCAGCGCCCGCTTTTTCATGTCCGGTACAAACCGTTTTTTAGGGTAAGTTCTGCCCCGGCCCCGCCCCTTTTGCGCGCCGCCTCCGCCGCTGTCGGCAGGGGACCTGCCGGCTGACGATCCGGCTTTTCGGGTTGGCGTCATTCCGATGTTCCGATGGCAGGGGCCATACGCACGCCAAAATCCGCACTTCCCATCACCGGGCTGTTGACGCCGCTTTCCCCGGTTTAAGGTCGCCGCCATTATACACAATTTGAAAATTAAAAATATATATTAAAAACTAAAAAATGAATATTTTTCCCTTGACCAAACTAAAAATACAATTTATTAGAAACCTAAACAAATAAATTGCATTCATTATTGCCATGGGCATCCAGGAGCGCAAAGAGCGAGAACGAGAGCGGCGGCGACAGCAGATCATGGTTGCCGCTAAACGTGTTTTCTCCGAAAAAGGCTTCACCAAGGCCACCATGGAAGACATCGCCAAAGAAGCCGAACTCAGCCCCGGCACCCTCTACCTTTATTTCAAGAACAAGGACGAACTTTACGCCTCCCTGTCGCTGCGCATCCTGCAGTACCTTAACCTCAGACTGAACCACGTCCGCAAGGAAAAATTCACCGACCCCGGCCAGCGCATCGACGCTCTCAAAGCGGCGATGTACGACGTCTACGAGTTCGACCCGCTGATTCTCATCAACATGTTTCACCTGCAGTCCAGCGAGACCCTCAAGAATCTCTCGCCTGAACTCCTGGCGGACATCAAGAAACTCTCGGGCGCCTCGCTCGCCAGCATGGCCAAAATTTTTGAGGAGGGTATCGCCAAGGGGGAATTTGTGGATGAACACCCGGTGGCCATTGCCGATATCGTCTGGGCCCTTTTTTCGGGGCTTGTTCTGTGGGAAGAGAGCAAGCGCATCTTCGATCGCGACAGCGATTATCTGAAAAGCACCCTGGATAGCGCCTTCGATATTCTCAGCCGCGGGATTCGCAAGGACCCCGCGACACCCGCGCCAAAAGGGCTGCCAGGCTAGCACTTTAACCGAATTCTCAAACCGAAAGGAGGTCGAAAAGAATCGCACGGCAACTAAACCAGCACCCAACAACTGCAACTTAAGGAGGATATCAATGAGTGAAAAATCCGATCTTCAGGCATCCGAAGCTTCCATCGCTGTTCATTGGCAGGAAGAAGAGCTCGTCTATCCGTCCGCCCAATTTATCGCCCAGGCCAACATGACGGATCCGGAAATATACAACCGCTTCAGCCTGGAGAATTTTCCGAATTGTTTCAAAGAATACGCCGACATGTTGGACTGGTACGAATACTGGCACACCATCCTGGACACCAGTGACGCCCCCTGCTGGAAATGGTTTGTCGGCGGCAAGATCAATGCCTCCTATAACTGCATCGATCGGCATCTGCCCAAAAACCGCAACAAGACCGCGATTCACTTTGTCCCCGAGCTCGAGCAGGAGGGCTATCAGCATATCACCTACCAGGAGCTGTGGGTGCGGGTAAACGAAATGGCCGCCCTGCTGCGGGATTATGCCGGCTTGAAGACCGGCGACCGCGTGACCCTGCACCTGCCCATGACGCCCGAATTGCCGATTACGATGCTGGCCTGCGCGCGCCTGGGCGTGATCCATTCCCAGGTTTTCGGCGGCTTCAGCGGTCGCGCCTGCGCCGACCGGGTGGTAGACTCCCAGAGCCGGGTGCTGGTCACCATCGACGCCTACTATCGCAGCGGCAAGATGATCGACCACAAGAAAAACGCCGACATCGCGGTCGAACTGGCGGCCAAGGACGGCCAGAAGGTCGACAAGGTCCTGGTCTGGCAGCGCTACGCGGGTAAATCCTCCAGCCCGACGCCGATGGTCAAGGGACGCGACTTTTTCGTCAATGATGTGCTCAAGGATTTTTACGGCGCCCGGGTGGAGCCGGTCAAAATGCCGGCCGAAGCCCCGCTTTTCCTGATGTACACCAGCGGCACCACCGGCAAGCCCAAGGGCTGCCAGCACAGCACCGGCGGCTATCTGGCCTACGTGACGGGCACCTCCAAGTACGTCCAGGACATTCACCCTGAAGACGTCTACTGGTGCATGGCCGACATCGGCTGGATCACCGGCCACTCCTATATCGTCTACGGCCCGCTTTCCTTGTGCGCCTCCACCGTGATCTACGAAGGGGTGCCGACCTACCCGGATGCCGGCCGCTCCTGGCGGATCGCCCAGGATCTGGGGGTCAACATCTTCCACACCGCCCCGACCGCCATCCGCGCCCTGCGCAAGGTGGGGCCCGATGAGCCGGCCAAGTATAAATATCATTTCAAGCATATGACCACCGTCGGTGAGCCCATCGAGCCGATGGTCTGGAAATGGTACTACGAGAAGGTCGGTAAAAAAGAGGCCATCATCGTCGACACCTGGTGGCAGACCGAGACCGGCGGGTTCCTCTGCAGCACCCTGCCGGCCATCAAACCCATGAAGCCCGGCAGCGCCGGCCCCGGCATGCCCGGCATTCACCCCATCATTCTGGATGACAACGGCAAGGCGGTCACGCACCCCGGGACGGCCGGCAACATCTGCATCCAGAACCCCTGGCCGGGCGCCTTCCAGACCATCTGGGGCGACCGCGACCGGTTCGTCACCAACTACTACGCGCGCTACTGCAAAAACCCGGACAGCAAGGACTGGCGCGACTGGCCGTACCTGACCGGGGATGCGGCCATGATGGGCGACGACGGCTACTACCGGATCCTCGGCCGGATTGACGACGTCATCAACGTTTCCGGTCACCGCCTGGGCACCAAGGAACTCGAGTCCGCGGCCCTGGTGGTTCCGGAGGTGGCCGAGGCCGCGGTCGTGCCCGTGGCCGATGAAATCAAGGGCAAGGTGCCGGATCTGTACGTGGCGCTCAAGCCCGGGTTCGAGGCCAGCCCTGAACTGGCCAAGCGCATCTCCCAGGCGCTGGCAACCGAGATCGGCGCCATCGCCAAACCGCGCAAGGTCTGGATCGTCAAGGACATGCCCAAGACCCGTTCCGGCAAGATCATGCGGCGGGTCCTGGCGGCGATTTCCAACAACCAGGATGTCGGCGATGTGACCACCCTGGCCAACCCTGAAATCGTCGAGGAAATTCAGAAAATGTCAAAGCTGTAAGACCCTTTCGCCATCAGACCCGAGCTTGGCGGGGGTCGCCGGTGTGGACGGCGGCCTCCGCCGACCCCGAAAATACGGAAAGGAGGTGAAAGCATTACGATTCAGTAAGCTCCGGCCGCCGCTGGCCGCGACCAGTGCGCCGGTTAATCGATTTTACGTAAACTCAAGGGGGGAAAAATGAGCGGAGTCACATGGGTATACATAATGCTTGGACTTTACATCATTTACTGTTTTTACTGGGGGTTGAAGGGGTATTTCACCGAGAAGACCTCTTCGGGGTACGCGATTGCCGGCCGTTCGATTCCCTTTTTCGCCTATCTGCTGGCGGCCACGGCGGCCTCCTTCAGCGGGTGGACTTTCATCGGCCACCCCGGCCTGATCTGGCGGGATGGGTTGGCCTATGCCTTCGCCTCCTTTTACGTCCTGACGATTCCGATCACCGGCACGTTCTTCTCCAAGCGCACCTGGCTCTTGGGCAAGCGCTACGGGTTTGTCACCCCCGGTGACATGTACGCCTACTACTTCAACAGCGAGGTCCTGCGGCACCTCGTGGTGCTGACCGCCGTGCTCTATTCCGTTTTTTACTCCGCCGTGCAGCTCATGGCCGCCGGCGCCCTGTTCAACGTCATCACCGGCGTGCCCTTCACCTTCGGCGCGCTCTTCCTGGCCTTCGTGGTCTGGTTCTACGTCTGCACCGGCGGGCTGAAGGCCAGCACCTGGGTCGGCGTCTTCCAGTTCATCCTCCTGGTGGGCGGCATCGTCCTGCTGGGCCTGTACGTCGTCATCAACCCGGCGTTCGGCGGGTGGTCGGGGTTTTCGGCCGAAGTCGCCAAACTGGAGGTCAAGTACCTGACCGTGCCGCGGATCATCAACTGGGGGCTGGGCAACGTCAAGGGCGAAACGCCCTGGACCGCCGTCATGATCCTGACCTACATGTTCTCCCTGATGGGGATCCAGTCCTCGCCGGCCTTCACCATGTGGACCTTCGGGATCAAAACCCCGAAACCCTTGGCCTGGCAGCAGGCCTTCATGTCGACCTTCGTGGTCGGCTTCGCCCTGTTTTATTTCACCGCCTTCCAGGGCATGGGCGCCCGCGTCCTGCAGGTTTTGGGCAACCCACTATTCGCCAACCTGACCGATAAAACCGTCGTACCCGTGTTGATGAATAACTTCCTGCCGCCCTTTGTCCTGGGGATCGTCTTCGTGGGGGCCATTGCGGCCATTCACTCCACGGCGGCGCCCTACATCGGCACCGGCGGCTCCATCCTGCTGCGCGACATTTACTGGCGCGTCATCAAGAAGCAGGAAGCCTCCGACTCCGAGCAGATCTGGGTCAACCGGATCCTGGCCACCGTCCTGACCGTTCTGGCGATCTTTGTCGGCTTGACCTCCACCGCGGCCCTGGTGATCCTGGGGGCGCTCGCAACCGCCTTCGGCTTCGTGATGTACGTCCTGCTGCTGGGCGTGATCTGGGGGATCCGCTTTCCGACCATCGGTGCGGTTTTGGGAACCCTGAGCGGCATGCTCGCCGTTTACCTGACCTACAAGGTCTGGCCGAACCCGCTTTCCATGCACTCGGCGTTCTGGGGCACCTTCACCGGTTTGGTGGTCGCCTTTCTCTGCCGCGGGCTTGGCATGAAGGATAGCAAGGAAACGATCGCGCGCCAGGCGGAGGTCCGGGGGTGGCTCGACAGTGTCGACGAGCCCAGCGAGAGCGGCAAGCAATGGCGCAAGGCGATGAAGATCGTCGTGCCGGTGTGGTATTTCTTTGCCATCGGCCCGGCCTGCATCCTCGGCAACAACGCCTTCTCCTTCGCAGGCTTTTCGCCGCTGTGGTCCTGGCAGATTGCCTGGTGGATCCTCGGCATCATCATGATGTGGGGGCTTGCCTTCAAGGCTGAAATGGCGACCACCAACCCGATCCAGGTCGAGCGGGCCAACAAGGAAACCATGATCGTGGTCAGAGAAGTCTGATGACCGCGACGGTGAAAGGAGATATAATATGAAACAGGAAGATGGGTGGATGATAGGTATAGTCGTTTTCGCGATCCTTTTTACGGCAACCTTCGGGTGGGGTCTCTGGGGGTAGGCCGTATTCTGGCACAACCTGCAGCGGGTCCCTGCCGCGGCGTGCGGCGGGGGCCCGGACCTGAACGCGTTTCGGGCCAAACCGGTATTCCTCTGTCTGGGGGCGGCTTGGCCCGATTTGTCCCGACTGCCTGAAGCGCCGCAAGCTTTCCGCCCGCGGCAACCCGGCCGAGGCGGTCCGTGAACGGCTTTCGCAAAGTTGCGCGCATAGAACGCTCCCCCTGGGGCAGATCAAGCGGCATCCGCGCGGTGCCGCTGCAGCCCTCGGGGCGCGCGCCACCAACCGATGTAAACAGCCAACGCATCCGGTACTGCAACCATGGCCGCCAAAGTCCTGATCGTTGAGGATAACAGCAGTATTCTGATCCCCCTGACCTTTCTGCTGGAGCAAAACGGTTTTGAGGTTCAAACCGCCGTCGACGGGGAGGAGGCCCTGGCGGCGGTCGCGCGCTGTGCACCGGATCTCGTCCTGCTGGACATCATGCTCCCCGGCCTGGACGGGTATGCGGTGTGTCAGGCAATTCGCGAGAATCCCGCATGCGGGGAGGTCAAGATCGTGCTTCTTTCCGCCAAGGCCGGCGAGATGGACGTCGCCAAAGGCATGGCCCTGGGGGCGGACGCATTTATCTCCAAACCCTTCGCCAATGCCCAGATCACGGCCACCGTGCGCCGGCTGCTGGCAGGCCCGCCATGAGAACCCGGAACAGATTCTGGTGGTTCGTGTTGTTGGGGGTGCTCACGGTCTTTCTGATCATCGGGGCGTTGGTGGCCTTCTTCTGGATCCAGCTGGCCGCTGCCGAGCGCGCGCTGCTGCTCGATCTCCTGGGCCGGAGCTTCATCTATGTCTTCACCGTCGGCGTCATGCTCCTGGCCGGCCTGGGATTCGCCGTGGACGGTGTTTTTCACGTCTACATCCTGCCCCTCAGCAAGCTGGTCGAGGAAGTCACGCTGATCAACACCGTAAACCCGTCGCACCGCATTGCGATGCAGGGCAGCAGCGATGTCGACTGCCTGGTGACCGCCATCAACGAGAACGCTGACCGGGTGGAGGCCCTTCAGAACGGGGTCGAGGAACGCATCCGGCTGGCCAAGGCCGAGGCCGAAACCGAGAAGAACATCCTGGCGGCCTTCATGGCCGACCTGCCCGAAGGGGTGCTGATCTGCAACACCGACGGCCGTATCCTGTTTTTCAACAACCGCGCCCGGGAATACCTCTCCCACAACCGCTTGTCGGCCAGTTCGACGGCAAGCGGCCTGGACCCCTTCATGGGGCTTGGCCGTTCGGTTTTCACGGTCATCGACAAAAACCTGATTGTGCACGCCCTGGATGAAATCGCCGAAAAGCTCAACAGTGGTGAAGCCAGTGCGGCGGCGCACTTCGTTGCGGTGGGCGAGGGCGACCGCCTGCTGCAGGTCGAAACCGTCCCGGTATTGAACAACCGGCGCGATTTTAACGGCTTTATATTGATCTGCAACGACATCACCGTCCAGCTGGAGATCGACAGCCGGGTGAACGCCCTGTTCAAGTCGCTGGTTCAAAAGGTGCGCGGCAGCCTCGGCGGCATCCGCTCGGCCATCGAGGCCATGCTCGCCTATCCGCAAATGGCGGCGGGGCAGAGCGAACGCTTCAAGGCCATCATTCACGAGGAGGCGCTGCAGATCGGGGAGCTGCTCGCGGATTCCGAGGAGGCCTACTCCCGTCAGGTTTTAACCCGCTGGCCGCTGGCGCACATGCCGGCCTGTGACCTGGTGGAGGCCATCGCGCGCAAGGCGGAGGCCAAGCTGGGGCTGAAGCTGGCGATCTATGGCTGCGAGGACGACATCTGGGTGCGCGTGGACAGCTATTCCATCGTGCTGGCGGTTTTGTTTCTGCTCGAGCGGCTCAAGACGCATATGGGGGTGCGCGATTTCAACTGCTGTCTGGAGCGCCGGGGGCGTTTTGTGTGTCTTGATTTGCGTTGGATTGGAAAACCGGTTAAAATCGAAACGCTTCGGCAGTGGGAGGCCGAGGAACTGAGCGTCGCGGGGGAGGCGATCCCCCTGACCCTGCGGGACGTGGTCGGCCACCACGATGCCGAAATCTGGTCGCATTCCAGCCGGCGGCTGCAGAACACGGCCTATCTGCGCCTGTTTTTGCCGAGCTGCCAATCCGATACGGCGTGCAATATCCGCAGCATCACGATTCTGCCCGAAAGCCGGCCGGAATTTTACGATTTCGATCTTTTCAACCAGCCGGGTCAAAGCCCGGACCTGGATGACCGCCTGCTGACGGAACTGACCTATACCGTGTTCGATACCGAGACCACCGGCCTCAACCCCCGCGGCGGTGACCGCGTCATTTCGATCGGGGCGGTGCGCATCGTCAATCTTCGCCTGCGCCAGGAGGATTTTTTTGACCAGTTGGTTGACCCGCAGCGGCCGCTGCCTCCGGAATCGGTCAAAATCCATGGGATTCAGCCCGAAATGCTGAAGTCCCAGCCGCCCATCACAACCGTGCTGCCGCTTTTTCAGCGCTACACCGAGGAGACGATTCTGGTGGCCCACAATGCGGCCTTCGACATGCTGATGCTGCAGCTGGCCGAAGCCGAGACCGGTATCCGGTTCATCAACCCGGTCCTCGACACGCTGCTGCTGTCATCCGTGGTGCACCCCTCCCAGGGCCGTCACGACATGGAATCCATCTCCGGGCGGTTGGGGGTCAGCGTCGTCGGGCGGCACACCGCCCTGGGGGACGCCATCGCCACCGCCGAGATCTTTTTAAAACTGATCCCGCTGCTGGCCAAGCAGGGGATCTATACCCTGAGGGACGCACGCGCGGCCTCCCAGAAGAGCTATTACGCCCGCATCCGCTACTGAGGATGCCGAACCCGGGAGGGCCGGGTGGTGCCCGAACCCCCAGGACCGGGGCGTGGTTTTGGCCGGCGCCCTTCAAAAAAGAAAAAAACAGGTGAGCCATGGAGTCCAACGCCCTCGACATCCTCAACCAGACCCAGCCCTTTGCCGCCCTGACCGTCCAGGACCGCCGTGACCTGGCGCCGGAGATGATCCGCAAACGCTTCCCGAAGGGGGAAATCCTTGCGGTCCAGGGCAAAACCGTGGTGGAACATGTGTTCGTGATTGTCAGTGGCACTCTGGAGCTGTTCTTCGAGGAAAACGGCCAGCGGACCATCAGCGGCGAGCTCAAGGCCGGAGACATCTTCGGCGGAATTTCGCTGCTGATGAATGCCGGCCTGGCGGTGCGCACCGTGCGGGCCAAAAGCGACACGCTGGCCTTTGTCATGTTCAAAAAGGATTTCCTGTCGCTTTGCACCCGGCAGCCCAATGTGGCCAAATTTTTCGTGGATGAGTTCAGCCGCCGAATGTTGAACGAATCCTATGCGGAGCTGATGGCCGCCACCCAGGGGGCCAAGTTTCTGGCAGGCATCGACCCCTTTTCCTTTCTCCCGGAGAATGTGATCGAAAAGACCGCCGCCAAGCTCAAAGTCGTGCGCCACCCCAAGAACAAGGTGCTGTTTGTCCAGGGGCAGTCGCGGGTGGACTCCCTCTATATCGTCCAGAACGGTGCGGCCGAACGCTACATCGAGGAAAAGGACAAAAAAATCCTGAGCGGCCTGATGGGGGAAGGGGATCTCTACGGCGGCATCTCCCTGCTGCTGAACGACGGCATTTCGGTGCGCACCCTCAAAACCATAGAACCCACCTGTTTCTACGCCCTGCCGAAGGAGGACTTCCTCGATCTCTGCCGCCGCTTTGAGGCTTTCTCGGAGTTTTTTACCGACACATTCGGCAAGCGCATGCTGGACCGCTCCTACGCCAAAGTCATTTCCGGCAGCCTCCAGCCGCGGGAGGAGGGCGCCCGCTTTTTCAACCAGTCCGTCGCGAGCATCAGCAATTCGCGCCTGATCAGCTGCCCCGCAGAGACCAGCATTCGGCAGGCGGCCGTGGAGATGAACAGCCATCGCTGCAGCTCCATTTTTGTCACCCGCGGCGAGGGGCAATTCGTCGGCGTGGTCACCGACAACGATCTGCGGCGCAAGGTGATCGCCGAGGGCTACGATACCGCAAAACCCGTTTCCGACATCATGACCCAGCCGCTTAAAAGCATTCCCTCGCAGGCCCTCATTTTCGAAGCCCTGATGACCATGATGCAGAACAACATCAAACATCTGGCGGTCACCGAGACCGATGGCCGGGTGGTGGGTCTGGTCACCAACCGGGACCTGCTGACGGCCCAGGGCCAGTCGCCCTTCTTCCTGATTCGCGAAATCGTGGCGGCCGAGACCGTTGGCGCCATCATCGACATGCACGGGCGTCTGCCGCGCCTGATCCAGAGCCTGATCAACAGCGGCGCCAAGGCGTTGAATGTCACGCGCTTCATCACCACCATCTCGGATGCGATCACCAAGCGGATCATCGAGTTTGCGCTGGAAAAGTGCGGGCCGCCGCCGGTGCCCTTTGTTTTCATGATCCTGGGCAGCGAAGGCCGCCAGGAACAGACCCTCAAAACCGATCAGGACAACGCCATCGTTTACGAGGACGTGGCGGCGGAGAAAGAAGCCGAAGTCCAGGCCTACTTTCTCAAACTGGCCAAAATGATCTGCACCTGGCTCGACCAGGCGGGCTATGCCTTTTGCAACGGCAATGTCATGGCCCAAAACCCCCAGTGGTGCGGCAGCCTGACCAAATGGAAAAACTATTTCAGCTCCTGGATTCACGCCGCGGAACCCGAAGACTTGCTCCAGGCCAGCATATTTTTCGATTTTCGCGGTGCCTACGGCGACATGCGCCTGATCGACGAACTGCGGCAGTTTCTATTCGACTCGCTGGCCGGGTGGTCGGGGTTTTTTCGCCACCTCACCGAAAACGCCCTGCACTTCAAACCGCCGCTGGGCTTTTTCCGAAACTTCGTGGTGGCCTCCAAGGGCGAGCACCGCGACGCCTTCGACATCAAGAGCGCCCTGATGCCGATTGTGGATTTTGCCAGGATTTACGCCCTGAAAAACGGGCTGGAGCAAACCAATACCCTGGAGCGCCTGCACCAGCTTTATCTCAAGAAAAAACTGAGCTGGCAGGAGTACAACGATCTGGAACAGGGGTACAGTTTTATGATGCAGCTGCGGTTCGTGCGTCAGATCGAAAGCGTGGTCGAGGAAAATGGCAAGCCCGACAATTACATCAACCCCAAAAAGCTTTCGCGCATCGAACAGACCATGCTAAAGGAGATATTCAAGCGCATCGAAAAGTTCCAGACCAAGCTGAGCGTGGAGTTCACCGGGCTGCCCTGACGCCGGATGCCGTCAACCCGTGGCGTGTGAGGAGGAAATCATGTCGATCGACAAACTGGCCTGCTGCATTGATTTTTCTGGAAATTCCGAAGCCGCCTTCAATTTCGCCCTGGAATTGGCGGAAAAGTACCATGCCAAACTGTATCTGCTGCATGTGCTGCCGCCGGTGGTCAATCCCACCCTGACCGGCTCCGAGTGGGCCGTTCCGGACCAGCCGGTGGACGCGCTGATCATGAGGCTCGAAGAGCAGATGGAAAAGGACTACGGCAACCAGATCAAAAGCCGGGTGCCTTACGAAATCGTCGTGCTGGACGGTCACGTGTCCACCGAGATTGTGCGCTACCTCGCGGCCAACGCCATGGACCTGGTGGTGGTGGGGTCTTACGGACTTTCGGGGATGGGGTTGGTGGTTTTCGGCAGCGTGGCCAAGCGGGTGGCCGAGAAGGCGCCCTGCTCGGTGATCATCGTGCGCCCCCCGGCGGCGGCAGCGCTTTAGGCGCCTCCGTTGCAACCGCCCTGACGGGGGGGAGAGGAGAGTTCTACCCGTCGCGCGTGATGGTGGCGGTCAGTTCCCGCAGCACCTCTTCGGCGCGCTGGTCGTCCACCTGGCAGGTGCCGACCGCTTTATGACCGCCGCCCCCGTTTTTAAGCATCAAGGCACCGACGTTGGTTTTGGCGGTCAGGTTGAAGATCGACTTGCCCACCGCAAACACGGTTTTGCCTGCCACCGAGGCGCTGATGGCGCGGATGGAGATATTGCACTGGGGAAAAAGGGCATAGAGCAGGAACCGGTTGCCCGGATAGATGGGATCGACCTTCCGCAGGTCGAGCAGCACCAGGTTTTTGTAAACCCGCGCGTGGTCCTGCAGCTGGGCCTTGAAAAGCGCTTCGTAACTGAAATAGATTTCCACCCGTTCGCGCACATCGGGCAGCCGCATAATTTCGTCGATCGGCATCGTGCCGCAATACCCGATCAAGTCCCGCATCAGCCGGTCGTGGGAAATCTTGAAATCCTTGAAACGGTCCAGGCCGGTCCTGCCGTCCATGATGAAGCTCAGCAGCGCCCATCCCTGGGGGTGAAGCACCTCCTCCAGGCTGAAGCGTCCGGAATCGGCCCGGTCCACGGCCGTCATCATGTCTTCGAATGATTTCGGAAAGCGCTCAAAGCCCCCGAAATGGTTGAAGACCACGCGCGCGGCGGACGGCGCGTGGGGGTCGATCACATGATCGCGCCGCCTGGGGCTGCGCAGGGTTTCCGACAGGTGGTGGTCGATGCAGAGATGCGCCCCGGGTACGTAAGGCAGGTTGGTGATGATGTCGTTCGGGCAGACCGCTATCTTGCGGTCCTGCATCTCTTTGGGATGGGCGAAAAGAATTTCGTCCGCCAGTCCAAGATAGCGGATAAGCGCCGCGCAGACCAAGCCGTCCATGTCACTGCGGGTGATCAAACGGAATTTTCGGCTCTCGCTCATCGTCTTTTCCCCAATCCGAGTCAAAAATACGTGGGAGCCGGCAGGTTGCCGGTCCGCTTGGTTCAAAGAAGTTTCTTATAGCCGGGTACCCCGCGACTGTCAAAAACAAATTTGAACTTTTTGCGGCCCCGTGTTTTTTCGGGAAAGGCCGCCAGTTTGCCCCGGGCATCGCCCCAAATTTTCGCTTGCTCTTCCCGACGCCTTGACAGAGGGCGGTTTTTGCCCGATGATGGCCGTCAATTGCCCGTCTTCCGCCACCATCGACCGGACGGGCCGGATTGCGACCCATTCCCATACGGAATTGCCCATTGTTTTTCAAAGCGGTACTTTTCGATCTGGACGGCACCCTGCTCGACACCCTCGCGGATATCGCCGATTGCAGCAATGCCGTCCTGCGCAGTCAAGGACATCCCGCACACCCGTTGGCGGCTTATCGTCAATTCGTCGGCGACGGGATCGAACAGCTGGCGCGGCGGGTGCTGCCCGAAACCCATCGCACCCCGGACGCCATCGCAACCTGTGCGGCCGAGATCCTGGCGGCCTTTCTGCACCACGGCGCCCGCACGGCGAAACCCTACGAGGGCATTCCGGAGCTGCTGGACCGGCTGTCCGGACTGGGGCTCCGATTGGCGATTCTCAGCAACAAAGCCGAGGCGCCTGCGCGCCTGATGGTCACCCAGTTGTTGCATCGATGGCCTTTTGTTCTGGTACGCGGCGCCCGGGATGGGGTGCCCAAAAAGCCTGACCCGACCGCCGCGCTGGCGATTGCGACTCGGTTGAAGATCCCGCCGCAGCAGTTTCTTTATCTCGGTGACACCGCCATCGACATGCAGACCGCCCGCAGCGCCGGGATGTTTGGCCTGGGGGTGTTGTGGGGATTTCGCGCCGCCCCGGAGCTGATCGCCGGCGGGGCCCGCATGCTGGTGCGGCACCCGGCCGACCTGCTCGCATGGCTCTGAAGAGGCCCCCGACCATGCTGCCCCTTGAATCCATCCGCAATGCCGCGAGGCTCATCGGGGACCGGATCATCCGCACCCCCCTTGTGTTTTCGCCGTCCCTCAGCCGCAGGTTTGACGCCGCGGTGTACCTCAAGCTGGAAAACCTGCAGAAAACCGGGTCCTTTAAAATTCGGGGCGCAACCCACAAGCTGCTGGCCTGCCGAGACCAGATCGGCCCCGATGGGGTCGTGGCCGCCTCGGCGGGCAATCACGCCCAGGGGGTCGCCCTGGCCGCCCAACTGGCCGGCGTGCCGGCCACCATCGTGATGCCCGAGTGGGCCAGCATCACCAAGCAGGAGGCCACCCGGGCCTATGGGGGGGAGGTGGTCATCCGCGGAAAGACCCTGGAAGCCTGTCTTGAGCATGCCCGCAACCTGGCGGCCCAAGGCCGAACCTTCATTCATCCCTTCAACGATCTTGAGGTCATCACCGGGCAGGGCACCCTGGGACTTGAAATTTTCGAAGACCTCCACGCGCCCGACCTGATCCTGGTGCCGGTCGGCGGCGGGGGCCTGATTGCGGGGATCACCGCGGTGGCCGCCGCCATCCGACCGCAAACCCGCATCATCGGGGTGCAGGCCGCCGCCTGCCCGTCGGCCCTCGAAGCCCGGCGGCAGGGCCGTGTGGTGCGCGTCGACGCGGCCCCCTCGATTGCCGACGGTATCAACGTCAAAGAGTTGGGCGAGCTGACCTTCGCGATCATGCGCGAGGGGCTGGACGAGGTCGTTCTGGTGGCGGAGGAGCAGATTGCCGCGGCCATCCTGATGCTCCTGGAAACGAAAAAAACCCTGGCCGAAGGCGCGGGCGCCGTGCCTCTGGCGGCCCTCCTGAGCGGCGCCATCCGGCCGCCCAAAGACAGCCGGGTGGTCCTGGTGATCAGCGGCGGCAACCTCGACAGCCCGCTTTTAGGGCGCATCATCGCCCAGGGGTTGATCAAGCATGGCCGGGTCATGCGGGTTGGCGTGCGGCTCGATGACGTCCCGGGGTCCCTGGCCCATCTGCTGGCCACCATTTCGCGGCTGAAGGCCAATGTCCTGCATATCCACCACGACCGCAGCGCCCGCGATCTTCCCATCTTTGTCACCCGCGTCGTATTGGAGCTTGAAACCCGGGGGCCCGCGCATGTGGCCGCCATCGCAGAGGGGTTGAAGCAGGCCGGCTGCGATCTGGAAGCGCTCGATGGCGGTGGATCGACCGGATGATGAGGGTGCCGGCCGATCGGTTCAGAGGGCGTCGGCCAGGGCCAGGGCGTTGCGGTTGATGGCGATCTGACGGGATGTTTGCACCGGTTCGTGCGCGCTTTGATCGAATCGCAGATAGACCAACAGGCAACCGGCGGCGGAGACCTTTAGCCCCGGGGGCCACGGTGCTTGCCCCGGGAAGGATGCCTGACGGTTGGCCAGGTGGACCGGGATGCTTTCCACGGCTTCGCAGACTTCCGGTCGGTTTGAAGTGGGCGCCGAACCCAGCGACCGAAGAGGACAAATGACACCGCACACGCTGTTGCGCCGCAGATTGGAGCGGCTGCTGAAAGACTGGCAGACCCAGGGGATGCCCGGGCGGCATAGCTTGCACGCCCAGGCACGCGAGGTGGCGGCCTGGAAAACCGCCAACGCAATCGCAAGCCTGTGGACCGAAGCGCGCCGGATGGCCACCGCCACCCTGGACGACGCCTGGGGGCACGGCCTGCAGACCATTGAAGTTTACGCTGCGCTGGCGGGCCTGGAGGTCCATTCGCTGGGCTTGCAGCAGCCGCCCGAGCGCATCATCGCGGCCTGTAACCGGCTGCGGCCGCTGATTCTCGGCCTGACCGTGCTGCAGTTCGACAGCGAAGACAATCTGGCGCTGATTTGCCGCAGCCTTCCGGCGGAAACCCTCACGGTGGTGGGTGGGCCGATTTTTCGGGCCGATCCGGAGCTGGCCGAACGGGCGGGGGTGGATTACGTGGCGCGCCATGTGGGTGATTTTTTGCAGTATCTGCTGGCCTGGTAGGCGGGGCTGACCGCCATGATGCAGCGCCCCAGCGCACAGACCGCCGCATCCGGCGGTTTGAAGCGGCAGCAGTTGTGGGGCTGCCTGGCGATTTTCGGCTCGGCGTTCTTCTTTTATCTCGCCACCACCACCATCCGCTGGTCCCAGGCGCACACGGCCATTGACCCGGCCTTTTTCGTGATCGTGCGGTTTTTTCTGGGTTTTACGGTGGTCAGCACGAGTCTGCTGCTGCATCGGCAAGCGCTGTGGCCCCGCAAATTCCGTTACCTGCTCGGCAGTACGATTGCCAACTGCCTGGCGGTGTATTGCTTCTTCAAGGCGGTCGCCCTGACCTCGGTGGCCGAGGCCAATATTCTCAACATGACCTACCCGGTTTTTATCGCGGTCTTCACCTGGATGTTTCTCCACGCCCAGCGCGACGGGGTCACCCTCGTCCTGGTGGCAATAGCCATGGCGGGCATCTGGCTGCTGCTGAAACCGGGTAAAATCGGCCGCTTTCTCATTGACCTTCCTCAATCTGGCCCGCCAGCACGACGCCTCCGAAACCATCCTGCTGGTCATGTTTGGACTGGGAACGGTGATCATGCTGGGCCTGTTTTACGACCGGCTTTTCGTGCCCGATCGGACGGCGTTTTTTTTCTGATGGTCTCCGCGCTTTTCGGGGTCGGTGGACAGTACCTGCTGACCTTCGGGTTTCGGTATGTCACGGCGCTCGAAGGCGGGATTATTTCCTCGACGCGCATACTGCTGGCGGCTTTTCTCGGGCCATACCTGGCCGCGGAGAACCCGCTGTCGGCGGCGGGCTGGATCGGGGCTTTGCTGATATTTGGCGCCAACGTGCTGCTGGCGGTCAGAAAAGGCCGGTCCCTGGCGGGAAGCGCAAATCCAATCGGCGTGCCGGTCTCGGCCGGCAAAAAAATTTAAGGCAGGGGGATTTTTTTCTCAAGCCGGCCGCCCGGCGGCCGATAAGAAAACTCAAGAGCGCAAACAACCGCACTCTGGTTTATCCTCCTTCTCTCCTTTCGTTTGAGGGCGCCATCGGGGCGCCCTCGCTTTTTTGGCGTTCTGAATTCCACGTTGCGCTTCAGCCTCGCGCGCCTTCAGGGCCCGACCTCAAAAAAGGCCTCCCCGAGCACCTCGCCGCTTTCCGTCACCACCGCCACGCGCCAGGACCCCGCGAACTTTGCGCTGTCGATCGTCAGGCGGCTCCAGGTGCGGGTGCGGGGGTGCCGAATCGCCAGCGGGACCTTGCAGTGCTCTCGGCCGTCTTGGAAATAGACGTGGGTCAGTTTGAGGGGTGGGTGACGGGCGTAAACGGTCATCCAGACATGCGGTTTCTCCGACCGCCCGTATCTGAAAAATGTTTCCGACACGATACAATGAAACATAGAAACTATACGGCAGACCACCCACACGAGAAGACTACAACCATA
>Ga0105100_10000924_pt1 | contig 17277 bp, 15 predicted proteins | sample PPLLak12cMay2015_2_FD_87033 | JGI IMG/M metagenome (GOLD analysis project Ga0105100, IMG submission 87033) | Freshwater sediment microbial communities from Prairie Pothole Lake near Jamestown, North Dakota, USA - PPLs Lake P8 Core (1) Depth... | ecosystem: Environmental > Aquatic > Freshwater >...
CGTCGTTTACAAGCCAGGGCGGCCAAATATGGCTTCTGCCTTCAGCCAGCGCAGATGGCATAATTATGTTATGAGTAGTAGCCAGCGCAGATGGCATAATTATGTTATGAGTAGTAGCCAGCGCAGATGGCATAATTATGTTATGAGTAGTAGACCCTGCGCTCTTTGCAGGGTCGAGGAATCCCTGACCCCTTGTTCTTTGTAACCCTGCCGGCAGGGAAAAGGCAACTATCGCCACAGGGATTTCTCACTGCGTTCGAAATGACAACCTGGCTGGTCTGGTTTTGCATGAAATTCCTGAACAATAGATACACTACCGCAGATGGGGGTGCAACCTCTAATATTCTGCCTGGCGGTCGCGGCGGTGAATTAATCGATATCCAGGCGCAGGTGCAGCTCTTTAAGCTGGGCGTCATCAGCGGGTGAAGGGGCATCCGCCATCACATCGCGCGCAACCTGGTTTTTCGGGAAGGCAATCACTTCCCGAATGTTGGGCTCATCCGCCAGGAGCATACACACGCGGTCGATGCCAGGAGCAATGCCGCCATGCGGCGGTGTGCCATATTGGAAAGCCTCCAGCATGTGCCCGAAGCGCTGACGAGCCACCTCCGGCTCCAACCCGATAAGCTCGAAGACCTTTTCTTGCAAGGCGCGGTGGTGGATACGGATCGAGCCGCCGCCTACCTCGAAGCCGTTGAGCACCATGTCATACTGCTGCCCGCGCGCCTTGCCGGTCTCGCTATCCAGCAAAGGGATATCCTCCGGCATGGGGGCAGTGAACAGGTGGTGGCTGGGGTCCCAGCGCTCTTCCTCTGTGTTATACATGACGAACGGGAAGTCGACCACCCAGCAGAACGCCAGCACAGCGGGATCGCGCAGACCCAGCCGGTCGCCCAGGTGCTCGCGCAGCCGGCCCAGGCTTTCGTAGACGACAGCTGGTTGGTCGGCAACGAAGAGCAGCAGGTCCCCGGCCTGGGCCTGCAGGCGTCCGAGGATGGTTTGAAGCGTATCGGGAGGCAGGTATTTGGTAAATGAGGAACGCATCTGCCCATCGCCGGTCAGGGCGATATAGGCCAATCCATGGGCTTTGAACTTGTGAACGAACTCGACCAGCTCGTCGATCTGCTTGCGGCTGTAATCGCCCAGGCCGCGGGCGTTGATGCCGCGCACGTGCCCGCCTCGGTCGACGGCGCTTTCAAAGACGCCAAATCCGCAGCCCGGCGCCAGGTCGGTGAGATCGACAAGCTCCATGCCGAAGCGTATATCTGGGTTATCTTTGCCAAAGCGATCCATAATTTCGTGGTAATTCAGGCGCGGCCAGGGGGAGGCAAAAAGCTGTTTATGAGGCACCACCTCAGCCACCAGCTCAGTGAACAGGCCTTCTGCGAGGGACATGACGTCTTCGCGGGTGACAAAGGACATCTCGATGTCCAGCTGGGTGAACTCCGGCTGGCGGTCACCGCGCTGGTCTTCATCGCGAAAGCAGCGCGCGATCTGGAAATAGCGCTCGATCCCGCCCACCATGAGCAGCTGCTTGAGCTGCTGAGGCGACTGAGGCAGGGCATAGAACTCGCCCGGGTGGAGGCGCGACGGAACCAGGTAGTCGCGAGCACCCTCGGGCGTAGTCTTGAACAGGATAGGCGTCTCAATTTCCAGGAAGCCGCGCTCATCCAGGTAATCTCGGATGAACTTGACCACGCGGTGGCGCAGCTCCAAATTGGCGCGCATGCGCTCGCGGCGCAAGTCCAGGTAGCGGTAGCGCAGGCGGGTCTGCTCGTCCACCTCATCGTCAACGGAGATTACAAATGGGGTGGGCTTGGCAGGGTTGAGTACAGTGACGCCCTGGGCTTCCACCTCGATGACCCCGGTTGCCAGGCGAGGGTTCTCCATGCCAGGCATGCGCTGGCGCACAAAACCTTCCACCTGCACCACCCACTCCATGCGCACGGGCAGCATACTCTGGTGGGCCTGGGGTGCGGTCTCCTGGCTGGCAACCACCTGCACCAGCCCGAAACGGTCGCGCAGGTCAATGAAGGTGACGCCGCCGTGATCGCGGCGACGATGCACCCAACCTGCCAGAGTCACTTTCTGACCAACGTGTTCGAGGCGCAGTTCTCCACAGGTATGCGTTTTATACATGGCTTCTCCTCTACAAAAAAAACGCCCTCCGCAGGTCGCGTCGGGCGATAGGGTGCTATTTGGATCGGTCAGCAAGCTGTCTGACCGCACCACCCCGCCCGGCGCGCCAAAGCATTATTATTATCATTTGCATTCAGGGGAGCAAGGTAGTAAGTGGTTTTCATAATGGGCGATATTATAGCACTGCGATCCAATTCGCGGAAGGATTCAGCTAAAACGGTTTTTCCGGAGGGTCCATCTCCAGCTCATCCTCGGCGAGGTGCAGGGCATGAAACTCAGACGGACTTTCGCCGCGCTCGAAGCAGGTCAGGACGATTGCTGCCTGGGTGGTGCTCTTGCCGGCGTTGCGCCAGCGATGGCGAAGCTGAGCGGCGAAGAGCAAGCTGTCGCCCGGATGCAGCAGGTAGCGGTTATCCTCGACCTCATATTCGAGCATGCCAGCCATGCAGATCACGAGCTCATGACCCGAGTGCAACATTCCGAAGCGCCCGCTGCTGGCGCCCGGCTCCAGGGTGAGCATGAACGGTTCTACACCGCCGGTAAAGGCTTCGCCCCCCAAGTCTTCCCACACCCCGCGCGGAAACGCTACCCGGCGGCGTTGATCGAGCTTACGGAAGACGACATCCTGCCTGGGAATTTCCACGCGGAAGAAAGCGGTTATCGGCACACCCAAGGCATCAGCGATTTTATAGAGAGTGCTTACGGACGGCGACGTGCGCCCGCGCTCGATCATGCTCAAAGCATTGGTGGATAAGCCGCTGGCACGCGCTACGGCGCGCATCGACATGCCCCTCTCCTGTCGCAGCACACGCAAACGACTGCCCACATCGATAATCGGGATGTTTCGCTCGGTTTCATCCACTGCACGCCTCCAGGTATTAACGACCGGGTAAAGATTTTACAGCATAGTCAAACAATGATTACATTCTACCGTAATCCTACAATTATATCGAACAATCGGGTTTAGATTGCCGCAATCACATCACGCTCTTGTTTCTGAGTTACGATGCGATCTTCGCAGAAGCAATCTCCGGGCCAAACGGGGATGAGGCGGCTTCGTCGCTGCGCTACTCGCTACGATGGGTATTCGTCATTAAGATTTATGAGGGATTGTCCTGACGCATGCGTACAGCCGCTCCCGATATAGTGAGATCATCGGAGCAAAGGCGCAGTGGTTGTAACTTCTATTAAGGGGTGACGTAATGCGGCGACAGGCTGGAAGCGCACAGCTCTTCCAACGCCTGCTGGTTAGCGGGGCGCTCGTACCACAGGGTGAAGTTCAGACTGTGATCCAGGAAGACCAGGTATTCCACTGGATCCACGTCTTTGTTAAAGTAGTCGAGAATAGTCCAATTAAGCACGTACAGGTTGCCGACATTGACCAGCGTGGGCAGGTAATGGGCTTCAGCCGGCGTGAACGTGGAAGCACCAGGATGGGCGGCGAGGAATTCCTGGTAGGAACGCAGGAAGGTATTCGCCCAATCCAGGCGGAAGCTGCCATCTTGTGCTCCCTGCCAGGAGGTGCAGAAATACCATAGCGCCAACCCCAGGTCGAAGGCGCGCAGGTCGATCTTGGACCAGTCGAAATCGAACAGCCCGGTAACACGCTCGCCTGTGAATTTGAGGTTGCCGGGATGGTAATCGCAGTGGATCACCGTGTGGGGCAGGGAACTGACAGTCGCTTCTCGGAGGACAGACAGAGTAGCAGCGATATTGCCGCGCACCAGCTCCTGGTGTTCCAAGATGCGGGCATCGAAGACCGTCCCCTTGGAGCGCGCCGGGCAGCTCGACCAGGTTTCATTGACAACAGGCAGCAAATCGAGGATACGGGGCTCAAGACGCCTGCCGAGGGGAATGAAGCTGCGACAAGCAATATGGAACCCTGCCAGCACCACCGCCGAGGCAGAAATTTCCGCCTGGCTTAGAATGGGGTCTACCCATGTATAGCGGTCTTCGCCAGGAAGGTAGTCGAAGATGGTATAGAAAACCCCCACACAGTCATCCCCCGCCTCGAAGCGATGCAGGTAGGTCTTCCCATCGCGGGTGCTGTGTATGCGGGCAACCGGCGCACCTGCCTCAACCAGGTGCTCGATCAGTGAGTGCTCGAACTGTAGCTCATCCTCGCCGATGCCGCGCTTGTATTTGCGCAAGAAGTAGCGCCGGCGCTCTCCCGAAGCGAGGGTGTAGATGGCGAAAGCGGTGTTGACGAAGCCGCGCTCGTTCTTCTCGTAATCGACCAGCTCGCCCAGGTCGTATTGGGTGAGGATATCATTTATCTCTACGGTGACGGGGGAGTCCATTTGTGGGTGATTGTATCATAACCAAATTATCCGCCCTCCAATGCATAAAGCAAGTATAATAGCGAAAATTTGAGGAATGGAGAATCCAGCATGAAGCCCAGATTGATACTGCTCATCGCAAGCTTGCTGGTAGCCCTGGCCTTGCTGACATCCTGCGCTGGCCCGGCAGGCCCGCAAGGCGAGGCAGGCCCCGCTGGACCGGCTGGACCTGAAGGGCCGCAAGGTCCGCCTGGCCAGGAAGGACCTCCCGGACCGGCAGGTGAGCCCGCTCCAGAATCCAACGGCGCCAACTATGTTGGGGACACTACCTGCGGCGGTTGTCACCAGGATATCTACGATACGTATATGCAATCAGGACACCCCTGGCAGCTTACCCTGGTCGAAGGCGGTCAGCCTCCCGAGTACCCGTTCACGGAGCTGACCGATCCCCCGCAGGGTTATACCTGGGACGATATCCAATATGTGATCGGCGGGTATAACTGGAAGGCGCGCTTTATCGATAAAGAAGGCTACATCATCACCGACCCTCCCGGCGGCGCTGAGGATGAGGATTACCCAAACCAGTATAACTACAGGAACCGGATTACCGGCTTCGGCGCCGGCTGGGTACAGTTTCACGCCGGGGAAGAGGACCTGCCATACGACTGCGGAAGCTGCCACACCACCGGCTATACCCGCGCCGGCAATCAGGGCGATCTCCCTGGGCTGGTGGGCACCTGGGCGCAGGATGGCGTGCGCTGCGAAGCGTGCCATGGACCAGGTGCCGAGCATGTCACCAATCCAGCCGCGGTAGATATGCGCATCGACCGCGATTCCGAAGCCTGCACAAGCTGCCACCAGATGGACCCAGGCCAGGGCTTGGACGTCCGAGACGGTTTCATCCAGCATCACGACCAGTACGGGGATCTCTCCCAGGGAAAGCACAAGGTACTGCAGTGTGTTGACTGCCACGACCCGCACCTGGGGGTCGAGCAGGCCCGCCGTACCGGGGTCGCCACGGTGCAGACCCCATGCTCAAGCTGCCACTGGGAGCAGGCAGAATTCCAGAAGGTCGCTGCCCACATAAATATCGGCTTTACATGCACGGAATGCCACATGCCAGAGATGATCCAGTCTGCCTGGGGCAAACCGGAAACCTTCACCGGCGATATGCGCACCCACCGCATGGTCATCAATCCTCGCCAGGTCGGGCAGTTCACCGACGGCGGGGCGGAGATCCTGCCGGAGATCGGGCTGGATTATGCCTGCCGCCACTGCCACGGGGGGCCTGTCCGTCCCAGGAGCGATGAGGAGCTGATTACAGTGGCAACCGGCTACCACAATCCACCTGCCCCGTAAATGAAATCGGGGAACAGGACACAAAAACCGGAGCTGTCTCGCGCTCCGGTTTTTTCATTTTAAGCCATATGTATATAAACATGCATGCAAATGTTATATCAAGATTTATGACCTTTATCACTTTGCATTTACTCTAAAGTCGGTCAAAATAAGAATGAGAGAATAGAACATTTTTTAGAGGATTTACGCACTTCAGGGGTAATCGGGGGTGTTTGGGCGGGCGTAGCCCACCCAAACACCCCCATCCACCAACAAACTGCGTAAGTCCAAATTAATAAGCACTGTGGTTTTCATGGAGATCACGCACATGAAACATATTTCATTGAAACGTCATTACGGCGCCTGGCTGGCGTTCGCTATCTGTTTCGGGATAAGTGTGGCTGTGGGAGCGGTGCTAACCCTGGCCCAGCCGGTCAACGCCGCGCCAGGCGCAGACAATCCCAGCCAGACAACAGGAACATATGCCGGTCCAGATGCCTGCGGGACCTGCCACGAGGATATTGTGGAGGCGTGGAAAACTACACGCCACGCCCAAGCATTTTCCTCGCCCATATTCCAACGCGACTGGGTAGCAGAGGGTTCAGCCTTCACCTGCCTGGAGTGTCACGTCACCGGCTACGATGCCGCGAATGCGTCCTACGCACATGAAGGTGTGACTTGCGAATCCTGCCACGGACCTTTCCAGCCGGGGCATCCCAGCACTCTCATGCCGGTCCAGCCCGACGCAGACCTGTGCAGCACATGCCATAAAACGACCACTGACGAATGGCGCGCCAGCCCACATTATAAAGCCGACATCCAGTGCCAGTCCTGCCCCAACCCGCACGCCCAAACCCCACGCGCAGCCACGGTCACCGAGCTGTGCACCAACTGCCACAAAGACATGGGCGATTCGTTTACGCACGGCTCGCACGCCAACTCAGGCCTGGAGTGCAGCAACTGCCATATGTATACCAGCCCGCGCACAGAAGATCCAATTATGGGCCTGGTGCCTACCGGGCATACCTTCACGGTTGGCTCAGAGACCTGCATCGGCTGCCACCAGGACACAGTGCATACCCGGGACACGATTGTCAGGCTGACCGGACAGACTGAGGGGATTCCAGAAGTGGATACCGAGAGTCTGGAAAAGAAAGTAGCAGAGCAAGAGATGGCAATCCAATCGCTGGAAGCCCAAAGCGCGGTGCGGCTATACACTGGTCTGGCACAAGGCGCAATTGTGGGCCTGGTTACCGGCGGTGTGGCTGCCTGGGTAGTGAGCCGCCGCATCCAGGTTGTGGAGGAAGAAGAATGAGTAAGAAAAAGACGAAGGTGAAAGTCAATCTGACCCGCCGGGATGTATTAACGGTAGCCGGGGCAGCCTTCGGCTCTGCGTTGGTCGGTCAATTCGTCACTACCGGTCCCCTCTCGCCATTTTCGACGCTCAAACAGGGCCAGCTGGAGGATGTCCCCGAGACCGGACACGGCGCCGCGACGGGTGAATACCATTGGGGCATGCTGATCAACCTGGATACCTGCATCGGCTGCGAATACTGCCTGCGGGCATGTTCAGCGATCAATGACGTCTCCACCGACAAACCCTGGAATATCGTGGTCGAAGAAAAAACGTCCACAGGCAGTACATTCTACTTCAGCCGCCCCTGCCTGCACTGCCAGAATGCCCCGTGCGTGGAAGTCTGCCCGGTTGGGGCAACCTATCACCGTGAAGACGGTCTGGTGATTATGAACTATGATCGCTGCATTGGCTGCCGGTACTGCCAGGTCGCCTGCCCTTACGATGCGCGTAAATTCAACTGGGAAGCCCGCAGCGACGAGAATCCGTACGTGCCCACTTTCGGTACACCTGAGGTAGACCGCCGCCCACGCGGTGTAGTTGAAAAATGCACCTTCTGCGTTCACCGCATCGATGCCGCCCTGAAAAGCGGACGCATACCGGGAGAGGATCCAGAAGCCAATCCGGCCTGTGTAAATATTTGCCCGGTCGGAGCGCGCACTTTCGGCAATCTGAAGGATCCGAACAGTAATATCTCCCGCCTTCTGGCAGCAAATCCGGCGATCCGTCTGCGCGAGGAGCTGGGAGCTGAGCCCAGCGTGTACTACATACCACCGAAGGAGGGCCTGTAGCTATGGCGATCATCGCGGCACCTCATAATCGATCCTCGATCTCCCCTGGTTTTCTGGCCTGGATGGGTCTGATCGCCCTTTTAGTCGTAATCGGATTGGTGGCAGCCATCCAGGTATTCGTGCATGGGCTGACCCTTACCAACATGTACGATTCCGTACCCTGGGGCTTGTGGATTACGATCGATCTGTCGTCGATTGCCCTGGGCGCGGGCGCCTTCACTCTCTCGGCGATCGTTTATCTGTTCGGTTTGAAACGCTTCCAATCCGTGGTACGGCTGGCGATCTTTGTCGGATTTATTGGCTATACCTGTGCCCTGCTGACATTGGTGATGGATATCGGGCGTCCGGACCGCTTCTGGCATCCGTGGGTGTATTGGAACGTGCACTCCGTGCTGTGGGAGATCACCTGGTGCATCACTATTTACCTTACCATCATGATCATGGAGTTCTTACCGGTAATCACGGAGCACAAGTTCTTCAACCGCTGGCCCTGGATACGGGAAGTCGCCCGCGTGCTGCACAAGGGAGCGCCGTTGTTTGCCCTGCTGGGATTGGGTATCTCCCTGCTGCACCAATCCTCCCTGGGCGCTACATACGGCATCGTCAAATCACGCCCGATCTGGTTCAAACCGAGCATGCCCATCATGTTCATCCTTTCGGCTGTGGCGGTTGGTCCTGCCCTGACCATGACGGTCGCCCTGGTGATCGAATGGATCACCGCTAGACGGCACATCGCCTACGACGTCCTGCAGACGATTGCCCGCTTCAGTGGATTCGGCTTGCTGATTTACGGGTATATCAAGTTTTGGGACCTGGCTGCAGTAACTTACTACGGTCGCATGCCGAACGTGGAACAGGCGTTATACACGCTCAACCAGCAAACACCCTATAACTTTGCATTTTGGGTAGGGGAGATCCTGGTCGGCATCGTTCTACCTGTGATCTTGTTCTTGATACCGCGTTTCAACCGCAATCCAGCGCTGCTGGCGCTGGGTGGTTTTCTGGCGGCGAGTGGCGTGGTCATCAACCGTTGGAACGTCACCGTGAGCGGTCTGTTTGTGCCGCTAAGCTATTCACCCGGCACACAATATGTACTTCCACCGGGAACTTATTTCCCCAATATTGTCGAATGGGGCATTGCACTGGGTATAATTGGGTATGCCCTGGGCATGCTCACCCTGGGTGTGAAATACCTGCCGCTGTTCAACAAGCAGGAGCACGGGTAGCAGAGAAGATCAACAACGCGCAATCCCGTGCTTTGTAAACAGCGCAGGAGTCCGGCAGACCGATCCTGGAAATGGCCGACCGGACAGTGTATTTTTGAGCGCAGCGAAATAGCGGCCTCTAAGAGCCCTCGCTGCGCTGCTTCTTGGTGGACCTGTGGACTGTCTCACTGAACGCGGTGAAGCATCGAGACTCTACGCTGCGCTCAGAGCGACATGGGGTCTGTCATGCTGAACGCAGTGAAGCATCTCAAGCGACAACCAGGAGACTCTTCGCTGCGCTCAGAGTGACGCAAGGTCTGTCATGCTGAACGTAGTGAAGAATCTCAGCATATGAGCATCGAGAATTTTTGCTTCGCTCAGTGTGACCCAGGGCCAGCACGTGAATGAGTAGGAGGAGTATGCGATGGATGAAGCCGAGCTTAATCCGCTGTTGATCATCCTCTTTTATATCCTGCGCTGCGGTGTGCCGCTGGCACTCATGCTGGGAGTATCGTACTTGCTGCGCAGGTTAGGCGTGATCAAGGAAGCCAGACCAGCTCCTAAAGACTGGGACGACAACAATCACAACAATGAAGCTGCAGATGGAGGCCTGGCGCATGGCAAAGTATAAGCTCTGGCTCTATCCTCTGATCTGGCTGGCAGCCGCCCTGTTGGCGGTTGGCGTACTCCTGGCGGTCAACGAACCCGGACGAGCCAGTCCCCCCACGCAGGAGACAGAAGCGTACTGCCTGGGTTGCCACAGCAATCCCGAATTAAGCATGACGCTCCCGGGCGGCGAAATCCTGCCGCTGTACATCGACCCGGCGCAGCTAGCGGAGTCTATCCACAGCCCGCTGGGGATCGAATGTGAGGCCTGCCATACCGAAATCAAGACCTACCCGCATCCAGAGGTCACAGTCAGCACCCGGCAGGAGCTCAGCCAGGCGTACCACCTGTCGTGTCAGAAGTGCCATTCAACCATCTACGAGAATGCCCAGGACAGCGTGCACGCCCAGGTATCGGCAGACAATCCCAATGCGCCTATCTGCACCGACTGTCACGGCTCACATTATACCCACCCGCCGGACGAGCCGCGGGCGCTTATCTCAACCACTTGCTCGAACTGCCATGCGCAGATCTACCAGGAATATAAAGACAGCATCCACGGGTCGGCGCTGATCGAAGAGGATAACCCGGATGTGCCCGTGTGCACGGACTGTCACGGCGTACATAACATCCAGGACCCGCGCACGGAGCAATTCCGAATTGCCAGCCCAGAGATGTGTGCGGGCTGCCACGCGGATGCGGAGCTGATGGGCAAATACGGCCTGCCGGCTGATGTGTATAATATCTACAAGCTGTCCTGGCACGGTGTTGACGTATCGGTGTATAAGGCGCGCTGGCCTACCGTCTGGCACGACAGCGCCACCTGCTCGGACTGCCACGGGGTGCACGACATCCGCTCGACCGCCGATCCCCAATCGAAGGTTAACGCAGCCAACCGGCTGGCTACCTGCCAGAAATGCCATAGCGGGGTCAGCGAGAACTGGACGGATGCCTGGACCGGGCATCACGCTATCAGCCTGGAGCGCACACCCCTGCTGTACTACATCGAAGTTTTCTACTCATCCTTTACCCCCGTCGTGCTGTGGATTGCCGGCATCTATGTGGTGCTGCAGATCGTGCGCAACACGGTCGATCGCGCCCGGAGAAAACCGCGATGAGAGAACAGATCATGAACTCAACAACCCAAACGCCAGCTATACGCATTATACGGTTTTTTCAGCGCTTCACCCTGGCCCAACGCTGGGAGCATGCCATATTGTTTCTGAGCTTCCTGGTGCTGCTCCTGACCGGCTTGCCGCAGAAATACCGCGCCGCGGCCTGGAGCCAGCAAATCCTGGCGACGCCCGAACAGGTGCGGCTGGTGCAAACCATCCACCATATTGCCGCCATCGTATTGATCCTGGAAGTGATCTATCACATCGCGAGGGCAATCTACCTGATGGCGCGCCGCAGCCTGCCGGGGGATATCTTCGTCACCTGGCGCGATGTCACAGATGCCGGCCAGATGGTGGCCTATCTCCTGTTCTTGCGCAAAGACAAGCCCCGCTTTGGCAAGTATAACTTCGAGCAAAAAGTGACCTATTGGTTCTTTTTTATCGGTATCGGCATCCTGGTCATTTCGGGCTTGATCATCTGGTTCCCGGAAGCCGCTACCCGCATCCTGCCCGGCAGCGTTGTCCCGGCAGCCAAGATGGCTCACAGCACTGAAGCGATCGTGGCAGGCATCTTCCTTGTCATCTGGCATTTTTACCATGTCCACCTTGAACGGTTCAACTTGAGCATCTTCACAGGCAGACTCGACGAAGACGACATGCAAACATACCATGCCCTTGAGTACGAACGCCTCGCCGGTGAAAAATCTGGCAGTGATGGAGGTGGGCAGTCATGACCCGCCTCGCCACTTTGCTTATCTTGCTGGGTGCAGGTTTGATCGCCTGTGCCGCCCTGTTCGGAGCTGCTCCCTCGGCAGCCGCCCCGCTGGCTCAAGAAGCCACGCCCATTCCAAACCTATCGATCAGGGATGAATACTGCCTGAGCTGTCACGGTCAACCAGGGCAGACTCTCCAGCTTGGCGATGGCTCGACCCTGGACCTGTTTGTGGATCCCCTCGAACACGCCAGCTCGATACACGGTTCTAACGGCTATGCCTGTGTGCAGTGCCATGCAGAGGTTGGCGAATTCCCTCACCCACCATTTTCTGCAGTCGATAGGCGAGATGTCACCCTCCAGATGACGCACGTGTGCGCACGCTGCCATGAGAGTCTGTATGAGAAAACCCTTGACAGTGTCCACAGCCGCGCACTGCAGAACGGCAACCTCAACGCGGCGGTGTGCGTCGACTGCCACACTGCGCACGCTGTTCGAGATTGGGTGGATGAAGCAACAGGAGAGACCCTCCCAGAGGCACGCACTATCATCCCACAGACCTGCGCTCAGTGTCACAGCGAGATCTACCAGACCTACCTGACCAGCGTGCACGGAGAGGCCTTGACCGATGAAAATAATCCGGACGTGCCCACCTGCATCGACTGCCACGGCGTGCATAATATCCCTGACCCGACAACCAGCGGATTCAGGCTGTCATCACCGACCATGTGCGCGAACTGCCACACAGATCCAGGGCGTATGGCAAAATACGGCATCTCTACCCAGGTGCTTGACACCTATGTGGCGGATTTCCACGGCACAACGGTGGCAATCTTTGAAAAGCAATCCCCCGACCAGGAAACCAATAAACCGGTATGCTTCGACTGCCACGGCGTGCACGATATCAAACGCGCCGACGACCCAGAGAAAGGTCTGCAGGTCAAAGAAAACCTGCTGGCGGTCTGCCAGAGATGCCATCCAGATGCCAACGACAGCTTCCCAACCTCCTGGTTATCGCACTACATCCCTTCACCGGATAAATTTCCCCTGGTGTACTATGTAGACCTGTTCTATAAGCTCCTGATACCCACTGTATTGGGCGGTATGGCAGTTCTGGTGGTGCTGGACGTTTCACGCAAGGCGCTCGACCTGCGCAAGGGCCGCCAGGCAGTCCATGTGCCAGCAGGTGAGCCAATCGAAAAAGTCGCGCCAGAGGTTGCAGCAACGCAAGGTGAGCAAGCTGAGGCTGCCCTTTCGACGGAGCCCCTGGAAGAACCTGAGCCAGAACCAGCCCCAGAAATCGAAGCTGCAGCAGAAACTGAGGTAATGGAAGAAATCCCATCACCGGAATCAATTGAACCGGCAGAGCCGCAGGTAGAGGAAGACATCTCACCTGATCAGGAGGAATCCCCTGAAAGACGGAGCGACCCAGAAGACGCACAGCCCGGAGAGGAGGTGGACAATGGCTGACAGTGAAAAAGCCGCCTCCCAGCCGGTGACACACTACACACGTTTCGATATCACTCAGCGCATCGAGCATATCGTCTTCTTGACCTCATTCTCGATCCTGGGGATAACGGGTCTGGTGCAGAAATTCTCATCTTCGCCAATCAGCCAGTCTGTTCTGTTGGCGTTGGGCGGGATCGAAAACACACGCCAGATCCACCATTGGTCAGCCATTGTGATGATGATCGTCAGCATTTTCCACATCCTAAATGTGCTCTACCGCTTGTTGGTGCTGCGGGTGCGCTGGACGATGATGCCGGTTATCGAGGATTTTAAGCACCTGTACCACGATCTGATGTATTTCTTTGGCCTGCGCAGGCACAGGGCGTATTACGGGCGCTACACCTACGCCGAGAAGGTCGAGTATCTGGCGGTGGTATGGGGCACAGTGATCATGGCGATCACCGGGTTTATGATGTGGAACCCGGTCATGACCACACGCCTGCTGGACGGGCAGTACATCCCGGCAGCCAAAGCCGCGCATGGCGCCGAAGCTATTCTGGCGGTAGCCGCCATCATCATCTGGCATTTCTACCATGTCCACATCCGCCATTTCAATAAGAGCATGTTTCACGGCAAGCTCACTGAAGAGGAGATGGCTCACGAGCATCCTGCAGAGCTGGCGATGATCAAAGCCGGGGAAATTGACACTCCGCCATCTGGGAAGGAACTGCAGCACCGAAAGCGCATCTACTTCCCAACCGCGGGCGTCCTGGCCCTGGCGCTCAGTTTGGGGGTGGCTTTCTTCGTCACGGCGGAGACAACCGCCATCACGACCGTACTGCCGGGTGAAACCGTCCAGGTGTTCGCGCCCGTGACTCCCACTCCGCGCCCGACCCCAACCCTAGCTCCCCTCCCCACCCCCGGCGAAGGCGTGGCTGCCAATACGTGGGAGGGCGGCCTTTCGGCCACTTTCCGCAACCGCTGCAGCACCTGCCACGGCCTGACCGAAGTGGGCGGTCTGTCGCTGGCAACCTACCAGGATGCCCTGACAGGTGGAGAAAGCGGGCCGGGAATTGTACCCGGAAATCCTGATGGAAGCGTGGTCGTACAGATCCAGCAGCAGGGCGGGCATCCGGGACAGCTCAGCGAGGCTGAGCTGCAGCAGGTGATCGAATGGATCGAGGCGAGCGCGCCGGAGCGTTAATCCTCCCCCGGCTGCCCTAACGGCGATGGAAGAATTCTTCAGCCGCAATATCATCGGAGTCTTCTTTTTCTATGGCCTGGCCTTTTATTCGATGGGCCTGGCCATTTTTTTAGAGGTCTCAAACTCGCCGGAGAGCGAATTTGCTCATGCGCTGCTGCCGCTGGCAGGCTTTGGGCTGGTTCACGGCAGCCACGAATGGCTGGAGATGGGCCTGATCACCTACGCCCACCTGACCGGAGAAGTAGAGCCAGGTTGGGTCTACTACCTGCGCCTGCTCCTGCTGGCGATCTCATTTTTGCTGCTGATCACCTTCGGGCTGCGCCTGATCCTGGGACAAAGCAGACGTCGATTAAGAGTGGTCATGTTGGGGGCCGTTATCGTTCTGTGGGGGATTGGACTGCTCCTGGTGCTGGACGTAGCGGAGCCGACGAGGGAGCAGCTCATCGCCGCAGATGTGTATACTCGCTATTCGCTGGCAGTCCCGGGAGCAGTGCTGACCACCTGGGGCTTGATTTTGCAGCGCAGCCGCTTTCAGAAGACGGATCTGCCGCAGTTCGGCAATGATGTGATCATCGCTGCGGTGGCATTTGCTCTATACGGCGGTGTCGGGCAGCTGTTTGCCGCACCGAGCAGCATCTTCCCTTCCAGCTTTCTAAATTCCAACTTGTTCCTGGAGCTGTTTGGATTCCCCATCCAGGTATTTCGAGCGCTGATGGCGATCTTCGCGGCCATATTTATCATTCGCTCACTGCGCGCTTTCGACACCGAGAGCCGGCGGCGCATCCGGGAATTGAGGGCTGCTCAAACCGCCGAGCAGCAGCGCATCCAGGCTCTGCGGGCCGAGCTGCTACACCGCACCGTGCAGGCGCAAGAGCTGGAGCGACAGCGCATCGCCCGCGATCTGCACGACGAGACCGGACAGACGCTGACTGCCCTGGGTTTGGGGCTGCGCGGTCTGGCGGGCACAATCAACACCCACCCCGAACGAGCTGCCTCGCAGGCCCAGCAGTTAGAGGAGCTGGCTGCAAGGGGATTGAGCGAGCTTCAGCGCATGGTGTACGGCCTGCGACCTCCTCAGCTTGACGAGCTCGGTCTGGCAGCCGGGCTGCGCTGGTACACCCAGGAGGTCAATCAGCGCTTCAATCATCCGATCACTTTTTCCACGTCGGTAGACGACGCCGGACTCAGCGATGAGATACGCCTGACAGTCTTCCGTATCGCCCAGGAAGCCATTACCAACGCCATACGCCATGCAGACGCCAGCCTGATCACAGTTAATCTGGAAGGAAGCGGATCCGAATTGGAGCTGTGCATCGTGGATGACGGGCACGGCTTCGACGTGGATGGTGTACTGGCGCGCGAAGAGTGCAGCTGCTTGGGACTGCTGGGGATGATTGAACGTGCCAGTCTGATCGGCGCCCAGTGCCGCATACGCTCCACGATCGGGGAGGGCACCACGGTAGAGGTGAGATTCAAAGATGGCAGGCACACCTGATAACCCAAAGATCCGGCTGCTGCTGGTCGACGACCACGAAGTGGTGCGCAGCGGGCTGCGCATGCTGCTGGATAATGAGGCCGATCTGCTAATCGCAGGCGAAGCCAGCACCGGCAGCGAAGCCATCCAAAAAGCAAAAGAGCTACAGCCGGATATCATCATCATGGATATCACCCTGCCGGATATCTCCGGCATCGAGGTCACCCGCCAGCTGTTGGAGTCCGGCAGCCCATCGAAGATCATCGCCTTGACCATCCATGAAGATGAGCAGTTCTTCTTCACCATGCTCCAGGCGGGGGCCTCCGGCTACGTGCCGAAACGTGCCGCGCCCAAGGATTTGCTGGATGCTATCCGCCTGGTATACCAGGGCGAGATCTACATATATCCTTGGATGACAAAGCTGTTGGTAGATGACTTTATGAGCAGGGCAGGCGAAGAAAGCTCTACCCGGGAGGCAATGGACGGGCTCACCCCGCGCGAGCAAGAGGTCCTGGTAGCCCTGGCGGACGGCGACAGCAGCGAGGACATCGCCGACAAACTGTCGATCAGCACCCACACTGTGGCGCGCCACCGTGAGAATATCATGCGCAAGCTGGGACTGCACAGCCGGGGTGAGCTGGTCAAATACGCCATCCGCAAAGGTCTGATCAAGCCTTGAGATGACCGGCATGCATAGATGCGGTTATGGATCTTCTTTACCGGCAGCTAAATGGGGTAAACACCCTATAAAAATCCCTTGCACAGCCAATTGAACTGCAGCATGATCTTGTGTATACTTTCAATAACCAGGCAATGCAGCCTGGTCAGGAGGCATTACAATGCGCAAGGTTCAATTTACCGCCGTGATTTGGACGCTAATCCTGGCAACACCGCTGACCGCCCTGGCGCTGGTCCTGCTGGCCTTTACCACTCAAAACCTGACCCAAATCGCTACCGCGATCGCCAATTTCAGCATCGAGACGAGTGCCGGGGGGCGTGGTTGGGTGTTGGAATTCGCCCAGCGCTGGCCTGAGCTGGCAGGCATGGTAATCGGGATGGCAGTGATCCTGATGATCTTCTTGCTCGCCCGGCAGAGCGCAAGGGCGGACGAGAAGAACGGCAACCACTAGGTGTTTGACCGCTCGATGACACAACCATAGACCCATAATTACCATACAATACAACCCGACTGCGGACGGTGTGACTTGCCGTCCGCAGTTCGTTTAACCCCCCGCAATGCATCCTGTTCACATCAAATATTCATATACCAGAGCCGATATATTGATATAAATATGATAGTAATAGTTTTATTCTTGCTACCTGACATTTTCGGCAAGGGACACTATTGGACACGGATCACACGGATAAAACGGATAAATCAAACGCAACATTTGTTTATTTCCCTGGAAAAAAGAAAAAATCCGTGTCGACCCGTGAAAATCCGTGTACAAAAACACCAAAATAGCAAACTGTCAGGTGACTGGGTTTTATTTAGACTCTTAGAACATTAACATCGACAAACTAATGTCGTTCATACAGGCTGAAGGGAAATGCCGATCAGTCCGAACAGGTTTTGCAAGTCGGCACGCAGAGAGCGGTAGAGATCATCCA
>Ga0105100_10000926_pt1 | contig 17254 bp, 13 predicted proteins | sample PPLLak12cMay2015_2_FD_87033 | JGI IMG/M metagenome (GOLD analysis project Ga0105100, IMG submission 87033) | Freshwater sediment microbial communities from Prairie Pothole Lake near Jamestown, North Dakota, USA - PPLs Lake P8 Core (1) Depth... | ecosystem: Environmental > Aquatic > Freshwater >...
ATTTCTCTCTAAGGAGATCCACGATGACACTCGCCCAAGTAGTCTATCAGATGTCGACCGACTCGGAATTCGCCTCACAATTATATTCAAATCCCGAAGCCACTCTGTCCAAGAGGGGTCTACAAATCAGTAAAGAAGAACTGGCTTTCTTGCTGACTTCCCGCAATCGGGTTGAGCAGGATAAGCTGAACATCGTCTCGCTGTCTGATGTAGGCACTGGAAACTGGAGAGCCTGATCTATCAACCCTCGCCTGAGGGGTACGAGAAGGGGATTGCCAATCGAATAGAGCAGCTTTGGGAGAACTCGGGCGCGTGGCCGGAACTGATCGAGCTTATGCGCCTGGGGATTGGAGCAGATCAGGAAAGCAAGGGCTCAAATCGGAATATCTCCCAATGGGTATCCCTGCCCTATCTTTGCTGCCAAGCGGCGGGAGGTCACCTGGAGTGGGCGGATGACCTCGCCGTGGCTTGGATTTTGTTTTATTCCGCTGCCCACCTGATGGATAAAGTTCAGGACCAGGATGAACCGGACGCCTGGTGGCGGGATCTCGGCCCGGGGGTCGCACTCAGTGCAGCTACAGGCCTGTACTTCAGCGCCTCGCTTGCATTAAATCGAATCGCCGATCATCCAGATACGAGTTCTTGTGCAGTCGATATTGCCGAGGATTTCCACCGCAGTTTCTTAATCATGACCAGCGGTCAATATAGAGATCTGGGGGGCCCACCCAACGATCTAGAAGAATATTGGGAGCGCGCATCCGCCAAGTCTGGGTCCTTCTTTGCACTGGCTTGCCATGCGGGAGCTCGCCTGGCAACAGACGATGCCCACCGCCTGGAGGGTTTTCAGAGATTTGGCACCCAACTGGGATTGCTGATTCAAATTAAAGACGATCTGGATGATATCCAGCCGCTGCCAGGCTCGACAATCGCCGGTCAGCGGCGTGAGTTGGCGAACTCCCTGACTTCTATTTATACTTTGTCGCTGCTGCCAGAAGTTCAACGCCAGCGGTTGAACGGCATGCTGCGAATAGCTCCTACAGATGCAAATGCAGCTCAAGAAGCCTTGCAGATGATCAACAGCTCCGGTGCAACACTATACGTCTTGTCCGAGATAGAGCGCCATCTCAATCTGGCCATTAACGCTCTTGAGCAGGCTGCTCTAACGGGTCCCGCCAAAGACAAGTTAGAGCAGCTAGCCAACACACTGGCAATACCTCGCCTATAATCTGTGAAGTGAATACACTTGTGGGGATTCCATGCCCCGCGCTTCAGGGCATCACCAGCCTACCTATTCCCATGTTAGCGCGCCGGTGACCAGGCTTCGTTGATTGCAGGTAAATACCCAACTGGACATATAACTACTGTAAGGTAAGGGTAAGTTTTTTCGAATTTGTACTATGTTAGAATAGAAATGGGCATTGGCGGTTATGAACACCATCCAGCGTTTGTGGAGCAGCAAACCATTTCTTCTAGCTATATTTGTTCTTGCCTTTTTAGGTTGGGGGGCAGGACTTGCCCGCACATACCCTTACGACGGGATATTACGATACAGTACATCTGGCACCATCATCGAAGTCGATCCACGCGGTCCAAGCTATAGCACCCTGCAGCAGGGGGACATTGTTTTAACCGTAGATGGAATACCCTGGATCGAGGCTCAGCCCCTTTATGCGGGCATGCATGCTGGCGATCAAGCGCTGCTCGAGATCCAGCGTGCTGGTGTTCAGATCCCGCTGACGATCGAACTGACGGTGCCATCCTTCGATGAGCAGATGACGCGCCTGGCGCCCCTGCTGGTTGCTCTGGTATTCTGGCTGGTTGGGGTAGGGGTTCAGGCATTTAAACCAGCTTACGAACCCACCACGCTGTTTTTTCTCTTCTTCGAAGCCACAGCCATCACGTTGATCGCCGGCGTCAGCTCGTTCATCGGACCAGCCTGGACGACCAGCCTGTTAGGCTTTTCATTGTGGACCATTGGTCCATTAGCGGTGAATTTCCACCTGTATTTTCCTCAAGAAACGCGTCTGCCCCGCCAATTATATTGGCTGACTGGTTTATATTTAATATCCGCCCTTGGAGGTATTCCGTATCTAATATGGGGCGTTCAGGCGGTTCAGTCCACTCCCTGGTATAACGGGTTCTTGTTTGGCAATCGAATTTTTCTCGCCCTGAATTTTTTATTGGTGGTTGCCCTGCTGATACACGCTTACCGGAACGCCACCTCTCCAGGTGTGCGTGGCAAAATCAGGATTGTGGTATTGGGTGGCATCCTGAGCCTCCTCCCGCTGGTCTCATTGATCATCATTCCAGATGCTATCCTGGGAGAGACGGTCGTCCCGTATTCATTCCTCTTTCTCTTCCTGAGCATCCTGCCCTTGACCTATGGGTATGCCGTATTCCGCTATCGATTGATCGAGATCGAGCGGCATGTCAACCGCGGCGCCACCTACATCCTGGTCTACTCAATCCTGGGCGGGTTTTACATGATTTTGTATGCCCTGCTAAACAGGGCATTCCCCACCACCTTCAGTGGAGCGCCGCTGCTCAATACCCTGATCGTGCTGCTGCTTGCCAGCGTCATCGTCCCGCTCCATCGTCGGGTGCAGGTCATTGTCGATACGCTGTTTTACGGCGGATGGTACGATTACCGCTCGGCAGTAACACAGATCACCCAGGGTTTGGAGCAAACCATAGAGCTCCAACCGCTGGCGCGGATGGTCAGCGAGCGGCTAGTGCGAACTCTGCACCTGCAGGATGTATGCGTGTTCGTGCGCGATCAGAATGGAGATTTCACCGTTATCGATGCATCTCCGCGCGCAAAGATACTTGACCAGCCCTCGTTCACCAGCCATCCCTTGCCCCGCAGCAGCATATCTTATCTGCTCGAGATCGGTGAGATCGAACGCACCTCCCTGCGGCAGGCGCTATCGGAAGTGTATTTTACGAAAGAAGAGCGAGAGCTGTTAAATACCGAACAGGATCACCTGTGGGTGCCGATTATCGGTCACGGACAGGTGCAGGGTCTGCTGGCTTTAGGTCCGAAATTTGGCGGCGATATTTTCAGCGGAGAGGACCTGGATATCATGCGCGTCGTCGCCCGCCAGATCGGTCCGGTGATCGGGAACATCCACCTGCTCAACCGGCTCAGGGAGTACGCAGCAGAACTGGAGGTGCGGGTCAAGGAGCGCACCAGCGAATTGTACGATGCAAAGGAACGGGTCGAGGCGATCCTATCCAGCGTAGGAGATGGCGTAGTCGTCACCGGTCTGGATGGGAATATTCAAATTGTCAACCCGGCCTTTGAGTCCCAATCGGGTTATCAGAGTGGCGATCTGGTCGGTAAGAACTTGTTTCAACTCCTGGCAGTTCATAATAACCCCGAAATGTTAAGCGAGATACTTTCACTCCTTACCCAGGGTGACATATGGCGCGGAGAGTTGTTCAACCAGCGTAAAGACGGCACGATCTATGATATCCAGATGTCGATAGCCCCTGTGCACGACCAATTAGGAAACATGGTCAATTATGTCGGCAGCTTGCGCGATATCACGGTCCAGAAAGAGTTGGATCGCATGAAGGATATCTTTGTCTCCGATGTCTCTCATGAGCTGCGCACACCGACGACGAATATCAGCCTGTATCTCGAGCTGATGGACTATGCACCGGCGGCCAAACAGACAGAGTATCTGGGCGTGTTGAAAGAGCAAGCCCACCAGCTTAGAAAGTTGGTGGAAGATATCCTGGATCTATCGCGCCTGACCATGGGCAAGTATAAGAAGATCGAATTTTCTGCAATCGACTTGAATATTGTCGCTGAACAGGTGATCGCGGCCCACCTGCCGTTGGCGGAAGCCTCCGGCTTGAGTTTGAAGTTCGCCCCATGCGATGCAATGCCTCCGGTGCGAGGGGAAGAAAATCAGCTGGCGCGCCTGATCACAAACCTCGTCTCGAATGCCCTGCGTTACACGATGGAAGGCGGTGTTGAGGTGCGCACTTCGGTGCTCGATCACCAGGCCTGTTTGTGGGTACAGGACACGGGTATGGGGATCGATCCGGAGGATATACCCCATCTATTCGAACGGTTCTATCGAGGCCGTCGGGTCAGGCAGAGCCGTATCCATGGCACCGGACTTGGACTGGCGATCGTCAAGGAAATTGTGGACCTGCACGAAGGGTCGATCGATATTAAGAGTATTGTCAATAGTGGATCTACGATATGTGTACGCATCCCGCTTTACGATGATTGAGAATGGCTGGCGAAACTATACTCATTGTTGAAGATAACGATGTCCTCAGGCAGGGGCTGGAGGCGCTACTCCAGGCTGAGGGCTACATGGTTCTGACTGCTTCGCAAGGACTCGAAGCACTCGAGCAGATGCATTCGATAGCGCCTGATCTAATCCTTTCAGATATTTCCATGCCTGAGATGGACGGGTATGCTTTCTTCGAACACGTGCGCGCCCGCCCCGATTGGGTGTCTATCCCATTTATCTTCTTAACAGCTCGCCGCGGTAGGGAAGATATCTTTGCCGGAAAGAAGCTGGGAGCAGAAGATTACCTGGTCAAGCCGGTCACGCGACAGGAGCTGACCACAACGATCCGCTCCCGGCTGGAGCGCAGTCACCAGCTGCTTCTGGCTCAGCTGCAGCAGGCGTATTCATCATCATTGATCATGCTCGCCAATGCGATTGAACTGCGCGACCAGTATACGCGCGGGCACGTCGAGCGGGTACATGGTCATGCTCAAGTGCTGGCCAAACAGTTGGGTCTTTCTGCCGGACAGATAGACCAGATCCATTACGGAAGCATCCTGCATGATATCGGCAAGATTCACATACCGGAGAGCGTGCTCAAGAAACCAGGTCCACTCAATGAAGGTGAGTGGGTTGAGATGAAGAAACACCCCACGATCGGGGTGGAAATGGTAAAAGATATCCTCTATCTCGCACCTGCGATCCCCGTGATCCGTTATCACCATGAGCGCTGGGACGGGAAGGGGTATCCGGAGGGGATATTGGGTGAGGCAATCCCTCTGGTAGCGCGCATCGTTACCGTGGCGGATTCGCTGGATGCCATGTGCACGTCGAGACCCTACCAGATGGCGCTGACCGCGGACCAGGCATACGAAGAAATCCTGCGTGGCAGCGGGCTGATGTACGATCCTGCAGTGGTACGCGCCTTCCAACGCGCCTGGGGTGAGATCCGAGAAAATCTGAAATAACGCCGGCCTAGGGGGAGAGACCCCCATCCGGGTTCATTGTTTGGACAGGATAGGATAGTAAACCTGCGGAGCCTGGCGTTGGATAAGCTGCTCAGCGGCATAAGCCAGGCGCAGCAGTACATGCTCTTGCCAGGGTTTCCCGATCGCCTGGAACCCGATCGGCAGGCCCTGTGAATCACAGCCAGCGGGGAAAGAGATGGCCGGATGACCGGTAAAATTCGAGTAAGGCGCATAACGCATGATCTCGCTAAGTTGGGTCAGGTCAGACTCGCCACCCGTCTCGGCAGAGGGCTTGATAGGCGGAGCCGGGATCGCAGTGGCGGGTGTGACGATGACGCTAGCTTGCTCCAGCGCATGCTCGAAATTGGCGATTGTTTGAGTGCGGATGCGTTGGGCATGCAGGTAATCGCGTGAAGTAAAGGTGCGAGCCAGGGCCAGGTTTGTACGCGTCTCAAGGGCAAAATCCTGGTGATGAGCCGGGTAGTATCGATCGAGGGCGGCAGCCATCTCGCTTGAGATGGTGATGAGATGGGCAACTCGCGCCGGGTCGAGAGCAGGGATGGTTACTTCTTGAACCCTGGCACCCAGGCTCTTGAATCCTTCGAGCAACTCTTCACATGTTCTGACTACCTCTGGGGCAGCATGGCGGAACCAGGGCCAATACACTCCCAGGACAACGTCACTCAGTTCTGTATCAGTGATCCTTTCGAACCGCACAGGGGGATGGTGCAGACTGTTCGGATCGCGCCGATCGGGTCCTGCCAGGACAGCGTAGCCAAGAGCAGCATCCAGGGCGCTGCCTGCCAGCGGTCCGAGATGGCCCATACTCCAGGTGAGCGGTGCAGCCCCGAACTCGCTCACTCTGCCGTAAGTAGGTTTCAGGCCGACCAGCCCGCAGAAAGATGCCGGTATGCGGATCGAGCCGCCCCCGTCGGCTCCGATCGCTACCGGGCAGAATCCCGCTGCCACGGCAGCCGCAGGACCGCTGGAAGAACCCCCGGTGTGATGTCTCGGATTGCGCGGGTTGCGAACGGTGCCGTGGTGCGGGTTGAATCCGGTCACACCGATGCCGATCTCATGCATATTGGCTTTACCTATCAGCAGCGCTCCCGAAGCCCGCATGCGCGCCACCACGGTCGAGTCTTGTTTCGCGGGTGCCTGCCCCAAGAACCTGGTCCCTACGGTGGTTGGGAAAGGCAGCATGTCCACTTCATCTTTCACAGCCACGGGGACGCCATCCATTGGACCAATCGGAACGCCGCGCTGGTAGCGGTCGGTCGAGGCGCGCGCCTGAGCCAGCAGATCGTCTGCATTCCAGGCGATGAAGATATTCATCTTCGGTTCGTCGCGCTGACTTGATTCGATTGCTTCTAAAACGTTTCGGGCAACTTCTTCTGGCGTGAACCTGCCATCCAGATAGCCCTGGTGATATGTGCGAATGGACGGATACTCGAATCCAGCTTGCCTGCCTTTTGTGCCGGATGCCTGATACAGGGAAGTCAGATCAGTCTCGCAGTCGGTGGATATCTCGCTATCTTCGCTGGGGTATACGGGCGAGTAGGTGGGAGCCTCATCGACCAGGTAGGCACGAAATTGGCTGATGCCTGAATTGCTCAGCAAGTTACCAAGCAGCAGCCCACGTAAAACCGGACTCTCTAATATGCTGGCAGTTAACTTGAGCATCCCGCCAGCCAGGCGCGGCATCTTCACAGAACGGAGATCATATTGCGTTTCGTTTTCCATAGGATCACTCTTTCCAATCGCTGGCTTCATCGAGCAGTTTCTTCTCATCCCGCAGAAGCCGCAAGCCAGCGGCTCCCAGGTTATCGTTTAATTGCTCCAAGTTGCGCGGTCCAATGATCGGGCTGGTAACCAACGGATCGCTCAGCAGCCAGGACAGTGCAATTTGAGAAACGGATGCGCCTTTTCTCTCCTGACCCACAGACTGGATTTTCTCCAGTAGCGTCCAGTTGCGGTCTGTGAAGTACTTTTTTACCCCACCGGCTCTGGCGCTCTCGGGCACCTGTTCCGGACTGTATTTGCCGGTCAAGAAACCGCCTGCGAGCGGACTGTATGGGATTACTCCGAGCCTGTACTGGCGGCAAACATCCGCCAGCTCGCGCTCAAATTCGGCCCGGTGGACAAGGCTGTAGTGCGGCTGCAGGGTTTCGTAGCTGGATAAATTGTGCATTTCTGCCGTCCAGATCGATTCGACCAGCCGCCAGGCAGGATAATTGGAACAGCCAATGTAGCGCACTTTCCCCTGGTGGATGAGATCCGTCAGCGCCGACAGGGTCTCTTCGATGCGCGTGGACTCGTCGGACCAATGCGCCTGGTAAAGGTCGACATAGTCCGTGCCCAGGCGGCGGAGCGAGCCTTCGACTGCCTCCATGATATGGGCACGCGATAAACCCTCATCGTTAGGCCCTTTCCCCATCCGGCCGCGCACTTTGGTCGCGATCACCACCTGCTGGCGAGGAATATCGTATTTCTTCATCCACTGGCCGATGATGGTCTCCGCCACCCCTCCCGGATTGCCTTCTACCCATCGCGAGTAGATATCCGCGGTGTCGATAAAGTTGATCCCGGCTTCGTATGCGGCACACAGGATCTCGAAAGATGTGCCTTCATCGGCTGTCCAGCCGAACTGCATACTCCCCAGGCATAGTTCAGATACTTTTAAACCGGTGCGTCCAAGGCTGCGATACTCCACAATGCTTCTCCATTCATTCGCTATCTGGATGTAAATGGCAAATAGGTACGGTAAGCTACGAGCAGGGTGGCGCTGGCGGTATTCCCGCTACCGGCCCTGGAGCTCACCTGCCCGGTCGTGTTGGTGTAGCTGCCGATCAACGGCGCGCTTACATCGATGTTGACCAGGCAGGTATTCCCACCCAGTATGGTCGCCTCGGACAGGCTGAATGAACCTTGCCTGGCTACTGGGATGAATTTCGGGGTGCCGCACTCGCTTGTGGTGCTGAACGTCAGCGGTGAGGCGATCACCATGCCGGCAGGAAAGCTGTCGGTAAAATTCACCTCGAACAAAGTCGTGGATGGGTTGGGATTATGGATGGCGATCTGCAGGGTCGATATGCCGCCCGGTGGGATCACCTGTGGCGTGAACGACTTGGCGATGTGCGGCGGCAGGGCCCCACCTCGCAGCTGGATGTTGATACTGCCCCCATTGGTAGATGTCTGGGAGGTTGCAGTAAAGAGACCTGCAGCTTCGGGCTGGAAGTAAAAGGTGTAGTTACAGGAACCGCCCGGTGGGACGCCGTTCGTGCAGTTCTGAGAACCACTGAACGGCGCCGGGACGCCTCCGCCGATGAAATCTTGTAACACGGCCAGGCCGGTATTTTTTATCGTGATGATCTGCGGATCACTGGTGAGACCAACCGTCAGTGGACCGAAGTCCAGCACCAGGGGGCTGGCGCTCACGGAGGCGCCCACACCCGTACCGGCGAGGTCCACCGAGAATGAGCCCAGGCTGCTCGAGATGATAATTCTGGCGGAGGATGTCTCGTCCGAGGTAGGATTGAAAATATATTCGTACTGGCAGCTCTCGCCGGGCGGGAGCCCAGCAGCGCAGTCCTGGTTTTCGAGCTGGAAAGGTGCCTCTACGTCCCCACCCGTAAAACCGGTGATGGTGGTATCCGGATCCTGGTTAGTGATGGTCACAATTTGCGTTGTGCTTTCCACTCCGGTGCCCACCGGGCCAAAATCGATAGAGAGAGGAGTGGCAAACTGCCCCAATCCGGCCGGAGTGCTGCGCCCTTCTCCCTTCATCTGGATAGTGAACTGTCCGGCATTGGTGCTTGTGGTCGATCCAGCCCCGAAATCGCCGGCTGCCAGCGGTGAAAAGCTGAAGAAGTACTGGCAGGTTTCCCCGGATCCGAGCGGCTGGTCGCAGTTGGAGCTGCGATTGAATGGATCAAGGAGGGTTTGGTCGACAAAATCTGCCAACGCCGCCAGCCCGCTATTCCGGATGGTTACGATCTGCTGCGGGCTGGTCTCGTTCAGGGCGATCGAGCCAAAATCCAGGGACAGGGGAGTGACCGTCAGTGCGGTGCCTACCGCCTCCCCGCGCATGTTGATCGTGAACGGCCCGGCATTAGAAAGGGTCGTGTGGCTGCCTGAGAACTCTCCTGGCGAGGTCGGCGAGAAGGACACGAAATACTGGCAGCTTTGTCCTGGATTGACGCCTACCGAACAGTTTTCGACGATGTTAAATGGCGCCAATACTCCCCCGTCCACGAAATTGGCCAGCTTGGCATCGCCCATGTTCGTGATCGTGACGACCTGAGGGCTGCTGGTTTCTCCCACACCCACCGGTCCGAAATCCAGTTCCAGGGGAGTAGCCCACAGGCTGGGGGCCAGAGCAGGCGCTTCGGGTTCCAGGATCTCATCCTGCTCAATCCCTGCAACTCCCGGCTGCAGGGTGAAAACGAACAGCGTTAAAATAAACCATGAGATTGCCATTCGGGGAAGTACGGATCTGCCAGCCATGTCGCATTGACCTCCTCAAGTAACCCGAATGTATGCGAGGCTCGTTTACCGAACACCGCAGGCACACCGGTTAGCGAACCGCACTATTTTGCTTTTCCAGAGCGCGTGGCATACAGGGACCTGATATCCGACATTATACTCGTTCAGCCTGATTTCAGGCCCTCGCCGCCTGCAGCGCGGCCTGTATCTGCTCCATATGCACCTGATGGTGATAAGGCCCTTCCAGCGCGCCGTATGCCAGGCGCCAGTAGCTGCCTTTATGCTCCATCAGGCTGGCGGGCAGGCGGGCAAACAGCTCAAGCGTCTCCTGGCGGCAGTGTTTGAGCGCCTGGCGCATATCGGTCAAGGTGGGATAGACAGCCACAGTCGCCTGGACGTAAGCATGCGAGTTGGAGGCATAATTGTCATAATGGGCCTCTGCTCCTCCCACGACTTCGGTCACATAGTTGCGGTAGCCTCGTTCTCCGTGGATCAGGTGAGCCAATACTTCTTTGATGCTCCATTCCCCCGGCGCCGGTATGCAGGAGGCTTCTTCATCGCTGACGCCATCCAGAAAGGCATCCAGTTCGCTGTCGCTGATCTTGTATTGATCGCCCAAAGCCTGTGCCAGAGCTCCGATGCTATCGGGGATGGGTGGGATCCGGCGACCGGAGAGCGTCATCATGACGGTCTCCTTTTCTGGGCCGCGGTAGAACTCCACCTTCACCTGGTCGCCAGCACGCTTGCTTTGCAGAGCCGCTGTCAGGTCGGGATAATTGACGATCACCCGCTCACCGATGCCGACAATCACATCGCCGGAGCGCAAGCCAGCCGCATGCGCGCCCATACCCTCGATGGTGTTATCGAGGCGCACGCCGGAAGTGACCGGCACGCCCATCTGCTGGGCGATCTCTTCGTTGAAATCACTCAGCGTGATCCCCAACATCGGGCGGCGGACAAAGCGCAGGTCCACGCCGGTTTCTAACACCGAGGCCAGATTCTCCAGACCGCTGGGCCATTCGCTCTGGACCTCTTTTACCATATTGCTCCATTCGTCGCCTTTGCCAAGGCCGAAATGCTTTAAGCGCACCGTTGCACCACCGGCTTGCTCCTCGATCCCCACTTCAACGCGGGTTATGGCGGGCTCACCGCGGCCGAACCAGGTGAAGCTAATTGACTTGTTCTGCTCCAGGTGGGTGAACTCCCCGGAGGCATAGAAACCTGAATTCCAGGCCAGGAAGACATGCCCGCCGGGCTTGGCATCTAAAATGGCTACATCGCACAGCCATTCGCGAGCATAGGTGGAGTTGGTAAAGGCCTGGTAAATCGAGGCCGGCGAAGCTTTGACCTGCTGAACGAACTCAAAAGTTTGGGTATTTGGGGACATGCGCTATTCTCCTTTAGGAATTGGTTAACTTCATTTTAGCCGCAAATTCTTGAAAATCAATCCCGTTCTTCACGCTGCGGCACGTTATACATCTACTACTCGTCTGCAACGCTGGTGGGTTCATTTGGTGCTATACTCAGCAGGCGAGTTTGGGGAATATTCTGGTAAGTTCAGGCTTAAAGGTCCATAGTTGGTGATGGGTTCGTATCCGTCTGCCGGGGAGCAGCTCTCCATCCGGCGCATATTCAATACCTGGTGGCCGCTGGCGCTGAGCTGGCTGCTCATGGGCGCCGAGCTGCCGGTGCTCAGCGCTGTCGTCGCTAGATTGCCGGACCCCGAGATCAACCTGGCTGCCTATGGCGGGATTGTATTCCCCCTGGCGCTGATTGTCGAATCGCCGGTGATCATGCTCCTGGCAGCCTCGACCGCCTTGTGCAAGGATTGGTCCTCGTACCAGCTGATCCGGCGTTTCACGATAGTGATCGGAGCGGTGATGACGGCGGTACACGTGCTGGTGGCGTTTACTCCGCTGTATTACGTCGTTGCGGGATCTCTCCTCGGCGTCCCGGAGGAGATCATCCAGCCAGGGCGCATTGGCCTGATGCTGATGACCCCCTGGACCTGGTCGATCGCCTACCGGCGCTTCAACCAGGGCGTGCTGATCCGCTTCGGTCACTCACGCACGATCTCCATTGGGACTGGTATCCGCCTGGCGACCAATGCCGTCGTCCTTACGATTGGCTACATAGCCGGCAGTGTGCCGGGTATCGTGGTAGCCTCTCTGGCTGTAGCCTCCGGTGTGATCAGCGAGGCGGTCTACACGGGGATCGTGGTACGTCCGGTGCTGGTGAAAGAGCTGAGGCCATCCGCACCGGTCGTCCCTGCGCTGACCTTGCGTGTCTTCCTGGCCTTCTATATCCCGCTGGCAATGACCTCCCTCTTGTTCCTGCTCTCCAACCCGATGGGCAGCGCGGCCATCAGCCGCATGCCGCTGGCGTTGGAGTCGCTGGCGGTCTGGCCCGTCGTATCCGGGCTGGTGTTTATGTTTCGTAGCCTGGGTGTCGCCTATAATGAGGTGGTTGTCGCCCTGATCGATGAGCGCGGTTCTTTCGCCGGCTTACGCCGCTTCACGAGCTGGCTGGTGGTGGGGAGCGTTGCAGCGCTTATACTGCTGGCGATCACACCTATGTCGACATTTTGGTTCGGCACTGTATCCGCCCTCAGCCCGGAGCTTGCCAGTATGGCTCGCCTGGCGTTGTTTTACGCCATGCCGCTGCCGGTCTTTGCGGTGCTGCAAAGCTGGTACCAGGGAGCTATCCTGCACGGGCGGCAGACGCGGGGCGTGACCGAAGCAGTCATACTATACCTATTTGTCTCCGCGGTCCTGTATCCTGTGGGGGTGTTATGGGGAGGACTGCCCGGCCTGTACGTCGGGTTGGGCGTGCTGGGGCTGAGTATGGCTGCTCAGACAGGCTGGCTGTGGTACCGCAGCCGCCCGGTGCTGGGTGAAGTGCGCCAGCGTGATATGGATGCACAGACTCCTATAACCGTCGACATATCAGGGGGCTAACGGGGCTTGACTTTTACTCTCCACGCGGGTGGGCAGCGCAAACACCGCCGGGATGGTCAGCAAGGAGATTGCCGCGCTCCATAAGAAAGCTGTCTGCAGCCCGAGCTTTTCGCCCATAAAGCCAACCGCCATAATTGCGATCGGGCGCAGTGCAAAACCCACCAGCATGTATACGCCGTTCCCTACCGCCCGGTGATCCGGGAGATGCTCCTGAACCATCGACATCAGCACCGGGGTGGTCGATAAAGCCGTAAAACCCAAGGCCAGCAGCACTAGCGCCAGCACCCATCCTTCAATATTGATGAATACGAACATCAATCCGACCGAGGCGGCGCTGGCTGCCAGGAGGATCGGCTTTCTGCCCAGGCGATCGCTGATCGTGCCGCTGAATAACGCCCCACCCACGCCTGCCAGCTCGAGAATGGACAGGGAAGCCCCGGCAATCCACAGGCTGGCGCCTTGCGTGCTCATATACACCGGCAGGTAGGTGATCAGGCACTCGACCATAAAGTTGCGGAACAGGGTGAAGAAAATGATCGGGACAAACAGGCGGCGCATGGCAGGCAATGCCTGGCGCAAGCTGACGTTCTCTTCCGATCGGGCCGGAATGGCGCGCAATCGCCAAAACAAGATCAGCGACGTCACCCAACCGACGACCGCCAGACGGTAGATGCCGTTCAGCGTCCAGAGCGAGATCGCCCAGACGGCAACCAGGGGGCCGATGGTACGCGCCAGCTCTCCAAACGCCATGAACAGGCTCATGCCCTTGCCGACCTGCCAGCCGGAGATGCGCCCGATCATTGCCGGGGCGGGGGCGTGGAAAGCTGCCACGCTGACCCCGGTGAGCAGCATGATGAACGCCACGGTCAGGTAGCTGGGCGCCAGACCGATGCCACTGATCAGGGTGGCAGTGACTGCCGGCGCCAGGATGACAAAATAGCGCAGGCTGACCTTGTCTGCCAGGTAGCCGATGAAGGGATTGAGCACCCCGGGGAGCTGCTGGATGGCGGTCAGTGAGCCTGCCATCGTCAGGGACAGCGACAGCTTCTCGATCAGCACCGGCAGCAGGGCAGGCGTGAAGGATGTGTAGGTGTCGTGGACCAGGTGGGCGCTGGCAATGGTCAGCACCTGACCGGTTTGGAACTGTACATCACTACCGGCTTTCGTTTCGGCAGCTGTGGAGGCGGGCATGACGTTGTCGGTAGATTTCATACAGTGCACATCGGCGATGGATTGGACGGCGAAATGCCGCCAGGATCACCATTATATCGCCCCTGGCAGCTGCCGGGTGAGGATAAAACCGTGTCCAGTTGTTTATCGCTTGACCGGAGGCGGCATCCGTTGTACAGTATGATCTGGATTACCAGGAGGTGCAGCGATGCTCAGGATCTTTGCCGTCTCAGATGCAACCGGGAAGACCGCCGAAGGCGTGGTGCGGGCGGCTTTAACGCAGTTCGATGACCCGGACGTGGAGATCACCCGCTATGGAGGCATACGCAACGTCGCTCAAGTCCGTTCCATCGTGGCGGAGGCGAAGCAGACCGGCGGATTTATCGTGCACACCCTGGTCTCTAAAGAATTGCGGAGGGCTGTACTGACTGAGGGACGGGCTGCCAATGTGGACACCATCGACTTGATGGGTCCTATGCTGGCGCGGCTCAGCGAGCTGCTGGAAACCAAGCCGCGCTCGGTGCCCGGTTTGTTCCAGCCGTTTGATTCGGGCTACCTGCTGCGCATCGACGCCATCGACTACACGGTGCGCCATGACGATGGTCAGAACGCCAATGACCTGGACAAAGCTGACATCGTCCTGGCGGGCGTCTCGCGCACCTCTAAGACTCCGTTGAGCATCTACCTGGCGTACCGGGGATGGCGGGTGGCGAATGTGCCGCTGATGATGGGCGTCGAGCCGCCCCCGCAGCTATTCACGCTGCCGCGCCGCCGGGTGGTGGGATTGATCGTTAAACCTGAGCGCCTGGTGGAGCTGCGCCAGGCGCGGGCGAACCACATGCGTATATCGGCTCTCGGCTATGCCGACCTGGAATTCATCCGCCAGGAAGTGGCCTATGCCTACCAGATCTTCGAGCGCCGCCGCGATTGGCCCCTGGTGGACGTCACGGTAAAGCCAATCGAGGAGGCGGCTGCGGAGGTTGTCGCCCTGGTGGGGCGCAGCGACGATCGGGCGATCTAGTGCTTTGCCAAGGCTCAATACATCATTTGAAAACGAACGCCTGACAGCCTTGACAAAGCTTAAAGTGGCCCGATTGAGACGAATTGAACCATAGAATGACATTTGACGGGCCACTAGGTTAATGCGCCGGCTGGTCGAGTATGAAAGCCGCCAGCGCTTCGATCTCGGCCTCGCTTAGCTGGAGGTCCGGCATTTCTGTACCTGGCTTGACACTGGCGGGATTTGAAAGCCACAGGTGCAGGTACTCCGAACTGGTTTTGAATGCAGTCAGGTCAGGACCGATCTCCGTGGTAAAGACAGTGTAGCGTCCGTCAACCCGGTCGTTGCGGTGGCAGGTCAGGCAGCCTTTGGCAACGAACAGGGTTTCGCCCGTCTCGATGCTGGCAGCGGGCGCCTGCTCTGCAGGCGGCTGGCTGATCACTGGTGAACGAGCAGAGGCGGAGGTTAATCCAGCACGCGCAAATCCAGCTCCACTGATCAATAGACCTAGCGCAACTACTGCCAGCGCCCAGCGCGAGCGCCGGCGCAGTGCATACGCCAGTGCCAGACCGGCCAGTGCGATGCCAGCCAGTCCGATGATCAGTGAACTCTGCTTTGCAGGCGTCTCTGCAGGCAGGTTCGCAGCTGAGATGTCGGGCATCGCCGGAGCTGCAACAACCAGCGCGGGCATCGGTTGTGCGACGGTAAACGCCTCAATAGACCATTCCCAGTTCCCAGCAGAAGGCAGGGTAAAGGCAGCAACATAGTGACCGGTGGGACCCTCTGACTCGGCAACCACAGATCGCGTTTCGCCACTTTCCGGATTTCTGAAACTGATCAATGGGGTCAGCCCGTGCATGGGCGTCCGCCCGTGCTGGAGGACGGTAAAACCAACCGATACCTGCTGCCCGGCGCTGACATCCTCTGGGAACGCATCCAGTGTGATAACCGCCCACCCACCCGCCAGGGCTGGGAGGGCAAGGATAGAAGCTGCCAGGAATACGACGACAAGTGCAGATAATTTACGCCACATAGGGAACCTCCTCGCTGTAGGGTAAAGATATACCGGACTAAATCTATCCTGTATACACCGCCCGGGCAACCCTGGTTCCCGAAGCCGCGATAACTATCTGTTTTTTCGATGTTGACTCTCAGGCAATCACCCTTTTGAGTGTTGCTAAGTATCTTGACTGGATGTCATTCCGATGGAGCGATCTTTGCGACAGGCGATCTTTGCGACAGGCGATCTTTGCGACAGGCGATCTTTGCGACAGGCGATCTTTGCGACGAGGAATCCCTGCAAACAGAGTCTTTACGATGAGCGTCATAGGGATTCCTCTCCCTTCGACTTCGCCTTTCGACTGCGCTCAAGACAAGCTTAGGGCAAGCCTTCACTGCGTTCAGGGTCGGAATGACATGGAGGCCGCTATGTGGTGGACCCCAACAACTCTGTATCGGGAGACCGTCGCCTCTCAAGGGGTTGGTGATGGCCGCGGGAGGGGGCGCAGCGACTCGGCGATCTGCACGGCCTCTTCCATGGATAGGTTGCATTCCAGCCGGTAGGTGATGCCGTCTTGCTCCCAGATGAGCACGTTTCCCTGGACCAGGCGGCGGAAATCCATCGCCCCATTGGTCAGGCGCAGGGGATAGGGACCCACCGCCCAGTATGCTTCCAGGCCGTTCACTGTGGTTTGCTCCACCACGACCGGTCCCATCTTGGTGATCGCCCACGAGCCGGCCCCGATGGCATGCAGGCTGAGGACAGCCCTGTCCGGCTGCTGGGGATCGGTCCAGACCAGGATGAGCACCTGACCATCCTGGTCCTGCAGGTAAACACGGTCCGGAAGGCCAATATCGGGTGGATCGGATGGCAGCAAGATAGAGAATTCCAGCTCGTCCAGGGCCTGCTCCAGGCTGATCTCGCCGCTCAGATCGAGCAGGGAGGTCAAGATGTAAGGTGTCGGAGTTGGAGGCGGCCGCGTGGCAGCAGGCATTGCCGGAGTTTCAGTGGCTGGCGCTGGGGTGGCTGTCGGTGTGGGGGTCGGCTCGACCAGGAATATGCGCACCACGCCGACCTGCAGGAACTCCAATACCGCCGCGCGCACCGGCGGGACCAGCAGAATTGTGGCTATCACCAGCACAATCACCGCGGCGGCTGTCCAAGCCAGCGCCCGCAGCCGCGCCGTTCTTGCTCGCCGCCTGTCCCTCAGCGGCTCTCGCAGGCGGGTGCTCAGGTCAGGCGTGGGCGGGTAGGGCAGGTCGCGGGCGGCTGCCAGCAGGCGGTCACCCCAATCTTCGAACGCACGATCACTCATTCCAGCACATCCTTCAATCCTGGGTAGTCAGCTTCGATCACCCGGCGCAGCTGTTCGAGCGCCCGGTGCAGCCGTGATTTCACCGTTCCGGGCGGGGTATTCAACG
>Ga0105100_10000929_pt1 | contig 17231 bp, 19 predicted proteins | sample PPLLak12cMay2015_2_FD_87033 | JGI IMG/M metagenome (GOLD analysis project Ga0105100, IMG submission 87033) | Freshwater sediment microbial communities from Prairie Pothole Lake near Jamestown, North Dakota, USA - PPLs Lake P8 Core (1) Depth... | ecosystem: Environmental > Aquatic > Freshwater >...
AACTTCATACTCGACAAAGACCGATGGGCTGCCTTGACAGAAGGCAGAGGGTATTTAGTTTTAACGATAAGAATCCGACTCAGGGGGTGAGTCCTATGGAAGACAAAGAAAAGGAAGAACTGGAAGAAAAAAGCAGAAAAAAGAAGGGTGAACCGCTGCCTTATTGCACGAACGCTCCCAGTCCTGAGCACTCAAGAGGGACAAGCGACGACGAGCCGTGTGACGATTCCAGAGAAGGACAGTAGGTTTTTCATATCGGCGCGGATCAGCGCATTCTGCCGGCAATCTCTGGGCCTAGCCCGGCTTCGCACGAAATAAACGCAATCCAACTCGTACGGTACCCTCCAGGTTTTACGAGGAAAGGCGCACCTCCTGGGGATCGGCAGGCTTGATGAGCCTGACGTATTTGTTTGACACAAAGCAATCCAGAGCCCCGACTTCGATGTAGAAGAAGGCGTCGCTCTGATTGAGATAGTCCGACAGGCGTGAATAGGTCATCGGCAAGTCGTTGGAGACGTCGCCCCTGATCGTCTCGCCCGATACCAGAATGACCTCGGCCGGGATTCTCTTGGCGTTTGTTGGAATCGGTGCGATTTCCTTCTCCTTTGAAAAGGCCATCACAATGGCCTTCTTGCTTAGGAGGACGACTTCTCCCCCACTCAGTTCCATGGGCAGGTACTTGCGGTCCCCATTAATGAGTTCTCCAATGGACTCCCTACCCCACCGGTGCGCGGATGCCGGAGAAAGGAAGAGAGAACCCTGCATTCGGGTCCCATCCTCAAAAACCACCTCAACCTGCCTTTTGATCGTCTGAAGTTTCACTAGTCTTCTCCCATATCGCCCTCAGCCTGGGACTCGTCCAATCGCCGGTATCCTTCAATCAGCAGGGACATGAGCGGGCTTTGTATGCTGCGGGGGGGAAAATCAATACACGAGACAATCTCGAAGCTCCCGTCATTCCAGGCCATGAGCGCAAAGAAAGCCTCTTCACCGCTCAGGTTGCCCGTGTTTGCATGAACGACCTCCCCCTTCTGCATGAAGATGGCGCCTTTTTCCTTGGCCCGCTCCAGGCGAACCTCCACGTCCTTTTCCGCTGCTGAGAGAGTCTGGAGAAAGTCGGACGGTTTCATTTCGCCCAGGGACCCGTGAACGCCCCGCGCCTTTGTCTCGGCCTGCTTAGTACTGAGGAGCCGTTTAATCTTGAGGGACAGGACATCGAGGTCGGGGGGCTTCAGGAAAAACTCCTCCGCCCCTGCCTCCAGGCATTCCGCCTGAAGCCCTTCGCCTCTGTCCGATGTGAGGAACAGGAAGGGGATTGAGGCTGTAGCCTCCTTTCCCTTGATCGCGCGGCAGAGCTGAAGACCTTTGGCGTCTTCCAGATTGAGCTCGGACACGATCAAGTCGGCCTTTCCCTGGACTGCCTTGTTGAGCGCCTCTTTTGCTTTTCGTACCACTTCGACCTGGTAGCCCTCGTTGTTCAATCGAAGCGCACAGGGAGAAACCGGGGACTCCGTCGGATCAACGATCAGAATACGCCCTGCAGCGCCCTCGCCGACACGGCCCAGGAGTTCCTCCTCCTTGATCACCTTGAGGAAGGTCTCAATCATCGCGTCTGTTTCAGAGTTGGATCGGGTTCCTTGCAACTCCTTTCGCAGTCGCTGCACATCCCTGGTCCCCTCAGGATCGTTTTTCTGAAGGGTCAGGTATCGGCTCACGAGACTGAGGATGCCCGCCTCCATCCTTGCCTCAGCTCGCTCTTTACCCTCAGAGGAAAAGATCTCCTGCAGGCCGTAGGGCAGAGGAACCTGCTTCAAGAAATCCTCTCCCAGACCGCCTCCGGAATACCAGGCCGCGAGCACGATGGCGTCTACCTGCCGCTGATCCAATCCCAGCCTCGAAGCGAGCAGCTTCCCATACCGGGCGGAGTTGACAATTCCCGTGATCCGGCCCGGCTCACTGGCAAGTCGGGTCTTGACCAGGTACGACACCGCATTGATGAGGGCGCTGCTCATTTCATGGTAAGGATACTCCTGCCCCAGCAGCATGGGCCCCAGTTGATAGTAGGAAATCCTAGGAAGGACGGTTCCACTTCCGATTTGTTCAAGCCACGGTCCTTTAGGCCGAAAGAGTCGGCCGTTCACCAAGAGGAGGGGAAAAGGGTCCTTGGCCAGCGCGGGCCCGAGTTCCTGGGCTGACACGATCCAGGTGACTTCGTCGTAGCCCTCTGTGCGGAGCAAAGACCTTATGGCCCCGCCCCGCATTCGATCCGGTTCGAGCAAGAGGATTTTTTCTTTGGCCTGGACATGCTCCGGGCGGAGCAGATCCTCTTTTTCCTTTTCGTGGTCGGCAATGATGGTAAAGTCCTTGGGGAGATGAATCTCCTGGCTCATGGAGTAGCTCATCCCTCTGTAGTAGACGTCAATGGCTTTTTCGATCTCCGCTGAGGATGCTACGCAAAATGCCAGGCGTGACGTCCCGTGAAACAAGGTCTTCAGCTTTTCGACAAGCCGTGAATCCTTGGGATCGGCTACCGCAAGAACAAGCACATTTTTTTCGGAGTCGTATTTGACAGGAAAGATTCTGAGTTTTGCCGCCATCTTGAGCGACACTCTGGCTTTGGCGGTCTTCGGAGGCTCTCTGTCCAGAAGTGCGACATAGGGTTTCCCATGGATGGCGGCGAGCCGGTTGCCCAGGACGCTGTAATCAATCAGTTCCAGGAATACGAGAGCCTCTTCCAGGGAGATGTTGCGCGTCAGGGCATAGTCTTCAGCCTGGGCGATCTGCTCGGGCCGGACCGCGTTCTTTTCGGTCAAGTAGGATTTAAGGGCCGCCGCATCGGTCATCGTACTTCCTCGCCAGGCAACCGCTTCCTTTCATCCATCTGGGCCGTCGCCTCCTCGCGATCCACGATGCCTTGCTGGGCCAAGGCCTTGATGTGGTCGTCCATGGTCTGCATGCCCGCAGCCTTTCCCGTCTGGAGCACGGAGGGGATCTGGTGGGACTTGCCTTCCCGGATCTGATTCTGAATGGCCTGGTTGGTGATCATCACCTCTACAGCAGCGATCCTGCCGCTGCCGTCCGCTTTTCTCAGCAGTCTCTGGGATACCACCCCTCGTAAAGACTCGCTGAGCACGGTCCTGATCTGGGGCTGCTGAAAAGTGGGAAAAACGTCGATGATCCGGTCCACGGTCTTGTGGGCGCTCGCGGTGTGGAGTGTCCCCAGCACGAGCAACCCTGTTTCAGAAGCCGTAAGGGCAAGTTGCACGGTTTCCAGGTCTCTCATTTCGCCCACCAGGATCACGTCCGGGTCTTCCCTCAGCGCGGCCCGCAGGCCCGAAGCGAAGCTCTCCACATGAAAGCCGATCTGCCTTTGGTGGATGAGGCACTTGCCTTTGGGGTGGATGAACTCAATGGGGTCTTCGAGGGTGATGATGTGGTAGGTTTGTTCTTTGTTGATCAAGTCGATCATGGCGGCCAGGGTGGTCGATTTGCCTGACCCTGTAGGCCCGGTGACGAGAACCAGGCCGGCCCTCTGCCGGCTCAAGACCTGAACCGACTCGGGCAACATGAGTTCCCGCAGGGTCTTGATCGCGTTCGGAATCAGCCGGAAGGACCCCCCGCAGCCCTTTCTCTCCATGAAGACGTTCGCACGAAAACGGGCCTGATCCGCCATCTCATAAGCGAAGTCGATGTCTTTTCTCGTTTGCAGGAAGGCCACCTGGTCTTCTTCGAGGAGCTCGAACAGCAGAACCTCGACTTCCTGAGGCGTAAGATCGTGATATTTGAGCCGTTGCAGCCGGCCGTTGATGCGAAGCATCGGGGGATCCCCTGCAGAGAGGTGAAGATCCGATGCGCGGTGGCTGATCATCATGTTGAGGAGGACGTCGATTTTCGCCATTTGGAGCCTCCAAGTATTCATAAGTATAGGCGATTCCGTTCTCTGAGTCAACCTTTCCGCGTCCCCGAACTTCATCAAAGCGCTCACTCACAAATAAATCTTCTTGACTTCTACATGCCTTTCAGAAAAACTTGTTACACTTTGTACAGGTGCTCCGTTGGAGCTTAAAAGGGAACCCCGTTAAAACCGGGGACGGGCCCGCCGCTGTAACCTCTTCCTCTTCTCTATTCGAGAAAGGGGAACCCTTTCGGCCGCTGTGTGCCACTGTTCTGATGTTCCGGGATGGGAAGGCCGCTGAAAGGGAGGGGGAGTCAGAAGACCTGCCTGAACGTTTCGCTACAGCCTTCGAGGTCAGAGGCTGCTGGTAGATCTTGAGGATAAAAAAGGGAAATCCCCGGATCGAGACAATCGGTCCGGGGATTTTTTTTGGACTGGTTCCGCGGAAGGGAGAGGATCGACCGATGCATCTGTACTGGCGAATCAAAGAAGAGCTTTTGTACCTGGGGGAAGTGCTCGTATTTCTCGACCCGCGCTTTGTCAGGGAATACAGTCGTTGGGTCAAGAGGAGATTGGAGAAAGACAAATGAAAAAAAGCTGTTGGGTTCTGCCGCTGCTCTTGTTTTTGCTGCCGTCACAAACTCTCGCTCAGGAGGATAAGAAACCGCCCGGATCGCCGGTCACCATGGATGAAGTGGTGGTGACCGGGACCAGGGCCGAGGAGAAAGTGGAACGAATTCCGGCCAATGTCACGGTGATCGACCAGGAAGACATCAAGAACTCCAGTGCCAAGAACGTGCCGGACCTTCTGAGGTCCCAGGAGGGGATTGTGGTGCGCGACCTTTTGGCCAATGGGAAATCGGCGCAAGTGGACCTGCGGGGCTTTGGAGAGGCCGCCCCTTACAACAATCTCGTTCTGGTGGACGGCCGGCGGGTCAATGAGATCGACCTGAGCGGAGTGGATTGGACGCAGATCCCGTTGGATCAGATCGAGCGGATTGGGATCGTACGAGGAACCGGAACAGTGCTCTACGGCGACAATGCGGTCGGCGGGGTGATCAACATTATCACGAAAACCCCTTCCGATCGGTTTGCTTTTTCTGCAGGGGCCACCGCAGGCAGTTACAGCCGCAACAAGGAGCATGTATCGGTCAGCGGAGGACAGGGGCCTCTTGCCGCCTCCTTTTATGGCAGCTACGATTCCACTCAAGGGTATCGGGAAAACAACGACTACCGCGCTAAAGACGTGGGTGGAAAACTCGTCTACGATGTCGCTTCATTCCTGAGCCTGAATGTTTCAGGGTCCTATCACACGGATGACTATGGCCTACCGGGCCCTCTGACAAAGGACCAACTTTCCGTAAACCGCCGAGCGAGTCTGGATCCCCTGGACAAGGCTGAAACTGAGGATGGTTATCTGAAACTCGGGTCTGATGTATTTTTCGGAAACTGGGGGAATCTGGTGACGGATCTTTCCTACCGGAACCGTGACAGCAAAAGCGACTTCCCTGATCCCCTCTTCCCCTATGTGATTGACAGCCAAATCGAAACCTATGGATTCACACCCCGATATGTTCACAAGTCGGACGTGATGGGTCACAAGAACACGCTCATCACTGGAGCCGACTTTTACTGGATTGATCAGGATCTCAAAACCTATTCCGGATTCCTTTCTTCATCGACCACACTCACCGGTCTGGCCGACATCAGCCGGGATTCCTACGGTCTCTATGTGAATGATGACTTCTCCGTTTTGGAGAACCTGATTCTCACCCTCGGCGCGAGGCATGAAAAAGCCGAATATGATCTCCACCAGAGGGACCTGAGCGCCTTTCCGCTGGCTCCCTTGGACGAAACGGTCAAGGATACTGAGAATGCCTACACCGCGGGGCTCACCTGGCTTTACAGCGGAAAGTCCGCGCTTTTTGGAAGATACAACCGGAGTTTTCGGTTCCCCTTGACCGATGAACTGGTGCTCTTCGACTACGTGGCCGGAAGGATCAGGGTCAACCCGGACCTGAAGCCCCAAACAGGCGATCATTATGAAGTGGGCGCAAGGCACTTCTTCACCCCGAATCTCCAGGCCAACATCACCTTGTACCGGGCCGCGATTAAAGACGAGATTTTCTTCAACAAGGCCACCTTCACCAATGAGAACTATGACCAAACTCTGCACCAGGGCGTAGAGGTCGGTGCCAGGGCAGACTTCTTCGAGTGGTTGACCCTTTTCGGGAATTATGCTTACGAAAAAGCCACTTTCCGCGACGGGCCTTTTGACGGAAAAGATATCCCCGCCGTACCCAAAAACAAATTCAATCTGGGCTTTCGCATTCATGATGTGATCCCCAACCTGGTTTTCTCAGCCGACTACTTCTATGTGGCAGAAAGCTTTCTGATCAGCGATCAGGCCAATCGCTTCGAGAAGCTTGAGAGCTACTACACTATCAATCTCAGACTCTCTTACGCCTGGAAATGGCTGAACCTTTTTGCGGGGGTCAATAACGTGACCGAACAGAAGTACTCAGAGTACGGATTGATCGGCGGTTTCACTCCCACTCCCTATTATTATCCGGCGCCTGAAAGGAACTGGATAGGAGGAATCGAGATTCGCTACTAACCGCCGTTCAAAGGAAGTAACCGCTATGATGAAAAATCTCAAAAACCGTTTCCCCTTTCGCTTGGGAACCACCTCTTACATCATCCCGGCCGACCTGATGACCAATGTCAGGTTCCTGGCTCCTTACGTGGATGATATTGAACTCGTTCTTTTTGAAGCGGACGATGAATCCAATCTTCCTGACGAAAAAACGATCACCACGCTTCATGAAATAGCCTGCTCCAACGATCTGTCCTACACGGTGCATTTGCCCCTTGGCCTCTTGCTCGGAGCTGTGGACGAGGAAGAGCGGCGCAGGTCGGTGAAAAAAGCGCTCCACATTGTGGAGTTGACCTCCCCTCTAAATCCGGCAGCCTATGTGGTGCACTTTGAGGGGGACCATAGAGGTCTCATTCCCTCGGAGAACATGGCCGGCTGGACAGAAGGGCTCAGGGCATCGACGGCAGAATTGCTCTCCACTGGAATTCCGTCCCTTCTTTTCTGTGTCGAGACTCTTGACTATCCCTTTGCTCTGGTCGACCCGATTGTCCATGAGTTTGAACTCTCGGTCTGTCTGGATATCGGGCATGTCCTTCTCCAGGGCTATCCTCTTGACGCCTATCTGGCGAAGTATCATGACAGGATTCGCGTTATCCATGCTCACGGCATTCGCGAAAACAAGGACCACCGAGACCTGGGAGGACTGCGAAACTCGGATCTTGAGCTTCTCTTCAGCGACCTCCGGTCGTGGCGGTCTTCTGCCCCGATCCTCACCCTTGAGGTGTTCGATGAAAACGATTTTCGTCTTTCCCTTGACGTTGTGGAAAGAATGGCTCATCAAGGAGCGTTGCAAAAATGAGCAAGATCACCCTGATTACCGGAGGAGCCAGAAGCGGAAAGAGCGCGTTTGCTCTGTCTCTCGGCCTTCGGAGATATTCAAAGCGGGCTTTCATCGCCACCGCTGTTCCCTTTGACCGGGAAATGAAGGAGAGGATTTCCCGACATCGGGAACAACGGGGCGATCAATTCCAAACGATCGAGGAGCCCCTTGACCTTCCCCGTGTGCTCGCCGATCTGCCGGGCGGCATTGAAGTGGTTGTCGTCGATTGCCTCACGGTGTGGCTGGGGAATCTCTATCATCATTTCCAGGATATCGAAGAAAAGGTGCGGATGCAGGTCGATGCGTTTCTCGATCACCTGGACCAACCGGTCTGCGATCTCATCCTGGTGACCAATGAGGTCGGATGGGGTATTGTCCCTGAAAACCACTTGGCTCGCTCCTTCAGGGACATGGCCGGGTATCTCAACCGGCATGTGGCCACGAAGGCAGCAACCGTCTATCTGCTTTGCTGCGGGCTGCCTCTCACTCTGAAAGGAGAACCTCCCCGTGGATAAACCATGCTTTACCATTCACCCTGTAGCGAACAAGGATCTCGAGAAGGAGGTTGTGGACCGTCTCAACAACCTGACAAAACCGATCGACAGTCTTGGTAGGCTGGAAGAGTTTGTCCTCCGCTACTGTCTTTGCAGAGGCACCGCAGCCGCCAAAGTCTCGCGGATGAAGATATTCACCTTTGCAGGAGATCATGGCATAACAGAAGAAAACATCACGCCCTATCCGAGTGAGGTCACCTACCAGATGGCGCTCAACATGGCAGATGGAGGGGCGGCAATCAGCGTGATGTGCAGAAAAGCGGGAATCGACTGCACTGTGGTCGACATGGGAGTGAAAAGCAGTTTTCAGGAGTTCCCGGGACTCCTGATAAGAAAAATTGCCGGAGGGACCAAGAACTTCAAAAAAGCGCCGGCCATGAGCCGCGAAGAATGTCTGAAAGCTCTCGACGTCGGTCAGGACCTTGCTAAAGGATCAGCCTGTGATCTCCTGGGGGTGGGAGAAATGGGAATCGGCAACACCTCCTCAGCCTCCGCGCTCTACAGTCTATTGCTCGATGTGGATCCGGAGGAAACCATCGGTGCAGGTACGGGGTCTGTCGGTGCCCTTTTTGAAAAGAAGAAGCAAGTCGTCCGTGACGCAGTCCTGTTCCACAGAAGAGAGTGGGATCGCACTCCCTTCGAGGCATTGAGACGGGTCGGAGGCTTTGAGATCGCCGGCATGACAGGCATGATCCTAGGCGGAGCCCAGAGCCGTATCCCGGTGGTTATAGACGGGTTCGTCGCAACGGCTGCCGCTCTGGTCGCCATGAAGATGGAGCCGGAGGTAAAGGACTACCTGTTTTTCGCTCACGCTTCTGCCGAGCACTTTCACAAACCCTTTCTTGCTTCCCAAGGCATCGAGCCCATTCTCTCCCTGAACATGCGCCTTGGCGAAGGAACGGGATCGGTGCTTGCCATGCAGATTATTGTTCAGGCCATGGAGTGCTATCACCGAATGGCCACTTTTGAGTCAGCAGGGGTGTCGGGTAAGGAATGATAATGCGCCCCCTCCCCTAACCCCTCCCACAAGGGGAGGGGAACTTTGATGGTTGAGGGCGCACCCACCAGAAGCGGGTTAAGGTGGGGGTGATCGTAGAGGACGGACAACGGTCAACGGACTACGGACAACAGGCCTATGTTACGAGCGATGCTGACAGCCTTTCGCACCCTGACCATTATTCCCATCCCCGGGAGAGACACGGGGGATTTCTCTCGATCCCTGTGTTTTTTCCCGCTTGTGGGGGCTCTGCTCGGATTCGTCGTGCTCTTCCTGTATCACGGTGCCGGGGCCATCGGGTTCAACTATCCCTTTATTTTGGCCCTCCTGTCCATGGCCCTCGTCACCTGGCTCACAGGAGGGTTGCATATCGACGGCCTGGGCGATGTTGCGGACGCTTTCGGAGGTGGGAAAAACAAGGAGCATATCCTCCAGTTGCTGAAGGACCCGGCTATGGGATCTTTCGGGGTCTGTGCCATTGTTTTTGATATTCTGATCAAAGCAGGGTGCTGGCAGTTCTTCCTTGAAAGAGGAAACCCCTGGTTCATTTTCTGGAGCTTTGCATTTTCCCGGGCCATGCAGGGTCTGGCCATCGCCTTCATCCCCAGTGCCCGCGCTGAAAGCATTGCTGCTCCCTTCGGACAAGGCGGGAAATTTGCGAGGATATCCGTCATCCTTACGTTCTTGTTTACCGGACTTGCAGCAGCCTGGCTGTTCTCGCCTCGCGCTGCTCTAGTCTGTGCTCTGTGCTCCCTGGGAACCGCCTTGATCTTCGGTTTTTACTGCTGGAGAAAGCTTCAAGGGATTACAGGCGACTGCGTGGGAGCGACAAATGAGATCGCAGAGATCAGCGTATTGGTGGGGGGGATGGTTTTTATTGATGGAGGGATAGGGTAATGGAGCGATGGAGGATTGAAAGGAAGATCAGAATCGTTTCGGCCTTCACGACCATTCTCCTATCCCTGTGGGCGTTACCGTCCCACTCTGCGGTGTTTAAGGATGCTCTCGGTAGAGAAATCAATGTGCCGGCTCCGCCCAAGCGAATGATTGCCCTCGCCCCAAACCTGACCGAAATACTCTATGCCCTGGGCCTGGGCGACCGGGTTGTGGGGGTCACAAACCACTGCAACTATCCGCCTGAGGCAAGCCTCAAACCCAAGGTGGGAAGCTACATCCATCTCAATGTGGAGCAGATCATCACCCTTTCCCCGGACCTGGTGATCGGGACAGTGGACGGAAACGAACGCTATATCCTCGACTTGCTTGAACAGGCGCACATTAAAGTCTTTTTTGTGAATCCCAGGGACGTGAGGCAGGCGATAGAGACCATTTCCACACTCGGGCTTGTCTGCGGTCTGTCAGAGAAGGCGCGTCAGATCTCCGACGCGCTCACCCTGCGGGTGAATCGGGTGGTGGAGGCCACAAGGGAAAGAAAGAGGCCCATCGTTTTTCTCCAGATCCACATTCAGCCGATCATGAGCGTGAACAGAAACACGGTTCACCACGACCTCCTCCGTCTGGCGGGCGGCGACAACATGACGGCTGACGAGCCCGTGACCTACCCCAGAATCAGTCTGGAGGAAGTGATTCGCAGAAAACCGCAGGTCATTCTCGTTTCCTCGATGGAGAGGGAAGGAAGATTTGAACAAGCGAGACAGGACTGGCTCCAGTGGACCTCTATCCCTGCAGTGCAAAAGGGGAGGGTCCACCTCATCGACTCCGATCTCATCGACCGGCCCTCTCCCCGGGTGGTGGACGGTCTTGAAATCATGGCCCGGCTTCTTCACCCCGAAGCATTTAAGTAACGGCACAAGGTACAAGGTCAAATGCCTCAAATGGTGAATCTCAGTCGATCATTTATGATGCGCCTGCAAAGAATCGTCACTCCGGTGAAAACCGGAGTCCAGGCGTTTTGTAACTCAATGAATAAACTCGATTCCGGCTTTCGCCGGAATGACGGAAAAAGAGTTTTGCGGCTTCTTATGAGTCCCTCAATATCAAATGCCCAATGAACAATGATTCGCTCCATAATACTCCTTTGACACCCGGCAGGGTCTTCCGCCTTTCCCTGATCATGGCCTTTTTTCTGCTTCTTGTCGCAGCGGCTTCGCTGCTTATCGGAACAGCGGAAGTGTCCTTGCACAAATTCATGGCCCTTGTATCCGGATCTCTGGACGCCGAGGACCCTGCCAGGCTCATTATCCTCAGGATCAGGCTACCCAGGATCATCCTCGCAGGGCTTGCCGGTTTTTCTCTCGCTCTGGGCGGCGTGGTCTTTCAAGCGCTGCTGCGCAACCCGCTGGCCGATCCCTTTATCCTGGGCGTCTCCAGCGGCTCTGCCTTTGGAGCCATTATGGGTATTCTGCTCGGTTTCACCTTTTCCGTCGGCATTCCTCTTATGTCTTTTGCCGGCGCCCTTCTTGCCGTCTATCTTGTTTTGGCCTTAGGGACAAGAAAAATGGGCATGGAATCGTCGACCATTCTGCTCACAGGTGTGATTCTGAACGCCTTTTTCACTGCCGTAATCATGTTCTTCATCTCCATCGTCGCGGACAGCCGCCTCCACACCATGCTTTTCTGGCTTTACGGAGATCTTTCACAAAGCCGTTACGCTCCTCTGATCCTTCTCACCCCTGCCCTGATCGCTGCTTCCCTCATTCTCTTCAGCTTTGCCAAAGAGCTGAACCTCATCACCACCGGAGAAGAGATTGCCTTTCAGCTTGGTGTGGACGTTGAAAAAGCGAAGAAAACGTGCCTGGTGCTTGTTTCCCTGCTGATCGGCCTCGTTGTTTCCTTTTCCGGGCTCATCGGATTTGTCGGGCTCATCGTTCCTCACCTGTCAAGGATGGCCTTTGGATCGGATCATCGCCTCCTCATCCCCGTGGCCTCCCTGGGTGGCGCCACGTTCCTGATCGCGGCCGACACTCTGGCAAGGGTTTTGATCTCGCCCAGTGAAATGCCCGTGGGGGTGATCACCGCCTTCCTTGGAGCCCCCTTTTTCCTTTACCTTCTCAGAGTGAGAGGAAGCCAATGGAGCCGATCCTGACTTTAAAAAAAGCGGGGTTTCGTTACAGCGCCTCTTGGGCGGTGAAGGGCGTGGACCTCGATGTGTTTCCAGGGGAGATACTCGGCATCCTCGGCCCGAACGGCTCGGGGAAAACCACTCTGCTCAAGCTCCTGGACGGGATTCTGTTTCCTCATGAAGGAGAGGTCCTTGTTCGCGGAAAAAGCATGGTGACCCTCAACCGGGTAGAGGTTGCAAAAGTCGTCGCCATGGTGGCTCAGGAAAACTTCTTCAGATTTGCTTTTTCCGTGCTCGAGGTGGTGCTTATGGGCCGCTTTCCCCACCTCGGAAGACTGCAGTTCGAAAGCAACAAGGACCTGGAGATAGCGGTGGACGCCTTGAGAGCGACCCATAGCCTGGAGCTCTCTGAGCGGTCCATTCATGAGCTCTCGGGAGGAGAAAAACAACGAGTCCTTCTGGCAAGAGCCCTTGCCCAGGAGCCCGGCGCCGTGCTTCTCGACGAACCCACCTCCTTCCTTGATCTCAAGTACAAGAAGGAGATCTTCGATTTGATCGCCGGCCTGACCAGGGAAAAGAGGCTGGCCGTGGTCGTCGTTTCTCATGACATCGACCTCGTGTCTCAGTATTGTCATCGGATCGTGATGCTCAAGCAGGGGTCTGTGCACCTGGCCGGAACCCCGGATCAGGTCATTACCGAAAAAAGCATACAAGAGGTTTACGAATGTGCTGTTCTGGTCGATAGAAATCCGATCAGCGAAAAACCAAGAGTGAGCCTGAAACCATAAAATCCGGATTTCGCCTGCCTCGCCGAAGCGGTCTAGCGTAGGCGGGTGCTTTCTTTAAAAAGGAGGATCTATGCTTGAGTTTTTTGTCAAGGGGGGTCCGGTCATGTACCCTCTGCTGGCTTGCTCCGTCGTCGCCCTCACGGTTGTGATCGAACGAATCCTGTTCTGGATTCGTGAAGACATGCGACGCAATCAACCTCTTGTGGACGATGTGCTTGAGCTCTGCCAAAGAGGCGACTGGGGAGCCGTTCGCGAGAAAGTGAAGGGATCCAGAGACTATGTCATTCGCATTCTCGTCAACGGCATTCTTCACCGTGAGTTTTCCATGACCAAGGCCATGGAGACCGCCGCTGCCGATGAAATGAAGAGGATGCGCCGGTTTCTCGGCGTTCTGGACACGATGATCACCGTGGCGCCGCTGCTTGGAATCCTGGGGACCGTCACAGGAATCATCACGGCCTTTAATCTGCTGGGAACAGCCGGCATCGAGCAACCGCAGCTGGCCACCGCTGGAATCGCCGAAGCCCTGATCACCACGGCAGCCGGGCTTTTCATTGCCATCCCCTCGATCCTTCCTTTCAACTATTTCAATTCCCGCGCAGAGGACGCAGCGCTCAACATCGAAAAGTATGCCACGAGCCTCGAGATCGTCTATGAAAAGCTCAATCAGGCGCAGAAACAAGGGTGAGGTGCATTCCTATGAAAGTCAGCCTTCAAGCCAAAAGAAAATCGCGCATTGAAATGATCCCTCTCATCGATCTCATGTTTTTGCTTCTTGTCTCCTTTGTGTACGGCGTCTTCTTCATGTCCGTGCACCGAGGGGTCCAGGTGGCTTTGCCCCTTTCATCGACGGCAAAAACTGAAAAACAGCTCACCCTGAGTCTCAGCATTCAAGCTGATGGAACCATGTTTCTGGACAAAGAGCCGGTCCCTTTTGAAAACCTTGGGGAAACCCTGAAACTCAGGACCGCGGAAAACAAGGAAGCAGGAGTCCTGCTTTTTGCCGACAAGAACCTTCCTTATCAGAAGCTTTACACTGTGCTCGATCTTATTCGCATGGCCGGTCTCAGTCAGGTGTCGCTTCAGGCGGAGGTGAAGTGAGACGCTTTCTTTTTGCGGCTGCCTTGGCTCTCGCTTTCCACAGTCTGCTCTTTACCGTGAGGTTTGAGGGGCCTAAAGCAAGACTCGCCCTGCCGCCGAGGCCCCTCACCCTTTCGCTTGCTCAAGGACCGAACGAACCTCTTCCCTCCCCTGCGGTGTCTAAAATCCCGGAGCCGTCAGCTCCGTTACTCTCCAGCCCGCGAGGGACAGAGGAAAAGCCTCAAACGCAAAAAATCAGGAAGCCTGAGAAGCCCTCCAAAAGGATTGGGCCTTCTGTTCTCCCCATGCAGGAACCGGCAAACCCTTCCACCGAAGCTCACGGGGTCGTTTCAGAGGGAAACTCTGTGTCAGGAACCTCCCAGGAATCTGCTTTCCCTACCCTGGCTTCGACAGCACCTCCCGTGCATGAAGCCACCCCTCTCTATCGCCGGAACCCTGTCCCCGAATACCCCCTGATCGCGCGCAAGCGAGGCTACCAGGGGACCGTGGTTCTTGAAGTGCTCGTGGATCGGCAAGGCAGAGTCGCCGACTTGCGCCTTTCCGCTTCCTGCGGGTATTCTGTTCTGGATCAGGCTGCTTTGACGAGTGTGAAGACCTGGCTTTTCGATCCCGGAACGCGGGAGGGAGAAAGGGTGGACATGTGGGTTAACGTCCCTGTGCGGTTTCAGCTGGAGTGAGGGCTTACTGAAATCGCCCGGGCAGGAACTTACTTGTTTCTTCTGAAAAAAGATCTCAGGCCCTTCCCTTTTCCCCTGTCTTTCAGAGAGGGGAGAACCATGTCCACGTGAAGCCTCAGCATGGCACCGGAAGCAAACAGCCCCAGCAGGATCACGAGGTGACCCATGTCCGTTCTTCTCACATAAATCCTGCTCTTCTCAAAAATCAGATCCGCCTCCCGGACAGTCCCCAACGCCCTAATGAATAAGGGCAAGGATTTGTCTATTTCCAGAGAGGGCTCCGTGAAGAGGATCTCCCCTTCAAGAGAGCTGACCACCACACCCCGGACATCCTCCAAGGCCAAAATGTCTTTAAAGAGTTCTTTCATCGCTCAAGATGCTCACAGCAAATCCTTCTAAAACTCTATTCGCTCAAGGCCTCCATGATCCTGTCTCTGGGGCACTTCGGGTTCACCGCAACGACCGTCACACTTTCGCCGGGCAGAAGAATGAAGTCACTTGACTCTCCCCTGTCTACGTAAGCCGCTTTGAACTCTCCGGCTTTAAAAGCGGCCCCTAGTCTCCTGATCCCTTTCACGAAGCTCTCCCAGGAATTGTCCTCATAGACATCTTCGATTCCGTATCCTTCACCCACTTCCTTTTTCAAAACTTGCTTCACCCTTTCCACCGGGCTGAGCCTCTCGATCTTCTCCTTGGCAGGGGTGGGCGGCTTCTTCCTGGGGGTCGCCGGCTTACCGATGCGCTTGAGTTCGTCCTTCAGGCGCATCGCATCGAGCAGAATCGCCTGAAGATCACGATGGATCCGCCTCTCCCTTTGCGGGCAGGAGTTTTGGAGGCTGAGGCTCACATCGTCCCACGAAAAGATCTCATACGCCGCCGCCTCGCCCCGCAGGCTGTCGCATCGCGCATCCCGCAGCTGCCCATCCAGGAAGAAAAGGATCCCCTGCTTGCCCGAGGATTTCTCGACAAGGCGGACCGTGCACGTTTTTTCCTCCATCTCCATGAGCTGGAGAAAAATGCCTGATGACACACTGTGGAGCGTGCCGCCATCCGCTTCCTTTCGCAGGGTGGTGATGATTCTCTTGGCCAAGTCGTCGATCATAAACGGCTTGGCAATGTACCCGATCGCTCCCCCCTCCCGGGCCAGCCTTTCCATCTCCGAGGTGCTGTACCCGGTGATGATGATGACCGGGATCTCCGGATAGTGCTCCATAATGTGGGAAAGGAGAGAGAACCCGTCCATTTTCGGCATCTTGAGATCCGTCACCACCAGGGAGATGGTACTGTTCTTGAGCTGATCGACTGCCCCAAGACCGTCTTCCGCCGTGGCGATGGAAAACGTTTCATCGTATTTCGAAAGCCCTTCCTCCAGGGAGAGCAACATCTCCTGATCATCGTCCACAATAAGTACTTTCTTGACCACCCTCTGTTCTCCGCTGTCCTTTCGCTATGAGGTCTTGTCGATATCCACAATCTTGATTCCCGCAACGTAATCCATGGGCTCATACTTCTTGATGTTTCCGATCTTCTTTGCAATTTCGCTGATTCTTTCCACCTGCTGGTGAATCTTCAGGACCCTTTCGTAGTTCGGGTCTTTGGAAGACATACCGGAGAGCACCTCGTTCACCGCATTTCTCATGATCATGAGCGGTTGGTTCAGCTTGTGCGCCACGCCTCCCGCCATTTCCAGAACTCCGATGAATTTTTCCTTCGACAGCTGCTCTTTGTGATACTTGATTCTGTCCGTCACGTTGCGGGCCACCAGATGAATGTGCCCGGGTGCGGGTGTTCCCTGCCTTTCGTCCACGAAAGCGTGGAACTCCAAGTGCCTTTCATCTCCGTTCCTGTCCATGATCGTAAGGATTCCCTCTTCTCTCCCTGTCTTGATGACAATCGAAAGAAAAGTGGAGAAAAGGTCTCTCAACCTGGGGATCACAAAATCGGCAATGCTTCGTCCGATAAGGTCTTTCGCCTGGAATCCGAGCAGTTCACTGCCTGCTTTGTTGATGTCCGCAATCTCCCCGTCGGAGTTTAAGAGCACGACAAAATCACTTAACACATTGGCCATGTTCTCAAGGGTGGGTCGGGTTCCCCGCTTCTCAATTTCCTTGGTGGCATCTCTCAGAACGCCGTCCAGATGCACCAGAACGCCTTCCTCATTCACAAGGGCTTTCGCCGTCAAACGGCACCAAATGGGTCGGCCGTCCTTCCGTCTCAGGGAAAGTGGGGCATCCACCACACGGCCGCTTTTCATCACCGCCGTCAGCAACAAGTCCCGGTCTTCAGCGTTGCGGTAGAAAAAGGTCATGGGATGATCGATCAACTCCGCACAAGACTCAAACCCCAGCATCTCGGCCAGAGCCTTGTTGCAATACACGATTCTCCCGTCAAGTGTTTCGCGAAACACGGCCACAGGAAGGGCGTGAATAAACTCCGCAAAGCCCCTGACAGAGGAATCGGAGAAAACTTCAGATCGCCCCGGCTCCATCCCCGGTCAACTCTCCTTTGCTCATAGACTCTCTTAGAGTCTTAGACTGAAACTTCTGTGCATGATGCGTAGATGTTAGGCAGACTTTGGTTGCTGCCTGAGGCCTGCATCAGGGATGTACTGGACGGCCAAAAGGCTGTCCACGCTGATCCCGAGGCTCAAGAGTCTCCTCCGATGTTTCTGAAGCCAGCCCTCCAGCCGACCCTTGAATGGAGCCTTCAGGCCCTGGTCTC
>Ga0105100_10000931_pt1 | contig 17215 bp, 18 predicted proteins | sample PPLLak12cMay2015_2_FD_87033 | JGI IMG/M metagenome (GOLD analysis project Ga0105100, IMG submission 87033) | Freshwater sediment microbial communities from Prairie Pothole Lake near Jamestown, North Dakota, USA - PPLs Lake P8 Core (1) Depth... | ecosystem: Environmental > Aquatic > Freshwater >...
ACCCACCGCTGTCACCGGCTCGGGCGCTTTCCAGAGGATGTCAACTTTGCCGCTGAACCGAAAGCGGGACAGGTCGGGCGTCAACGACAGTTTATAATTGATGGGAAGGGCTTCGGACATATCTTTTCTCCACGTGGGGGGTTGCCCGTGAAGGCGCCCCGGGTTTCAGCGGCCGATCAGGACCAGGCTCAAAGCGGGCCAGTAGGTAATGATCACGACGGCGACCAGCAGCACCAGCATGAAGGGCACGGTGGCCCGATAGACCGTGGTCACCGGGGTTTTGAACCGGTAGCTGGCGATAAACAGGTTCATCCCCACCGGCGGGGTGACATATCCGATCTGCATGTTGGCCAGAAAAATGATCCCCAGGTGCACCGGGTCGACCCCATAGCTGACCGCCACCGGCAGGATCAGGGGCACCATGATCACAATCGCCGAAAAAATGTCGAGAATGGCCCCCAGCAGCAGGAGCAGAAGGTTGAGGAGGATCAGGAAAACGATTTTACCGGACACATGGGCTTGGATAAAGGCAAACAGCTGCATGGGAATCTGGGCATCGATCAGGAAATTGGTCGACGCCAGCGAAACCCCGAGGATCAGCAGGATGCCCCCCACCATGATCATGGATTCGCGCATGATGCCGGGCAGCTGGCGCAGCTGGATTTCCCTGTAGATCAAAACCTCCACGCATAGCACATAGAGGGCCGTCACGGCGGCAGCCTCGGAAATCGCAAAAAAGCCGCCGTAAATGCCGCCCAGAAGGAAAAGCGGCAGGGGTATTTCCCAGATCGCCGCGCGCACTGCGGCCCAGGCTTCTTTCCGGGACAGCGGCACCAGCGGAATCGGGTGTCGGCGGTTGACCCACACGCTCCAGCCGGAGAGCAGCACAATCATCAGGCAACCGGGCAGAATGCCCGCCAGGAAGAGATCCCCGATGGCCAGGTCGCGTCCCACATTCAACTGCTGGGCGATGATGCCGTAAAGAATCAGCGGCAGGGAGGGTGGCAGGAGCAGCCCGAGACTGCCGGAAGTGGTCACCAGCCCCATGCTGAACTGCTCACCAAAACCGGCCTGTTTCAAAGCCGGGTAGAGCAGTGCGCCCAGGGCGACGATGGTCACCCCCGAGGCGCCCGTAAAGGCCGTGAAAAAGGCGCAGGTAACAAAGGCCACCACCGCCAGCCCGCCGGGCATCCAGCCCAGCAGGGCGCGGGTGAGGCGCACCAGCCGCCGGGAGGTCTGGCTCTCCCCCAGCAGATAACCGGCAAAGGTGAAAAGCGGCAGGGCCACCAGCGCCGGCGTGTCGGCCAGCCGGTAGAGTTCGATCGCAATCACCGACAGATCCACCCCGACCGTCCAGAAACCGGCCATGGCGACGGCCAGGATGACGGCAAACAGGGGGGTGCCCAGAAGTGCCAGGAGGGTCAGCGCGAGAACGAAAAAAAGTGAGGTCACGGCCCGGGCTTTATCGTTCGTGTCAGGTTAAGCGCGGCCAGGATCAGAAACCGCAGCGCAATGACGGCGAAGGCGAACGGGATGATGGCCTCGCAAAGCCAGACCGGCACCCCGGCAAACGCCACGCCGCCGAATTCGCGCTCCGAGGCCACAAACTGGAGGCTGAACCAGGCGGCCGCGGCGCAGATCGCCCCGGTAAACACGCTCACCAGGGTGTCCGCAGCGCGCTGGACCCGCTCGGGAAGGAACCGGGCGATGATGTCAATGCGGATATGCTGGTTTTGACGGGTCGCCACCATGGCGCCGAGCAGCCCAAGCCAGAGCACGAGGGTCCGCACCAGCATGTCGCCCCAGACAAGCCCGCCTTCAAACAGGTTGCGCAGCAGGATCTGGGCCACCGCCAGGCCGATCATGACCATCAGCAGGCCGACCAGAGCGGCGTCCTCCACCCGCTGCAGCAGGCTGAGCGCCCGTCTTAACCAACTGCGCATGGGTCCCATCAGGATTTCGGGTTTTCGGATCGCGCGGTGTCGAGCTGCTGCTTGAAAATAGCCATGAATTCCGGTGAGATGTTGCCGGCGTCGACCACTTCACGCATCGCGGCCGCGCCTAAGGCGTGCCATTGCGCCAACTCCGGGGCGGAGGGGCGGATAAACGCAATCCCCTGTTTGCGAAGGGTTTCCATGGCGCTGACGTTGTCTTGCCGATTCTGCCGGTCGATGTCGCGGAAGACACGGCCCATAACCTCGCGCGTGACCGCCTGGTCGGGCGGCGACAGTTTGAGGAAATCGCGCGTATTGACCCCCATCGTGCCGTAGATATAGAAAAGTGGAAGCTCCAGCAGGTAGCGCACCTGGGTATGCCACTGCAAGGCAACGGCGCCTATCGGCGGGGTGGCCACCGTGTCGATCAGACCGGTCTGAAGGCTGGCACGCACGTCCGCCAGGGAGAGCGGAATCGGGGTGATCCCAAACCCCCGAACCGCCTTGAGGGTCGTCGGGTCATTGTCCGGGGCCCAGACCCGCTGTCGTAAGAGGTCATCAAGGGTCCGAACCGCCTCCCTGGACATGATAAAGGCAAAGCCGCCTTCGGCAATGCCAAACGAGACGATCCCCCCTTTTTCCAGCCCCGCCAGCACCAGGGCATCCATATGGCTGCGGACGTGATCCACTTCTGCAAAGGAGGTGAACACCATGGGGAGGCCGTAGATCTGGCTGTCCCCGAAAAACTCGGAAAGGCTGCCCCCCACCACCGCCCCCCCCCCCAAATGGCCGCTCCCCCTTTTGCGGATGACCGCCTTGTCATCGCCCATGACCCCGCCGGGGTAATACTTGAACTGCACCCGGCCCTGGGTCTGGCGGGCCACCTCTTGGCCGCCCTCACGCATTTTTTCCATCCAGAACGACCCTTCCGGTGAGAGCGTCGCAATTTTGAAAACCGTGGCGGCCGAAGCCGATGCCACCGCCCCGAGACTCAGGGCACACAAAAGAAGCCCCGCCCACCATACGTTTGGATATCGCATCAACACGGCTCCTCGATCGTCCCTGACGGCACGGGGCCTGAGAACGGTTAGAAATAATCGCCTGCGCTGTTCAGCAGCTCCCTGGCCTGCTGTTGGGCCACAACGTTCACCAGAGCGTATCCCGGCACTTCGGGAGAAGCGGCGAGAACTTCATTCAGCAGCCGGTCGTGCAGTTCCCGGTCGAACACCAGCCGGCTGTAGTAGCGCGCGAAATCGACCTTGGCCATCAGATTGCGGCCGCCCGACAACGCGATCGCGCGCTCGAAATGCGCCCGGCCCCTTTCGGGTTCGCCCCCCATCGGCGGCGGCAGCAGGGTCGCCAGAATGCCCAAATAAAGGTGCGCCTCTCCCCCGCGATGCCCTTCGTCCAGCGCCACCACCCGGTTCATGAGGACTTCCACCCGCGAAATTTGGGCAATGGCGTCCCACTCCCGCCGCCGGGCCTGAATCCATCCGGCCCAGGCGGCCCCCAGGTCGAAAAGCAACGGCACGTCCTTTTTAGCGGCCGCCCCAATGGCGCGCTCGAAGCCGTCAAAATCGCGCTCCCCCAGGCCGCACCAATCCCGACGGTGGCTGCAGGCCGCCTGCAGGGCGTAGGCCATGGCCTTGGCCGTCATTTTTTGGGCCCGCTCCTCATCGGCAACATAAACGCCCGAGTAGGCGCTGTAAAGGGCCGCCCCGGCCCGTAAAAGCCGCGTGTTTTGCGGGTTGGCATGAATCAGCCCATCCACCATCAGCAGGTAGGCAGGCCCGCCGGCCTCCACGGTTTCCAGATCGTCGGCGTTCAGGATGGCATAGGACAAATCGTCACTGAAGTCGGCGGCGGCATTGGACAGCAAGGCCGCACAACCGGACAGCCCGATCCAGCCAAGGGCCAGCAGCAGCGCCATGAGGGTCATGCGGCAAGACCGGCGGCAGCGGCAGCCCCCTGCGGCGGAAGCGAACGTCCCGGAATCATCGGCTGTGGATTTAAAAATCATCACCAATCAGCAGGAAAAGGAGGCTGAATGCCGTCAGCCGCCCCTTCTGCCAGGGTTTCGGATTTCAGGTTGGACCCGGATGTCCGTTGGCAGCGCCGGTGTGCCAGAGGATCGCGGCGGCCGCCAAAAACCCCGGGAATTCAAGGCTGTCAGCAGGAATACAGGTTTGTAAACCTGTATTCAAATAGTGAAAAGGGGGTGCGCTGTCAAGCGCTAATCGGTGCCCGCGACAGCGGCGGTGAGAGGCGCCCGGGGACGGCCAGCGCCCTGGTGGGCGCGCCTGGGCGACAGGTTCGGATCATGTCAGGCGAGCGGGTTTCAGGAAGCATTGCGCAGCGCGAGGTCAGCCACAGCGGGTGTCGGGGTGCCCATGATGGCCTCGATTTTTCTTGATAGCGCCTGAAGATTGAAGGGTTTTTGGATGAATCCGCTGCACCCGTTCTCCAGCAGGGTCGCCGCTTTGCCTTTCAGGCTGTAACCGCTTGCCAGCAGCACCTTGACGCTCGGGGCGAGCTGTTTGATGCGGTGGAAAATCTGGGCGCCGTCCATGTCGGGAATGATCATATCCAGGATCACGAGATCGATGCGGTCCTGGTGCGCCTCGAAAACCGACAACGCCTCGGAACCCGAACGGGCGCTGAGGACCTCGTAATTCAGCAGTTTCAGCATGCCGGAAGCGACTTCGACGATCACCTCCTCGTCATCGACCAGGAGCACCGTGCCGCTGCCCTTGACGGCCTCGGGTTCGGGTTGACTGGTCGCCACCTGCCGTCCTGAGGCGGGGAAATAGAGGGTGAAGGTCGTGCCCTGCCCGACCGCCGATTGCACGTCGATGTAGCCGTGGTGGCCCTTGACAATCCCGTAGACCGAGGCCAGGCCAAGTCCGGTGCCGCGCCCCAGGTCCTTTGTGGTAAAAAACGGCTCAAAAATCCGTTCCTGGATCTGGGCGTCCATCCCGACCCCGGTATCCCCCACGGTCAGCATGACGTAGGTCCCCGGCCGAGCTTTGTAGACCCTGCTGCATAGCTGCCGTTCGGTGACATTGCTGGTTTGCAGGGTCAGTCGGCCACCGCGTGGCATGGCCTGCCAGGCATTGACGTAGAGGTTCATCAAGACCTGCTCCAGCTGACCCTGGTCGGCGTCCACCGGTCGGAGGTCGGAAGCCAGGCGCGATTCCACCTGGATCTCCTTTTTGTTGCGGAAAAACGTCGCCGCCATTTCCGCCACCACGCCGTTGAGGTCCAGGGGATGACGATCATGGTGGGCATTGCGGGCATACCCCAGCAACTGGGAAGTCAACTTGGCGCCGCTCTGAACCAGCTTTTCAATGCTTTTCAGTTTTTCATAATGCGTCGTGCCGCAGTCGGTGCCCATCAGCATCAGGGACACATTGCCCTGGACCCCCATCAGAAGGTTGTTGAAGTCGTGGGCCAGACCTCCGGCCAGGGTCCCGACCGCTTCCATCTTGCGGGCTTGATCCAGCTGCCGCTCCATTCGCTTGCGCTCGGTCACATCCGTGAGAATGACCACCAGCGCCCCACCGGTGGGGGACGCAACCGGGATGATTTCCAGGCTCACCAACCGGCCTTCAAGGGTCAGCGGGCTATTTTCGGGAGTCTGGACCGCCTCTTGGCTGCAGCGCTCCAAAAGCGCGGTGATCCTGGAACGGTCTTTGCCGGTGAAAAGATCTTCCAGAGGCTTTCCGAGCAGGAACTCCTCGGTATTGTCCATGATCTTCAGGACGGCCGGGTTGGCGTTTACGATGCGGGCATCACCGGTCAACTCCAGAATCCCCTCGGACATGTTGCGCAGAATGATCTCGAAGTGATGCTTCCAGTCCAGCAGCTCATGGGTGATTTCGCGCCGCACCACATCCTCGCGGCCCCAGATGCGGTCGGTCAGGGCCGCCGCACGGCCGTTTTCAATAAGGCGCAGCACCTCCTGAACATTGGCCGCCAACTTGTCGAAAGGCCCCTTGGCAATGCAGGCATCGGCACCCAGGCTGCGGCAGTCGATGTTTTCCTCGGCTGCAACCGCGGACAGGATGATCACACAGGCATTGCTGAGCGCCGGCATGCTGCGGATCACCCGGCAGAGCTGCTTGCCGCTGATATTGGGCATCACCAAATCCAGAAAAACAATATCCGGTCGAAAATCTTCCAGGACTTTCAGGGCGGATAGGCCGTCATGGGCGGTCACGACCCGGTGTCCCTGGCGGGCCAGCAGATTGGCCATGAACTTCAGGAGCATCGGATGGTTGTCAACGACCAGGATGTTTTTCATCGCGCACATTCGTCACCGCCGCGGTGCGGCGCAGAAAAAGAGGTTCACTCCGGCAGGTCTTCCCGGCCAACCGGTTCGAGGGGCTTCACGCTGACGCGGTTGCGTCCCTGCATCTTGGATAGATAGAGGCTCTGATCGGCCTGACGAATCAAAATTTCAGGGCTGATGAGGGCCTCGGAGGTGTGCGGTCCGAAACCGGTCACGCCCATGCTGGCGGTTATCCGAATGCGCTCAGCACCCACCTGTACGTCCCGCCCGGAAACGATTTTCAGCAAGCGCTGAGCCATACAAGCAGCCCCCGCCAGATCCGTCTCAGGCAGGATCAGCACGAATTCTTCACCACCGTAGCGGGCCAGCCAGTCGACCTGGTTGCGGATGGACCCCTGAACCCACTTGACAAACGCGATCAGAACCTGATCGCCGACCGGGTGGCCATAGGTGTCGTTGACGCGCTTGAAGTGATCGATGTCACAGATGGCCAGGGAGAGGCAGTGTCCGAAACGCCGAGCGCGCTGAATCTCCTGGGGCAGGCGCTCATTCAGGTAGCCGCGGTTGTAACACCCGGTCAGCGGGTCGGACTTCGACAGGTTGCGAATGGCCTCGCAGGCAAGCTTGAGCGAGCGCTCCTGCTCGAGAAACCGTCGGCCGGTCTTGAGGCGCGCAAACAGCTCGCCCGTGATGAAGGGTTTGATCAGGTAATCGTCGGCCCCGGCTTCCAGCCCTTCGATCATGTCGGACTTGTTGTCCCGGGCGGTCAGCAGCACCACAAAGACGTAGCCCTGATTGGGGCGGCCGCGGACCCAGCGGCACAAGTCGAGGCCGTCCATCTCCGGCATCATCCAGTCGGTCAGTACGAGTGGAAAATACCGCTTTTCCATGGCTTCGAGGGCCTGACGACCATTTTCGACCGCCACGACCTCGTACCCGGCCTTGACCAGGGTTTTCACGAGACGCAAACGCGACACCGGCTGGTCTTCGACCACAAGGACCGGAAAATGAGACAGCGGCGTTTCGGTTTGCTCCAGCAGGCTGTGCACCAGCAGCTCCTTTGGCTTTAGCTTCTGGCTGTTAGGTATCGGACCGGGCGGTGGATTCCTTTAGACACCCCGGCACGGCGGCGGTCTTTTGACAGGGCCGATTCCTGGCGCCAACGACCGTTGCGCCAGAACGCAATGCCGCACCGGCAGCCGGTTTGCAGAGGCGGGCGATGAGCGGGTGATAGACGGGGGAACGCCCCATGACGCTCAGACAGTGGCCGTCATGGGGCCGGAAAGGCGGGGCACTATTGGCCTGGGCGCCACAAGGGCCGAGCAGGCTCAGAAGGCACCCAGCGGCCAGCATCACGGCGGCGCAGCGTGGGATGCAACGCGCTGAAAGCGTTCTTTTTGACTGATGTGGGATGGGCATGCGGCACCTCCTGGGATGGGGGGTAACGGCAGGGGCGTGAAATGAAGACATTCAAATCTGACACTACCCCTTGGATCGGCTGATGTCAAAGGCCAACAAAAGCCGGCGGTTCAAGGGGCCGCCGCGGCCTGCCAGGTCCGCCAGGCCGTCAGGGCCTCCTGGGTGAGAAGCTCCCCGGAGCTGTAACGGGGTGAAAAGTGAAAAACGGTCACCTGCCGGACCCGCGCCCGTCCGGCAATCTCACCGGCCTGGCGGGCGGTCAGGTGAAATTTTTCACGGGCCACCCGCCGCTCCTGATCCAGAAAGGCCGCTTCGATGAACAGGTGGTCGGCTTCATGGACCAGGGTCAGCATCTTTTCGATGTTTTCAGGGCTGTATACCGCATCGGCAATGTAACCGATTTTCTGGCCGGGTGAGATCACCGCAATTTGCGCCGCAAGCTCGCCAAGCACAAAGGCCCGGGTGCGCCCCCGGCCGAACCGCGCGGAGACCTCGAACACCGAGGCCGGGTCCTGCCGGCAGAAAAGCGCCTGTTTGAAACGCTGGAGCCAGTCCCCGGGCGTCACGCCCAGTGCATCCAGCCGATCCCGGCGGATGTTGACGTGAAACCGCTCCTGGAGAACAAAGGCCAGCGACGGAATGCGATGGTCCAGGACCGCTGCCGTGATGGTCAGCCCCGGCTCCGCCAGCAGCGTGCCGTCGAAAGTGCTGCGCTGCATCGCAGGGCCCGGCCGAAAACCGTCCTGTACCCGGTAATGGCGGGTCAACAGAACTTGCGGGTGGATCTCGCTGACTTCCAGTACAAACGTGTTGGTGTAATGCTGAACCAGATTCCAGGTGTAGCCGGAGAGTTTTCCTTCAACGTTGGTCAGAAAACCGGGGGGACCGAACAGACAGAGGTGTTTTTCCCGGCCGAGAAACAGCCGCAGGAGGTGGTCAAAGCCAACGAAGTGATCCATGTGGGTGTGGGATACAAATACGTGGCTGATCTTGAGGATGTCTCGGGGGGCGAGCGCGTGAAGGTCTCCCAGGTCGAACAGGACCGCACGCTTTTGGAGCAGAAAGGGGATGAAAAGGACCGGATCGTCGAAGGGGCTGTTGACCAGCCGGGGGTGAAAGGAAGGGCGCATGCGCTCAGGGAAGATGCTTGGTCACCTGATGATGAATGCAGGTATAGATCTCCTCATCCGAACCGTAGATATCCACAACATCCTTGTCGTTGATCAATTTTTCAATGACAAAGGCCGTCACGTAAAGACTGACCACGTGCGGCTGCGCCACCAGCCGGCGAAAGGGAGCGATCTGGTAATCGATGTCGAAATCTTCCGCGTTGGTGAGGGTTTCCAGGCATTTGTGGATGCGTTCCTGGAGACTGTTTTTGTTGTGGGTTTCCACCAGTTCGTTTTCCACCAGCTTCGTGGCAATACTGTTGGCCATTTGATCGATGCTGTCGCGCACGCTGTGGATCGCCCGTCTGCGGGCAAACTCCTTTGAAGACTCGATCTTGGAAAGAATGCTGGATTCACGGGTGCTGGGTCGAAATACTTTCGCCATTGAAGATCCCCTTCTATGCTGCCACGCCGAGGCCCGGATTTTGCGAAGTGCGCCTGCTGGTCTGAAATTTACCGCGCGAAGGTCACCGCAAAATTCTTTTTTGTTTTATTGACAGAGGGTTACCGAAGTACGTTGTCAACTTTTTTTGGGCATAATAATGGCAGGCATTTCCGAATGCAAGCAAAATGTTCAGGTTTCCTCAATAAACACCTGCGGGGTGCGACTGCCGTTCCAGCGGTTCCAGCGCAGCCGAAAGGCCATCCGCGGGAAAAAATCGGGCTGGGGGTGCTGCGGATCGATATTGAACTGAATCGCCGATAGTGGGGTGCCCGCATCCCGACCGGTCTGCAGCAGCACCATCCGGCGATGGCGGCGCCCGACAATTTGGCTGGACTTGACGGCCACATCGCGCGCCATGAAGAGGGGTTCCGGGTTCCCGGCGCCAAACGGTTTCAAGGTTTCAAGGCTGTCAATCAGCGCAGCGCTGACGGCATTCAGCGGCAGTTCACAGTCGACCTGAACTTGCGGCAGAAGCGCATCACAGTCGGTTGTGGCGGTCACCACCGTTTCCAGGGCTTGGGCGAATCGATCGATATTGCCGGTCTTGAGGCTCAGTCCTGCCGCCAGGGCGTGCCCGCCGAATGTCTCGAGATGATCCCGGCAGGCCGCAAATCCCTCGGCCAGATCGATTCCCGGCAGGCTGCGGGCGGACCCCTTGGCGAGACCGTCGCGCACGGAAAGCACCACCGCAGGCTTGCAGAACTGACGGACCAGGCGCGAGGCCACGATCCCCAGGACCCCTTCGGGCCATTCATTCCCGTGTATGATCAAGGTTCGCCGCGTCAGGGCGGCGGGGTTTTTTTCAAGGCGCACAAGAATTTCGTCAAAAACCTGGCCTTCAATTTTCTGCCGGTCGGTATTCAGATTCCCCAGGAGTTCGGCCAACTGCCGGGCTTCGCCCGCCTCCGCGGCGCACAGCAGCGCCACCGCCTGGCGGGCATGGGCCATGCGGCCGGCGGCATTCAGTCGGGGGGCCAGTTTGAAGGCCACGTCATCGGCATCCAGCATGCCGGCATCGCGGCTGCAGCTCTCGACCAGGGCGCGCAGGCCCAGCCGGCGGCCTTGGTTGATCATCTCCATTCCGGCGCGGGTCAGGACGCGGTTTTCGCCTTTGAGGGGCACCACATCGGCCACGGTGCCGAGCGCCACCAGATCACAGGCTGTTTTCAGGTTGGGTTCGGTGCGTCCCCGCCAGCGGCCCTCCTCGCGCAGCCGCTGGCGGAGGGCCGCGGCCAGGTAAAACGCTACGCCCACCCCGGAGAGGTGATCCAACCCCGCCTCACAGTCCTGCCGTTTGGGATTCACAAAGGCGTCCGCCTCGGGGTAAGGCGGCGCGACGCTGTGATGGTCGGTGATCACCACCCCGATACCGCACTCCCTGGCTGCCCGGACCGCAGCATGGCTGCCGGAGCCGCAGTCGACCGTGATGATCAGCCCGATGTTGCGGTTGCGGGCATAATCCGTTACGTGCAGCGGCTGCAGTCCGTAGCCTTCACGAACCCGGTGAGGAATGTAATAGGTCGCCTCGGCTCCGGCATGGGTCAAGAATTCGAGCAGCATGACCGTGGCGGTCACCCCGTCGACATCATAGTCACCGAAAACAAGGATCCGCTGCTTCTCGCAGATGGCCTTCCCTATACGTTCGACCGCCGCGGACATCCCGGCCAAACACTGGGGGGCGCGCAGCTGATCCAGGCAGGGGTTCAAAAAGCGGTGGATCGCCTGATCGCTTTCCAGGCCGCGGTTGGCCAGGATGGCGGCCAGAATCGGATCGATGTTGAAGGCCGCCGCGATCCGGCGAACGGTCCGGGGCTCGGGTGACAGAAGGGTCCAGTGCTTTTCCATGGTCCGGTCATAGCCGATTCCGGGATGGGGGACAACCCTCATTTTGACGGCCTGCGGCCCCTCTGGGTTTCCCTGGCGCGAGCCGCCGGGTTTGGCTGCCGCTCGCCTAAAATATCGATTTTTTATTGAAATGTTTCGAATAATGGTGATAGTTTTAATAGGTTGAAGGGACCCGAACACAGATGGCGCAGCTTGAAACCACCACCAGAATCTTTCGAATCGAGCGCAAGGACATTGCTTTTCTGAAGTTCATTATCGAAGCCTACGAGGGCATCGCCGTCCTCACCACCCTGGAGCGGGATTCGGGCACGGTGCGGCTGTCGATTGCCCCCGGCTGCGAGCAAGAGGTGACGGCGGTCCTGGCCGACCTGCGCCAAACGATACGGATGGAACCGCTGGGGACACCCCCCGGCCCCTCCCCGCAACTGCAGCCCCCGGCGCTGATCGGTCCAACCACTTTTGAAGCCCGACCCAGACGGACGCAATGAATATCAAAAGCCTCTACATCCACACCATTGGCTGCCAGATGAACGTTTACGACGCCGAAAAAATGGCCGCCGGTTTGCTGGCGTTGAACTATCTTCCCGTGGCATCGGCCGAAGAGGCCGACCTGATCCTTTTGAACACCTGCGCCATTCGCGAAAAGGCCGAGCAAAAGGTCTTCAGCTACCTGGGCCGGCTGGCGCCCCTCAAAAGCCGCAAGCCCCACCTGATTGTCGCCGTGGGCGGCTGCGTGGCCCAGCAGGAGGGCCGCCGGATCCTGGAGCGGGTGCCCACCGTGGACCTCGTTTTCGGGACCCATGCCATCGGGCGGCTTCCAGCGCTGGTCGGAAAAATTCAGCGCGATCGCTGCCGTCTGGTGGACGTCGCGATGGCCGAGGGCTTCCAGGAAGCCGCGTCCTGCATGCCGCAGATCTTCGGTGGTGTATCGCGGTTCGTGACCATCATGCAGGGGTGTGACAACTACTGCACCTACTGCGTGGTCCCCTATGTCCGGGGGCGCGAGGCGAGCCGCCAGCCGGAGCGGATCATCGCCGAAATAGAGGCCCTGGTCGCCTCCGGCGTCCGGGAGGTGACCCTCCTGGGGCAGAATGTCAACAGCTACGGTCTAAAAGAGCGGCTGTGCTCGTTTTCCGACCTGCTCACGCGGGTCGACGCCGTCCGCGGGTTGGCACGCATCCGTTTTACGACCTCACACCCCAAGGATCTTTCCGAGCACCTGATCCAGGCCTTCGGCCACTTGACAAAACTCTGCAACCACATCCACCTGCCGGTTCAATCCGGCTCCGACCGGGTTCTCAAAAAAATGAACCGCCGATACACCCGTGCGGACTACCTCGAAAAGGTGCGCCGCCTCCGGGAGGTCCGGCCGGATATCGCCATCACCTCGGATTTCATCACGGGCTTTCCGGGGGAAACCGCCGCGGATTTCGACGCGACTCTCGATCTGATCCGGCAGGCGGATTTCGACGGGGTTTTTGCCTTCATGTATTCCGATCGCCCCGTGGCACCGGCTGCCCGTTTTGCCGACAAGCTGCCGGAGGCCGAAAAAAAAAGGCGCCTGCAGACGCTTCTGGCTGCTCAGGACCGGAATACCGTCCGCAAAAACCAGGCCCTGATCGGCACCGTCCAGCGGATTCTGGTCGACGGCGCCAGCAAAAAACTGGGGGAGGCCCCACTGGACGCCGGCCCCCACGCCCCCCAATGGGTGGGCCGCACCGCCACCAACAAGATCGTCCACTTTTCCACCGCCGACGCCGCGCTCGGCTTGGCGCCGGTTGAACCCGGGATGCTGATCGAAGTCCGGATCGAAAACGCCTTTGCCCACTCGCTCAGAGGCCGCCCCCTGGAATGCCAAACGCCCTGCACCGGCGTGGAAGGAGAAAACAGCTATGCTGCATAAAGCCACCATTGCGGGTCTGACCATGGACCCGGCCTCCAACACCCCGATCATCATCCTGAAGATCGATGCGAGCGATAAAGCCGTTCCAATCTGGATCGGCCTGCTGGAAGCCACGGCGATTGCCTCGGCGCTTCAGCATATCGAGTTTGAACGCCCGATGACCCATGACCTGCTCAAAAACCTGCTGGAAAAGCTCAACTGTCGGGTCACCCGCGTGGAGGTCTGCGACCTGCGCGACAACACCTTCTATGCCAAGATTCACTACGTGACCGCTGAGGAAACCTTCGCCATCGACTCGCGGCCGAGCGACGCCATCGCCATCGCCCTGCGCTTCCAGGCGCCTATTTTCGTGGACGATCGGGTCATTGAAAAATCGGCGACCGACGGTGACAGCGGCGAAGCTCAGGATAAAAGCGAGGAGGGGCGCAAGTGGGCGGAGTACCTCAAAAACCTATCTCCCGAGCATTTCGGCAAGTACAAGGTCTGAGCCGTTTGCGCCCTGGATCCGACCCGTCCCGGCGCCTCAAGCGAAGGGAGACTGGCAGATGAAGGTAATCTTGTTGATGGCCCAAACCCTCGACGGCAAAATCGGCCGAAACTCCGGTCATTTCCCCGACTGGACCGGCAAGGAGGACAAACGCCTGTTCGTCCGGATCACCAAGGCCGCCGGTGTGCTGATCATGGGATCCAAAACCTACGATACCATCGGCGGTCCCCTGCCCGGGCGCAAGAACGTGGTGCTCACGCGCGACAAAAGCCGCAGGTCGGATTTTCCCAACCTGGTTTTCACCGCCAAGCCCCCGCGGGAAGTGTTGGCCGATCTTCAAGCCGAAGGGTACACCACCGCCGTCCTCGCCGGCGGTACGATCGTCAACACCCTTTTTGCCCGGGAGGGGCTGATCGATGAGATCATGCTGACGATCTGCCCCCTTTTTTTCGGGGACGGGATCGCGCTTTTCTCGGAGCAAGTCGCCCTCGAGCTGCGGTTGCTTAAAACCGAAACCCTGGGCAGCGACGCGATTTTAGCCCACTACGAGGTCGTCAAATAGCGCGCCGACCCGCAGCCCCGGCCAAACCTTGGAACACGGTTTAGACCCCCTTCCCGCAAATTATCCGCTCACCGAAAACCCCAATCGAGGAGACAGTCGGCATGCTGATGACCACCGCACGGCAGGCACTCGTCCACTACGGCAAACAACTTCTAGCAAGCCGCCTGACCAGCGGCACCGGGGGCAATCTGAGCCTCTTGGAGCCGCGGCAGGACCGGGTGGCCATCACCCCGAGCGGCATCGCCTATGACCGCATGACCCCCGAAGATATCGTGATCGTGGACCTGGCGGGTCAGGTGATCGAGGGGCATCGCAAACCCTCCAGTGAAGCGGGGTTTCACATCGCACTCTACCACAAGCGGAAGGACATTCGCGCGGTGGTCCACACCCATTCGGTTTACGCCACGACCCTGGCCTGCCTGCACTGGGAAATTCCGGCGGTGCACTACCTGGTCGGTTTTTCGGGTCTCAAGGTGCCCCTGGCGCCGTATGCCACCTTTGGCAGCCGGGAACTCGCCGACAACCTGGCCGAGACCATCGGTGATTTCAACGCCGTCCTGATGGCCAACCACGGGCTGGTCGCCGTTGGCGACGATCTCGCGCGGGCCTTTGCGACCGCCGAGGAGATCGAATTCGTGGCGCGGCTCTACTATCAGGCGCGGTTGGCGGGAACCCCCAAAATTCTGCCGGAAGAGGAAATGGGACGGGTGCTCAAAAAATTCGAAACCTACGGCCAGCAGCCCCCCGAAGGGGGCAATGGCGCGGCCGCGGCTGAAACGATTTAACCAATTCGGGCGCGATGCCGATGGAAGCAGCAACACGGTTTTATCCTGCGGGTGCCTGTCGGCTGCAGTTGGCGGGCATGCCCGGTGGCCGGCAAGGGAGCGCCGCCCTTCGCAAAAAGCCGCCCGGCGGTTGGTGATGCCGCTCGCTGATTGCTGAACGCAGGACCGCACCAACCAGAAGGCGACTGCACCCATGATTGAAACGCTGCTCGACACCCTTCGGGGGCGTAAAAAGAGCCTTCAGACCGTCCCCGACCTGACGCTCCAGGCGGTCTGGGATGACTTCAGCACCCCTCCGACCTGCAAGGCCGGCAAATATCACCGCTTGTTTCATCAGCACATTCAATCCTTCGACCCGGAATCGCGGGAGAGCATTTTAAGCGACCTCCTGACCATCGAGCAGGACTCACTGCAGGCAAACGACGCGCTGGGGTTCATCCGCGAAAAAATCATGGATCTCACGGACAAAAAACTGTGCGCCGAGCATCTCGACATCCTCAAGCGGCGACTCGACCGCCCTGCGGCGGCCGCCGGCGCCCCGCTGCCCGACGTCCCCCTGGTCAAGGCCGCGGCCGACTGCAGCGTCCAGATCGCTGTCCTGCGCAAGTATTGCATCCGGAAATACGGCGACGGCGGCCCCAGGGGCTGGTTCACCTGTTATCAACCTATTTCCCGCTTTTTTCACCAGCACATCTTCAGCAGGCCCCGCGCGGCCGCAGCAGCGCTGGAACTGGCCTTCGAGGGGCAGTCCGTAACGCCCACCAAGGAGGATTTTCAGCAGCTCCGGTCCCGCCTGCAAAAGGCCTACGTGGGGCAACGCTTCGAGCTGCAGATCACGGACGCTGCGCCCGACAGGACGGCTGCGATCACAAGGGCCATTCCGCAAAAAAGTTGACACGCCTGTTGGCCGCCCTGCCCCCTTGCGTTAACCCCCTTCTGCACGCAGGCTGCAATCCGGCGCACACCCCGATCACAAAAACAGACTCCTTCGCTATTTCCCATGCGCGGGTCGGCGGGCCGAGGGGCTCAGGCCACGGCCAACACCGATGTTTGGTTGGTCCCTGTTTCCAGCTCCTGCGCCATCACCACCGTCAACCGGGCGAGCAGCTCGCGCAGCAGCGCTTGCCGCTGGGCAAAGGTGGTCAGACCGCGCAATTTTTCCTGAACTCCCGGCCGCTCCCGCCCCACCACCGTCTTGAGCTTTGCGCGCAGCGCCGGCAGTTCGGTATCTTGCGGCAGCCGCAATTTTTCGCAAAGGGCTACAGCGTGCCGCGCAATCAGCCCCAGTTCGCCGTCGACCGCCGCCGGAACCTCCCCGTCCGACGCCCGGTGATAGCGCACCCCCTCGCAGATCTCCCGGGGAATGTTGAGGCGCGTCAATACCAGCGCCCCGATTTCGGGGTGCGCCGCCCCCATCACCTGGGTCTGCGCCTGCAGCAGTGAAACGCCGCTTTCGGCCGCCAGAGCGATTGAGGCCTCGTAGGCCTCGCTGAAATAGACCGCCATCACCAGGAGTCCGATGTTGTGCAGCAGGGCCGCGGTGTAAAGATCTTCAGTTCGTTTAAACCCTACCGGCTCCCCCAGCGAACGGGCAAGCGCGGCGCAGAACTGCGCCTGACGAAGGTAGTCCTGAAAGCTGAAAACTCTGAATTTCAAGTGTTTGCTGAAATGATCGAGCAGGAAGGAGGTCACCAGAACTTGCTTCATCTGGCTGAAACCCAGAAGCCTCATGGCGTGCACCACCGAGCTGACCTCACACCCGTAAAAGGCCGAGTTGGCGATATTCAGGAAACGCGCGGCCACATCCGGCGAGATTTTCTCGGCCAGCTTGATGTAGTCGCTTTGGGGATCATTGAGCAGGTTCAGGGCCTCGAAGGCGGCGGCGTCCACCAGCGGCAGCCCTTTGATCTTGTTTTTGATTTCCTGGAGGCAGGTATGGGTGTCGTGGGTCATGGGTTATCCTTTTGGCCGACGGTGATCTGCAAGACCCGCTGGGTGGCGCGTGGCGCGTGGCAGGTTCAAAAAACCGGGCCGCGCCTGAAAGCAAACCCGGTCGCCCTGCGCCCGGGCGGCCGTTTGGTAACCCTATCGATTGGTCGCGTGCCTTTCTTGAGCGCCGGTTTGCCGCACAGCCTGCATCCAGGCAAAACCCGGCGGCCCGTTCCGAAAGCCAAAAACGGGTTGTAACTTCGCGTGGATTTCGATAAACGGGAAATTTTCGCGGGCTGTAAGCGATTTTGCGCCTTGCGCCGCGGGGCCGCCGCACCGCAATGCTTGCGGGCAATGGCGGCCTTCGATTACCGACGGTTCCCAGCAGAGGCCCATGAGTTCCCAAAAACCCCTTCGAATCGGCCTGATCAGTTACCGCAGCAACC
>Ga0105100_10000932_pt1 | contig 17208 bp, 11 predicted proteins | sample PPLLak12cMay2015_2_FD_87033 | JGI IMG/M metagenome (GOLD analysis project Ga0105100, IMG submission 87033) | Freshwater sediment microbial communities from Prairie Pothole Lake near Jamestown, North Dakota, USA - PPLs Lake P8 Core (1) Depth... | ecosystem: Environmental > Aquatic > Freshwater >...
ATCAGATATGGCGGAGATTTAGAGGTTGGAGCCTATGGGATCGTCAACCGGGTGGCTTTTCTCTTCGGGATGATGGTGATGGGAGTGAACATGGGGATGCAGCCGATTGCAGGATACAACTTCGGAGCCAGGCAGTTTGACCGGGTGAACAGGGTGCTGAAATACACTATTTTTATTGCGGTGGTTGTTTTGTCGGTTGGATTTATCGTCAGCGAACTTTTTCCGCGCGCCGTGGCTTCGTTGTTCACCCAGGACAAGAATCTGATAGACATGGTGGAACCAGGATTACGGATTGTTTTTATGTTTGCCCCGCTGGTTGGGTTTCAAATGGTCACCTCCAATTTCTTCCAGAGTATCGGGATGGTGCGAAAGGCTATTTTATTGTCGTTGTCGCGTCAGGTGCTTATTTTACTGCCCTGCCTGCTTATCCTGCCCCGGTTTTTTGGTCTGAAAGGGGTCTGGTACAGCCTGCCCGCCGCCGACCTGGTGGCTTGTGTCATTGCAGCCTTTTTGCTGGTTAATCAGTACAGAAAATTCAACATTGTGCAGTAACTTTGCTATTCAATACTCTGGTCATGGACGAACGATTTATTATTACCATTGGGCGTCAGCTTGGAAGCGGCGGCCGGCTGATCGGCGAAAAACTGGCCACCCGTCTCGGCATCTCCTTTTATGATAAGGAGCTCATCCTGATCGCTTCGCAGGAAAGCGGCCTGGGAAAGGAGTTTTTTGAACAGGTGGATGAGAAAACAAGCTACAGCCTGATAGGCGGGATTTTCGGTACCATCGGGTCGTTGGGAGATGGCAACTATTCCAGCAACTATCTAAGCGGTGAGACCTTGTTTAAGATACAAAGCGATGTGGTCCGTGAACTGGCTGCAAAGCAATCAGCTGTATTCGTCGGACGCTGTGCTGATTATATTCTCAAAGATTATCCGCGGTGCATGAACGTTTTCATCAGCGCCGATATAGAGGACAGGATAAAACGCATTGCGGAAATTCAGCAGGTCTCTGAGAAAAAGGCCAGGGATATCGTTGAAAAAACGGACAAGAAGCGTGCCGGATATTACAACTATTACAGCAATAAAGTGTGGGGAGCAGCAGAGTCATACCATTTATGCGTCAATTCCTCCGTGCTGGGCATCGATAATACAGTAAGCCTTATCCACCAGTTTGTAATACAACGTTTCGGTTTGAAAGGGGAATAGCAAAGAATGAACTGCCCCGCTGCAGGTAACGGGGTATTAATAAGGGATGTTAACCATATCGGCTTCTTAATTACAAAGGAAAAAGGGCATCCCTCTTCTGCATCATTCCTGAATATTTCGCGTCTTTTATATACATTTACACAAGCAAATCTTCCAATCCGCCGTTAATGAAACTGCTCTTTTTAAGTAGAACGGTTATCAGTTTAATCCTGACTGTCCCTTTTGCAGGCGGCTATTCACAGACCATTGAAAAGAAAACCTACCAGACCACATATACTCAGGCAGCGCCAACCATTGACGGGCTGATGAACAATACCTGCTGGAACCAGGTTGCGTGGGGTGGCAATTTTGTTCAGACCCAGCCTTATGAAAACAAACCTCCCTCTCAGCTGACAGCTTTCAAGATTGTGTATGACGATAATAACCTGTATGTATTCATTCGAGCTTATGATAGCATACCGGAAAAGATAAGCCGGAGAATATCGCGCAGGGATAACTTTGATGGCGATATGGTAGAGATCAATATCGACAGCTACTATGATCAGCAAACAGCATTTTCTTTCACCGCCATGGCCTCCGGCGCAAGAGGTGATGAAGCAGTCACGCAGAATGGCAACAACTGGGACGCCAGCTGGAACCCGGTATGGTACCTTAAAACCTCCATCGACGATAGCGGTTGGTGTGCCGAGATGAAAATTCCATTCAGCCAGCTTCGGTTTGGGAAAAAGGATGAGCATGTATGGGGGATCCAGATCATGCGCCATATCTTCCGGATGGAGGAGCGTTCCACCTGGCAGTTCATTCCAAAAGGTTCTCCTGGTACAGTTCACCTGTTTGGTGAACTTCACGGCATTGTCAACATCAAACCAAAACGTCAGGTTGAATTGCTTCCCTATGCCGTTGGACGTATCGAACGCTTTGAAAAGGAAGAAGGCAATCCTTTCCTCGATGGCAGATCAGGCGCCGTCTCCGGAGGACTGGACGGGAAAGTAGCCATTACCAATGACTTTATGCTCGACTTCTCAATCAATCCTGATTTCGGTCAGGTTGAAGCCGATCCTTCAGAAGTTAACCTCACCGCCTTTGAAACCTATTTCTCTGAACGGCGTCCTTTATTCGTTGAGGGCAAAAATATTTACCAGTTTCAACCTTCCAATACCATTGTGATAGGCAATATGGGTTCTGATAACCTGTTCTATTCGCGCCGGATAGGAAGATATCCTCATCATTATCCCCAGGTGTCGGATTCAGAATATGTGGATATGCCCGAATCGTCAACCATACTGGCTGCAACGAAACTGTCGGGCAAAACAAAAAAAGGACTATCGGTGGGGATCCTCGAGAGTGTTACATCCAGCGAAAAAGCCCTGATTGACAATGAAGGAATCCGGAGAAAAGAGACTGTCGAACCGTTCACAAACTATTTTACAGGACGCCTGCAAAAGGATTTCAACAAGGGAGAGACCGTGCTTGGGGGAATCATTACAGCGGTGAACAGGGACATCCATAATCCGGCCCTCGAATATCTGCATACAGCGGCCTACGTTGGGGGGATCGACTTTAAACACTACTGGAAAGAGCGGACATGGTACTTTGCAGGAAATACGGTATTCAGCAATGTAAGGGGGAAGGAAGAAGCCATCATCCAGACCCAGGAATCCTCGGCCCGGTATTTTCAACGGCCCGATGCAGGCCATCTTTCGGTTGACTCCACCCGGACCTCCCTGGAAGGCTTAGGAGGAACCTTTAAATTAGGAAAGTACAGCAGTAAAAAAATACAATTCGAGACCAGCCTGACGGTACGCTCTCCCGGATTGGAATTCAATGACATCGGTTATATGCGGTATTCGGATGTCATTCACCATGGCACATGGGTAGCCTATTATCTGCGTGAGCCTTTTTCCATTTTCAGGAACTTTTTCCTGAATACGAATTACTGGATGTATTGGGATTTCTCAGGCAAACTTCTTTCGGCTTATACCAACATGAATTTCAATTCCGAGTTTAAAAACCGCTGGAGCATCAATGGATCCTTTTCACTATGGGGCAAAAATATTTCAACCAGGCTGTTACGGGGCGGTCCTTCTATTACAATGCCGGGTGGTGAAGAAATGAATCTGAGTATATCCACGGACAGATCGAAGAAAATTTCATTTCATGCGGGGAACTATCAAAATTGGGGAGATCTGGAAAGTTACCGATATCAGGAATACTGGATAGGTGGTGATTTCCGCCCGCTGAATGCCATGTCGCTTTCTTTTGAAACCATATACGGCATTAAGGATAATCCCTTGCAGTATGTCGAAACGACTGATAGGAATGATGATCCCAGGTACCTGTTTGCCTATCTGGATCAAAAAACACTTTATTTTACCTTCAGGCTGAACTATGCACTTAACCCTGAACTCTCACTGGAATACTATGGTCAGCCCTTTATTTCTGCCGGCAAGTATGAACTTTTCAGGAAGATAACGAATACGGATGCGGATCAGTTCACCGACAGGTTCCATATTTTCCCGGACACTGAGATAAGTTACAACGTTGCGGATAGTGAATATGGGGTGGATGAGAATATCGACGGAACAGCTGATTATTCTTTTGCCAATCCGGATTTCAATTTCCGGCAGTTTCGTTCAAACCTGGTTTTACGGTGGGAATACAAACCCGGATCAACGCTTTTTCTGGTGTGGTCGCAAGGCAGGACCAGCAGTGCATCCAATGGATCTTTTTCATACGGGAGCGATATGAAAGATCTGTTTAGTATCACACCGCATGACATATTCCTCCTGAAATTCTCCTATTGGTTCTCCCTATGAATCCCGGCCTGTCATCCCATATGTAAAAAGCCAGGGCCCGGAGCAGATGAGGTTGATAACACAAAAAAATGTGAACCAGGCCAAAACGTAAAGCAGGCAAAGAATGGTTCAATCTCAGGATTTCATTTGCGGCCTTTTGGCTCCTTTCCATAAAAGCCATACCGTCAGCAGCAATTCTCCGATGAACTTAAAAGTCGAAATTGCCTGCACCTGGCTGGTTTCGCCTATAATTCAGGTCATAAAATGATCATAAATGAAAGGAAGATTGGGGGTGGGATAAAACTGCGGTAACCCGGCTTAAAAAATTTAAGCATTATTACTGATATTGCTAACTTTAACCTTTTATTTATAAAAGATGGAACTTTTAATTATTTTAATCCTGCTGTTGTTCAACGGCGTCTTTGCCATGTATGAGATTGCCCTGGTTTCCTCCCGGAAAACCCGGCTGGAAGAAAAGGCCAAATACGGCAACCAAGGGGCAAGGACTGCCTTGTTGTTGCTCCAGAAACCCGAGAGCATATTGTCGGCCATACAGGTGGGCATAACCTTGATCAGCATTGTTACGGGAGCATACGGAGGCCTGGCCTTTGCCGAAGATATTGCCCCGTTATTTGCCGGGATACCCTGGCTTGCCCCTTATGCAGATACAATCGCCATCATACTGGTGGTAAGCTTTATCACATACCTGTCGGTCATTATCGGAGAACTGGTGCCAAAAACATTGGCGCTTAACAATCCCGAGACCATATCCTCTTTTCTTTCACCTGCCATGAAAATCCTGGGATCCGTCTTTTATCCGGTTATCTGGTTTCTTGCCGTCTCCACGAAATTGATACTGAAGCTTTTCAACGTTAAGAAGAAAGCTGAAGTTCCCGTGACGGAAGAGGAACTGAGGATCCTGTTAAAAAAGGGGTCTGAATCAGGCATTATTGAGAAAGAAGAATCAGAGATCATCATTGAGGTCATGCGGTTTGGCGATAAAAAAGCATCCCAGGTCATGATACAGCGCATGGATGTGAACTGGCTTGACATTCATGCTGAAACCCATGAAATAGTCAATGCAGCGGTTCATTCGGCGCACATGCTGTTGCCGGTTTGCAGTCATTCCATTGATGAGATCATAGGGATCGTCAATGTCAGGGATATACTGGCGGAATACCTCACCAACAATTCACTTGCACTTGAGAAACTTTTAACCGATCCTTTGTATATTCCTGAACAGGTCTCTGCCGTTAAAATCCTGGAACTGTTCCGTAAAACAAAAAAACACTTCGGTGTTGTGGTCGATGAACGCGGAAGCATGGAAGGAATCATAACCCTGCATGACCTGGCTGAAAACATCCTGGGGGATCTTCCGGCCATGACTGATGCCGATGAGCCTGATGCAGTCCGCAGGGAAGACGGATCTTATATCATCGACGGTCTGATGAAGCTCGATGATCTGAAAGACCTGCTGGGCCTTTACTCCTTTTTCGGGCCCGACGAAGATGCGGCGGATGTCAATACTGCAGGAGGCCTTGCGATGCAAAAGCTGGGCATAATACCAAAGGTAGGCAACACCTTCATTATCGGCCATTACCGTTTTGAAATTGTGGATATGGATGGCAACCGCGTGGACAAGTTGCTGGTGAGCGAAATTAAAAGGTGAATATAGCATTGAACGGATGAATCCCACAGGTTGCAAAATATGCGGGATTTTTGTTTCTCCTATACCGCCATGGTCCATATTTCAAATGCTGAATGATGAGGCATGGCTGAAAAAGATCACCGTCATTTGAGTTTCCGGTATCCATATGATTTTTCTATCTTTGTCAGCACTAAAGATTGATCCCATGAATAACCGGCGCGTACGAGTCCGTTTTGCTCCCAGTCCAACCGGGCCCTTGCATATTGGTGGTGTCCGCACAGCCTTGTTCAACTACTTTTTTGCCAGAAAGCATGGCGGTGATTTTTTGTTGCGGATTGAGGATACCGACATGCAGCGCTTTGTCGCCGGTGCCGAAGAGTATATCAACGAATCATTGCGCTGGTGCGGAATAAAGATTGATGAAGGTGTTGCGGAAGGAGGAAAATATGCTCCATACCGCCAAAGTGAACGACGGGCCATATACAGACAATATGCCGATCAGCTTGTGGCGTCGGGGAATGCCTACTATGCTTTTGACACACCCGAATCACTGGAAGCATTGCGAAAGGATGCCTCATCAAAAGGCCGGACTTTTACCTATAACCATCAGGTCCGCGGCCAGATGAAAAATGCATTGACCTTGTCGCAGAGCGAGGTTCAGGCACTTATTTCGCAAGGGGAGAAATGGGTTATCCGCTTCAGGATGCCCGGGGACGAGGAGGTAAAGATGAGCGACCTGATCCGCGGGGAACTGGTTGTCAAAACCTCAACCCTGGATGACAAAGTTCTTTTTAAAAGTACCGATATGCTCCCGACCTATCATCTGGCAAACGTTACCGATGACCACCTGATGGAGATATCGCATGTAATCCGCGGAGAGGAGTGGCTGCCCTCGCTTCCCCTGCATGTATTGCTTTATAAGGCATTGGGCTGGGAAGAAAGTATGCCGCAGTTTGCGCATCTTCCACTGCTGTTGAAGCCTACCGGAGACGGAAAGCTGAGTAAGCGCGATGGTGACAAGATGGGCTTTCCGGTATTTCCGCTGTTGTGGAAATCCCCCGAAGGGGAAACTTCCCGCGGCTATCGCGAGGACGGGTATTTCCCTGAGGCATTTGTAAACCTGCTCGCATTGCTGGGATGGAATCCGGGGACCGAACAGGAGATCTTCAGCATGGACGAGCTGATCCGGCAATTTTCCCTTGAGCGGGTAAATAAAGCAGGGGCCCGGTTCGATCCTGCAAAAGCCAGATGGTTCAATCATCAATACCTTATGCAAAAAAGTGACGATGAACTTGCAGGGTTGTATAGGCAATTCCTCAGTGAAAAGAACGTAACGGCAGCATCCGGTATGGTTGAGAAAATTACAGTGCTGATGAAGGAGCGTGTCGACTTTATCCATGAGATCTGGGAAAAATCATCATTCTTTTTCCTTAAGCCTGCAACTTATGATGCGGCATCTGTTAAAAAGTTCTGGCATGAGGATAGCCCTGCCGTCATGAAAGAAACCGTTGCCGTTCTTGACAGGGTAAACCCATTCGAAAGCCCCGAAATAGAGGAAAAACTCATGGCCTTTATCAGCGGGAAAGGGTACGCGGCAGGCAAGGTCATGAATGTCCTGAGGCTTGTTCTCACCGGTTCATCCAACGGACCCGGCGTTGCTGATATTTGCACTATACTGGGCAAAGAGGAGACCGTGGAACGGATAAACCGGGCGATTGATCAAAATTTGCATTAGCCCGCTAATTTTTGGAAAAAATCTTTTAATTTTGTACCGGCATTTTTTTGCAGCAGTAAACTATGGCGCATTCCTCTAACGGTTAGGAGGTCTGATTCTCAATCAGAAAATAGCAGTTCGATTCTGCTATGCGCTACCAGACTTTCAACAGGCATCAGCCGGGACCAGCAGCGGGAGCAATCCCGCTTTTTTATTTTACCATGGCAGAAATCTATCTTATGCTTGAAGGAATAATTCCAGGTAACAAAATATTTCTTTATATTTGATAAACAATCATATGGAATTATCAATTCTTTTTAAATAATCAAATAATAAGGAGGAACAAACATGGCAAAAAAAATTACAAGGGTAGAAGGCGGAGAAAACACCGTTGCATCAGCAGCAAAGGAGACAAAGCCCTTTGTGGTAACGGAAGAAAGCAAGGGGAAAGCCAGAACCTTGCGTATTCTTGCAATTATTTCCTGGATCGTTGCGATTGGCGCTGAGGTATGGGCCATTCTCAAACTCAGGGAAGTACCCGTCAGCACCCTTTGGCTCATCATTTTTATTATAGCGGCTTTAATATTTGCCGTTACAGGTTCCCTGCTGTGGAAAAAGTCAAACAGGCTTGATCCGGCCTCGGAAAAGGAAAAAACCAGGTTTTTCATCCAGAACCAGCTGGGCCTGATCATCAGTATCATTGCCTTCCTTCCCCTTATTATTCTTATCTTTACGAACAAGAATCTGACCGGTAAGCAAAAAGGCCTGGTCGGCTCAATTGGTGTAGTGGCGCTGCTGATTGCAGGTTTGCTGGGCATTGACTTCAATCCCCCTTCCGTGGAGCAGTATCTCGAGCAAACGCAGGAAGTCGAGGCACTCAATGATGGAGTGAACTATGTGTACTGGACACAATTTGGCCACAGTTATCACCTGTATCAGGATTGCTCTTATATCAATACGGACAGGACCGATGAGATATTTGAAGGCACCGTTGCACAGGCAAGGGAACTGAAGAATATAACGGATCTGTGCGACCGCTGCGAGAACAGGGCGAAAAAGGAGAAGGGACTACTGGAAGAATAGTATGGTTGGCAGATGAAATACAGGCCTGGAATGCTGAGCCTTAGTGCAGCCTTATCCTGTTTGCTGAATTATTTATTAGAATAAAAGCGGCTTACCCTGAAAACGGGCAAGCCGTTTTTATTTTACAAAGTCTGCCACAGGCAGCTCAGTTGCCGGTCATCGCAATAGGGTTATGAATCCTTTCCGCGTATGGTTCTGCTGGTGCCTGTCGGGATAGCTGAGGGAATAAAAATAGGTATCGGGGTCAGCGGGCTTCCCTTTATAAGTTCCATCCCACCCTGCAGTTCCTTTATAGAGTGACAATCCGTTCCGGTCGAATACCTCCAGTTCAAGGTCTTCCATAAAAATATCATTGATCCCGTCGCCGTTAGGCGTAAAGACATTGGGGACAAAGGGGATCACATCAACAATAACCGAAATGGTGTCTGTACAGCCGTACAGGCTCGTTGCCGTAAGGGTTATGGTGTATGCCAGCTCGTTGCCCTCAATTTGGTAATTATGCTGAATCGTTGCACCTGTTTCAGTCAGGCCATCGCCCATATCCCAACTATAACGGACCCCGTCCCGGCCCTCACTGTTTCCCATGAGTTGATTATTCCTGCTGTCCAGTGTATAGCGCGACAGGGTATAGCCGACACCCGGAACAGGGACTTCCGCCAGGGCCAAAGTGGCTGACTTTTCACATCCTCTTTTGTTGGTGCCGGTGACGTCATAGGTTCCGGCCGCTTTTGCATAAATGGAATCTGCCGTATCGCCGGTACTCCAAAGATAACGGACAGCGCCGCTGGCCACAAGGATGGTGCTGTCTCCCGTGCAGAATGTCGTATCGCCTTCGGTGAGGAAAGGCCAGTCGGGCTCCTCCCCCACCAGCCTGACAATGGTATCGGAAACACATCCCGTACTCGAGCGGCCCAGCAGCCAGAATTTCCCACCCGGTGCGCTGATCTCAATGGAATCTGCTTTTGAGCCTGTGTTCCATGTATAATCATAGGCGCCGTATGCCGTCAGGTTGACACTCAAACCGGGGCAATAAGTAGAATCCCCGGTAATGCCTACCAGCGGGGGTGAAAAGGATTCAACATCTTTGGTCAGGATATCGATACAGGATGAAGGCGGATTGGTCAGGGTCAGGCTAACCTGATGCATGCCGGAAGTCTTGAAAGTATAGAGCGGGTTTTCTTCATATATTACATTATCCTCCCCAAAATTCCAGTTATATAACAGGGTACCGTGGTTTGTGGATGATAAATTGTTAAGCCGGACCGTATTGGAATTACAGTCAATCATGGTGGAATTAAAATCAGCGATGGGTATGTATTTGTTTATGGTAGACTGCAACGTAACGTCGCATCCGGTGGCGGAAGTCATCAGGCAGGAATAAGGGGCACCCTCAGCAGGACTCACAATGCCCAGTGTTTGCAGGGTGTCAACAACAGTACCCTGGGCATCCGTCCAGCTGTATTTCTCAAAGCCCTCGGGGGCTGTCAGGCTGGCGACAACATCATCACGGCAATAATTCTCAGTGATGTACAAAGGATGACATTCAGCCACAAAGTAAGCATAGCCAAAATGATATTGCTCTGCGCAATCAGCTGCCATGAATTCAAGGGTGATGGTCTGCCCCATATAGCCCATCAGGTTAGCCCCCACGGTCGTCCAGTCTCTCCACCGGACCGGGTCGTCATCATTTTCACGGATGAATGTTTGCCAACCTTTCACCATCTCATTCGAGGCATATACGTTGTAATTGGAACAATCGGGTATGGTATCGCCGTTCTGGTCAAAGAGCGTAAAACGAAAGCGTGGTTCATTCACTTCGGTGTGATCATCTGCGTATTCCAGCACCGGCGCAAATTTGATAATCAGCAACGCATTGTTGGAATTGATCGTCATCGTATACCGCAGGCTTTGTTCCCAGCATCTGGGACCCGTATAAGGGCTGTTGATCTCATCGCCCAGCCGTGCGGAATATTTGTATCCGGGAGGTATTTTTTTAAGGGCATAGCCTGTATTGGCATCGAAAGCGTTGTTGTCCGTAATGATGGTATGCCTCCGGCTGACAAATCCCTCAACCTTATCCGTGTTGATATCGGGTACTTCTATACTGTAAAGCCAGGTGTGGCCTACCCAGTTTGTAAAATCTCCCAGTTCAAAACCCAGGTTTGAACAATGGGAGATCTGGGCCTGAACAGACAACCCGTAAAATATAAAAAAAAGGCAAAGCAGGAGGTAAAACCTGATTTTCTTCCCGGCAGAACCTGAAAGCCGGGCAGTATATATCTTTTTATGGATCATAACGTTACCCTTGCAATGGCTTATTTTAACACCCTGTGACATCTTCCTGTTCTTTAATAAGACCGGGACAACGAAAAACTCCCTGACAAGATAAGGATAATTTCGGGGTGTTTAAAACGGATGGCAGGAAAGTTTAAAACAACGTTCCGTATTGGTATTTCAAAATTAACGCTTTCAAAGGCCAATGTCAAGAGGGTTTGGTTTTAAAAACCACATTCAGTGCGGGGGAAGGGCTATTTAAAAACTTGACTTGTGTTCATATATAGTTTATTTTTGATATTATATCTGTTATTCCCTTCGTTAATCCATCATCAATTTGGATTAACCTCTCCATCTCATAATTTTAAAAAGAAAGGAGCGCTTTTATGAAATTAAAGACTATGCTGATCATTAAGGCAATTGTCTGCCTGTGCTTTGGAATTCTGATTTTATTGGTTCCGGACTTCATCTATTCCATCTTTGGTGCCACGCTGGCTGCAGGAGGTGTTTTTGCAGCCAGGGAATATGGTGCGTCATTGATTGGTAACCTGATGCTCACCTGGTTTGCCAGAAACTCCCAGGAGTCAGACGCCAGATGGGCTATTGTCCTTGCATTATTTGTTTATGACGCTGTAGGATTCATTGTCACCCTGATCGCCATCGTGTCAGGTGCGTTAAATTCGCTTGGCTGGCTGATTGTGGTACTCTACCTGTTCCTGGCATTAGGTTTCGGATATTTTCTCCTTCCAAAAAGAAAACCTTCCCAGGATAAGTAATTTTGATTTAGGAGCAGAAAAATCCCGCAGGATCAAAAATCTGCGGGATTTTTATTTCAGGCGGGAGCAAGCCCTTGGAGCATAGATAATTTTGTAAGTGATTCAGAGAAATGATATCTTTATGAAGATAATTTTCCCCATGAATCAGGAATAATATCGAAACCTGAATGACCCAAAAATCATTTACTGTTCCTGACTTTTTTGTGGATTCTCTGCCCGACATGGCAAACACTGATTGCAGGGAGCTGCTTCGGCATATTGAAATACGGGCTGATGCATCCGCTGTATTCGTATGGTTGAAACAGCTGCGCGTTGCACCTTACAGTTATGATTTTATGGATAACAGAGGACGCAAATCACCCGGATATATAATTGAAAACCTGCCCCCCCTAAAAGTTAATGCACATTACCTGTTGGCGTTTCATATATTCGGATTTGAAGAAAACTCTTTTATCGTGTGCCGTTTCTGCGAGCCCATTAATCCACCCGTTAACCGATATATGAAAGGACTGTATATTGAATACAGGATAGCAGAAAAGGGTACCAAAACCATATTATGGTGCAAGATCAAAGGTTATTTCAATAAGGAACTATCTTCAAAAGGATTCTTTTTTATTTTTTCTGTGGTTAATAAAATAATGACAGCAAGGCAGCTGAGGAATATTAAGAAGTTATCAGAGCGATTAGTTGCCGGAAAAGTTGAAACCAGAATGCACGACATAAAAAGTTGCTATTCCGCTTCAGGAATATACTGGTGGTTGTTTTGCCGCCGCTACAATTGTAAAGGATTATCAGACTATTGGACGGATGACAAAGTCCCCTCCATCCATTAATCCTGATAATTTAAAAAAAGCAAGGAATAATACGGCTGAAAATTCCCTTGGTATCAAAATCTTACAAAACAGCATTCTGACCGACATCATGCGATGCATCGTATTCCCTGATTTTTTGAAGTATTCCTGCTTCAGCCCCGTTATACATTTCCCGGATATAATCATCAGAAAAATTGAAAGTACGCTCTTCAAACCGCATCGTATCGGTCCTGTCAAAAAGCATAGCCTTGGCCTGCACAATATCCTTACCGTAGATATGGTATGAATCGGCTTGCCAGTTCAGTCTTCCCAGCCTGACTTCTTTCCCCGAGCGGCGGGCAATCTCATCTGCAATGATCTCCTTATTGAATTGAATGAATCCGAACATGTTCATAAAGCTGGCACCCCAGGCATCGTTGCTGCGGAAACGGATGTTGCAGTTGAGCCAGTATATCCCGTCCTCATCTTCAAGTATGCGATACCAGAGGGATTGCAGGCATGGGGGGTCAAAGCAATCAAGGTCAAGGTTCGGCATCCATGTGATCATTTGTGCCTGGCGGGTAAAGGGCTGTTTGCAGAGTTTGCTGATAACATTTTCAATCTGGTCGATATTAAAGTGGCCCTTTATTTCCGGCCCGTTCTCTCCCGTTTCCTTCCAGGTTCCGTATTTCTTCAGCCTGCCATGATAAGTATATTCCCAGCGGGTATCACCGGGAATGTTCATACTTTTCACCCAATGGTCCTTGAAGCCCTTCAGTTCAAGCACATATTCCTTCAGGTCTTCAATGCCTCCCGGAAAGGCCATATGGATCATAGGCTCACATTCAGGCTCTTCAATGGTAAGGTTCAACGTGCAATCCAGGCTTTCCGGGTCACCCGGCTTGTCATATTGTGTCTTAAAGCGGACGCCCCTTTTGTATAGTTCAGTAAGGGCATTCTCAAAAGCCATCGCCAGTGTCTTCCCCGTAACCGTGATAACCGGAATATTCTGCATGGTCATTTTTTTCTTAAAAATAAATGATCTGCAACTTCATCCAAAATCCTGTTCCTTAAAGTTATTACTATCTTTTTCACATATGCTTATAAACAATGCGGAAGGTTGAGTTCGGGCAGGGAGAATAGTGAATTGTCCAGTTTCCTTCTATTGCCGGACTTCAGCGCATCAAAGCCGGTATTGCCCATGGAGTTTTAAAAATTGTTCATGTTAAAAAAAATCGGAAAAAATTAATTTCTAACTTTGTTTTAAGTTAATAAGATATGATCCATGACAACTCAGCGTTAAATCAGTTCTTTATTTTAGCAGTTAAGTACTATGGAAAAGATTAACAGAATCCGGCTTTTCACGTTTATGGTGACAGGAAGTATAATATTCCTTACACTTGGTTGTAATAAAGCTGATGATGACATACCTGCATTAATTACAGCTGCCGTGAGCAATATAACACAAACTTCGGCTACCAGTGGAGGCCGCATAAGAGGCTATGACAGCGCAGATTATTCTGCTGTAGGTGTTTGCTGGGGTACAGACGATAAACCAACCATTGACGACAATATTACCACCGATACCACCAGCACCGGAATTTTTACCAGTAAAATAACCGGTTTAACACCCAATACCAAATACTATATTCGGGCTTATGCTACCGAGAGCGGTAATACTGAATATGGAAATGTGATTTCATTTACAACAGGGGATTATGGAAAAGTAACCGACATCGATGGCAATGATTACAAAACATTAACCATTGGAACCCAAACTTGGATGATCGAAAATCTGAAAGTAACTCATTACCAAAACGGTGACCTTATAGAAAATGTGACAGAAAATACAGAATGGAGCACTATAAAAATAGGCGCATATTGTCATTATGAAAATTCACTTAACAATAATAAAACATATGGTAATCTTTACAACTGGTATGCTTTGTATGATGACAGAAATATAGCACCAGCAGGCTGGCATGTGCCTACGGATGCCGAATGGACAAAACTAATCGATTATTTGATCAATAACGGCTTCGGATACCAGGGTAGTGGCAGAGATATTTGCAAATCAATGGCATCCCAATCCGGATGGACCCTCAGCAAAACCGAAGGGGCCACAGGCTTTGAACAGCTGACCAATAATAGCAGTGGCTTTACAGCACTTCCGGGCGGCTGCCGTGACCCCGAAGGTGTTTTCCAATACATTGAAGGTTACGGCTTCTGGTGGAATACTACCCCATACAGTTTGGACGATGCTTATTATCTGTGCATTTATAGCCATTATTTTGATGTATACAGGGTAACCTGCAGTAAGAGGTACGGTTTTTCTGTACGTTGTGTCATGGATTAAGCGTGTCCGGCAGGGTAATGTCATTTACTGAAAAATGCATTCTCAGTCAGTAGTTTACAGGCAAAAAAATGATAATATAAAACGGCTTTATGGCAAACGTTTTAAATGCAGGATTATGTAGGGACTTAGCACCTGAAACAAAAATTTTCTGTATATTTAAATTACGAAGCAGTGTGGATGAAGTGCGAAAATGATTGACAACCAACCTGTGTGGCTTATCTTCACTGGATAATCAATAACGATTTTTAAAATAATCAACATGAGAACGAAAACGAGAATTAAAGCAGGCATATTACTGCTTCTGTTGAACACGGTTGTGGTATTAAGTTCGTTAAGCCAGGATCTACCTCCCCTCGTGTATGAAGTTGAGAACACAGGCGTGGATTGCACGAAGCCGCCCTTACCGGCCTTTATCGACCTGCCGGTCATAGAACCGCTGACCGACCCGTTTGAGTGGTCTGACGGGAGTGGCCGCGACACCACCCTGGCAGGTTGGACCCGGCGTCGTGCTGAGATCAAGGCTGAGATCGAACATTATGAAATCGGACTTAAGCCGGACCGGCCGGACACTATTACTGCCAGCTACGTTGAGGACACCGTTACTGCCACCAACATTCAGGGCACGCTCACGGTAAATATAACGGTTAAGGGAAAGACACTCACCCTGACCTCGATGATTACCCTGCCTTTGGGTACGGGACCTTTCCCGGCATTGATCGGAATAGGTTTTGGTACGGGTAGTCTCCCGGCTGACATCTTTACCAGCCGGAATGTTGCACAGGTTTCATTCAGCTATTGGGAGGTAATGGCCCATACACAATCCCGGGGCAGTGAACCGATCAACAGGCTATATCCTGAACTTATCTATATGGGGGCTTACAGTGCATGGTCCTGGGGAGTCAGCCGCTTAATCGATGGTTTGGAGCTGGTTTCGGCAGATCTCCCTATAGACCTGAAACATCTGGCCATAACCGGTTGCTCTTTTGCCGGCAAAATGGCGCTCTTTGCCGGAGCGTTTGACGAGCGTATTGCACTTACCATTGCCCAGGAGTCTGGAGGCGGCGGCGCCGCTGCCTGGCGTGTATCACAGACGCTGGAAGGCGTGGAGAATTTGGGCAATACCAGTCAGGCCTGGTTTATTCAGGACATGTGGCAATTTACCGGCAAGAACGTTTCGAAACTGCCGCACGATCATCATGAGTTAATGGCAATGGTGGCACCCCGTGCGTTGTTTGTGATGGGGAACCCTGATTATGTATGGCTGGCAGATGAGTCGGGCTACGTCTCTTGCGAGGCTGCAAAACGGGTTTGGGATAATTTTGGTGTATCCGACAGGTTTGGCTTTTCCATTGCCGGGGGACATCCCCACTGCGGTATCCTGGATTTTCAGAAGCCGCAGATAGAGGCTTTTGTGGATAAATTCCTGCTGGGGGACACGACCGTGAATACCAACATTCTGACCCACCCGTACAATAACGTTGACCCTACATACTGGACTGATTGGTGGGGAAAAGGAGACCCTTATTTCACCGTGCTGGATAGAGGAGAAAGCGAGGAGGTCTGGTATGAAGCAGAATGTGCAACCGTGGGAGCGGCCTGGAATGTCAGACTGGATACCCTGGCTTCCAATGAAAGCTATGCCACGCCAAAAACCGGTTTAACCAAAAACATTACGAACTGGCCTACCGATAGTGCCAGCTTCATTTATTTTCCTTTTACCGTGGATAGTGATACAACCTTTTACGTATTTGGGCGGGTAAATTGTTCAGCATACGATAACTTTTCTTTCTGGCGAAAAATAGACAATAAATCGTATGAGAGAATTTACGGATCCCGCACAAATGGTTGGAAATGGGTCGAGTTTAGCAAACATGTTCTGACCGCAGGTGAACACACCTATATGATTGCCTTTCGTCAAAATGAGGCCCTGCTTGATAAAATATGCATTTCAGCATTTCGGTACCCGCCGGGTGAATCGGGTGAAGCAGCCGAGACCATTTGTTTAGCTGATACTACAACAAAACCCTATATTGAATTTAGTGCAATATCTGAATTCAGTGCAAGGGATGCATACACCCTTGGACAAAACTATCCAAATCCGCTAAACAATAATACCTCTATTGCTTTTGAAATTCCCATTTCAGCTTACGTTTCACTGAAAGTGTATTCCATGCTTGGCGAAGAAATCGCAGAACTTGCCGCGAAGGAATATACAGCTGGCAGGCATACTGTAGAATTTGATGCCCGTAAACTTTCCAGCGGCATTTACTTTTATACGCTTAAAGCCGGCCATTTCTCAGCAAGCCGGAAGATGATCATACAAACTGAATAGTTTATACCTGTAAAACATAAGAGGCTGTCCCGAAAGTCGGGACAGCCTCTTTCTTTATTAGTCGGGGCGATGTGACTCGAACACACGACCCCTTGCACCCCATGCAAGTACGCTAGCCAACTGCGCCACGCCCCGAATATTTAATGCGTTCCTTCTACCTAACTACGGCGTGACTCGAACATCCGACCCTCCCGACACGCAGTGTCGGGATACGCTAGCCAACTGCGCCAC
>Ga0105100_10000933_pt1 | contig 17179 bp, 18 predicted proteins | sample PPLLak12cMay2015_2_FD_87033 | JGI IMG/M metagenome (GOLD analysis project Ga0105100, IMG submission 87033) | Freshwater sediment microbial communities from Prairie Pothole Lake near Jamestown, North Dakota, USA - PPLs Lake P8 Core (1) Depth... | ecosystem: Environmental > Aquatic > Freshwater >...
AATTCAAAAGGGGAGGTAGGCGACGGAAAGATCTTTATCACGCCGCTTGAAGATTGTATCCGGTTCAGGACAGGGGAAAGAGGGGGAACGGCAATCTGAAGAAGTGACAAGCCTGCCGGCAGGCAGGCTTGTCACTTGTCACTTGATGAAGTCATCGCCTGTAGGCCGCTGGAATATTTTCAGCTCAAACTCATGGATCACTGCATAGAGGTGATCCAGTATTTCACCCTGCATATCAACATAAACTTTCCAGTCAATTTCACTGCAATAGGCAAGCAATTCGACAGGGATACCGAATTCCCCGGGTTGCTGCTGAAAGACGGCAATGGTCATATCCTTCCGGATAAGGGGATGATGCTGCAACAAAGCTTCCATGTATTTCCTGAAGAGCAGGATATTCGTAACTTTTAGCCCATCCTGTCCTTCTTTCTCTGCCTGCTGCTGCAGTCCTTCAATATAGGTATCCAGGTACGGGAATTTCCTGAGCCTGCCCATCAGTTCAGGATCACAGAACTTAACGGTGCGGACATCAATATTGATGTATTTGCTGAACCGGCGGCCACCTGATTCAACCATGGTGCGCCAGTTGATGAAGGTTTCAGAAATAAGTCTATAGGGGGGTATCGTGCTTACCGTGTTGTCAAAATTCATGACTTTCACCGTGGTGAGTGATATTTCAATCACATTCCCGTCGGTATTGCTTTCCGGGAGTGTTATCCGGTCTCCTATCCTGAGCATATCATTGGCAGAAAGCTGGATCCCGGCCACAAAACCTACTATGGAATCCCTGAATATCAGCATCAGTACAGCCGTCGCAGCTCCCAGTCCCGTCAGCAATGCTTTCGGTGACGAGCCGGTGATCACGGAAATGATCAGAATAACTGCAATGCTGTACACGATCAGGGTAATGATCTGGATATAACTCTTAATGGATTTTCCCGCTGAAATGGGGAATGTCTTATAGATATCGTCCAGCCCTTTGAGGAAGGAACTCACTACCATTGCCGAAACGATGATCATGCAGATGGTCAGTAATACCTGAATAAGGTTGCCTGTTTTTTCATAGCCTGCAAAAACATGTTCGGCTGAATACCATAATACGATGGCGGGCGCAAGATGTGACAAACGGCTGAATACTCTTTTTTCCAGCAGTATATCATCCCAAACAGTCCTGGTTCTGGCCACCACTCGTTTTATCATCATCATGATAATGCGTTTGGTGATGATATCCGAAAGATATGCAAGGAGGAGGATGACCAAAATCCCGATGACCATATTCAACGTATTGGACAGCGGGACTGACAAACCCCAGTTGTGCAATACCTCCTTCAGATCAAAAAAGAACCTCAGCTTATGATTCATTGCAGGAAAGATTTTCTTTGTTTTTACAGCACAAAGATAGGCGATTTTATCTTTCTTTCCCTTCCCTGCCTTACCTTACCCTGGCTAAAGCCAGGGGCAATAGATAGGGTATCTATGTATTACCTTTGCCATTGGCTGGTTGCCGAATTTCTGAAAGGGCGATCACAAGGATCGCCCCTACCGGTTATTTATGCAATTTTCTGCCTACAAAATAGGAAGCAAACAATCCTGCTCCGCCAAAAAGAAAGATCATGGAGAAAAAGGCAACCTCTTCCTGCAGGACGGTGGTCGCTTCCAGGATGCTTCCCATCAGGATACCCAGGCCTATACCCATCAGTAACATCCCCAGTTTGATGGGAAAAAGCCTGAAACTGCCATTGGATTCTGATTTTAAAATAGAAGGATCGGCGTTCTTTTCAATGAGGGCCATCCTCTCGCGGTTGCGGGTTGTATAATATACATACAGCGTGCCAAAAATCACGGCACCGGTTACAATAAAAAATACTATACCTACAGTCTCTTCGCTCATGGTTTTGATTTTTTAGTTATACATTTGTTAACGAAATTTTGACGCCCGGTTTTAAGTACAGGTTACAAATCAGGCTTGATTTTTTTATGGTGATTTTGTAACCATATCTTTCATCAGGGCGTCATACCTTATATATGGACAAACTGGCCGATGCAGACATCATTGTTCAGGTAATAGCGGGAAACAAAATGCTTTTCGCACACCTGGTGGACCGGTACAAGACCATGGCTTTTACCCTGGCATTCCGTATCCTGGGCAACCGTGAAGATGCCGAAGAAACCGTTCAGGATGCTTTTGTCAAGGCTTATGAGCACCTTGCGGAATTCCGCCGGCAATCCAAATTCTCAACCTGGCTATACCGTATTGTATACAATACATCCATTACCCGCGGCCGGAAAAAGAAACCTGCCATGATGGAAGTGGATAGGCGAACATTGTTGCATGAAGATACCAGCCAGGCTGACAGTCTGTTATACGGTTTTACGGAAGAAGAAGCCGGGGACTTTATCCGGAAAATACTGGCATTATTACCGGATGAGGACAGAACCATTATTACCCTGCATTATCTGAACGAATCAGGGATTGATGAAATTCATGAAATCACGGGGCTGTCAAAAGCCAATATAAAAGTGAAACTGTTCCGGGCAAGGAAGAAATTACAGGAGTATGTCGATCAAATCTCAGACAGTGTTGCCCTTTATTCAATAAATGTCCAATAATATGAAATCCACAGCAGATTCAGCAGATAAACTGGGGAAGATCATCCGGTCCGCTGGTTTTGAGTTTCCGGATAAGGGTTTGACGGAAAGGATCATGAACAGGATCGAGGTGGCCACCATTAAAAGGCCCCTGGTTTTCAAACCTGTTATTGGCTTCAGGGGTTGGTTGCTCATTGCAGTTTCCGGGATACTGCTGCTGGTCTTATCCTATTTCCTGCTGGGTAATAGCGGCAATGACACCGGGACCGGCATAACTGATTCCACCGTTTTATTCCAAAGGCTTCATCAGATTGAACCAGGCTTTATCCAATCCATTCAGGTTCCGAAAATCCTGTTGCTGAGTCTGATCGGATTATTGTTCTGGATAGCCCTGGACTTCCTGATGGCTACACGAAAGTGGAAAAAGCATTACTTCGGGCAAGCAAAATAAGGATAGTGATAAAAAAGAAAACTGTCAGTCACCTCCAGGGGTGTCTGACAGTTTTTTTATAGCTTGTTACAGGCTTATCAGATGCCCGGTTTAACGGACAGCAGTTCAACTTCAAAGATCAGCGTGGAATACGGTTTGATCCGTTGCGATCCCATTTCTCCGTAACCAATCTGATAGGGGATGAAGAATTTGTATTTGGAGCCGGTGCTCATCAGCTGAAGGCCTTCCGTCCAACCCTTAATGACACCCGAAACATTGAATTCGACAGGACTCCCCCTTCTGTAAGAATTGTCGAATTCCATTCCGTCGATCGTTTTACCAATATAATTGACCATAACCGTATCGGTGGCACCTGGTTTTGGACCGGCCCCTTCTGTCATTACTATATACTGCAAGCCGCTGGGCAAGGTCTGGACACTGTCATTTTTTGCATTATCTGCCAGAAACTTTTCATTTTCGACTTTGTAGTCCTTGAACATTCTCTTAACCGAGAAAAGCTGCAGGTAGCTTTGCATAACATAGCTGGGTGGCAGGGTAGTGTCCTTTTCCATGGCAGCCTGTAATCCTCTGGAGAGTGCCTCGTAATTGAGTTCGTCAAGGCCTCCGCTCTGGGCATTCCGCCCCCAGAAAATACCCAGGTAATAACTGGCTGTATCCAGCTCATTGGTAAGCTTTACTTTTGTATAGTCCTGCTTTTTATTACAGGATGTAAATAAAAGAGTACTGGTAATTACCAGCAATGAAATAGCGAAAGTTCTCATATAGATATGTTTATTTTTTTAATTGCGGAGCGAAGATAAATGTTTTATGCCATACTGTGCGTAAATATTGAAAAATCTTTTCATCATTTTACTATGGAATCACTAATTTGCGTGGCATATAAAAATAGTTACAATATGAATTTAAATGAACACCGGGGTACCCGATTGTTGTTGTGTTGTTTTTTTCTTTTTGTTTTTACTTCAGATAAAGCCCAGGATTCGGTGAAAGCTGCGCTGAAAAGTGAGGCCGCCGGCTATTTTCTTAAAAATGATTATGCGCACGCACTACCTCTTTACCGTGAGCTGGTGAATATTTACCCCAGTGATCCCTTTTATCAATACCATACCGCTTTATGTTTGTTGAATCTTAACCAGGATCTTGAAGAAGCAATGGATCTGATGCGGATGGCCTCAGCTGATGCAGATTATCCCCTGGCAACCTTCTATCTTGCCAGGGCCTGCCATTTGCGTTATGCTTTTGAGGATGCCATAAAACATTATTCCCGCTTTTTGGTTCTGGGAAAAAGGACCGATATCCGAAAGCTGGAAGTTCAGCGGTTGATTGAAATGGCTAAAAACGGGATCGATCTGACCCGTAAGGCAAAATCATGCACGGTAAAAAATGCTGTCATCTCACCGGCATACCAGCTCGAGAATGCGTATTTCATAAGCACCAACGGGAAAGTGATCCGAAAACCCGTTGAATTCAACTCCCAGGTTGATCAGAAAATGAATTTCTCTTCATTGATGTATTTGCCTGCCTACACTGAGATCAATGAGTTCATCTATGTTTCGGGTTACGATGTTACCGGAAAAAGGGGGACAGAGATATTCCGGATCAGGAATATAAATCATCAGACCTGGAGCATGCCGGAAGCGTTGGGTGAAATAATAAATACATCCTTTGATGAGGATTTTCCTTTTTTTGATACCCCTGCATCGGCACTCTATTATAGTTCAAAAGGCCATTCAAGTATGGGAGGTTATGATATTTTCAGGTCGGTATATGACTGGAATACCAAAACGTGGTCAAAGCCGGAGAATATGGGTTTCCCTATCAATTCGCCCTACGATGACTTTATGCTGGTGTCCAGTGATCTCGGCCAGACTGCTCAATTTGCTTCAAACCGCAGCACAGGCCCGGGAATGGTTATGCTATACCATATTGCACTGACAGAAAATGAAACCGAAGATAAGCTGCTGACGGTGGATGATCTGCGTGATCTGTCGGCCCTTGCTGTTTCATCAGCAACACAGGGGAAACCTGACACGCTGGCTGCCCATGAGGAAGATATCCCTTCCGGCCGGGAGGTTGGCTCAGAAGGTACAGCGGCAGCACCCTTCAATAAGAATGAATACAATCTGATTATTGCCGATGCCTTGTCTATTCAGGTAAAAGCTGACTCCCTCTCACGGATGGCCAGGGAATATCGTATCATGGCGAAGGAAATCCCTGACAAAGCGGCAAAAGAGCAACTTATTTCGGATATTTTAGAGCTGGAAAGGGAAGCAAAAAAGAACCAGCGCGAAGCAGATGAAAAATTTACAGCAGCCAGAAAAATGAAAAATCTGGCCGATACGTTGCCGGAGGGTGATACCAATCTTGTATTGCATAAGGAAATAAATGGAATTAAGGTGTATCAGTACAAGATACGGGACACCATGCCTGTAATCCCGCCTGAATACCAAACCAATACCAATGCCGAACCTGCTTATGATAAGAGCAAGGAAACACAAGGGTTCACTGAATTTAATATTCTTGAAAACACGCCTTACTCTGAGGGGAATCCAATACCGCCTCTGCCGGCCGGGATCGGCGGCCTTGTTTACCGCATCCAGCTGGGAGTATTCAGCAAACCAAAGGAGATAAACTCATTTGGAGGACTATACCCCCTGTATGTTGAGTGGCTGGCCGAAAAAAATATGTATAAATACTATGCAGGGACTTTTTCAAGTACGGCAGCGGTTACAACAGCGCTGGAAAAAGTGAGGAATACCGGATTCCCTGATGCCTTTGTAGTTGCCTTCTATGATGCCAGGCCTATTTCTACCGAAAAAGCAAGAGAGATTGAATTTGAGAAACTGAAATTATAACAATGAGCAATGAACAATGAGCAATGAACAATGAATAATGGACAATGGACAATTATGAGGAACGATCACAGGTATCATGAAGTTTGATTAATTTTATTTATTCATGCGTGATATGAAAGGAATAAGCAAAAATTTTTATAAATTTGAATCAAAACAAAGCATAAGGAATTGTACTTATAGAATGCAGCAGGATCAGCAATGAAAAGCAAAGAAAGTCATATAGTAAAGCCCGAGTTTAACGAATTAACCGACGAAAAATCGGAGGAAGGACGTTTTCTTATCCTGCACAATGACGATTTTCACTCCTTTGATTTCGTTATTGACTGCCTGATCGAGGTTTGCAACATGGATTCCGTTCAGGCCGAGCAATGCACCTTCCTGGTGCATTACAAAGGGAAATGCGACATTAAAAAAGGAACCTTTGAATTCCTGGAACCCTTTAAGGAAGGATTGACAGTAAAGGGATTAAGCGCTACCATTGATTAAAAAATCCATTTTCAGATGTCATTGATTGCTATTATCTTAATCATTCTCGGCGGCATTATATTATTATTGGTTGAATTTCTCGTTGTGCCGGGTGTGTCTGTATTTGGAATCGGTGGTTTTCTGTGTCTCGTCGGTGGTGTTATTGCTTCCTATGTGTTTCATGGGAATACGGTGGGACATATAACCCTGATCGCGGCCATCGTTGCGTCAGTACTTTCCATGGTATTCGCTTTCCGGCGCAAAACCTGGAGAAAAATGGGACTGAATGCAAGTATCGACAGCAAAATTGTGACCATTGAACCTGAAAAAATCAACGGCGGCGATACCGGTAGAACCATAACACGGCTGGCGCCCATGGGAAAGGTGAAGGTACATGACATGGTCTGCGAAGCAAAATCTGTATCCGGCTTTATTGATGAAAATACCGAGATTGAAGTAATAAAAGTATCCCGGAATCAACTGATTGTTAAACTAAAAACCTGAATATTATGAATGGAATGTTTTTATGGATTGTGATCGTTATTCTCATCATAGCTTTTGTCTGGTTGTTTTTTTATTTTATACCGCTGGGACTGTGGTTCAGTGCAGTTTTTGCACGTGTATATGTACCCATTGGTCAATTGATCGGAATGCGAATCAGGAAGGTACCTCCTTCCATTATTATCAACGCACTGGTTAGTGCCACAAAAGCCGGCTTAAGCCTGAAAGCCGATGATCTTGAAGCACATTTTCTTGCAGGAGGAAATGTAAGGTCGGTTGTCAATGCGCTTATTTCAGCCGATAAGGCCAATATTAATCTTGATTTTAAAGCCGCAACAGCGATCGACCTGGCAGGTCGCAATGTTTTGGAAGCTGTTCAGATGTCTGTAAATCCCAAGGTTATCAATACACCGGCAGTTTCAGCGGTGGCAAAAGACGGCATTCAGCTGATCTGCAAAGCACGCGTTACTGTCAGGGCCAACATACGCCAACTGGTCGGTGGTGCCGGTGAAGAAACAGTACTGGCACGTGTAGGTGAAGGCATTGTTTCATCCATTGGTTCGGCCAAATCGCATAAAGAAGTGCTGGAAAATCCTGACAATATTTCCAAAGTTGTGTTGGAAAAGGGCCTTGATGCCGGGACAGCTTTTGAGATCCTGTCCATAGATATAGCAGACATCGATATTGGAAAAAATATTGGTGCTGTATTGCAGATGGATCAGGCCAATGCCGATAAAAACATTGCCCAGGCGAGGGCTGAAGAAAGACGCGCCATGGCTGTTGCCCTCGAACAGGAAATGAAAGCAAAAGCACAGGAAGCCAGGGCCAAGGTTATCGAAGCGGAAGCACAGGTGCCCCTTGCCATGGCTGAAGCATTCCGGGCAGGCAACATGGGGATCATGGATTACTACCGTATGCAGAATATCAATGCAGATACCCAGATGAGGGATTCGATCTCAAAATCACCTGACACGGGGAAGAAGTAGACCGTAAACGGTAATCGGTAATAGGTAATCGGTAATCAGTTTAGCCGTTAGCTGTTGGCTCTTAGCTAACGGCTAATGGCTACAAGCTAAACACCTAAAAAGCTAAACTGCTAAATAGCTAAACTGCTATATAATCTTCCTTAATTCCTCTATTGACTGAATTTCATAAGTAACGCGAATCTCATGTTTTATTCCCAGCGGATTGAAGAAGACCTGATCAATCCCGGCCTCTCTTGCACCCATCATGTCGGCTTCCATATCATCGCCCACCATGAGGCTCCCGGACTTTTTTGCATTCACCGACGACAGTGCATGATAAAAGAAACGCTTGTCGGGTTTCTGAAAACCAGTAGCCTCGGCTATAAAGATCCTGCTGAAATAACGGCTCAATCCGGAACTCTCCAACTTATTGGTCTGTATCTCGACAAAGCCATTGGTAATGATATACAAGGCGTATTTTTCTTTCAGATAGGCCAGTGTTTCATGGACGCCCGGGAAGACATTGGCCTTTCGCGAAACCCTTTGAAGGTACAAATCCGCCATTTGCATTGCGGTGTCATCGTCATGCATTCCCAGGGATTCAAGGGTATCTGAAAACCGTTTGATGCGCAATACTTCCTTCTTTACAAGCCCTTTCCGGTATGCAATCCAGTATTGCTCATTGTTTTTGTCAAACAGGCTGACAAACTCATCGAAACGCCCGCGGATTGCTGAAAGGTCCAATTCCTGAAAGATCTCAGCAAAAGTTTCTTTCATATTGGTTCTGAAATCCCAGAGGGTATTATCGAGATCAAAGAAAATATGATGGTAATGCTTCACCGGTTCTCTGTTATTCATCAGGGTGCAAAATAAGTAATAAAATTGAGAAAAGGTTGTGAGGGTTGTGAGGGTTTAAGAGAATGTGCAGTCTGTATATCATTCCATCATTCCGTGTTTCCTGCATAGATTTTGTGTGATTCGAACTGCGATTTACGAATTTCGGATTACTTTCGTATAAAATCATGCCGATGGATAATGTTATTATGATGGGTCACGGCAGCGGGGGCAGAATGACATCAGAACTGATCCGCAATATCTTTACCAGGCATTTTTCCAATCCTGTTCTTGATGTGCTTGGTGATGCGGCAATATTTAAAAGTCCGGGCCCTCACCTGGCCTTTACTACGGATTCTTATGTCATCGATCCGATTTTTTTCCCGGGCGGAGATATTGGCAAGCTGGCTGTTTGCGGTACCGTCAATGATCTTGCCGTATCCGCATCCAAACCTTTATTTCTCAGTGCATCCTTTATACTCGAGGAGGGCTTTCCTGTTCTTCAGCTGGAACAAATTGCACGGTCGATGGCGGAAACTGCCTCACTGGTCAAGGCAAGCATTGTGACAGGCGATACGAAAGTGGTAAAGAGAGGGCAATGTGATAAGATTTACATTACCACCAGCGGAATCGGACTGGCAACGGAAAAAAGTGCGGACATTGCCGCAGGAAAAAATATCAAATCCGGGGATAAGATAATGGTAAGCGGATATCTGGGTGATCATGAAATCTGCATCCTGGCGGCAAGGGAAAAACTGCAGTTTGAAGTGCCCCTGCTATCCGATGTTGCTCTGTTGAGTCCCATGATCCTTGCCATGCTGGAATCAGGGGCAGCGATTAAATTCATGCGCGACATAACCCGGGGGGGACTGGCGACTATCTGCGCTGAAATTACGGAAAAGAAAGCTTATGGCATAAAGATTGAGGAACAATGCCTTCCGGTGCGGGAACAGGTGGCCGGTTTATGCGAACTCTACGGATTTGATCCGTTATACCTGGCCAATGAGGGGAAGATGCTGGCGGTGGTGGACAGGGAGTATGCAGATCAGGTGCTGGAGATCATGCGTAAAACAGACACAGGTGCTCATGCTGCCATCATTGGTGAGATAACAGACAGCCACCCCGGCAAGGTAGTGATGCAGTCAATCACCGGGGGGAACAGGATTGTAGACCGGCTTGCAGGGATACAGTTGCCCAGGATTTGTTAACGATCCGGCAAAAAAAAACTGACATGCATGAATTTTCAATTGCCGTCAATATCGTCGAAATAGCTGAATCAACGGCTTTACAGCATAATGCCACCGGCGTATCCGAGGTCGAACTGGACGTAGGGGATGCTTCCGGGATCAATATTGAAGCGCTGGAATTTGCCTGGGAATCAGCGGCAGCTTCATCCACCCTGCTGAAAAAATCGAGCCTGAAAATAAATCCTGTGCCCTTGCTGCTGAAATGCAACCATTGCCAGCATCAGTTTTCGCCGGCTGATTTGATTGAGAGTTGTCCTTCATGCGGAGATAACAGCACCACCATCCTGCAGGGCAGGGAGTTGAAGGTGAAGTCAATCATGCTTGCCGGGCCGTAAAAAAATCATCAGCAAAAAGCATAAAAACATCCCCGATAAAATGCTTAACTTTATCGCGGATTAGCCTGAAAGAAAAATGTGCGACACTTGTGGCTGCGGATCTTCTGAACCAAGATTCACCATCATGAAACCGGGACAGAAGGAACATACTCACCCTCATCATGATCATGATCATGGACATGTCCATACGCATGAACATGAACACGGGCATGAGCATGAGTATGAACATACCCATCATGAGGGAAGGATCATCACGGTTGAAACCGATGTATTGCAGAAGAACAACATGCTGGCCCAGCGTAACCGTGGTTACTTGGAAGCAAAAAGCATTCTTGCGTTAAACCTGGTCAGCTCCCCTGGTTCAGGTAAGACCACCATTCTTGAGAGAACCCTGAAAACACTGAAAGATCAATTCAGTATTTGCGTAATCGAAGGAGACCAGCAGACAACCCTGGATGCAAGCCGTATCAGCGCCACCGGGATACCGGTAGTGCAGATCAACACCGGAAGCGGATGCCATCTGGATGCTGAAATGGTAAACAAAGCCGTCAAAGAACTTGATCCTCCCCATCATTCCATACTGATGATTGAAAATGTCGGGAACCTTGTTTGTCCTGCCCTCTTCGATCTGGGCGAAAACTTCAGGGTGGTTATTGTAAGCGTAACAGAAGGAGAAGATAAGCCGCTTAAATATCCCCAGATGTTCCTGAGTTCGCAGGTTTGCTTAATTAACAAAACAGACCTCCTGCCTTATGTTGACTTTTCTGTTGACAAGCTTAAAGAATATATCAACCACATCAATCCTGATCTCCATTGCATTGAACTTTCAGCCCGCACCGGTGATGGGTTTGATGCGTGGATTGCGTGGTTAAGGGGGAAGGTGAACGGTGATCAGTAAGCGGTAAGCGGTAATCAGTAGTCTTATCCGATAAATTTCTGAAAGGCAACCACATCCAGTATCCTGCCGAATTTTTCTCCAACTTCTTTAAAATGAGCGCATTTTTCATATCCTTCACCCATAAACAGGTGAATGCTCCGGATATTATCAGCGGTGATGATTCCCATTAACACCTTTATAAAGGTTAGCCTGGCATCCTTCTCCAGCTGCTGCAAAGCCAGTCTCCCAATTCCCCTGCCCGTAAATTCCTTTTTCAGATAAACCGTGATCTCCGCTGTGCGGTCATAAGCCTGTCTTTTTTTGTAAGGTGACAGGTAACAATACCCGCAGATCACTCTGTCTGAATGCATTAAATATGATTTATATACCGGATGGCCAAGGGGAATGAATTCCCTGATCTCAGACAGGGTAATGCTCCCGGTGTGAAAAGTGGCTGTGGAGTTTTCTATGTAGTATTCATATATTTCTTTTACAATCTGAAGCTTTTCTTCAGTCAGTTCTTCAAATGTTATCTCCATAACTTTAATTATTATCAATAATTCACCCGGATCCAAAAATAAACTATTCTTCAATGATCACAACTATCCTACCCTCTCCCGGCTTCTGACTACTAACTACCAGCGACTAACTTCCGGCTGCCAACTCCTCTGTTATTTTTCATGGATAATTTTTAATATTATATAATCAACATAGTAAACTATTCCCCCATTTTTATGTAATCGATTTCAAAACTTTCTGTTAAATTTATTGCCTTAAAAATCAAATTATTCAAAACATGACTGACCATCAATGGAATCAATTGTTGAAAGTGTTGAAAGGGGAAGTTCTAACCCCTATGCCGGTTGGCTTTATCATCGACAGTCCCTGGCTGCCTAACTGGGCCGGCATTAAAATACTGGACTATTTCAGCAATGATGATCTTTGGTTCAATGCCAATAAAAAGGCCATTGATACTTTTCCGACCTGTATGTTTCTGCCGGGATTCTGGTCAGAGTTGGGCATGTGCACTGAGCCCTCGGCTTTTGGTGCTCCCTGCAGGTTCCCGGAAAATGAGTTTCCGCATGCTTTCCCCTGCATACCCAACGTGGAAATGATCGATTCGCTTCAGAAGCCCCGTACTGAATCAGATGGTTTATTGTCTTTTGTACTGAACCGTTTAAGGCTGAACCGGCCGAGAATTGAAGCCATGGGGCACAGCATCCGCTTTTCTGTTTCGCGGGGGCCCTTGAATATTGCAGCACATCTGATGGGTACGACGGAATTTCTCATGGCCATGATGACCGATCCCGACAGGATCCACAAGTTACTGGACATTATCACTGATTTTCTGATCGATTGGCATGACCTGCAAATGAAAACCATCAACACCATTGACGGCATTCTCATTCTGGATGATTTAATTGGTTTTATTGGCACTGATCAGTTCATGGAATTTGGGATGCCATACCTGAAAGCCCTGTATGACAGGAATGTTGCTGTCAAATTTCTGCATAATGATGCCCAGTGGCAATCGTCGGTTGAATTTCTTCCGGAAATAGGCGTCAATTTGTTCAACATGGCTTTTGATGCTTCGCTTAATGAACTGAAACAATTAACCAAAAACAAGGTTGCCATGCTGGGCAACATTCCACCCCGTGATGTTATGGCTAAAGGGACAACCGACCATATTAAGGACGCGGTCACCGGTCTCGTTACCTCTCTCAGCGACCGTTCCAATGTTATCCTTTCCTGTGGCGGAGGCATGCCACCTGAGGTAACCACACAGCAGATCCAGGCCTTTGTTGAAGCGGCAGGGAGTATTTGATGACCTGCCTGCCGGAAGGCAGGTTTAGTGATTTGGTGACCTGCCTGCCGGCAGGCAGGTTTATTGATTTATCTCTTAGTCTCTTTGTCTCTTAGTCTATTAGTCTATTAGTCTCCCCCTCACTCCCTCTTGTATTTTACCGGTACCGGTACAACTTCACCCGCTGAATGCTGAACCGGTCATTCGGCAGCCGCATATGTCTGCCCTGGTGACTCTGATCCCCGTTGAGCCGCATACCCGGGATCCATTTCCCGTTTTCAAAGCGGCCTTCATCGATGCTGCCGATACCCACCAGCATATTATCCTGCAGGGCAGATTCGAAGGTGACAATGAGCCCGCTTCCGGCTATGATGTATTCGTCGGGGGCCACGGAAAGAATAATTCCGCCGGTATGGAATCCTGAATCCTTCAGATTTCCCTTATAAGCATATCGGTCTGCAGGCTCAAAGGAAAAATTGAACCGGTAATTATCCAGTACCCTTGTCTCAGCACCGTTATTGTTGTCAAGCATCACCCCCGCCATCGTGCCTTTGCCCTGATGATCAAGGATCATCGGGGCCAATTGTTCCAGCAGGTCATAAGCCTGCGTCAGCCTTTCTGTTTCAGGATTTTCAGCCGATTCAATTGAAAAAGGGGATAATCCCAGGGCATCATGCTGCCCGACAATATAAAAAGCCTGAGCCGCATTGTTTGGGCTGCGCATGATTTCAGGTATGAACAGCAGATTTCCCGGACGGTGATACTGTTTGATCCAGTGGTCGACATTCGGAAAATATATATCGGGCGATAAAAAATCAATAGCGGGAGCACCGGCCTTCCATATATCCATCAGGTGCGGCAAAGGTCCGCCTGCAGGGTACTCACCGGGGTTTTTATGGGGCCGGTTAAGGGCGGCATTGACAAACATGGGCAAAGGATATTCATGTTTTCCGGCCTCAGCTACACGGTTTGCATAAACAGCATAATGCCAGGCCATAAAAATTTCGTCCGTGGCATGACTTATGCCAAAAATATCTTCCCATGAGCCCGAGGATTTGTAACCTGACTGTGCCCAGCGTTCTTTAATGGCCGGATCCAGGCTGTCCTGTTTTTGCCGCAGGTACGACATCAATTCCATGGGGACGGGGGAGGTAAAAGCAGCATTCGCAGCCTTATGAAAGTCGCTTGCCACCGGGATCATGCCAATTTCATTTTCCACCTGCACCATAATGACCGTTTGCTTTTTGTCGACTTCACGGATATGTTTCATGAGTGCCGTGAAAGCGCGCAAATCTGCCTGAAGGTTTTCCTCACTGAATGCGGTGAGCATTTCCAGTCCCCTGTCCTGATTATCCCGTGCCCTGGGAAAGCGGTTGAAATCCTTTTTAACCCAAAGGGGAACGTAGCATGACATGCTGTTTTTCCAGGTGCCGAACCATAGCAATACCAGCCGCATCTGATGTTGTTCTGCTCCAGCAATGAGACTGTCAACCAGGGCGAAGTCAAATATTCCTTCTTCCGGCTCTACCAGTTCCCAATATACGGGAGCCAGAACGGTATTCAGGTGCATGGATTGAAGGACAGGCCACGCCGACCGCAGATAAGCCGGATCAGAAGCCGTTGAGTTCCCCAGTTCACCACCCAGGACGAGATACGGTTTCCCCTTCACAACAAGTTGCGTGGCATTGCCATGTTGTCTCAGATACGGGATGTCATTACCGGTTGAAAACACTGACTGTGCGACTGAAGGGCAGCAGAGCAGGGATAGAACGATAGCCGTGAGCCATAGTTTGATTTTCATTATGGGATATTTTAATTGTTTTTTTTCAAAGGGGACAGGCAGACTCATCCTGTGTGGCCTGAACAAGGCATGCCTGTTCCTACCTTATTTTGTAAATCGCATAATGCTGCCCCGGCATGTGGACCTTTAACCGGTTACCTTCCCTGCTGATCTTTAATTCCTTCCCCGCCAGCAGCTGCAGTTCCCGGTAGTCAGCAGGGAATGCAAATTCGGCGTCGCAGGCTGCGGCAGCCGGATTCAGCATGATCAGCACCACATCCTTGTCCTTTGCCCTGGCATAAACAAAAGGATAGGAATTTTCCTTTGCAAAGAGCGGTACAAATTCAGCATAAGCCTCCAGTGCAGGTTCCGAATGCCTGAGGGCAATAAGTTTTCGTGTCCGGTTAAGCAGGGAAGCCGGATCACTTTCCTGTTCAGACACGGTGGGAGCGTCGCCTGCCGGATCAACCGGAAGATATAATTTCTCCGGTGCCGCCCCGGAAAAACCGAGGTTTTTTCCGGGAGCCCATTGCATGGGAGTGCGCGCTCCATTGCGAGGCCTGTAAGCACCTTCCACCTGTGGCCAATCGGTTCCCAACTGCCGCATGCCGATTTCGTTACCATAATATATAAAAGGTATGCCCGGCATGGTCAATGCGAAGGCATAAATGATTTCCAGATCGTCATCCGAGCGATTATTTCCCAGCCTTGCGTTATCATGGTTTCCCAGGGGCAGCGTAATATATCCTTTCCCTTTCGTTGCTTCATACTGGTCAAGGTAGCTCTTCAGGAAATGGGCGATATTACCCTTCCCTTCCTTGTCAAAGAAGCTGTTCCCTTCAGAATATCCATTCAGGATGCGCCAGCTTTCTTTCTGAAACAGGTCATTATAACCCTCAAACCAATGGAAAAAGTCAGCATGGAACAGGCTGTCAAGGGCATCTTTTGGGAATGACCATTCTGCTATCATAAAAGCATCAGGGTATTCCTTCATTAACAAATGCCGGATCTCACGCCAGAATTCTTTGGTTGCCTCATCCCGCACATTAAAAAACTGATCATTCCCCTTAATGTTGGCATTTTTGACCAGGGCGCCGGCCATATCAGCCCGGAATCCGTCGGCTCCCATATCCATCCAGAAACGCAACACATTTTTTAACTCCTCCCGCATCGCCAGTATATCCGGATGATGGGTGGGTAACATCCAGGGCTGTTCAGGTTTTGCAAATCCAAAATTCAGCGCAGGCTGACACCAGTAAAAATTCCGCATAAACTGACCATTGCGCCTGCCATAACCTTTCACAAAGGCATCTTTATAATCCTCAGGCGGATTCATCCAGGTATTGTCATTCCATATGTACCAGTTGGTATACCGGTTGGTATCCTGTCTCGCTGATGCCTTAAACCAGGGATGCTCAATGGAAGTATAACTGATCACATAATCAATAATGATTTTCAATCCCCGTTTGTGGGCTTCATCAAAAAGCATCCGGGCATCATCATTGGTTCCATACCGCGGAGCTACCTTGTAATAGTCCGATACATCATAGCCCGCATCGCAGAATGGCGATTCGAAAAACGGATTGAGCCATACAGCATCTACTCCCAGGCTTTTAATATAGTCCAGTTTACGGATGATCCCATTCAGATCACCGATACCATCTCCGTCGGTATCATAAAAAGTCTGGGGATAGATCTGATAAAAGACGGCATCATGAACCCAGGCCGGAAAATTCTCCGGTACAGCGTATGTCCCGGATATTTTTACTTCCGGATTCTCAACAGGCGTTTTGCAATGAAGCAATAATACCATTGCCGCCAATAAGGCCAGGCTTATGTTAAGGTTTTTGTGCATAGGTTTTTAATGATCCTGGTTTATAGTTTAAAAATAACCATAATTTTTTATGATTCCGAATATTCGAATTTACTTTTCTGCTGTTTATTAACAGTTCCGAATCACCGGAAACCTGGGCCGTCACAAAGGATGTTTTCGTCAGCCATAATCTGAAGCTAATCCTTTTCATTATCTGATCATTAAAATCACAGAAAAACCAGCTTCTGAACTTTTTTTCCACCCTTTTGACAATTTTATCCACGCGATAATTATATTACTCCTTTCCGCTTTTTTTGTACGCTAATTAACACATGTTTATACTTATTTTTATTTTAAATTATCTTTATGGTTTATGAGGCATTATAAATATCTGGGTATTGAAATATTTCTGATTGTTGTCATTACGGCTGTTATCTTATTTTTACTGAATATGTTGAATGTATTTTAAAAAACCATACTATGCAAACGGAACCACAAAAACTGTCGATAAAAGAAAAAGTCGGCTTTAGCCTGGGTGATGGAGCAGCCAATCTTATCTTTCAAACCATGATGCTGTTGCAGCTCAGTTTTTACACTGACACTTTCGGCCTTGCTGCAGGTGCGGCAACCACAGCTTCGGGTTCCTTGCCACAGATTTGCTCA
>Ga0105100_10000934_pt1 | contig 17168 bp, 15 predicted proteins | sample PPLLak12cMay2015_2_FD_87033 | JGI IMG/M metagenome (GOLD analysis project Ga0105100, IMG submission 87033) | Freshwater sediment microbial communities from Prairie Pothole Lake near Jamestown, North Dakota, USA - PPLs Lake P8 Core (1) Depth... | ecosystem: Environmental > Aquatic > Freshwater >...
AACAGACTGCCTCTCAGGTTCGCCGGCTTATTACACGGAAAGACAAAATCATCAGTTTGCGCAAGTTCAGGAATATTCAGCGGTTCCGACGTTGTTAAAATGATACTTGCCGGCGCAGATTGTGTTCAGGTTGTAAGCGCTCTCTACCTGAGCCAGATAGAGGTACTTGAATCAATAATAGGAAACCTGGAAAAATGGATGGAAGGAAAAGGTTACACCGATCTTGAAAGCTTCAGAGGGAAGCTCTCGGTAATGAATTCAAAGGACAAGGTTCCTTACCTTCGTTCGCAATATATTGATTTCAAACTGAGCACATCAGCGATCCTCAGGAAATACAAGGCAATTAATTAGGGAAACCCGGTATTTCGTGCGGATATCGTGGCTTGCCGCCGGGCTGTTCAATCAACTTTGACCTTGACAACAACTTTTCGTACCTGTTCGTTCTCCCCGTCTTTTAAACCCGGCCTGTGCAGATCGTCAGGAAAGAAAATAAAGAAGTTTTCAGGAGTGGCGTTAAGGTTAATCAATTTGCTGACCGTCATGAATTCAATATCCTTTACTGGGTCGTATGGCGTCAGAACATCCTGTTTTTGCGCAGCCGGAGCAACCCCAATCAATTCCTTTCCGGCAGCAACATATTGAATATCAATATACTTCTGATGCGACTCAAATTTAGCATCTTCCTCGTTTTTTGTAAGGTACTCGCTTACTGCCACATAAAGATTATCTCCGTCAATATCATACCGCTTCACTTCAAGCTGTGACAGGTCGTTGCTTTTTAAAAATCCGAAGGCTTTATCCCATCTTTCCCTGTTCTTAAAATAGTTGATGGCAAACTCTTTCCTGTTGATTGACTGATCGGGTTTTACCGTCCAACCGTTCAACCAATCACCTTTTTCGAACCATTCATCGGTTTTTTCATTGCTCCAGTTTGAGGGATCACTGTTTCCGCTGCAGCCTGCCATGCTTATCAAAATTGTCATTGCCATGATTGTAAAGATTGAGTTTTTCATCTGTATGTAATTTAATTTTAATGGTCAGATAGCTTGCCCTGTGCAACCAGTGGCCATCAACCGGTAAAAGGCATCCTTAATTAACTACTTACAATTTTACATAAAAATAATTTAAGAGTACCTGAAGCTGCTAAAGAAATTGTGCCACACTCTTATCACACTGCTCCCAAAAATCATTTAAAACTGAACCATCCACCTCCGGCACTCTTCTGATCCTCTTACGGAGATCATAGACAGATCCGCCAGTAAGATCTTCTTTATCAATAAGCTCTGATAGTATCGCAGCAACTTTCGACGGATTGCGCATAAATGGTGCCCCAATATTGTAAAGAGCCCTGTAAAACCTGTTTTGCATCCTGAAAATCCCTGAGCTGAAAACCCCCGGATCAAAGCCAATACATTTCACATTTGCTGCCATGTACTTTTCCGACAGATGACTGCACATCAGGGCAAGAAACAGCTTTGAACCGGTGTACGCCTTAAATGGCCTGTAATTACCCGGAGCAGAAGGATAGACAATATCAGATCCTGCAATCCGGTAAACAAGGGAAGTGATAACAGCGGTCGTCAGTGGCCTGTCGCTGGCTCGCCTCCTTATTATTATCTCATTCACAATAAGATGAGCCAGAAAATTTACCTGGAAAGTGTACTCATGTCCATTGCCCGTAACAATCAGATTCCGCGGGCCAAGTACTCCTGCATTGTTAATGACAATTTCAAAATTGTAGCTGTCACATATTTTGTTCACGGTTACTGCTGTCTCCGCCAGGTTGCTGAAGTCGACATTGAACAGCCTGAACCTTTCACAAGGTAACACCGGACTGACCTGCTTTCTTCCTGTCACAACCACCTCAAATCCCCTGTCAAGGAATAACCTGGAAAGTTCAAGTCCAAGCCCTGAGGTACCTCCAGTGATAAGAACACTCCGTATACCGGATTGAGGTTTATTCATTTTTTTTCGTTTTCCTGTTAAATCATCAAACTTAGCAAAAAGAAACGAAGCAAACTTTTTATAAATTTGTATTGTTCTGATAATGGACCATCCTGAATGTGATATATGTTAAAGCTATGGGATCAGGTTTATTGAACATAAGAAAACTGCTTACGATTGTATTATCAATCACCTTGTACACAGTAGGTTACTCCCAGGTAACAGGAATCTACCAGAAAGGGATCACTGCCGAAGAGGGATTGAAAGTAATAGGAGCCCTCAACCCATACACCTACGGAGGACTTGGCTTTGACAACAGATATGAAGGAATTAAAGGAAGCCCCAGGCTGTCTGACACGCTTCTGCCCTCCCTCTTGCTGATAAAAGGTCAGGAAAAATATATCCAGCTTCAGGCGGATTTAGATCTTGTACGGAACACACTAATCTACTTGCATCCACGAACAGGTAAGCTATTCGTTGTAACGGTTGACCGTATAGAAGAGATAATCATCTCAAAAGACGGGAATAATATGGTATTCCGGACCACTTACGGGAAAGCGTTTGAAAAGGAAATGGAAGAGCAAAAATTCTTCCAGGTTCTTAAGGATGGCCCGTTTCAGTTCATAAGGATGCCTGTTAAGATCTTTGTTGAGGCTGATTTTAAGAGGGCATACAGCGCCGACAGGAGATATGATGAATACCAGACGGCAAACAGGTACTATCTGGCAGGCCCCGATCATGTGTTTCACCAGATCCAGCTTAACAGAAAATCGGTGTTGAAGGTTTTTCCCGAAAAGAAAAAAATAATTGAAGCGGAACCTGATGAAAAAACATTTCCTGATAAGGAAGCAATGATCCTGTCAATACTCGATAAATTCTGAAGATTGAATATCTTTACTTAATTAATCCCGTAAAAAATGAATATGAAAAAGTTGTTTCCCGTTCTGGCAGTTCTGATAATGATCTGCTCTCAAAGTCTGTTTTCTCAGAACTGGCCACAGTTCAGGGGTATCGGCCGCGACAGCAAGGCAACTGGCTTTCAGGTTCCAAAAGCATGGCCTGCCGGACTAAAACAGGTTTGGAAAGCTAATGTAGGTTTTGGGGATGCATCTCCCATACTTACAGGCAACAGGATCTTTCTGGCAACCAGGCAGGATGCAAATGAAGCAATTCTCTGCCTTGATGCCGCAACCGGTAAAGAGATATGGAAGAGCACATATCCTGCTCCCGCAGTCACAGGACCTGCCTCATCACATCCCGGACCACGGGGCACTCCGGCTTTTGCTGATGGAAAAGTCGTGACATTCGGGGTTTCAGGGATCCTTTCGTGCCTTGATGCTTCAACGGGAAAGGTATTATGGAGAAAAGAGAATCCGGGGAATGCTGTTCCCCAGTTCTTTACAGGTATGTCTCCCCTCCTGATCGACGGATTATGCATTGCCCATCTCGGGACTAAGGATAAAGGTGAAATAGTCGCATTTGATCTGGCCACCGGCGCCGAAAAATGGAAATGGGAAGGCGACGGACCCTCCTATGCTTCTCCTTCAGCCATGGTTGTGGAAGGCAGGAAACATGTAGTTGTCCAAACTGAGAAAAACCTGATGGCTCTCAACCTGTCTGACGGCAAACTTCTCTGGCAGGTCGCAACCCCTGTACAGCAACGCTTTTACAATTCCACAAGCCCCTATATCAACGGTCAGACTATTTATTACACCGGCCAGGGCACCGGTACGAAAGCAATCCAGGTCAGCATGGAGGGAGAAAAATTTACAACAAAAGAGTTGTGGAGCAATGCTGAAATCGGAGCCAAATGGAATACCCCGGTCCTTAATGAGGGATTCCTTTACGGATTCACCGACCAGAGAAGGATCTACTGCATCAATGCAACAACCGGGACAACTGCCTGGTACGATAATACGGTTAACAGCGATTTTGCAACGATTGTCGATTGCGGATCCGTTTTGATAGGATTGCCCAGCACCGGGAACCTGTTGGTTTTCAGCCCCGATCCCAAAGAATACAGGGAGATTGCGAAGTATAAGGTTTCCGAAACCCCGGTTTATGCTTTTCCCCTGGTCGCAGGTAAGAATATTTATGTTAAAGATGCTGAATCACTGATCCTTTACAGTCTGGAGTGAAAGGAAAATAAATACGGGTGGAACAACCGGGTCAGGGTGATCTGATGTTTCAGATCTTTTCTTTCAATAAGATCTGACGCAGCTCATTGGGGGAGATCTTCTCCCTGATCTCACCCGATTCTGCTACTGTGATGGTTCCCGATTCCTCTGAAACAACAACAACCAGGGCATCGGTGTGTTCTGAAATTCCGATAGCCGCACGGTGCCTCATGCCGAAATGAGTCGGAAGATTTACCTGGTCGGTTATCGGCAGGGGGCACCGCGCTGCAAAGATCTTCCCGTCTTCAATCAGCACTGCACCGTCATGTAACGGTGAATTCTTAAAAAAGATTGTTTCGAGCAATTCAGCGCTTATAATGGCATCAAGCCTTTCGCCGCCTTCGGAATAAATATCAAGGCTGGTCTTTCTTCCCATGACAATAAGAGCACCGATTTTCCTCGAAGCCATTGATTCAGCGGCACGTACAATTTCTTCGGCTTCCTTCGGGCTCCCCTCCTCCTCATCCACCGGGGCAAATATTTTTCCGAAGGAGAATTTCTGCCTGCTGATGTACCTGTTACCAATGACAAGGAGGAACCTTCGTACCTCCTGCTGAAACACAATAATGAGCGCAATAACCCCCACGCCGATAACCTGGCCGAGTAACGCGCCTATGAGTTCCATATTGAGGGCTTTAACCACCAGCCAGAACAGGTATATCAGAAAGATACCGATAAAGATGCTTAATGCTGCGGTACCCCTGATAAGCTTATAAAGCTGAAACAGAATTATTGCTACCAGGAAAACATCTACTATATCGAGTACTGTAAAATTAAGCACGAAAATTCAGTTTTGTACAGATGATAAAATTAGGAAAACCTTGTAAATAATAAGAATAAAATAAAAATAACTGAAAATTTCCAGCATTTCGGGTTACGTATCAATCTGTTTCGTTAGTCTTTGTACAAGTTTAATAGCTTCGACAGCCTCCTTTACATCGTGTACCCGGAGAATATCACATCCATTCAGAAGGGCTATGGTATTAAGCACAGTTGTTCCGTTAAGAGCTTCATCAGGTGTTATCTCAAGCGTTTTCCATACGATCGATTTACGCGACAATCCTGCAAGTATTGGCAGCCCGGCTACGGAAAAATCACCCAGGTGACTGAGTATTATGAAATTATGCTCAATGGTTTTGCCAAATCCAAAACCGGGGTCAAGAATGATATCTTTAATACCCAGAGCCTGGAGCCTGAAGATCCTTTCACCAAACCAGTGCAGGATATCAGCCACAACATCATCGTAGACAGGATTTTTCTGCATGTTTTCCGGGGTTCCCTGCATATGCATCAGGATATAAGGCACCTGCAGCCTTTCAACAACATGGAACATATTTTCGTCCCCTTCACCGCCTGAAATATCATTTATCATCCCTGCCCCGAATTCCAGTACAGCTTCCAGCGCTACTTCCGATCTGAAAGTATCAACTGATATCATCGTTCCCGGCAATTCACGGCTGATTATCCTGATGGTTCCAAGTACCCGCTTTTTCTCCTCTTCAACTGATATTTTCTGCGCTCCTGGCCTCGACGAATAACCGCCGACATCAATAATATCTGCACCATCACTGATCATCAGCGATGCTGCCCTGATAATGCTTTCTTCATCAGAATACCTGCTTCCCGTGTAAAATGAATCAGGAGTAACGTTTATTATTCCCATCACCCTTGGTACAGAAAGATCGAGCAGCTGCCCCCTGACGTTTATATACCGTGGCTTGAAATCCATCTCCGATAATATTTAATCAACTAATTTAACAGATTTAATTTAATAATCAGCAGTGGATATTTAAGCTCCATTACCTTTCTTCTTTACAGTTGCATTATTACTTTTGTACTTAATGAAATCCGAAAAGAATGAAGCTTTTTGTTATTGAAGGAGTTGATGGTTCCGGAAAGTCAACCCAGCTTAAGCTCCTGAGGAAGTATATTACCCAAAAGGGATATGAGTGCGAGTTCCTGCATTTCCCGAGAACAGATGCCCCATATTTCGGGGAACTCATTGCAAGGTTTCTCAGGGGCGAATTCGGAACGCTGAAGGAAGTTGATCCTTACCTCGTTGCAATGCTTTATGCCGGCGACAGGAAGGATGCTTCCTCCATCATTCAAAACTGGCTTGTTAACAAAAAGATCGTCCTGCTCGACAGGTACACCTATTCCAACATTGCTTACCAGTGTGCAAAACTGGATGATCATCAATCGCAGGACAAGCTGATGAAATGGATACTTTCGCTTGAATTTGAACACTTTGCAATTCCCAGGCCCGACCTGAATATCTTCCTTGATGTCCCCTTTTCATTCACCGAAATGAAACTTGCATCTGCCAGGTCAGGAAATGACAGGGACTATCTTAACGGGAACATGGATATTCATGAAGAGAGCCTGAACTTCCAGAAAAAAGTGAGGGATGTTTATTTAAGGGTTGCACGGTCGGATGACAATCTGGTAGTTGTCAACTGCTGCGACAGGAATGGAAGAATGAATGAACCTAAGGTAATCTCCGGGCTTATTCTGAAGATCATAAGCGACAGAAAACTGATCTGAAATGAAAATACTAAGATTTTTTTGTAATGTAGTCACCGGAATTGTATTCATGTTCTCAGGGACTGTCAAGGCAATCGATCCCCTTGGGTCGGCCTATAAGTTCCAGGACTATTTCGCCGCATTCCACCTCGATTTCCTGGAGCCTCTGGCTCTTCCACTTGCAATATTGCTCTGTACAGCTGAATTTATGGCCGGTTTTTCGGTATTGACGGGTTACAGGCAGAAAACAGGCATCTGGGGTGTGATGATACTCATGCTGATATTCACTCCTCTCACCCTGGTCCTGGCCATCACCAATCCGGTATCCGATTGCGGTTGTTTTGGCGATGCCATTCATCTGACCAACTGGCAGACTTTTGGAAAAAACATCGTGCTTCTGATCTTCGTATTAATATCGTTCTCAGGAAGAAAGAGCTTTAAAAGTCCCTCTGATCCGGCTAAGGAGTGGGTTCATATAACAATAGTTATGGCTTTGTTCGTTGGTTTTTCACTTCTTAACCTTAAATATCTGCCGCTTCTTGATTTCCTGCCCTATAAAGCCGGGACCAACATACCGGAAAATATGCGGATCCCTGAAGGAAAGCCCACCGACGAGTACAGTACCACCTTTATTTATGAGAAAGACGGCTCAGAGAAGGAATTCACCCTCGAAAACTATCCTGCTGACGATTCGACCTGGAAATTTGTGGACCAGAAATCGGTCCTTGTTAAAAAGGGTTATCAGCCTCCAATCCACGATTTCAGCATTACAACCCGCGAGGGGGAAGATATAACTGAGAGAATTTTAAATGAAGAAGGCTACACGCTTCTCATGATATCAAAGAAGCTTGAGGATGCCCGCAGGGTAAATCTTGAAAAGGGATTTGAACTTGGGATCCATTGTCTTACTGAAGGAGCTGGCTTTTATGTGGTTACGGCTTCAGGCTCTGACATGCTCGGAGATTACAGCAACGGTTTGACTTTTTGTACCGGTGACGAAACAACCCTGAAGACAATTGTCAGGGCAAATCCCGGGTATCTTTTGCTGAAAGGAGGAACAATCACGGGCAAATGGTCATGGGCCGACGTACCCTCCCATGATCAGTTCACTTTGTATTTTTCTGATCCGCAGGCCGGGCTGTTCAATAACAAAAGCCCTGTCCTGTTCGTTTATACAGGTGGATTATCAGCATTGGTACTCATTTTGTTGATAATTTCATTTATACGACGAAACAAAGGTTCGGTCTGATGGTGATATTTGTAAATGAAAATTTATAGCTCAATACTTTACTACTTTTAATTATAAAACTATGAGAAAAAAAATTGTTGCCGGTAACTGGAAGATGAACATGGATTTGGCTGAGGGACTTAAATTTGCAGAAACAATCAATACATATTTCACGGCAAAATCGTCGAAGGCGGAGGTTATTCTCTGCACACCATTCATTCACCTTGCAGGTGTTTCGGAGATCACCAGGAATAGCAAGGTTGCCTGCGGCGCCCAGAATTGTGCCTCAGAACCATCCGGAGCATTTACTGGCGAAGTTTCACCTGTTATGATAAAAAGTACCGGAGCCAAATATGTAATTATCGGACATTCGGAGAGAAGGACCTATTATCATGAGGATGACAGCCTTCTGAACAGGAAAACCAAACTAGCCCTGGCAAACGGACTTGAAGTAATCTTCTGTTGCGGCGAGGTCCTTAAGGAAAGGGAATCCGGCAAACATGCAGAAGTCGTGAAAAAACAGCTCGAAGAAGGTTTGTTCAATCTTACTGAAGCTGATTTCAGAAAAATTGTTATAGCATACGAACCCGTTTGGGCGATCGGGACAGGATTAACGGCAACACCCGACCAGGCACAGGAGATGCATAAATATATCCGTAGCCTGGTGGCTGAAAAATACGGAGATGCCGTTGCACAGGACCTTAGCGTTCTATACGGAGGCAGCGTCAAACCGTCAAATGCAGCAGAAATATTATCAAAACCCGATGTAGACGGAGGTTTGATTGGCGGTGCTTCGCTTAAGAAAGATGATTTTTGCGCTATTGTAGAGGCAATCTGATTAATCAGACAACATGAACAGAAAGTTCGTCATCCTGAATTTTTGTTTACTGGTTTTTTCGGCCGCAACGCTTTTTTCGCAGGCCAAGCCGGTATTCAGCGGGGATCCTGCTAAATTCAGGGATGAGCTTCTGGTTTATATGGGAAGCGACCTTTCTGAAGAGAACCGCTCTATCCTTACCGGGTTTATTACAAAATGGGACAGCGCCGGCTTCAGCAGGGAAAACATGGTAAGGATCCTTGATCTTTCAAGCCAGCTTACCGGGAGGGAGATGAGGGCCATTCCACAGTTCAGCCAGTTCCTCAGGACACTTAATGATTTCTGCGAATTTAAAAGGGATGATGCATTCCTGAGTTACTGGCTGACAGGACTGAGCGAGATGTTGTTTAACCCAAGGGTCAGGAATGAAAGTATTGTTAAATATGTTCAGAATACAAGCCTGCTTATCAGGGAAAATTTACTGTATAATTCCGGCTCGGTCAAATGGAAAGTGAAGGATGCTGATCTCAAGTTTGTCCATGATACCGTTTTTGCGATTGTCCTTGCAAATGCAACCCTGACCTGTTATTCCCAGAGAGACAGTACTGAGATATATAGTGTGTCAGGAATCTTTTTCCCCGATCTGAACCAATTCCAGGGAACAAAAGGGAGAGTAACATGGGAAAAGGCAGGTTATCCCAAAGAGGATGTATACGCTGACATGTCGGACTACGAGATCGATCTTACTCGAAATACTTTTACCTGCGATTCCGCAAGGCTCATGCACAAAGTCTATTTCAAGGTACCTGTATACGGAGTATTGACTGATCAGGCGGCGACGATCATGAACAAGGAGAGTGCAGCCTATCCCCGTTTTGAAACTTATTCAAAGCATTTTCAGATAAAGGATATTTACAAGGGGGTTGATTACGAGGGCGGACTTGCCTTTGAAGGTGCAAATACGAAGGGCAAAGGCGAAAAAGCAAGTCCGGCCACGATCAGCCTCTTCAGGAAAGATACGTTGTTTATATTAATTAAATCGAATGAGTTCGTTTTTTCGGTCAGCGGACTTAGCGGGCTGGAAACATCAGCTACACTCTACCTTGACAAGGACTCTATTTTTCACACAAACCTCGGATTTTCCTACAATTCACTGGGCAGGCAGGTGAATCTCTTCAGGACAAACAATCCTGTTTCCGGAAGTCCCTACTACAACACATTCCATAACCTTGACATGTTTTTTGAGAGCATGTCGTGGGACATGGACAGCTCAAAGTTAGTGATATCAAGGCCAAGAGGAGCCGCAATGGGACAGGCTCAGTTTCAGTCGGTCTCCTTCTTTAATGCCGACTACTTCATAAAACTGATGAATCTTGATGAGTACCATCCGCTTACAAGGCTCAAGCAGTTCGCGGAATGGTATTATTCCAACACTTTCCCGGTAAGTGAATTTGCAAAATGGCTCGACAAATCAGAGGAGGTGGTTACCGGCATGTGCATTGACATGGCTAACAAGGGATTTGTATTTTATGACCGTGCCAATCGGGAGGTTACGATCAAGGATAAAATAAATGACTACATTGATTCATATTCCGGAAAAAAGGATTATGACATCATTTCCATTTACAGTGAGACAAAAGCTCCTGTCGACAACGCAATTCTCGATCTTAAGGATTATGAACTGACAGTCAATGGCGTAGCCAGCATATTTATAAGCGATTCCCAAAGAGTTGCCATTTTCCCTTATAATCAGCAGGTAAAAGTGCTGAGAAACAGGAGAATTAATTTCGATGGAATAGTCCAGGCAGGGCTTTTTACAATTTTCGGGCACGATTTTCAATTCAGCTACGATACCTTCAAGATCGCCCTGCATAAGATAGATTCCATTCTGGTTGCGGTGGAAACCGACAAGCTTGACGCTTACGGAAATCCGATGATAAGGGAGATAGCCAGCATGATCCAGTTATCGTCCGGCCAGCTTTATATCGATGATCCGAAAAACAAATCCGGGTTAAAAAGCCTTCCTCAGTATCCTATAATTGATGCTACTGCAGCATCCTATATCTTCTATGATGAAATTCCAGGTCTGGAGGGCGTTTACAAGAAGAAGGATTTTTATTTTAAGGTCGATCCCTTCACATTTGAAAATATTGACCATTACACGCAGGAAGAATTCAGCCTGTCGGGTGAATTTGTTGCGGGGAATATCCTGAAACCGACACGGCAGTTCCTTACGATCCAGGAAAACAGCTCGCTTGGATTTCAAATGACCGTGCCTGAAGATGGTATTGATGTGTACGATGGCAAAGGCAGGTTATTCGAGTCAATACAAATGTCAAACAGGGGACTTAACGGTGCCGGGACGCTTAAGTACCTGTCTTCCATCACGAAATCGGAAGATTTTCAGTTCTTCCCCGATTCCATGCGGACACAGGCAATTACCTTTAATATAGCAAACGACGGTTCAGGCTTGTTTCCTGAACTAAAAGGTGAGGATATAAGGATAAAATGGCTGCCATTAGAAGATAAATGGTTTGCCTACAACCCGGAAGGTAAAAGTTTTGCGATGTTCGAAAACGGGACGACGCTTGACGGCAACGTGATTTTATCATCCAAACAACTCTCCGGGGCAGGAATTGTAAACACCACTGATTCGAGGGTAAACTCGAACCTGTTTACTTTTTCTGCTGACGGGTTAAGGGCCGATACAGCTGATTACAACCTTAAATCTCCATCTACAAGCGGATATGCTTTCATAGCCGAAAATGCAAATACCGATATCAACTTCAATACCAGGTTAAGCAGGTTTCGTCTCAATACCGATTCTTCGGTTGTGAAATTCCCCGAGATCGAATATATATGTACGATGACCAATTTCGAGTACGACATGAACAACAGGATACTGACCATGGAGCAAAAAGGCAAGAGCGCTTCGCAGGGCCTGATCCCTCCCGATAAGCTGCTCAGGATAGCAAGGAATGAGATATCAAAGCCGACCTTTTTTGCAACGAACAACCTGACCGATACGATCTCATTCACTTCGCTCAGGGCAAGATATAATGTTGACAATGAGTATATTGAAGCAGAAAACATAGGCTACATACCAATTGCTGACGCCCTGATACAACCTGAAAACGGGAAAATAAAGATCAACAGGAGGGCAAAGATCGATAAACTCAATAATGCCTATATCGCTGTAAATAACAACCATTTGCTCCATTCGGCAAGTATTGACATTGAATCCACGAAAAGGTACTCGGGAAGCGCTGTTTACGATTATGTGAGCGATAATAATGAAATAAGCCAGATCAATTTCCCGGAAATCGCTGTTGACACAATGACTACAAGCGGCAAAGGATTTATTCCTGCAGATCAGAAATTCATGCTCAGCCCGGCGTTTAGTTTTGCAGGTGATGTAAGTCTCTCGGCCAGATCAAGCCAGCTGATGTTCACCGGATCAGCCGGCATCGTCCACGATTGCGACATGATAAAAAGCTACCCCGTTAAATTCAAATCGCTGATCGACCCGAAAAATGTAATGATCCCCTTAGGTGAAAAAACCAGGGACAATAACGACAATCTTGTTTATTCAGGCTCCTATCTGAATATCGACTCAGCACACATGTATCCGGCATTCCTTTCGCAGCAGAAATCCTGGACCGATATCGGGCTCATAAACGCCAGCGGAGTGCTCTATTATAATAAGGCTAAAGGATCATACCAGATCTCCTCGGTCGAGAAGATAGCCAATCCCGCAATGAACGGCAGCATGGTATCACTTGATAGAAATCTTTGCACATTATCGGGTGAAGGCAGCATGAATTTCGGATCGAATTTTGACCTTGTAAAGCTTAACAGCGCAGGAAGCTTCGTTCAGACTGCTGATTCGGGAAAAGTTGACATAAAGGCAATCCTTGCCCTTGATTTCTTTTTCTCTGAAGATGCGCTTAAAATTATGAGTGAAGATTTCCGGATGATGCCTTCCCTGAAGCCAGTCAACCTTAACTCGGATTTTGTCAGCAAGGGTATGAAGGATCTGCTGGGCGTCCCTGTTGCTTCCAGGCTGAAGGAGGAAGCGGAACTTTTCGGGATGTCGGCAAACATGCCAAAGGAGTTTAATTATGAGATTGTTCTGAATGAGGTCAATCTCAGGTGGAATGAAGTCTCCTCATCCTTCAGGTCAAATGGTAAGATCGGGATCGGATTCATTGGGAACCAGCCTGTTAACGTCTATGTCGATGGTTTTGTTGAAATTCAGCGAAGACGGTCGGGCGACCTGATCGACATTTATCTGAAAGCTGACGAATCGACCTGGTATTATTTTTCATATTTCAAAGGCGTTATGATGGCTCAGGCAGGCAACATGAACTTTAATACACTGTTAACCAATATTAAGCCGAAGGAGAGAAAGCATCCCGATTCTTCGGTCAAGGAACCGTATACTTATATGATAGCTGTTGAAGACAGGCTTGGCAGGTTTCTCCGCAGAATGTCAGGCGAATATGTTGACGATATGACGCCGACGGATAACTTATTCAGGTAATTGTCAGTGATTTCACAATAGGAAATTTATGCAGATCTTCTATGCTCCCGGTATCAATGGGAATATACACGTGCTTGATGAAAAAGAGTCGGGACACTGTATCAGGGTATTGAGATTAAAGAATGGAAGCAGAGTCCGGCTGGTTGACGGGGCAGGCAGCCTGTTTGAAGGATATGTCAGCGATCCCGATCCTCGCAGTTGCGGGATTACCATCACAAGTGTGTCCAGGGATTTTGAAAAGAGGAACTACAGGCTTCATATAGCAATATCGCCCATTAAAAACCATGACCGGCTTGAATGGTTCATCGAGAAAAGCGTAGAAATAGGTATCGATGAAATTACTCCTTTGATCTGCAGGAATACCGAAAAACCCGGAATAAAGAGTGACCGGCTCAACAATATTATCATCTCGGCTATGAAGCAATCAATAAAGGCACTAAGGCCGGTACTTAACGAAGCTGTTTCCTTTTCCGGTTTTCAGAAGCTTGATATCGGGGGAAGCCGGATGATAGGGCATTGCAACCTGAGTGAAATGAGGAACGGAATTGCCGGCATTTACAGGAAGGGGGAGGATGCAGTGATCCTTATCGGACCAGAAGGTGATTTCACTGAAGAAGAGATTTCCGAAGCGGTCGGTAACGGATATAAGCCTGTACATCTGGGGCCCAGCAGGCTGAGAACAGAAACGGCAGGCATTGCTGCCTGCCATTCCATTTATTTCATTAACCAGTAGTTATAAAGTATTTTCTTCCCCCTCAGGTGATTCTTCGGATCTTCCTTTCCATCTGCCCGATTTGCGGAGAGCCTGATCGACAATGTATTCAATCTGCCCGTTTGTGCTGCGGAATTCATCAGCAGCCCATTTTTCGAGGGCTTTCAGCTTCTTCGCATCAATCCTTAGTACAAATGGCTTCTTATCGCTCATGGCATATCAAGTATGTAATGTCCCTGCATTCACCACGGGCGTGGCGTCTTTATCGGCGCAAAGGACAACCATCAGGTTGCTTACCATGGCAGCCTTCTTTTCTTCATCAAGATCGACAATGTTCTTTTCAGAAAGCTGTTCAAGCGCCATCTGTACCATCGATACAGCTCCTTCAACGATCTTGAACCTTGCTGAAACAACAGCAGTGGCCTGCTGCCTGCGAAGCATAGCATTTGCAATCTCTTCGGCGTAGGCTATATAGTTGATCCTGGCCTCAATGACTTCGATTCCTGCTATTTTCAGGCGTTCACGTATCTCCCTCTCAAGCTCATCATTAACCTCTTCTCCACCGCTCCGCAGGGTCATAACGGCGTCGTGGTCCTCAAGATTATCGTATGGATAGAGACCTGCAAGCTTTCTGAGTGCCGCATCACTCTGGACCAGTACAAAATGCTGGTAATCGTCTACTTCGAAAACAGCCTTGTAGGTTTCAGAAACCCGCCAGACAAGCACGAAGCCTATCTTGATCGGGTTACCCAGTTTGTCATTTACCTTGATAGGTTCGCTGTCAAAATTTCGGGCACGGAGAGAAATCTTCCTTTTCAGGTAAAAAGGATTTACCCAGAAAAAGCCGTTTTCCCTGATAGTGCCTTTATAGGCTCCGAAAAGAACCATTACGCATGATCCGTTGGGTTCAACTATCGTAAACCCGATCAGAGCAAGGACGAGGAGGATTGTCAGTACGATCCCAAGCCAGATGATCTCGTAATAAAATCCTGCAAATGCTCCGCCCAGAAGCAATATTGCAACCAGCAAAGCTACATAACCTGAAATTGGCCTAACAGAAAATTCGTTTTTCATAGCATTATGATATTATTTTAATATCACAAATATATCATTTTAATTTGTAATAAACAAAAAAAACACAGGAAATGTTTCCTGTGTTTGCTGATTTTTTTAATTGTTTTGTCTGATCCGCTTTATAAGACGGTTTGTCAGTCGTCTTCCCGCAACCGGTTTAACCTGTTTGAGAAGGTCAATCACATCATTAAATTCAGGGTAGAAACCCCATGCGTCATCGTAGATATCAATGTCATCCACGAGAATTTCCTGATATGAAAGATAAGGAGTAGAATTTAGACCCATAGGCTTATTCATTATTATATTTATATGAAAACGACCTATGGGGAAAAAAATTGTACTTTCTTAATTAAAAGTTAAAGTAATTTTTTTCTCCTCCATCATCTTCCTCATATTGATGAGGGCATACCTCATCCTGCCAAGGGCAGTGTTAATGCTAACTTCAGTAATATCAGCGATTTCCTTAAAGCTGAGGCCTGAATAGTGACGCAGAATGACAACTTCCCTCTGATCGTCAGGGAGCTGGCTGATCAGCATTCTTATGTCTTTCTGGATCTGCCGCTTGATCAGATGGTCTTCAATATTTTCTTCTGCAAGCTTCCTTGAATTGAACAGATCAGACTCATAGTCATCGTTTGAGACTGTATTAAGCTGTTTGATCCTGCGAAAGTGATCAATAATAAGGTTGTGGGCTATTCGCATGACCCACGAAATGAATTTTCCGTTGTCGTAATACTTTCCGGATTTTACTGATTGAATTACTTTCAGGAAGGTATCCTGAAACAGATCTTCTACAAGTGCCTGATCGCGAATATAAAGACTTATATAAGCGTAGACTTTGTTTTTGTGACGGTGGATTAATGTTTCGAAGCAGGACTGCTCACCTTTTACAAACTTCTCGATAAGTTCGTAATCGGTCATCATTTTCTTCATAGCTCTCTCTTTTAAATTGGTTAAAGAGTAGAGTTGTTAAATAGGCAGTCCTCCGTTTTAGTTAATAATGATGTACAAAGAAAATCAAATATTTTTAATATGAAAGTATTACTTTTGATTTTTTACGAAATTTTTAAAAAAAAGTTTTAAAAAAGTAATAAAATCTTTCATGGAAGGGAATATTGAGATCCGCGGGGCAAGGGTAAACAATCTGAAAAACATTAATCTCAGCATACCAAGGAACAAGCTTATCGTAATTACAGGAGTTTCAGGATCAGGTAAATCATCGCTTGCATTTGATACAATTTATGCAGAGGGTCAGAGAAGGTATGTTGAGAGTTTGTCGTCGTATGCACGGCAATTTCTCGGCAGGATGAACAAACCCGAGGTCGATTTCATTAACGGTATTCCCCCTGCTATAGCAATAGAGCAAAAGGTCAATTCGCGAAATCCGCGGTCGACTGTGGGCACATCAACTGAAATTTATGATTACCTGCGATTACTATTCGCCAGGATTGGCAGAACATATTCCCCGGTATCGGGAAAGGAAGTCAGGCGCCATAGTGCCGACGACCTTGTTAATTTTCTTTCAACACTGGCCGACGGGACTAAAGTGATAATAACTTCGCCTGCAGTGATACCTGAGACTATTAAAGTCCCCGAATATTTCTCATTCCTTGTTAAGCAGGGATTTAACCGTCTGGAGGAGAACGGTGAACTTACCAGGATCGATAATGAATTGCCGGGGATTTCATTCAACCCTGGCCAGAAAATCAACATTGTGATTGACAGGCTGGTCATCAGTCATAACCAGGATAGTCTCAGCCGTTCGGCCGATTCGGCCCAGACTGCATTCCAGACGGGAAAAGGGCATTGCCAGGCAGTAGTGCTGACGGCAGATGGCTTTTTACGGGAAAATTTCTCCACTAAGTTTGAAGAAGATGGGATCGAATTTGAGGAACCCAATGAATATTTTTTCAGTTTTAATAATCCCATCGGCGCCTGCCCGGTTTGTGAAGGTTATGGCAAAATAATCGGGATTGATGAAAGCCTGGTAGTACCCGATCAGAACCTTTCTGTCTACCAGGATGCCATTGCATGCTGGAAGGGGGAGACCATGAAAAAATGGAAGGAACGCCTGATAGCAAGTGCGGATCTGTCCGGATTTCCCATTCATAAGCCATACTATCAGCTTAATGAGGAACAGAAAGCGGTCA
>Ga0105100_10000935_pt1 | contig 17165 bp, 15 predicted proteins | sample PPLLak12cMay2015_2_FD_87033 | JGI IMG/M metagenome (GOLD analysis project Ga0105100, IMG submission 87033) | Freshwater sediment microbial communities from Prairie Pothole Lake near Jamestown, North Dakota, USA - PPLs Lake P8 Core (1) Depth... | ecosystem: Environmental > Aquatic > Freshwater >...
ATGTAGACTTCGGCCCTGAGCGGACTCGTCATGCCCCACGGAAGGCTGACCATCTTGGTCAGCACGGGGATATTGGCTGTTTTCAGCGTGTGCCGCCCGGGTCCAAAGGCTTCGATGGCTTTGCCTTTATAGAAAAACACTCCGGCCTGGCTTTCCCTGACCGTGAGCTGCGCGCCGTACTTAATCTCCCCTGAGCCTTTTTCCGGTATCCGGTGAACGAGTTCTTTGCCTGTCTCGTCAAACCATTCGATGACCTCCAGAAAGATTATGTTGTCTTTGCCCATCGTTCATTCCCCCTTTGGATTATGGCTCACCCCTTGAGCCGAAGCTTGCGCACAAAAAAAGGGCCCTTCTAAGATAGGCCCTTTTAATTTCAAGGAAATCATAGAATATAAAGGAGCTTTAGTCAACGGAAAAACTCCGAGGTTCTTTGGCTCGGTGCATGGGAAGAGTACTTGGAGGTTGATTTTCGCAGGCCTGTCCTTTATGGTATTGTAATGAATGATCGAGGGGATCCTGTAGACGTTGTTGCCATGATCGGCAAAGAGAACCTACAATGGCTTGCCACAGAATTCTGCCGGGAAACGAGACTCAAGGACATTCCGGTAGATATTCTTGATCGAACCAGCTCCGTAGACATTACGATCCGGGACTACGCTCGCGACCGGAACGCCGTGACCGCAATCGCCCTAATCACCTTCGCTTACCAACTTGGAGGGAGACATCAGGAACCTCGTTACGGTTCTAATGACCTTCTTCTTCTGAAGGTCCTCGCCAACAAAGAAAAACTGCGAAGAGCCGAGAACGTGCCGTACGATCATCCCGGCTGGGAGCTACCGCTTTTCGAACTGGTCACCGGCGAAGTGGGCGAGGCCATAAGGGCCGCCAAATTTATTACCAATCCCATTTAATCCACTTGGCCGCAGTCAAAAGCTCTTTGAGTCGCGACCGGGGGGTGTGGTCTCTGGCGAGTCCGCAACCGGAAATGGACTCCTCCCGCCAATCGCCCCCTTGCCCTTGAACCTTCCCCGAAGGAGGCGCATACGTTCAAGCCAACCGGAGACTCCGTACCAGCGGGCTACCACCACAACCCATTGAGTTTTCGGCGCCGATGAATGGCGCTGAAGAAATGGTTGCGGCTCTAAAGAGACCACACCCCCCGGTCGGGACTCCACTTTAGCTCGGTTGATGGCTCAGAGGCCACAGACTTGGATTCTGCAAGAGCCTTTTGACAAAGCACCGGTCCTTTGATAAGGTGGCCGCACCGAGATGCTCCAAAGGCGACGTTACACAGTTGAGAGATTTGCTCAATGGCTCAATTCGAGTTCATCAGCCAAAGAAACCGCGACAGATACTTCAAGATTGTTGGCCCTGTTGCCGATTTGTTTGCTCGCGCCGGAATCCATCCCAATATTTTATCTATTGCCGGGCTTCTCCTGAGTGTTGCGGCAGGGGTGATCTACTGCCACGGGAGCTTTTTCTGGGCCGCATGGGTGGTCGTTCTTTCAGGAATCTGCGATACGATGGATGGAAGAATCGCAAGGCAGACAAACAAGAAGAGCGATTTTGGCGCATTTTTCGACAGCACCCTAGATCGCTACAGCGATATGTTCACTTTCGTCGGGCTGGCCTACTACTTTGCAGGCGGCCGCGCCTTTTTGCTGTCTCCTCAGGGCGGAGGGACTCCGGAGGTCAGTCCTTGGACCGTGATCGCGATCATTTTTGCCATCGCAGGGTCCTTTATGGTGAGCTACACAAGGGCCCGGGCAGAGGGGTTGGGGATGGAATGCAAGGCAGGCATGATGCAACGTCCTGAGCGAATAACCCTTTTGGTGATTGGATCACTGCTGGGGTCCTTTCCCGTTGTGGGCATCCTTCTCCTTAAATTGACCCTCCTGACCCTTGCCATATCCACCAACCTCACGGCTGCATACAGAATCATGTTTATTAAAAACCGTATGCTCCGCGATGACCAGGCCAAGTGAGGACCCCTTTCCATTGCCCTCACGGGAACTTTCTGCAGGACTCGTTCAAGAGATGGATTCCAAGAAGCTGAGGCCCTTTGTTGTACTACCCGTCCTCCTAATCCTTTTGTTTTTTTCCCTTGTCCTTTTAGCCAATTCCCTCGTTCAGAAGCCCTCTGTGCAGAAGGTTTTTCTAGAGCGCCTCTCCGGATTGACGGGATACGAGATCAATGTCGATCAACTTGAACTCTATTTGTGGAAAGGCCTTGGCATAAGGGTTTACGATTTGGACGCGCACCAAAAGGACGGGTTCGGAAGAATCAGTGCATCGCAGGCCATCGTCTTTGTGGATGCTTTGCAACTTCTAAGAGGTCGCGTCGTGCCAAAGAGACTCCACGTGGAAAGACCGATCATTGAGCTCGCACCTTCGGACGAGTTCAGCCCCGGGGAAAGCAGGATTGAGGAGAGCCTTTTTTCTCTTATTGTCCTACCCGGGCTTGACTCCCTCACTATGGATAAGGGTTCCTTGTTCATCAAGCATTTTCCCATTCGACTGGTGAATCTGAACGTTGAAATGAAAAAAAAAGAGGGCGCAACCTTAAACGTAAAATGCGAGGGTGAGGCCAGGCTAAGATGGGAGAGCGCCCCCTTTCGTCTCCAAGGTGCGATCACTCAGGGTCAAAAAGAAGAAAAAATGCCTTCTGTTGATTTATCCTTCGAGACAGGACAAATGCCTCTCCGGTGGATCCCTTTCCCGGAGGCGGTTCCTGTAAGAAACGGTACCTGCGAGGCCCACCTGAGGATAGAGGCAAAAAGCAATAAAGCCGCGAAAGTCAGCGGTCAAATCCTTATCGAATCTGCCCGATTTTCAATCAGAGAAAAAGGGCGAACAAAAGACTATGCCTTCAAGTCGCTGACCTTTGACTTTCGCTCCTTTGTTGAGAGGGGGAAGATCGATGTCCCCTATCTGAATCTAAAGGCACCGGATGCCAGTTTTTCCTTGAACCTTAGGCTTGAGCTCCAGGAAAAGGAAAACCCTTATCTTCGGCTGGAAGCACAAAGCCTCCGGATGAACTATTCCACCGTAGAGGCCTTGTTTCCTACTCCGCTCGTCGCCTCGTGGGTGGAAAGAGATCTTTTTCCTCTCCTGCGCTCGGGAGATGTCCTGATGGAGTCTTTTTTGATTGATGGAAACGTCCTGCAACTCAAGAAACTGGAGTTGCCGGAAAACCAAGGCTCGCTCGCCATGTACTTTGATTGCAAGAACTTCACGGTTCATGGGGATCGACTCAGGGAGCCTTTAAGGGATGTGTCCGCCAAGGTCACCTTGAACGATGGAGTGTTCCTCGTATCCGCGCTAAAAGGAGTTTCGGGCAAATCAGAGATCCAGGAAGGCCTTCTTAAGGTTCGGGATATCTTCCATCCGCACCCTGTTTTTGAATCCCGGGTGCGAGGCTCCTTTGACTTGGAGGATGTGCTTCATCAGTTTAAAGCGGATTTCCTCCCTCCCCGACTCAAAGAGGTGATTGAGAAGACGGAGTCCGTGTCAGGCGCCGTGGAGGGACAAGCCGCCTTCAAGTATGAAGCCTCCATGGACACCCCGGAGATAACGGAAGCAGACCTTCGCATCAGGGAGGGTACCTTCAAACAAAAAGATTGGCCTTTTTCATTGGTTCTCAAAGAAGGTCGCCTCAAGATCGGAGAGGAAAACCGTTTCCAAGGGTCCGGTTCATGGGGTGCATCTTCTTTCGAGGGGGAAGGGGCCTTTTTCATGAAAGGGCTGAGTATTGATCCTCAATGGATGGAAGTCGTTGCCCGTCTCGACTTAGGCCAGCTTTGGTCTGTGACATCTCCAGACCAGCACCCTGCGCTGTTCAAAGGTTCGGCTCTTTGCCGGAGTTCAATAACAAGAGATGTGGATCTGTGGTCCGTCAAGGGGACGGCGGATATCGGTGACCTGTCTGTTGATCACAAGCTCTTTTTTATGGATCCTCCAGGCACCGCCGACCCGGTGAGTTTTGATTTTGACTTCACCCCGGAAAAACAGATTCGCATAAAGCAGCTCCTGTGGGAACCCGGAAAATCTCGTTTGGATCTCTCCGGCGACTATCCTCTATCCCCGGAGGACGACATCACGCTCCAGTGTTCGGCTCCGACCTTGTCCCTGGACGATCTCGGGCTCCAGTTGAAGCCGGGAGGTTTTGTCGCTCGTGGATCTTTAAAAGGCAAGCTTCAAGCTAGAATCCCCAGAAAGGATCTTTCCACTGGAGCGGTGTCCGGAGAGATAAAAGGCGAGAACCTGTCATTCCCTTTGACCTTTCTTCCCTCTCCGGTCCGCGAGTGCGATTTCAGCGCCTTGTTTTCAGGCGATAAGATCGTGATCCCTTCTTTCACCCTGATGACGGGAGAAAGCTCTCTAAAGGGCAAGGGGGAACTCAGGGGGTGGAAGGGCCTCAAAGGGGCTTTGACGGTGACTTCGAGTCCTCTCAATCTCTCGGATTTCGTTTCTCCGGGGAAAGAAGGTCACCAAAAGAAAAACCCTTCTTCTTTTGCCGAAAATACAAACATCCGGGTGAACCTGGATGCCCAGCCGGCACAATGGGAAAAAATAGTCACTGAAAGGATAACGGCGGAACTCCTGTTCAGGAGAGGAGACTTCCACATCACCAGTTCCCAAATCCAGATTGACCGGGGTTCCCTAGAAGTTATGGGCTATGTGAAAGAGGATGCAATGGCTTTCTCCGGTCACGTGGAGTTCAAAGATCAACCCATGGAAGCCCTGCTCAAACGCCTCGGGTTTGAACCCGGCGATGAGGGGAGTTTGACCATGGAAGCACAGCTCTACACCGAGGGAAAAGAGTTGAAGGATCTGATTTCTCACCTCGATGGAGACAGCAATGTCCTTATCGAAAAGGGAGTCATAAAAAAGTCCAATGTTGTTCTGAAGATCCTTGAGTTCTTGAGCCTTCAGAACATATTCACGAAGAGGCCGCCCGAGATCTCCAAAGAGGGTCTTTACTTCGAAAGCCTGGGAGGGCACGGACGTATTGAAAAAGGAGTTGTGCGCACCGAAAACGCCCAAATGAAAAGCCCTGTCCTCAATGCGGTTGCCACAGGAAGTGCGGACCTGGGGCAAGGCGTGGCCGATTTTGATCTAGGGGTTCAGCCGCTTGGGACCATTGATACGGTCGTGAGCAACATCCCTATCCTGGGCCACATCCTCACAGGGGACAACAAATCCCTGATCACCTATTATTTCAAAGTCAAGGGCCCCATTCTCAATCCCCAAGTCGAGCATGTTCCTTTCAAAAACCTGGGAACCGGAGTAACCGGTGTCCTGAAGAGACTGTTTCTCTCGCCCGTCAAGCTTTTTGAAGACATCTCGGATGGCATAAAAAAACTTCCTGCGCCTGAGAATGGACAAGCAAGCCCCACAGAGCAATCCGGCCATTCAGGACCTTAAGGAGATTGCTCGGGTGGTTCTTGAAGGAGGGATTGCGGAATAGGTTCCAGAGACGCGGCTTCGTCTTTTCCAAATCGGGCCAGGAAGTCCCGCAGGCCGGGCTTCATAAAAACCTGACTGAGATCAAAGCGGATTACAGATACAGCCAGGGCTTCGATCTTATCTCTGTTCGGCGCCTTGGAGTTGATGAGTAAAAGATACTGCCCTTTCAGCCGACACAATCCTCCCTGGGTAAAAGCGCCTTCCCTCTTGAGCATCTCGTAGCGCACCTCAATGCCAAGGCGGCGAGCAAGATCTTCGAGTTGACCGAGAAGCGAACGCTCATCCAAAAGAAGTATCCTCCTTTTTCACGGCTCAGAGCTGGGAACACGGAGTACTCACCGAACCGGGTGGCCGCACGCCGGACAGTAGCGAAAGGACGCATCCATCGGTCCCCCGCAGGCCGGACAAGACCCCTTTGGGGACGGTTCAAGCCAGGGCTGACCGGACTCGGTGAAAACGCCGGCACAGCTCCGGCATTCTAAGAATGGGCTTCCCCTTTTCACCGGAAAAAGAGGGATGAAAAAGAGAGATAAATAGTGATCCACTCTTTTCAGTTGGGCTTGATAAAGACCACACTTGGGACACATCCTTGATAGTGTCTCAAGCTCGACCGTCTTGGGCTGAATACCCGCAATGAAAAAAAACATGGCTCGCCCCGCGAAAGCCCTGGCCTCTATGTCTTGCCGAGTCTCTTGTATTTCCTTTCCTGTTGTCAATAGGGAATTGCTTTTAATAGAACGATAATTATGGTATGCAATTTCAGGTGGCTGTGAAACGATGCGGAAGCAAACGGACAAGACCAGTTCAGAGGGGACCCAGGTGGCATCCACAGGCATTGTTAAGGACGGACGATATATGGATCATTGGATGGGCGATTACCATCCGGAATGTCCTCAGAGGCTTGGAGTCATTTATGCCATGCTGGAAGAGCCGGACATGGCAGGCAAATTTCAAGAGATTCCACCCAGACCTGCGCACAAAGAAGAGCTTCTTTTTGTTCATGCCGGTTATTACATTGATGCTCTTGCGGCCACATCAGGGATTGAATATACGTATCTGGATCCTGACACCCAGACCTGTGCGGCCTCTTACGACGCGGCCCTTCTGGCCGCCGGGGGCTTGTGCGAGGCGATTTCCAAGGTTTGCGCGGGAAAGCTGAAAAATGCGTTTGCCCTGGTCAGGCCTCCAGGGCATCATGCGGAAAGAGCTCAGGCAAAAGGTTTCTGCCTGTTTAACAACGTTGCCGTAGGCGCCCGATATGCCCAGGAATTCCTGGGGATTGGGCGCATTCTGATTGTGGACTGGGACCTTCATCATGGAAACGGCACCCAGCATTCCTTTGAGGAAGATCCGACGATCCTTTACTTCTCTACCCATCAGTTTCCCTATTATCCAGGAACCGGGGCTTTCAGCGAAATCGGAACCGGGAAAGGTCGAGGATTCACCGTCAATGTCCCCCTTACCATTGGATACGGGGACGCCGAGTATCTAAGCATCTTTCAGAAAGTGCTGAAACCGATTGCCCTTGAGTTCAAACCCGAACTGATCCTCGTCTCAGCCGGTTTTGATATTTACATCGGCGATCCTCTGGGAGGGATGAATGTGACGCCTGGGGGGTTTGCCGCAATGACCCGCGCCATCATGGACATTGCGGACCAGTGCTGCGCAGGAAAGGTGGTCCTCACCCTCGAAGGGGGATATGATCTCTACGGGGAAAGGGACTCCGTGAAAGAGGTGCTCAAGGAACTGGCGGGCTTAAACAAAGTCAATCCCACAGATCTGATGGGTTCTGTCATGCAGGAGATGGTGGATAACGTAGTTGCACGGGTCAAGAGTGTTCACGGTCAAACCTGGAAGAACCTTTGAAATCATCCTGCAAATCACTCTCACCTCAAAAGTCTTCGATTTGTGAGCACAGGAGGTCGATTCGGAAAATGCGGCGAAACCAAACGCCTTGCCCACCTGAGACAGTCGGGCTACCGGCGTTCCCCGACTGAACGTGTCGGCCCAATGCAGCCTTACCAGACCCCCTTCTCTCCCCTGAAAGGCAAGTCTACTATTCGTCCTGCAAAACCTTCCGACAAGTCCTTTATCGCCGGGCTAAGCGGACAAGCCTTTAGCGTTTATGGGCCTTACAGGACCACGGTGAGTCGGTGGTTTGAATCAGGTGTGACCATGACCTTTATTTACGTGGCCGAGGGTGGACCTGTGGGCTTTGTGATGGTCGGGGCTCTGCTCGAAGACAGAGAAAGGGAGAGACGCGCTGAAGTTCTCGCCATCGCCGTTACTCCCGAGTTCCAGAAAAGAGGAATAGGAGAGAAACTTCTTCAGTTTGCGCAAAGGAGCCTGGAACATCTTGGAGAATTGAGGCTTTTTCTACACACGGCCAAAGAGAACCTTGCGGCCCAGAAGCTGTTCTTAAAGAATGGATACAGGCCTGTGGAGATCAAAAAAGGCTTTTATCCGTCCGGCCACGATGCCCTCATGATGGTGAACGAGCTTATAAAAGATAGAAACATCAAACAGTTATAATGAAATCCGGATTTTGGAGACAACCGGGCACAGGATTTGGGGCTTGAATAAACCAATCTGACCTATGTATAATAGGAGGCTGATTTCCTTTGGGGGTTACATATGGCTCAAATAGATGCATTCTTCAAACTCATGCACGATCAAGGGGCTTCAGATCTCCACATGGTATCAGGGCAGCAGCCGGTCTTGCGAATAGGCGGTGAACTCGAACGGATCAAATATCAACCTCTTGAGAATGATCCTCTCAAGGCCATGCTCTATGAAATCGCTCCCGAACACAAGGTCAAGGAGTTTGAAGAAACGGGTGACGTGGATTTTGCCTATGAAATCCCGGGGCTTGCCAGGTATAGATCCAATTTTTTTCAGCAAAAGTACGGTATTGGTGCTGTTTTTCGAGAAATTCCCTCGAAGATTTTGAGCTGTGGAGATCTGGGGCTCCCCAAGGTGGTACAAAGGCTGGCCAGTTTGCCCCGCGGTCTTGTGCTGGTGACCGGGCCCACGGGCAGCGGAAAGTCCACCACCCTTGCCGCGGTTGTCCACGAAGCCAACATGAATCGAAAGGATCACATTATTACCGTTGAAGATCCCCTGGAGTTTGTTCATAAGAGTGAAAAAGCCATCATCAACCACCGGGAAGTGGGCCTCCACACCAAGTCGTTTGCAGCGGCGCTGAGGGGCGCTCTCAGAGAAGACCCTGACATCATCATGGTCGGCGAGATGAGAGACTTGGAGACCATTTCCCTCGCGATTGAAGCTTCAGAGACAGGCCACCTGGTTTTTGCTACCCTCCACACCAACAGCGCTGCGAAGACCGTAGATCGCATCATTGAAGTTTTCCCGGTAAACCAGCAGGAGCAGATCAGGAATACCCTGGCCGACGGAATACGGGCCGTGATTTCCCAGACCCTTTTCAAGAGAAGGGACAAGAGGGGCCGGGTGGCGGCCCTTGAAATCATGATCGCCAACCCGGCGGTGAGGAACCTGATCCGAGAAGGAAAGACCTATCAGATCCCTTCCATGATCCAGACCGGCAAGAAATACGGCATGCAGTCGCTGGATGACGCTATTCTGGAACTCCTGACGAAAAAGATCATCAGCCCTGACGATGCCTACACCAAATGCATTGACAAGGGCAAGTTCCTTCCCTTCTTGAAGCAGCCTCCCTCTGATTTCACAGAGGTGTAGGAGTAGATCCCAACTTTTGGACCCCCGAAAGGGGAGGGAGAGGAAGAGATGAGACGACAAGAGATTGACCATATTTTAACCGCTATGCTGGAGTCCCATGACAACGTCTCGGACCTCAATTTTACGGTGGACAAGACGTGTCAGGTTGAATCGTCGGGCCAGCTGGTGCCTGTATCGCTCAATCCCTCGATCTCGAAAATCACCCCTTTTCAGGCTGAAGTCCTCGCCCTCAACCTCATTAACGGAGACCGCAGGCTCACCCGATTCTTAGTCTCAGAAGGTTCCTGTGACACGTCCTATCAGCTCGCGGGCAAAGCCCGATTCAGGGTGAACATTTTTTCGCAGAAGGGCTATATCTCTACGGTCATGAGGCAGCTGGCCGCCCGGGTGCCAACGGTGGAAGAGATGATGCTCCCTCCCGCATTTCGCAAAATGGCGGAAGATCGCAACGGGATGATCCTGGTGACGGGGGCTACGGGAAGCGGTAAATCCACGTCTCTTGCCGCTGTCCTCAATGAGATCAACGAGAGGAAATCGGTTCATGTCGTGACCCTTGAAGATCCTGTGGAGTATGTCCATGCGCAGAAAAAGGCCACCTTCAACCAGCGGGAATTGGGAATCGATTTCGACTCCTTCGCCAATGGCCTGAGGGCCGCCCTCCGGCAGGCGCCCAAAGTGATCCTGGTCGGTGAGATGAGGGATAAGGAAACCGTGGAGATCGGGCTCTCTGCGGCTGAGACCGGCCACCTTCTGCTGACTACGCTCCACACGGTGGATGCGGGCCAGACCGTGAACAGAATCGTCGGCATGTTTGAGCAGGAAGAGGAGAAGCAGATCCGTATTCGTCTGGCGGATTCTGTTCGATGGATCGCCTGCCAGCGATTACTTCCCAAGGTCGGGGGGGGGCGTGTGGCCGCTTTCGAAATCATGCGCACGAATCTGCGGGTAAAAGACGCGATCCTGCACGGCGAAGCGGAAGGGAAAACCTTCTATGATATGATTGAGTCAGGGCAGCCCTTCGGCATGATGACCTTTGATCAAAGCATCACAGAGCTTTATCAAAAAGGACACATCACGGAAGAGACCGCCTTGAGTTATGCCTCCCGCAAAGCGATCGTCGGAAGGGCCATTGACGCGGTCAAATCGGCCAGAGGCGAAAAGACCACGTCCATCGAAGACTTACGTATTGACCAGGATTACACAAAGAAGTACGGGAAAATGTAAAGAGGGGCGGAGACCATGGAGGTTACCTGCGAACAATGCAAGTCCAGGTTTAGTATTTCTGACGACAAAATTCCCAAGGATAGGGTCCTTACGCTCAGTTGTCCAAAGTGTAAGGGCAAGATCTCGCTTGGGGTCCAGGCACCGGATCAGCCTGCCATGGCGGATGAGTCCGGAGAGTTCCGCATGCTGTCTGCTGATCCCGCGGCCGGCCGGAAAGCCCCCGAAGAATCCTATGGGTATGAAGATTACGCCGGTGATCAGGCTCTGGATTTTTTTGAAGAGGGGATAAAGCTTGCCCTGATCATGCCCAACAGCTCCATGGACGAGGATCGAGTAAGAGCCGGGATTGAAATCATCGGATACAAGTGCATCCCTACTCCGAATACCAGAGATGCGATCGGGAAATTGCGTTTCCACCATTTTGATCTCATCATTCTCGCCGACGGTTTTGACAACCAGCCCCTTGACCACAGTGTCATCGTCAATTACTTGAACAGACTTTCTATGTCCGTTCGCCGGAGGATTTTCCTCGCCCTCGTCTCGGACAACTTCAAGACCATGGACAACATGATGGCTTTTGCCATGAGTGCGAACGTGGTGATCAATTCCAAGGACATCGAAAAGATGCATCTGATCCTGAAGAAGGCGGTTTCAGAGAACGAACGATTCTACAAGATATTCCTGGATACTCTTGTGGAGACTGGAAAAGCATAGATCCGCTCGCCTATGGAACAGAGGTTTAAATACCGCTTGAGAGTGGAGATGTGTATCGGCACGATCATTGATGTGCACAAGAGGATCCAGTTCTCCTTTGAGAACAAAAAGCTTCTCACCCAGTTTGAGCAACTGAGAAGAGCCGTCAATGACATGGACATGACCCAGGTCTGCGAGCGGGATGTGGTCCTGGTGGAACAAGCGACGAACGCGTTGCTCTGCGAATTCAGGCCCGTTTTTGAAAACGGCGAGTACGGCCCCGTCTATGCATGGCCCAGCCATTAGCGAACGCCCTTAGCATCCACCCGGCAGTCCAGAATTCCCGCGCCCTGAATCGGTGCGAGAGCGCATCTCCAGATGTTCTTGAGTTCCCGAATCCTCTTCTTTTCTCCAAGGGCCCACACAGAACCGCCCGCGCCGGCCCCTGCGAACCTTGCGCCGCATCCTTCCTCTTCAGCCTGTTGGATCAGCTGGTCCGTCACAGGGATCAGGGCGTCCGGAGTGATGGCTCTGCGAACCGCCATTTCTTCCCTGAGAAGGCTTGCAGCCCGCTCCCACCTGCGGTCGCCCAGGGCTTGAGCCAGACGGTGCACGATCCGATTCGCCTCAATCCACCCCGCTCTCGTTTGACCAGAAAGAAACCCCTCAAGCCACTGCCGGTTGATTTGGGCGGACACGTGGCTCTTCCCACTGAAGGCCACAAGGAGATGTTCCGATAATTCCGCCTGCCCGCTCCTGTCAAGGAGCGGCTGTCGCTCATAAGGCGAGTGCCTGTCGCCGAACTGCCATCGCCACAGGTGCACCCCTCCAAACACGGCAGCAGCCTGATCCTGGATGCCGCACTTGCCTGAGGATACGGCATCCTCCAGTTGGTAAGCCAGATGAAGGATGTTCTTTCGCGGCAAGGGGTTTCTGCCGGTGAGGGCGGCCAGTTTCGAGAGGGCCTTGATGAGAGCCACGAGTGCTGTGCTGGATCCCCCGAGAGCCGCCTTGGAAGGAGAATCCGAGACAATCCGGACTTCGAGACCATGGAAACCAAAATAAGAGATGGCTGAGAAAAAAAGGCCGAAGGATGAATCAAAGGGAAGAGTCATGAAGTCATGGGCTCCTGTGTCAGGGAACCCCTCTGATGAAACCTTGACCATCCCGTCTTCATAGGGAAGGAGGACCACCCGGGTCCTTAAACTGAGAGCAATGTTCAGGGTGACCGGTTCAATGGCTTCCATGGGCAGCGCCATGGACCGGATATCCCAAGTTCCGCCGGAATCAATACGGCACGGAGCAGAAGCCTCTATGCTGCGGTTTTCGATGATCCTCCTTGCGGATGAGAACATAGAGAGGGAAAAACTCCTCAAAAAGAAAAGAGAGTTGGGCTCAGAGGGGAGGAGACCATCTGTTGGTCGCGCCGTCATAAGACCAGCAGTCCAGAAGTGCTTTTCTAAGAGTGAAATGGGGATTCTCCGCCCACACAAGCATTTGCTGGTGGGCGGCGTTCAGCTTCTTGAATTTCTCAGCATCTCCACCCAGGTCCGGATGATAGACCTTGGCCAGTCTTTTGTAAGCCGATCGTATCTTCGCGACGTGACTTTCTGAAAAAAGCTCCTCCATTTGGAGTTCGAGCAGCTTCAGGCATTCTCTCTCAAACCGGCTGAGCCTGGGCTTGAGTTTCCTGTCCGGTCTGATCGATTTCGGATTGAGTTCTGTCTTGTGGTTCTTCTTGAGAAGGAACAAAGAGGCATAACTCCTGGAGGTTCGGTTATGAACGAGGCGATACCACTCGTTTCCGGACTGAAGGATCAAGTTCTTTAAATCTTCAGCCGGCTTTTTCCCGCCCGGTCTTTTGTAAAGAAATCGGGAGATGTCTTGGGACCAAACAGGCAGGATATCGAGAACAACGAAATCCGGATCAAAAGAGAAAGCCGCATACCTTGCATTGAAGGCGATGAGAAGCCCTTTGGACAGAGAGAGAACCCACTGCATCTGATCCCGGCATTCGCTGGAGCAATAACGTCTCCCGGTTCTCATGCTGTTGCTGCCACAGGCAAGACAATGCTTCTTGCCTCGGGGGATCTTCGATTCAATGAGACCTGTCTCTGTCATGGGACGCCATCAAAGAATAAAAAGTAATCAGCGCTCCCGCCCGGAGAGCGCCCAGCCAGAAGTACTATACTCTTTCGTCTGCGCATAATCAAGTTCGGAAGAATGCTCGAAAGAAATGCAGGGACGCAAAGCGACGGGAACGAGCTTATTTTATTGACCATTCCAACTCATTTCTCTATATTTTCGAAAAATCCTTTCATTCATTCTCGCTTGATTCACCAAGAGGGCTTGCTATGAGGACCATCCGCCGCATCGTATCGATCTTTCCGGTTGTCACTCTCCTGTTTCTCGTGGGCTGCAGTACCCTGACTCCTTATGAAAAAGAAGAAGGGGCCGTGGCAAAGAAAGTTCCTCCAAGAGTCATCCTACCCGCGGAAACCAAGCCAAAGGCCGAAGGGGAGAAAGGACTGAAAGAAGATAGTCCTATATCCGAGGGCATGACCAACCAGGACATGCTGGATTCCGCCTTAGAGTATGCTCAGGCTGCAAACGATTACTGGGAGCGCGGAGACATGGACAATGCGTTGGATGCTCTCGACACAGCCTACTCTCTGATCCTGAACGTCACAACGAATGGAGACCCCGCCCTTCTCCAGCAAAAGGAAGATCTCCGGTTCACCATCTCCAAGCGAATTGTACAGATTAATGCATCACGACTTACGGCGGCGGCAGGGGATCGCAATGCAATCCCCCTCGTCATGAATGAACATGTGCGCAAGGAGATCGAATCTTTCAAAGGCCCGGAAAGGGATTTCTTCATGGCCGCTTATCGCCGCTCCGGGAAATACCGCCCCGCCATCCTCAAAGCGTTCAAGGAAGCCGGCATGCCCCAAGAACTTACGTGGTTGCCATTGATTGAGAGCGGATTTAAGGTAAGAGCTCTTTCGCATGCCAGAGCCCTGGGCCCCTGGCAATTTATCGCTTCCACAGGGTACCGTTACGGGCTGAAAAGAGATCAGTGGATCGATGAAAGAATGGACCCGGAAAAATCAACGGTTGCCGCCATTGCTTATCTCAAGGAACTCCACCAGATGTTCGGGGATTGGACAACGGCCTTAGCCGGCTACAATTGCGGCGAATGGGCTGTGATGAACCGGATCAAAACACAGAAAATCAACTACCTGGACAATTTCTGGGATCTCTATATGAAGCTGCCCCAGGAGACTGCGGCTTACGTACCGAGGCTTCTGGCAGTCCTCCATATCGTCAATAGCCCCAAAGCGCATGGGATGACTCTTCCTTCGCTCGATCCTGAAATCCGAACAGACGAAATCATGATTAACAAACAGGTGGAACTCAAGACCATTGCAAGCACCCTCCAGATCGATCACGATCTTCTTGAAGAGCTAAACGCGGAACTAAGGCTGAACATGACCCCGGACAGTCCCTATCCTCTCAAAGTCCCTGAAGGCAAAGGGCAAGTCCTTCTTGCCAAGCTGAACGATTTTCCCGCTTATTGCCCTCCTGCTGTCCCCAGCGTGGCTTCTTCATCGAGTTACATCCTCCACACGGTCCGCAAGGGGGAAACCATTGCAAGCATCGGCAGAAAATATCGTACCTCTCCGAAGGAGATCACGGACGTTAATGGCTTCAAGAGGAACCAGACCTTGGCTGTGGGCTGGAAGATCAAGGTGCCGGCCAAGACCGGGAGTGTGCAGGCCAAGGGAACCAAAGCATCCGCACCGGTTGTTGCCAAAGAGGAAAAACCGGTGAAGTACGTGGTCAGGAAAGGAGACTCGATCTGGCAAATCGCCGGCTGGCACAACACCACGGTCAAAGAGATTCAGGCTTTCAACCGGCTCAAGGGATCGAGCCTTCATACCGGACAGGTTCTACTCATTCCTCCCAGTCAGGCGGCTTGCGCTGTCGCGCAAACCAAGAACTATACAGTGAAGGGCGGCGAGACCCCTTTCATGATTGCCAAGAAACATGAAATGGAGATCGGTGACTTTCTAAAGATCAATAATCTGACTCCCCACAGCACGATCTTCCCCGGCCAGACCCTTCTTGTGAAGGCGCACTAACCTCTCTGTCGGGCGGTCGGCCGTCATCAGTCATCGGTCGGCGCTCTTATACAAGCTGAAGGATTTCTTCTAGACAGGCTACCGTGAAGTCAGGCTCCGGGTCTCCGGACGCCATCACCGACGGCCTCCCGTTGGTGAGGAGAACGGCGCAGGCCCCTGCCGCCTTGCCTGCCATCACGTCGAAGCGAAAATCTCCAACCACCATCAGCTCTGAAGCAGCCAGCCCCATCCGCTCGCATGCCTTGTGAACGCCATCCGGGTGGGGTTTTGGCAGGGAGTCTTCTCTTGTAATGACCGCTGAAAAATCACCGAGCCCGACCGTCTCAAACCGTGCCAGCGCCAGTCTCACGGACGGAAAGCTGTTACGCGTGATAATTCCCAGAAGAACGCCTTTGTTCCTGAGAGTCAAAAGACACTCCTCGGCGCCCACGTTGGGAAGCGACTCCTCCGCGGCCTTTTCTTCCTTTGATTCCAGGATTTTCATCAAGGAAGGTTTCAGCTCAGCCGGCACCGTTTCAAGATACTCCAAGATCGGAAGGCCCGGCGGACAGTTTATTTCTCGCTTTATGGCGGGGAAATCGAGCGCGCCTGGGAGCGTTAGGGTCCCGTCAAAATCAAAAAGGACTCCCTTGATTCTCTTTTCACCCATCAGGCTGCCCCTTTGGTTTCTCTCTCCAGGCGGGACTTTTTCTCGCTCTTCTTGCAGAGTTCCCAGATGATGCACTGGGTGCGAAATTTGCAATATCCACAAGGATCCGTGCACGCCTCGCAGTTCTCCAGACATTCCTGGCAGTAGCCGATTTCCATTTTCTGGCACTTTACGAAAGCTACTCGATCGTCGTGGAACCGGCAATTCATATAAGGTTGACTTTTCTCAAAAACCGCAGGTTTTTCTTGAGTGACCCTAAGGTTTCTACTATGAAGAGAACTAACAGAACCCGAGACAAAATGCAATGAGTCGGTCTTCACATACCAGCCCCCTTATGGAGTCCAGGCTGCGGGAGCTTCTTGAGATCCCTGTGTCTCTGACCCTCACGGACAACACAAGGTCTATGATCACGGTGCGATGGAAAAACGGGTCCTGTGTGGTCCGGCTTCATCAGATGTTTCTTGATGCCGCGGAGGATGTGCTGCGTGTTCTCGCCGCATTCATTCGGCGGCCTTCCGTCCGACAGAAAAGCTTTCTGAAAACCTTCATCAAAAATCACGAAGGGAAGATCAGGGCTGCCGGAATTCCCTCAAAGCCCAGAAACTCTCGTCCTCATCCGGAGGGAACGCATGTGGACCTGGGAGGCTGTTTCCAGAGATTGAACCAAATCTATTTCGGAGGCAGAAATGGTTGCGCCATCACCTGGGGAACGCGAAAAAGGGGACGCCGACCCAGGAGCATACGCCTCGGAACCTATTGCCCGGACAAAAGGATCATACGGATTCATCCTGTGCTGGACAGCCCAACGGTTCCTGCTTACGTAATCGAAGATGTCATTTACCACGAGATGCTCCATCACGAGCTGGGGATGGTACGGGTAAACGGCAGGATTCTCTCTCACCACCGGGCATTCAAGGCCATGGAAAAAGCCTTTCCCCACAGCGCCAGGGCCAGGGAGTGGATTCAAAAGAATCTGCCCTGGCTTTTGATTCGGGCCAGGTCAGGTTGACTTCCCCTTGCATATCCTATATTCTCGTTACATCAAGGACTCATTAGAATCTTAATCTGTAACTTCTTCGAAAGGTGTGGAGAAGTTTCTAATGGGGCATTGGTGTCTTTTCTGAAGTGACTGGCGGGAGGCCTTCCTCATTTCATGGAGTTACGGAATGGGGGACCCGATGGCCCCGAGCGAACGCGAGGGGAACAGCGAGGGGGGAGGCAGTGCCCGCCGAATCGCGAGCCGTGAGGCGAAGCGGGCGGGCATCACC
>Ga0105100_10000941_pt1 | contig 17109 bp, 18 predicted proteins | sample PPLLak12cMay2015_2_FD_87033 | JGI IMG/M metagenome (GOLD analysis project Ga0105100, IMG submission 87033) | Freshwater sediment microbial communities from Prairie Pothole Lake near Jamestown, North Dakota, USA - PPLs Lake P8 Core (1) Depth... | ecosystem: Environmental > Aquatic > Freshwater >...
GGAGGCGTATCTCAAGTTCGGGAAGTTCTAGGTCGCAGAAAGACCAGTCGTCGGGATTCGGAGCGTTGGACGACCAATCCCACACCATCGGATCCGCCTCGTGATTGGCTGAGAAGCACGGGCATCCTCTGGCCCGTCGCGGCGCCGACGTCGCGCAGGACATGAAAGAGTTCCGGCTGGGTGAGCGCCTCCAGACGGGGGCCGGGCGGCACAAAGCGCTCGGGCCGCGGCAGAATCGACCATAGGATGCCCAGCGCGCTTGCCACGCAGAACACCGCCACATGCGCATTGACGCGACCGGTGTTCGTCCACTGCGCATAGGGGAGGTATAGCAGCACAGCGGCCACGCACAGTGCGACTAGATAGAACCCGAGGGTGAGCCCGACCGCCAGGAACGCCCGCGTCGTCAAAGACATCTGGGCGGGACGGTGCGGTGCCGCGACGCCCTCGGCTTGGCCGGGGAGGGTGGGATCGGACGTGGACATGGTTCGGCCTCTGTTCCAACTCCGGCAAGATGCCGGTTCGACGAAGGCGACTGTGCCTTACCGTGCAGGACAACGGAACTCGATATCGCACCGAATCCCGGTGAATATTCACGGGTGCGAGCGCGCGATGAAATGCGGGCTTGCGCAGGCTTGCGTGTCGGGAGAACCCGTCAGCAATCAGCTCGTTCTCGGGTTCCGCAAGATTCGCTGCGCTGATCGACAGCCAGCGAGCGCAGCACCCTCACCATCGCGCCGTGCAACCTCGTCACTAGCTTCGCGCGCATGTCCGCCGGCCACCGCTACTCCGACATCACCTCGCCGAACCGGACCCACTTCTGGCCGTCGAAGCGCTGCAGCTGGACCTGCTGCACCGGGTAGTGGTCGGGCTCGTGTTGATTCTATTCCCGGGCGGCAGGAGCGGGGGCGCGCAATCGCGCAGGCTCTCGGCCTGTAGCAGGACGTTCTCGCGCGTGAGGTCGTCGCCGCGTAGCCTCGGCTGGCGACGAGTCTTGGATCGAGGCCCTAGCCGGCCATCACCACGGTCCGGTACACGTGCTTGGTTTTGGGCCGACGGTTTCGCACCCAGCACAGCGGAGAGCTGCTCCCGGCAGCGCGCGTAGGTGCTGGCCGCTTCGGCACGCTGGGCGCATTCACCCAGCGCCACCATCCGTCTTGCGTCAAGGCAGGGCTCAATCCACCACCGCGACCGCCTCCACCTCCAGCAGCAGCCCCTCCGACACCAGCGACTGCACCCCGATCATCGTGCTGGCCGGCGGGCGGGCCGAGCTGAGGTAGCGGCTGCGCACCTCCGAGATGGTGGTGCGGTCCTGCGGCTTGAGGTTCACCACGTAGATGGTGAACTTGACGACGTTGTCGTAGGTCGCCCCGGCGGCCGCGAGCGCAGCCTTCAGGTTCTCGAACACCTGCCCGGCCTGAGCCTTGAGGTCGCCGGGATGCATGACTTCGCCCTTCTCGTTCCAGGACACCTGACCGCTGATGTGGATGGTCTTGCCGCCGCTGACCTTCGCGACGTGGGAGAAGGTCTTGAACTGCGCCAGCCCGGGCGGATTGATGAACTCGACTTGTGCAGCCATGGTTTCCTCCTGATCACGAACAATGCCGGCACGCACCGGCAGAACAATCTTACTCCCGGAGGCGGCAAGTCATTGCGCCAGCTGCCGGGTTGCCGCGGGGGCGCGAAGCTGCCAGACTTTCGGCATCGCACACCAGTCAGCGCAGAGGAGAAAGCATGAATCGGATCGACCTGGCAGGCCGCATCGGCATTGTCACGGGAGCGGCCCGCGGTATCGGCTATGCGATCGCCGAGCGCATGCTGCAGTCGGGCGCCTCGGTTTCGCTGTGGGACGTGGATGGCGACGCTCTGAGTAGCGCAGAGAGGGCTCTCTCCGGCCACGGCACAGTGACCTGCGAACTGGTGGACGTCACCAGCGAGGACCAGGTCGCTCGCGCTGCTACCAGCACCGCCCAGGTTTTCGGTCGCATCGACCTGCTGGCCAACAACGCCGGCATCGGCGGACCGATCTGCCAGACCTGGGAGTACGATGTCGAGACGGTGCGCAAGATCTTCGACATCAACTATATCGGCACCTTCCTGTGCTGCAAGCACGTCATCCCCGCGATGCGGAAAGAGAGCTACGGCCGCATCGTCAACATCGCCTCCATCGCCGGAAAGAACGGCACGCCCAACTTCTCGGCCTACGGCGCGTCGAAGGCCGCGGTCATCGCGTTGACGAAGGCGCTGGGTCGGGAGTTGGCGGATACGGAGATCCTGGTCAATGCAGTCTGCCCGTCGGTCGCCGACACGGACATCGTCAAGACCTTCACTCCAGAAAAGGTAAAGTGGATGGTCGAGCAGGTACCCAAGGGGCGCTTCGTCCATACCAGTGAGATTGCGGCGATGGTGGCTTGGTTGTGCTCCGAGGAGTGCTCGTTTTCGACCGGGCAGCTGTTCGACATCAGCGGTGGGAGGTCGGTGTATTAGAGGCGAGAGGCGCAAGGCAAGCAGCGGATCCGCCGGGCGTAACCAGCGAGCGGGATTGGGAAGCCGGAGCTGCCGGGCAAGCCCTCCAAGACCTCCGCTCAGCGTGAGGTTGACGCCGGTCAACCCCGTTGCGGGATCGGCAAGGTATAAGGACCCAACGCAACCCACGGAGACCTTGCCATGCAATCGATCCTCAAGCGCACTCTGGGTGCCGTGATCGCCGGGACTGTGCTCGCAGGCGCCGCAGGTGCCCAGGCTCAGGACGACAGGTTCGCCAGTTGCCCGGACCCGGAGGCCGCGCGAAGGTTCGTCGCCCAGTGCATGCAGGCGAACCCCTACAACACGAAAGAGGTCTGCGAAGAGCGCGCTCTCGCGGAAGTCTGCGGCGCGAAGAAGTAGGCTGGCTAGATGGCCGAGAGGCCGCCGTCGGCAACGTACACGCCGCCGGTGCAGATGCTCGCCTCATCTCCGGCCAGGAATACGATGAGCTCCGCGACTTCCTCGGGTGTGCCGTAGCGCTTCAGCGGCAGGCCCGCGAGGATGGCGGCACGCGCCTTCTCGGGCGCACCGGGAGAACGCCCCTCCTCGATCGACTGGATCATGCGCGTGTCGGTCGGGCCGGGGAGCACGCAGTTCACGCGAATCGCGTGCGGCGCACACTCCATCGCCGCCGTGCGCATCAGGCCGATCTCGGCGTGCTTGCTGGCCACATACGCCGAGTTGCCGGTGCCCCTCGCTTTGATGCCGCCGATGGAAGAAACGATGACGATGCTGCCCCCGCGCGCACGCATGGCGGGAATGGCACACTGCAGGCCGAGGAACACACCGCGCACGTTGACCGCCATCACCTCGTCGAATGCCTCCAGCGGGTAGTCGACAAGGGGCGCAGACACGCCTTCGACGCCGGCGTTCGCCACGAACACATCGATACCGCCGAGGCGCTCGAGGGTTGCTTGCAGCATGCGCCGGTTGTCCTCCGGCTTCGACACGTCGGCCACGATATAGTGCGCCTTCGCACCGAGCTCGCCCACGGCATCCCGCAGCGCCTGCTCGCGCCGCCCTGCCACCAGCACTGCTGCACCCTGCTCCACGAAGCGCCTCGCCGCAGCCAGGCCGATTCCGCTCGCCCCGCCGGTGATGAGCGCGCGCTTGCCGTCCAGCCTGTTCACCACTCCCCTCCTCGGCCGGCCCGCAGCTCAGTCCACTACGGCGATGGCTTCGATCTCGATCAGCAGCTCGGGCACTGCCAGCGCCTGCACGCCTACCAGGGTGTGCGCCGGTGGCCGGCCTGGCGGGAACCGGCTCTTGACCATCTCGCCGATCATGAGGCGGTCGTCGGGTTGAAGGTCGACTACGAACGTGGTGATCTTGACGACGTGTTCGAAGCTGGCGCCGACGCCGTCGAGCGCGGTCCTCAGATTGTCGAACGTCTTGCTGGTCTGGGTGCGCAGGTCGCCCACCCCGACGATATTCGATTGCGCATCCCGCGCGGTCTGCCCGCTGACGTACACCGTGGTGCCGCCGCGGGACGTGACCACCTGAGTGAAGGTACTCGGACGGAACAGGCCGTCGGGGTTGAGAAAGCGCAGCTCGGGCGACTCGGCGAGGGCTGCGCCGGTGCACAGAGCGCCTGCCGCAAGGACAGGGAGAAAGCGGGTTGGCACGGTCACCTCCTGGAGGTCTGGGAGCGCCCCGAGGATACACCGGCTACGCTCAAACAGCCGGTGGGGGTCAAGCACCGGCATCGCGACAACGCCTGCGGTTGATCCCCACCCTGGCGCGGGCCGCCTCTTGCGACCGCCGCATGGGCCAAGCCTTCAATGGTCCCCGGCAATGCCGGGGCCTGCCTCACCGCACTGCAAACACCATGCGACAGACGTGGCCGGGTCCAGCAGCCCACGTGTCCTCGTTCCGGCTCTTCTTCGAGTCTTCGTGCCTTCGTGGTGAGAGGTGGTATCAGTCACGCATCGCGCAGCTCGCCGCTGCGCCATTGCTCATACTCGCGCAGGATAGTGCGCAGATCGTCGGCTGAGCGCATCAGATTGTCCTTGACCTGTTGGGTGCGGGGACGAAGGTCCCCGCTCCACTCGCCGCGCAGGGAGTCGGCCCAGGCGAGGTAGGCGCGGCCCAGCTTGCGTCCGAGACGGGAGGTGCTGAACTCTGCCATCTGGGCCTGCTCCGCCGCGCTTAACATGGAATGAGCGCGTGCGGCTTCCAGCCGCGGCCGCAGAGGCTCCAGGCGCTCGACCATCAGCGCCCGGAAAGGCGCCGGCGTCTTGCTCGCCACACCAGACAGCATGCCGGCAGCCATGCTGGCATCGAGGTACTCGGTGAAGCGTCTGCCGTTGGGCGTCGCCAGCATCTCGACCAGCTGGAGCGCTTCGTCCTGGTTCAGATTCCGTTCCAGCGAGCGCGTCAGATTGCGCTCCAGTAGCGGGGTCGGATCCATGCGTGAGAGCATCGGCTCCATGCTGCGTTCCACCAGCGCCGCCGCGCGGTCGTAGTAGCGGTTGCCCGCCCGCCACGTTTCGTCGAAACCCTGCTCGCGACCGACCTCCTCCAGCATGAGCGTGACGGCACCTTCGCGAGCGACGTCACCGATTACCTTCAGCATTTCACGGGTGAGCCCGGCACGCGGCAGGCTGGCCTCTGCCAACGCCTCGAAAGTGTGCGGGTCGCGCGGCTGCAGGCCGACGCATGCGGCCAACATCAGCGCGAGCGCAGGCATGAGCGACAGACGGGAAACGGCGGAGCGGAACGTTGCCATGAACGGCACTTACAGTGCAGCGGTTGCGAGGAAGTTCACGTTCCGGGATGCAAGATCCTGGCCCGTATGCACCGACAAAAAAGCCGCCCTTCGGCGGCTGTTCTGCGGCGCCCGGCGTGGCTCAGAACATGCAAACCCGCTGCAGCCACTTGGCCGCCGGTGTTCCCTTCTCCGGCTTGACGGGATCGGAGGCTCGCGGGGGGACCACCAGCGTCTTCTGCAGCTGACCGTTGGCGTCGAACAGGCCGACTGCCGCCAGCGTCATGGTCCCGTCAGCGCAGTCGGCCATGTAGCGCACGCGGCGCGGAGCGTAGTCGGCGGGCCTCGGCAGCGAGGTGTCCGTCCAGACGATGTTCACGTCGAAGCGGCCGACGGTCTCTCCATACCTGTGGATCGTCTGCATATCCAGAGTGGCCGTTTCCCCCTCCCCGGGCTGCGCGAGCGCCTCGGCTTCCTCAGGACCCTGTGCAGCCGCAGGGAGGTTGAAGAACAGGGCAATGACAGACGCGGTACAGGCAATGCGAAGGCTCATCTGAGCTCCGGAAAAAATCGTCCCCCTCGCGGCAGCCGCAGGCCCAGTTGCCCTCGGTGGCCAGCCAGTGCAACCCCGCACTGGAACTCCCTGCGAATATCTTACCATCAGCCGCGGGATACCCGGCCCCCTCACGACTCCGTTCGGATGGAGCGCACGAACGACCCGATCTCGTCGTTCAGGAATGCCACGTCCTCCTCGCGCAGGCTGGACGCGGACTGATGGCCCTGCAGCGAGGGGATCTCTACCAGGGTGGCATCCACGATGGCGTCGGCAGCCTCGAGCGCGCACTCGACCGGGTTGAAGAGATCGAGCGGTGGAGCAAGGATCAATGCCTGGGCGCGAATCGAGGCGAGCGCCGCCTGGGTTTCGCGAAAGCCCGGTGTCGTGCCGACGTCGTGCGCCTGGTAGGCCCAGCTCTGGTACAGCCAGTCGGTCGCATCGAACCCGTTGGCGATGTTCTCCGCAGTGAGCTTCTCCATCCAGGGAAGCACATCCAGCGGCTCCGCGAACACCTCTGCCAGGGCGTGCGGCGTGCGGCCGGCAAGCACGCTCATGACCCCGGTCCAGGCGCGCCAGCCACGCTCCGGGTAGCCGGTGAACGCCTCGCCGTTCCACGCGGGGTCGGCCATCAGCGCCCGCCGCGCGGTCTCGACTACCGCCACCGCCCATGGGCCGGTGCGAGCCATGGGAGTCATGGCCACGATGGAGAGCATGAAGTCCGGGTGGCTGACGGCCCACTGCAGCGCCTGCATGCCCCCCATCGACGCGCCGATCACGCAGCGCAGCCGGTCGATGCGCAGCTCCTCGGTGAGGAACCGGTGCTGCGAGTGCACCATGTCGCGCAGACAGAAGTGCGGAAAGCGCATGCCCGGCTGCTGCACGCTATTGCTCGGGGAGCTGCTCAGCCCGTTGCCGGTCGGATCTACGCACACCACGAACAGGTGGTCCGTATCGAGCGCCTTGCCCGGACCGATGAGGAAGTCCAGCCGGTGATGGTTGCCGGTCAGCGAGACCGTCACCAGCACGGCGTTGTCGCGTGCGGCATTGAGCTTCCCGTGGGTCACGTAGGACAGCTCGAAGTCGCGGATCGCCTCGCCCGACTCGAGCGTCAGGTCGCCGGCAGACCAACGCCGGTGCGGGGCGTCGATCATGCCGGGTTTCAGTGGCGGATGCCTTACGTTAGCCATGTTCTACCCCCTACCGCTCACCACGAAGGCACGAAGACACGAAGAAAACCAACATTGACATTAACCTGCTTGGTCACAACGGATCAGACGACTTAGCCAGTGGGTTTGGATGGACGTTCAGGTACTGCCCCGGGAAATACCGCCATCCGATCTCGCCTTGCGGTTTTCTTCGTGTCTTCGTGCCTTCGTGGTGAGAGGTTGTCGCCGTCAGCCCGGGAAGACCACGACCTCCCGAACCGTCTCGCCCCGCCGGATCGCATCGAACCCGCTGTTGATCTCTTCCAGCGGGATACGGCGGGTCACCAGCTCGTCGAGCTTGAGCTTTCCCTCCAGGTACTGCTGCGCCAGCCACGGGAAGTCGCGCCGGGGCCGCCCCCCGCCGTAGCTGGACCGGACAATCTCCTTCTCGCCCATGAGCGAGCCCCAGCGAAACGCGACGTCTTCGCTCACGTTCACCTTGCCCAGGAACACGACTTGGCCGCCCGGGCGTACGGCTTCCATCGCCAGACGGAACGCGCGCGGATGGCCCGCGGCCTCGAATACATAGTCGGGCCCTCGCCCCTGAGTCACGCCGCGCAGGCGGTCCAGAATGTCCGGTGCAGCGGCGTCCACGTGCAGATCGGCGCCGAAGATTTTGGCGCGATCGAGCTTCGCGTCGCTCACGTCGGCCGCGACGATCAGCCCGGCACCGGCAAGCTTCGCCCCTTGCACCACATTCAAGCCCACCGCTCCGCAACCGAGCACCAGCACGCTGGCGCCCGGCTCCACGCGCGCCTTGCGCGTGGCCGCCCCCACGCCGGTCATCACGCCGCAGCCGATCAGGCAGGCACGGTCGAATGGGATCTCCCTCGGCACGGCGATCGCCCCGGACTCGGGAACCACGCAGTACTGCGCGTGCGAGGAGACCACCGAGAAGTGATGCATCTGCCGCCCACGGCGCGACAGGCGCGAGCGTCCGTCGAGCAGCATACCCCTGGGCTGCCAGCGCGTGAAGGGCTCGCACAGGATCGGCAGATCGCGCTCGCAGTAGAAGCAGTGCCCGCAGTGCGGATTCCAGGAGCACACCACGTGTTCACCGGGCTTCACCTGCATCACGTCCGCACCGACCGCCTCCACCACGCCGGCGCCCTCGTGACCGAGCACGATGGGCAGCGGATAGGCGAGCGAGCCATCGATGACCTCGAGGTCCGTATGGCACAACCCGCTGGCATGCACGCGCACCAGCACGTCCGTGGGTGCCAGCTCGCCCAGCTCGATCTCTTCGATGTCGAGCGGCTTGCCGACTTCGTTCAGTACTGCTGCTTTGAATTTCATACGCTACCCGTGAGCCGCAAAGGCGCGAAGGCGCAAAGAGCGGCCGCAAAGGACTCGGGTGAAACCGCATCCGGCGTGGTGGCGTTGCACGCGGTCGGCACTGCTGCTTCGAACCTCATGCGCCATCCCTGCACACGAGCAGACCTCCTTTGCGCAACCTTTGGGTCTTTGCGCCTTTGCGGTTCATTCGCTTTAGGATCATTGGTTGAGCCCGGGCAGCCAGAGAGCGATCCCGGGATAGAACAACACGGCCACCAGCACGATCAGCTGCAGGATGATGAACGGCCACAGCGCCGCGAAGATCTCGTTCAGCGTTATCCCCGGCGGCGCTACGCCCTTGAGATAGAATGCCGCCGGCCCGAACGGCGGCGACAGGTAGGAAACCTGCATGTTCAAGCAAAACAGCACACCGAACCACACCGGGCTGTAGCCCAGTTCGCGCACGATCGGCACAAAGATCGGCATGGTCAGGAGACAGATCCCCACCCAGTCCATGATCGTGCCGAGCACGAGCAGGATCAGCATCATCAGCAGGATCACAACGACCGCGGGCACATCGAGCCCGGTGAACAGCTCGCGCACGAACGCCGGACCACCCGCGAGATTGTAGACCCCGATCATGGCAGTTGCGCCGAAAGACAGCCACAGGAGCATGCCGCAGGTGCGCATGGTCTGCAGCATCGACTCCTGGAGGTTGCGCCAGGTCAGCTCGCGGCGCACGGCCGACGCGATCATCGTCCCCACCACGCCCATTCCCGCCGCCTCGGTCACCGACGCCACGCCGGCGTAGATGGTGCCGAGCACCGCAGCGATCACGACCATCGGAAGGATCAGTCCCTTGAGCTGGGCCAGCTTGCGCGCGAGCGGCACGTTGCGCTCGGATTCCGGAGCCGGTGGGCCCAGCTTCGGGTCGAGCTGGCAACGTATGAAGATGTAGACCATGTAGATGCTCGCGAGCAACAACCCGGGGACGATGTTGGCCGTGAACAGATCCCCGATGGGCACGTTGACCGTCAGGCCGTAAATGATCAGCACGATCGACGGTGGAATCATCGTGCCCAGCGACCCCCCCGCGCAGATCGTGCCGATGGCAAGCATGCGCTCGTAGCCCAGGCGCAGCATCTGCGGCAGTGCGATCATGCCGAGCAGCACGATCTCGCCGCCGATGATGCCGGTCATCGCCCCCATGACGGTTGCAGCAACCATCGTCTGGATGGCCAGACCGCCGGGCAGCTTGCCGGCCCAGGTCCGCATGGCGTCGAACAGATCTTTCGCCACGCCGGAGCGCTCCATGAGCGAGGCCATCATGATGAACATGGGCACCGAGACCAGCGCGTACTCGTTCATGAAGCTGTAGATGCGGCTGGCGATGAGCTGCAGGCCGTTGGGTCCATACAACCCCAGGCAGAACGTCACGCCGATCAGGCCGGTGACGAAGGCGAGCGGCAGCCCCAACGCCAGCAGGACCAGCATGGAGCCGAACATCAGCACTGTGATCCATTCGATGCCCATGCTCAGGTGGCCGTACGGCCCCGCAGACGCCGCACATCCCGAACCAGATGCACCGCAGACTGAACGGTCAGCACTGCGGCAGCAATCAGAAACAGTGTCTTCAGGTAGGCCGGGATCGGCCAGTTCAGTGCCGTGCCGGAAGTCTCGCCCGAGAGCAGGGCAAGCCTGGCCTGCTGCCAGGCAGCATAGGTGAGCAGGACACAGAAGATCAGGGCGAGAACGGAGCTGACCGCACGAGACCAGCGCTGCGCGGCTGGCCCCATCCGGTCGTAGATCACACTGATGGTGATGTGCTGCTGGCGCTGGTGTACCACCGGCCCACCGACCACGAAGCATGTCGCGGCCAAAGCGACCGCCAGCTCATGCACCCAGATCGTGGGCGCGTTGAAGAAGTAGCGCATCACCACTTCGTAGGCAGTGATGGCGACGACAATCAGGAACAGATGGCTGGTCCAGTTGCCGATCAGGTCGACCAGCCGGGCGATGCGGCCCTCCTGCATGGTTCCCCCCAGGCAGCAAAAAGGGGCCGGCGAGGCCCCTTATCGCCACGTGCGAGCCGTGGCGCGATTATTCTTTCAACAGCCCGAGACGCTTCAGGAAGGCGATCTGCGAGTCGTAGACCTTCTGTGCCATGGGGCTGCGCGCAGCATACTCCCTCCATACGCTGCGCGCGATCTCGCGGAACTTCTGCCGCTCGGCGGCGGGCAGGTCGAGGGGCTCGAATCCGCGGTTGGGCGCGTCGACTGCGACCTGCACGTCGGCCAGGTAGTTGCGCTGGATCATCGCGAGCGAGAACTCGCGGGCGGCGGCGCCTACCGCGCCCTTCAGATCGGGCGGCAGCGCATCCCACTTCGCCTTGTTCACCGAGATCTCCCCCATGGGCATGGAGTGGAAGCCGGGATAGGACGGGTACTTCGCGAGCTTGTGATAGCCTAGATCCTCGTTCATCGACAGCGTACCCCAGTCGCTAGCGTCGACCACGCCGCGCTCCAGTGCAGTATAGACCTCGCTACCGGGCAGCTGGACCGGCGCAGCGCCCAGCCGGGTGAAGATGTCCCCGTTCATGCCTTGCGGCGCGCGGATCTTCAGGCCTTTGAAGTCCGCCAGCGTGCGCAACGGGCGCTTCGACACCAGGCATTCGACGCCATACCAGACCCCGCTGACGAACTGAACGCCATAGGTCGCATACAGCTCGCGCGCCAGTTCGTTGCCCCCGCCGTAGTCCATCCACATCTGCATCTGGTAGGGGTTGTCGAAGGCGCCCTGCGGATCGCCGATGAGGGCGAAGGCTGCGTCCTTCCCGGTGAAGTAGGCCGGGCCGCCGTTGTGGCCGTCGAGTACGCCCGATCCCACTGCGTCCAGGCTCTCGGTCGGTGCAACTACCGCGTTGACTGCGAGCGCTTCGATCGCCAGCCGTCCGCCGGACAGCTCTTTGACACGCTTGGCGAAGTCCTCGAAGAGCTGCTGGGGGAGCGTACCGCCCTGCCAGTACGACTGCATCTTCCACTGCATGGCGGGCTGACTCGATTGCGCCTGCTGCGCCGGCGCCTCGCTCGTCTGCTGACTACACCCAGCGGCGAGCAGCATGGTCGCGAGCAGCGCCACAGGCCCGTAGTTCGTCTTCATGGTCTTCCTCGAAGGAGCGAGGGAACCTGGACTCGGCGAGGGCTTCTTACACCTTCCCCTCACCCTCCCACCTCACGCCTCTCGCTATGTCGGCGCCTTCTCGGTGCCGCGATACAGAATCGCGTTTGCCGCATCCGTGATGCGCTTGTGCGCCTCCACGGCTTCCGGGTCGAGATCCGCCTTCGGGCGCGGCTCCGGATCGAAGTGACCGTAGTTGTCGACACCGCGCACCAGCAGCGCACTGTCGCGCGGTCCGGCGATCTGCTTGAGATAAGTGGGCACATAGCGGATGGCGAAGCCGATCCGCCGGTAGTCCGCCGAGTTGGGATCCGAACCGTGCACGATGCGGACGTGGTGCAGCGAGAACTCCCCGGGCTCCAGCTCGATGTTCACCACTCGGCTCTCGTCCACGCCGACCATCACTTCCTGTCCGCGCGTGAGCAGATTGCCCGCAGCGAACGTGTCCTTGTGCGGCAGCTGGTCCAGTAAGTGCGTCCCCGGGTCCACCCGCATGCAGCCGTTGGCGACATGGCTCACGGACAGCGCTAGCCACGCTGTCACCACGTCCGGATGGCTCAGGCCCCAGTAGGTCGAATCCTGGTGCCAGGAAATGTAGCTGGGATCGTGCGCCTCCTTGATGAACAGGCTGCTGCTCCAGACCAGCAGGTTCGGCCCGAGGATATCCTCCACCGCGTCGAGGATCCTCGGATGCCGGATCAGCTCGTCGGCCCAGGTGAACACCAGGTGCGGCTTGTTGCGGAAGCCGGTCTTCATCAACGGCGTGCCCAGCTTCGCCTCCGCACCCTCCAGCTTGGCGCGATAGACCTGCGCGTCCTGCGTGCTCAGCGCGCGCACCGGAAAGTGATAGCCGTTGCGCGCGAATGCTTGGATCTCGGTCCGGGTAAGGACCTTGGGTTCGCGGGTACCGGTGGCGATGCTGGGGCTGGTGGTTTCCATAGCTGACCTGTGTTTTCTCCGGCCTTTAATAGAGCGAAACGGGCGAGGCCTGCGGCCCCGCCCGCTGTATGTTACCTCTTGCATGCTACGTCGTTCACGGCAGCTGGTAGCCTTTGACGCCGACACGGATCCGGTAGAGGCTCTTGCCGGAAGTCAGGTACAGCAGGTTGGCGTCCGCGCCGCGGCCGAACCCGACGTTGGTCGGCAGTTCGGTGCCCGTGGAAATGTAGGCAAGCTCCTTGCCATCCGGGCTGAGGACTTGAACGCCCGGGCGGTGCTCGCAGCGCGAGGCCACCCAGAGGTTGCCCTTCTCGTCGGCTATTATGCCGTCCGGACCGCTGCAGGGTTTGTCGAGCTTGCTGTAGTCGATCAGCACGCGGCGGTTGCTGAGGTTGCCATTGCCGTCGACATCGTAGGCCTGCAGCAGGTGTCCGGCCTGAACCGTGGTTTCGCCCTTCTTGAGGTTTTGGAACTCGAACCAGCCGTTGTCGTTACTGACAATGTACATGGTCTTCTGATCCGGTGAGATCAGAATGCCGTTGCACTTGCCGCAGTTGGTTGCCACGCGCGTAACCGTGCCATCGGGATCCAGGCGATAGGCCGCGTACCCGTCCTGAAAGATCGGCTCGTGCCCGAGGTAGCGCGGATCGGTGAAGTACATCCGCCCCTTCTCGTCGATCGTAACGTCGTTGAGCGCGTTGAACGGCTTGCCGTCGTACAGGCCCGCAAGGATGTAGCTCTTGCCGGTGCTCATGTCGGTCTTGATCAGCATGCGACCGCCGAAATCAGCGCCGAGCGCGGCGATCATGTTGCCGTCGCGGTCGAACTTGATGCCGTTGGACATTCCCGATGGGCTGCGGAAGATGCTGGTCTGGCCGCTCTTCGGGTCATACTTCCAGATGTTGCCGGCCTGCCGGAACTTGCCAGACGGGTCCTTGCAGAAGGCGGTAAAGGTAATGTCGCTGAAATAGATCATGCCGTCGTGGCCGGCAGCCACGCCCTCGGTCAGCATGCAGCCGCCGTCGAAGATGCGGTCGAGCTTGGCGCCGGACGGAACCAGGCTCCGGTCGCCGGTCGGCGCAGGGAATCCAGGGTCCGCCGCGTAGGCGGCGCTGCTTACGACCACGAACACCCCCAAAGCGGCTGCGGTGCGTTTCAAAAGGTACAAGTTCTTCATCTTCTCCTCCACGCTGTTGCGAGCGAATACCATGAAAGTCCGGAAGGGCCGGACCGCCGACCCCGTAGTTGGCGCGCTCCCCCTGACGACGGCGCCCGGGTCGCGGCCCTGCCGCGCAAAGGGGGCTACGCTCTTGTTTATGTATGAAAACGGGTTTCAAATATAAAAACCGTCCCCGGCCCTGTCAACCCGACCCATGCCGCGCCGCACCACCACACGTTACACCGCCCCTGCCCTCGAAAAAGGGCTCGACGTGCTGGAGCTGCTCGCCTGCGAGCCGCACGGCCTTGGCTTGCAGGAGATCGCCCAGCGCCTGGAGCGCTCGCCGGCCGAGCTGTACCGCATGCTGGACGTTCTGGTGCAGCGCGGCTATCTGACCCGGCTTCCGGACGCGAGCTACGCCCTGACGCTGCGGCTATTCGACCTGGCGCACCGCCATCCTCCGGTGGACCGGCTGCTCGATGTCGCGGTTCCCCACATGCAGACGTTGGCCCGACGCACCGGCCAGTCTAACCACCTGTCGGTGCACCACGATGGCCGTCTCGTGGTGCTGGCCCGCGCCGAGCCGCCCGAGCCGATGAGCTGTCTGGTGCGGCAGGGTGCGCACTTCGCCTTCCACGACGATCGCGTGTCGGCGCGGGTGATCACTGCTATGCAGGCCGGAGAGCGTCGCAGCCATTACCTGGACGAGTTGCTGGGTGACCGGCGTGCGGCCACCCAACGCCGCAACCTCGAGGCTCGCCTGGAGCGCATCCGCGCGCGCGGGTACGACGAGGGACCCAGCGACACGGTCGGGGGCGTCATCGACATCTGCTTCCCGATCTTCGACCAGTTCGGCGCGATCGCCGCGCTCAATGTGGTCTACCTCAAACAGCGCGACGCCAGGGTCAGCGTGCCGCAGGCGCGTGGGGCGCTCGACGAGACCGCCGAGGCGATCTCGCAGTCGCTGGGATGGACGGCGCCGAGAAGAGGCAGGACTCAGAAAGTCGCAGAAGTCAGGACACGGGGTTCAGGGGTCAGAACCCAGGACTGAGGGCTCGCGACTGAGGGGGCGCGGCTAGGGGCGAGATCCGGCTGCGGGAGCCATCCGTCGCCGGAAGGAGCGGGTTGCGCTGACCTTATCTTTGTGTCTTCGTGCTAAAGCGTGAATTGCTACGCCGTGCGCGCTGCCTCGCCCCGGTCCTCGTCCTCGAGCTTCTGCCATAGCGCGCGCACCATGCCCATCATCATCTTCGCCTCGTCCCAGCGATCCGACAGCTCATAGCCGTCCGGGCCCGTCATGGCGTACTCCTTGGGCCCCAGCGCGCACAGGAAAGTCAGCGTCGCGTCCTGCGGCGCACGCTTGCGCCAACTCCGGAAGCCGTACTCCCACCAACCCATGAACAGGTCGACCCAGTCCCTGTGGTGCGGGAAGCTGATCTGGATCTGCACCTGCTCGCGGCTCGCCACCCGCCCGTGGAAGCCCCAGGCGTTGTCGAGGATGCGGCGCATGAGCCCGTGGTTCTCCTCCGAGATCGGCCAGGCGAACTCCCGCCCCACTACATAGTGCGAGATGTCCGCGGTGAGCCGCAGGTCGGGGAAGCAGTCGAGCAGATGCAGCATGAAGAAAAGATCGGTGGTCATCCGGTCCCGGTGCGTCTCGATGTGCGCCGGGATCTTCGCGTCGTGCGCCAGGCGTCGCCAGCCTTCGATGTATGGGATGCAATCCTCGAGCCGGTAGGGCTTCACGTCCGGCTGCAGGTTGATGTGGTCGGCGCCCAGCTCCTTCACGTGCTCGATGATCGGTTTGAGGTCGTCGACTGTCTTCGGGTAGCACTGCGCCTGCCAGGTCATGCCGTGCCGGCGCAGGAAGTCGGTCACCTCCTTCGCGTACTTGTAGTCGAAGAAGCGCACGCCGGCGCCGTCGAAGCCGGCGTCGCGGATCATCTCGAGCTTCTCCGCCAGCGACCACTCCAGGCCGTCCGGCCGGCGCCGCTCCATCGCCCACAGGGATTGGTAGACCAGGAGTTTTTGCATGACGGCCTCCAACGGGCCCAGGGCTAGGGATTGGGCGCTAGGGAGTGGGAACGGAGGCTCTATTGATGCTTGCGGAAATGCCTAACCACCCCTTCACGCTTCGCGTGCCACCCCTCCTTGGAAAGGAGGGGAGATTTGCCTCTCCCCTCCTCTCATGAGGAGGGGTCGGCCGAAGGCCGGGGGTGGTGTGGCTGGTGTTAGCCAATTAAGCAACACTCAATAGTCCAACGAGGCAATGACATTCTGCTAAGCGAGGCTGCCCGCCTCACCACAATGCTAGTCCCCAGCCCCTAGTCCCTAGCCTCAGCCCCTAGTAAACGACCACAGCGCGGATCGACTTCCCCTCGTGCATCAAGTCGAAGCCCTGGTTGATGTCGTCGAGCGGCAGCTTGTGCGTGATGAGATCGTCGATGTTGATCTTGCCTTCCATGTACCAGTCGACGATCTTCGGCACGTCGCTGCGGCCGCGCGCGCCGCCGAAGGCGGTGCCCTTCCACACACGGCCGGTGACGAGCTGGAACGGCCGCGTCTTGATCTCCTGGCCGGCTCCGGCCACGCCGATGATTACCGACACGCCCCAGCCGCGATGGCAGCACTCCAGCGCCTGGCGCATGAGGTCCACGTTGCCGACGCATTCGAAGCTGTAGTCCGCCCCACCGTCGGTGAGCGCCACGAGGTACTGGACCAGATCGCCGTCGACCTCTTTCGGATTGACGAAGTGCGTCATCCCGAATTTCTCGGCTAGGGGCTTGCGTGCAGGGTTGATGTCGACGCCGATGATCTTGTTCGCACCGACGAGGCGAGCGCCCTGGATCACGTTCAGGCCGATGCCGCCCAGACCGAGCACCACGACGTTGGCGCCAGCCTCGACCTTGGCCGTGTTGATGACGGCGCCGATCCCCGTCGTCACGCCACAGCCGATGTAGCAGACCTTGTCGAACGGGGCGTCCTCGCGGATCTTCGCCACCGCGATCTCCGGCAGCACGGTGTAGTTGGCGAAGGTCGAGCAGCCCATGTAGTGGTGGATCATCTCGCCGCCGAGGGAGAAGCGGCTGGTCCCGTCCGGCATGACGCCTTTGCCCTGGGTGGCGCGGATGGCGGTGCACAGGTTGGTCTTGCGCGACAGGCAGGATTTGCACTGCCGGCACTCGGGCGTATAGAGCGGGATGACGTGATCGCCTTTCTTCACGGAGGTCACGCCCGACCCGACATCCACCACGACACCCGCACCCTCGTGGCCGAAGATGGCTGGGAACAGGCCTTCGGGGTCGGCGCCGGAGCGGGTGAACTCATCGGTATGACAGATGCCGCTGGCCTTGACCTCGACGAGCACCTCCCCCGCCCTGGGGCCTTCGAGCTGCACGGTTTCGATGACAAGCGGCTGCCCGGCCGCGAATGCGACCGCTGCTTTGACGTCCATGGGTGTCTTTCCTAAGGAGCCAGGGGCTAGAGACTACGGACTAGTAGTGCGTTCCATTAAAATAAATACACATTAAGCAATGCCCAGGTCAAACTTGTTCCAGCGGAAGAC
>Ga0105100_10000946_pt1 | contig 17103 bp, 11 predicted proteins | sample PPLLak12cMay2015_2_FD_87033 | JGI IMG/M metagenome (GOLD analysis project Ga0105100, IMG submission 87033) | Freshwater sediment microbial communities from Prairie Pothole Lake near Jamestown, North Dakota, USA - PPLs Lake P8 Core (1) Depth... | ecosystem: Environmental > Aquatic > Freshwater >...
ATCCAGCGCATCGCCGCCGACCAGACCGCGGAGGTGTCGGTCTCGACCGTGCCGTTGCCCAGCGATGACATGAAGGGCCGGATCATCGGCCGCCAGGGCCGCAACATCCGCGCCCTGGAAAACGCGACCGGTGTGGACCTGGTCGTTGACGATACGCCCGAGGCGGTGCTGCTGTCCAGCTTTGATCCGGTGCGGCGCGAGATCGCCCGTGTGGCGCTGAACAAGCTGATCCTCGATGGGCGCATCCATCCAGCCCGGATCGAAAAGATCGTCAGCAAGGCCAAGGAAGAAGTGGAGCAGGATATCCGCGAAGCCGGCGAGCAGGCCGCAGCCGAGGCCGGCGTGCCGGGCCTCCATCCCGAAATCCTCAAGCTGCTGGGACGCCTCAAGTTTCGGACCAGCTATGGGCAAAACCAGCTACAGCATTCTGTGGAAGTGGCGCATCTGGCCGCTATCCTGGCTGCTGAGGTAGGCGCCAACGTCCAGATCGCCAAGGCCGGTGCCTTGCTTCACGACCTGGGCAAGGCTATCGACCACGAGGTAGAAGGCGCCCATGCCTTGATCGGCGCCGACCTGGCCAAGCGCTATGGCGTGTCGCCGGCCATCGTCAACTCCATCGCCAGTCACCACAGCGAAGCCGAGCAAGAGTCGCTGGAAGCTATTCTCGTGGAGGCCGCCGATGCGATATCCGGTGCCCGGCCGGGCGCGCGGCGCGAGTCGGTAGAGGGGTATATCAAGCGGATCAAAGCCCTCGAAACGGTGGCCAACTCCTTTACCGGCGTTGCCGAATCGTATGCCATCCAGGCTGGCCGAGAGATCCGGATTATCGTCAAGCCAGAGCAGATCGACGATCTGGCGGCTATTCAGCTTTCCAAAGATATCGCCAAGGCGGTCGAGGAGAATCTGGAGTATCCGGGCCAGATCAAGGTTACGGTCATTCGCGAAACACGAGCTGTCGATTTCGCCAAATAGTGGTCTCATGGAGGGGGAGAATGGAGATGCCGGACGTAATCAGGGTCTCAGCCAAGTCCCGATCAACGGCAGTCGCCGGGGCTATCGCTGGTGTTGTCCGGGAACATGGCCGGGCCGATGTGCAAGCCATCGGCGCCGGGGCGGTCAATCAAGCTCTCAAGGCCGCGACCATTGCTCGGGGGTTCTTGGAGCTTGACGGGATAAACGTTGTGCTTGTGCCGTCCTTTACGGACGTGGACATAGGCGGGCAGCAGCGAACGGCGATTCGGATCTCTGTCGAGCCGCGCTGAGCCGCTATGCTCGATCCTGCCTCTCAGTCGGTCGTCCGCCGTCGCCGCCGGCGACCGACTGAGGGTTGGGCCTCCACGTCCTGGTACGACACTTCGACGATGACCTGACTTTCCAGCTCCACCTGCACCGCCTCTTTGATGACGTTGACCTGCACGATTTTGCCACGACCGTGAGCTGTGTCGATGACCTCTCCCTGTTTGGGTAGCCTTTCTTTGGCAGCCGTATACGCTTCATTCTCATAGGCCAGACAGCAGAGCAGCCGCCCGCACACGCCCGAGATCTCCATTGGGCTGAGGGGCAAATCTTGCTGTTTGGCCATTTTTATAGAAACGGGGTTGAAATCGGTCAACCAGGTGGCGCAGCACAGCGTCAGGCCACAGCGGCCGATACCCCCTATCAGCTTGGCTTCGTCGCGTACTCCAATCTGCCGCAATTCAATATGCGCCTTGAACGATTGTGCCAGGTCACGGACCAACTCACGAAAATCCACCCTGATCTCAGATACAAAGAAAAAGACCAGCCGGCTGCCGTCATAGTTGTACTCGGCCCGTACAACCTTCATCGGCAAGTTGTACTCCTTGGCCTTTTGACTGCAGCGTTCCAGCGCCTCGCGTTCCCTATACCGGTAGGTGGCCAACTGTGCCAGGTCGAGCGCCGTGGCCCGCCGCTGAATGCCTTTCAGCCGTCCCACAATCTCATGATCGCTCACTTCGCGGGGGGCGATCACCACCTTGCCCACCTCTTCGCCTCGGGCTGTGTCGACGATAACATACTCACCAACCGTCAGATTCTCGAAACCGGCCGGGTCAAAATAGTAGACCTTGGCTGCCGGCTCGAACCGAACACCGATCACCAATGGCATATATGAACCTTTCCATACCTCTGTCGTTATGGGCGAAGCGAGGGACCCTCGGAGATCCTTCGCTTCAGCCCTTTGATCTGCGGCAGTGCCCGGCTAGGCCTGGTTCGCAGGCCGGGGCGGCGCCGCCAGCAGTGGCAGTTGCAGAAACAACTCCTCCAACGCCAGGCGAGTGTTGACATTTGCTTCCAGTTGAGCCGCCGTCGTCTGCAGCGTCCGTAGAATAGCCAATTCATGCGTCAGCGTCAACTGATCGCTCACCAGCCTGTACTGCTCAATCTGGTCCACGTTGACCAGGCCTTCGGCGCCTTGGCCAAACAACGCCAGGTCACGCCACCAGCAGGTCCATAGCTCGACAAGCTGGCGAGCAGCCGCCGGATCTGCGCTCACCTCGTGCGCACCTGCCAACCGCTCTACTCGCCCTGCCGTCAAAAGCCTGGACAGCCGGTCTAGGCCCTGTTGCCGCTGGCGCATCATATCCTCGTCCGCGGCTGCCTGCAGCGCCCAGCCCGGGCGCCCGCCCGATAGCCGGGCCAGAAGTTGAGCCTGGACAAGAGGGATCCCTTTGTCGCGCAGCATCTCTTCGATGACAGGTGTGGCTACTGGCCGCAGGCCCAGGTGTTGGCAGCGTGAGACGATGGTTGGGGGCAGCGACTCGCTGTGAATGGCGGTCAGGACCAGGACCACCTGCGCCGGAGGTTCTTCCAGCGTCTTGAGCAGGCTATTGGCTGCTTCCAGAGTGGCCTGCTCCATCTGGCGTGCGATAAAAACCCGATAGCGCCCTTCGTACGGCGCCAGCATCGCCTCGTGCTGCAGGGCTCTCACCTGTTCGATCTTGATGCTGCCGCCCGCGCCTTCACCTGCGATCAGGCGCACGTCGGGATGGGTGCCGCGGGCGATTTTGACACAGGAAGCACACCGGCCGCAGGGGGCGTCTGGCTGGCCGCAGTTCAGAGCTTGCGCCAGGGCCATCGCCAGTGTCCTCTTGCCAATCTGGGGCGGCCCGGAGAACAGATAGGCGTGCGCGACCCGTCCGGCGGACAGGCTCGAGCGCAAGAGAGCCACTGCCCAATCGTGCCCAACCACTCCCCAACCTGCCTGGTATATGCTCATTCTCCGAACTGATAACCCCTGCCCCACACGTTGTGGATATACACAGGTTGAGCGGCATCGTCCTCTATCTTCTTGCGGAGGCGAAAGACACACGACTTGACGGCGGCGGGGTTCCTGTCGTATGCATGCTGGCGTGGCCAGTTCTGTTGAAGCAGTTCTTCCACCGAGACGACCTGCCCTTGTGACCTGAACAGATGGGCAAGCACGCTGAACTCCAGCCGGGTGAGAGGCACTTCGATGCCACGTTTCCACACCTTGCGGGCATCTTCGTCCAGGGTCAGCTCCAGAAAAGTCCGGCTTTCGCGCGGCCGCCCGGATGATCCTGGCATCTGCAGAGCCCGCCGTACCCGCCCTCGCAGCTCCTTGAGTGTGAAGGGTTTGCTCAGGTAATCGACGGCGCTGCCCCGTACTGCTTGCACAGCGGTTTCCACGGAGGCATAGGCCGTCATCAGGATGACCCTTGTGTCGAGACCCAGATTGCGGATCTGAAACAGCAGGTCGGTGCCCGTCATACGCGGCATCTTGATGTCGGACAGAACCAGGTCAAACCGCTCGTCTTTGAGGAGCTTCAGAGCCCGGTCTCCATCGGCGCAGGGCTGCGCCTGGAAACCCTCATCCTGCAGGACTTCTACGATCAGTTGCAGGGTATCCGAGTCGTCGTCGACGACCAGCACCCGCCAAGGTCCCTGATCCAACTCCCGCTCTCCCTTTCCGCCAAGTCATCCAACTACGCCCCAGCATCCCAGACCCAGGCCCAATCGCCTGGTTGTGCATGGTCCGTCACCGATCCATCGCCTGCATTATAAGTACAACTGCGCTCGCTGTCAACATGATGGTGTTTGGGCGTCGAAATAGAACCATTTTGAGACTATTTTGGAACTGTTTTATTACCCAACTCTTGACAAGGTATGCTATAATAATATTAGACGCTAGCAAATACATCTGCTGTGACGCAAGATGCAGTTGCTCGGTGAGAGCAAGGTTCGGGAAGGTCCTTGATTGGCGCTATCCCCGGCGCCGTTTAGGTTCTGAACCGGATTTGGCTCGGAACCAGCCCGCTGTCACACCTAACGCCCCGTCATGTGTGACAGCGGGCTTTTTTTGTTCTCGCGAGGCTGTCAGCTCCAAGCGCCAGGGTAAGATCAAGGTTGAAGCCGGTGGGGACAACACAAGAGGTGCGACGCTTCCCCCTCATGTCGCACCTCTTGGCAGTTTTGGTCAGGCCTACACGCGGGTCAAATATCGCCCATCGCGCGTATCGACGCGGACAATGTCGCCCTGGTTGATAAACAGCGGGACATCCAGCTTCATGCCGGTTTCCAGGGTTACTTCTTTGGTTGTGTTGGCCGCCGTGTCGCCGGCAAAGCCTGGCGGAGCCTCGATCACCTCCAGGTCCACGGTGATCGGTAGCTCGATGTCCAGCATCTCACCGTCGTAGTTCATCAGCTCCAGTTGCATGTTGTCGACAAGATAGGGCTTGGCGCTCTCTATCGCGGCGCTCGGCAGCGGGAACTGCTCATAAGTCTCCACGTCCATGAAATAGTCCAGATTCCCGTCGGAGTACATATATTGGACGGTCCGGTGGTCGAGGCGGATGTCCTGCACCCGGTCGCCTGAGACAAAGGTCTTGTCCAAGGTTTTCCCGGAGCGTATGTTGCGCAGCTTGGTGCGAATGACCGCATTACCCCGGCCCGGTTTGTAGTGCTGGTATTCAAGTACGCGGTACAACTCTCCGTCCACCGTAAACGTGACGCCCTTACGAAGATCATTTACGTCGATCATGCTACCTGCTCCTGGAATAAGTCACTGGATTATAGATAGTTGGCCTGGGTCTGTCAAGTTGCAGGTCCAAGCTTACAGGCTCATTGGCCATCCGTCGTTTCGAATGCAATAAAGGGAAACGCGGCGGCCAGGTGGGGTTAGGTGGCACCCTCGCCGACGACGAGAGTGACAGGCCGCATCCAATCGAGCGCTTCCAGCGCCGAGCCGGGCGGCGCGCCCTTGACGCCGACGATGGCGTGGCCCCAGCGGAAATGATCGCGCAGATCGCTGCTGGCGCCTATGGTGCGCAGAGCATCCACGGCCTCGGGGCTCAACAGCCGCGAGGCCTCGTCGGCGGCCGCGACTGCAACCAGGTGGCCTGCCGGCACCTGGGCGATAAACGCGGCCAACGCCTGGCTGGCCCCTTCGTCCAGGTGCGTGTCAAAGGCCGCCGCCTGCTCGACGGCGCCGGTGACCGGGTGGATGACGACCACGTTGTACCCGCGCTCGTTGGGCGAAACGTCCTGGCCGTTGACATAAATCAGCCCGAAGTCGCCCACTTCCTGGCCTGCGCTCTGCACCACCAGGTTGACCGGCGCTTCGACACCCGTCTGGCCGACGAGCCGTGAAGAGACGTTCGCCTGCCGGGCCGGGTAGAGCCGGTCGAAGCGGAGCCATACCTCGTTTAGCCCCTGCCGCATGCTGCCGGCCGGGAGGGTGAGTGCATAGTCCGACCAGCCGGGCTGAAGGTCCACCTGGCCCGCCGCCTGGCCGTTGATCTCAAGGCGCAAGCGTTGCCCCTCGCCGGGCACGTACGCACGAAAGGCCATCCTCTGGTCGACCCTATCCCCCGACGCCGGCACGAGCAGCCGGACGGCGGAACGCTGCGCCCAGACGGCCGTCGTGGCCGTCGCCCCCCAGCCTTCAGCGTAGCTCAGCCGGGTCACCGGGTCATCTGGAGCCACGGTCCATGCGGTGGGCCAGGGCGGCAGGTCTACGGTGTAGGCCAGGATGGGTGCCTGGCTCTCATCCTGCGCGTCGAGCGGGCGAACGGGCCAGGCTGTTTCGATGTACGACACGACATCCCATCCCACGTGGGCGGAATGTACAATGATCGTGTGGACGTCGAAGAAGCGCAGCACAGCCGGGGCCAGCCCTCGATCGCGCTCGACCACCGCCAGATCCACCTGGTGGCCTGTTTCCAGGGCGATGAGCGTGTTGAGGATCGGCGCCTCGGTAAAGTACTGAAACTTGAGCGGCGGGTTGCGCGAGGTATTGCCCGCCAGCAACCGTTTGCCATGCACAGTCTGGTAGTACTGCTCGAACATGATGATCGGATCGAGCGTGCCGGTCACCCGAAAGCCGTTGCGCCACGCTACCGGCACGTCCAGCAGCGTCCAGTCACCCGATGTGTCGGCGATGGCCTGATACACCGGCGGTACGCGCATGTCGGACAGGGGCAGTGGGACCGACAGATGCTCGAACAGCAGCAGGAACGTAAGGAGCAGCAGAAGGGCCGGACGGAGTAGCCGTGCATAGGCAGAGGTAAAGGGGCGTTTCTTGGCGATCCAAGACAGGACGGCGGCCAGGCCAAAGCCGGCCAGCACAGCCAGGCTGAGCGCCAGCATAACGCTGTAGCGGCTGGGATAGCGGTTACCTTTGAAGAACGGCAGTTGGGCCAGCAGGGCAAAGGGCAGCGGCAAGCCGGTGTCGTGACCGTTGACCCGTAACGACGGTCCCAGGGTCAACAGCCAGAAGGCCAGGGCTGATAGCAGCCAGAATTTGACGGAGTGACAGCGCCACCTCCACACGACGCCGATAACTGCCAACGCCAGCGCCATGTAGCCCAGGTACAGATGCTGGCCGACGGTATAGTCGAAGCGGAAGCGTTCGACCAGCGAGCCAAAGAGAGGATGGTGCATGGTCGGGATCAGAAAGCCGAGCAGGTCGGCGGAAAAGACGTCGGCAAAGCCGCCTTCGACCATGAGAATGTCACCTTCGGCGAGCATGTCGGGGATCATCGCCGCGAGAACAGGCACGAGCCCTAGCGCAGACAGCAACCCGGTTACTGCCAATGGGGGCACGGCGCGCCAGGAGCGTCGGTCTGTGATCAACCTCCATATGACCCACAAGACGGTGAACAGCACCAGGAATGAGGCAAAGATCGTCTCGGCGTAGGCCTGGAACAGGAGAAAGAGCGCAGCCAGGAATACGTAACGCCATCGCCGGGGGTGATCTCCTATCTTGAACAGATAGAGAATGTAGAACGGGATCCACTGTGAGCTGGTAATGTCCCACTGGCCGAGTGCCGCGTAGAAAAGCTTGCTGGAGGTGAAGGCGTACAGCAGGCCGGCGACGAACGCGGCACCATATGTCCCCTCGTCGCCCCTTTGCTCCTCTGCTCCTCTGCTCCTGCGCTTCAGGAGGTAGAGGACGAGGAGGAAGGCGCCATAGCCACAGAGTACGAAGGAGGAAAGTAACAGCATGTTACTGGCCGGTATGAGACCGATCGTCGCCTGGAGGGGTATCGACAGCAGGCCGTTGAGCACAGTAAAGGTGTAAAAGGCCAGGTTGATGCCCAGGGGGTAGAAGAGATAGTCGCAGTCAAAAGGGCTGGTCTTGAGGTCAAGGAGCGCGTGCGATACCCACCACAGGTTCCAGGTCAGAGGCGGATCGTCGGCGCCGTTGCCCGGCACGTGACTACTAAAGTGGGCAGCCAGGGGCCAGGTCAGGGCCAAGGCCAGTAGCAGATAGGCCAAGATGACGAGGGCGTGAATCAGCCACCCCTTTTCACGTTTCTGCAATTCTGTCCCCTCCGCGCCCGATCATACCACGCTCGTTTCATTTTGACAACTTTACATTTCGCGCCATCTGGGATAGAATATTGTCATGACCACAGGATGGACCTATCGCGACGCGCTGATCTACATCTACAGTTTCACCGATTATGAGAAAAAGGCGCCGCAGGCCTATGCCCCCGAGTTTTACGACCTGACCCGTGTGCACCGGCTGCTGGCGCTGCTGGGTGACCCGCAGCGGACCTTCCAGGTAGTGCACATCGCCGGGACGAAAGGCAAGGGGTCCACGGCGGCGATAGCCGAGTCTGTCCTGCGGGCAGCGGGCTATCGTACCGGGCTGTACACCTCGCCGCACCTGCACACCTTCCGCGAGCGGATCCGGGCTGGCGGCGTGCTTATCCCTGAAGCCGACGTGGCCCGCCTGGCCGAAACGATGCAGCCGCTGGTCGCCCAGATCGCCGGCATCACCACCTTCGAGGTCATGACCGGCCTGGCTCTGGTCTGGTTTGCCGAGCAGGGCGTCGAGTGGGCGGTACTGGAGGTAGGCCTGGGCGGCCGGTTGGACGCTACCAACGTCGTGACGCCGGCCGTGTCGGTCATCACCCCGATCAGCTACGATCATACGGCCATCCTGGGCGATACCCTAACTCAGATCGCGTCCGAAAAGGCTGGAATTGTCAAGCCCGGCGTCCCGGCCGTCAGCGCGCCACAGACCCCCGAGGCGCTGGCCGTTATCAAAGCCACCTGTCGCAGCCGGGGTGCTCCGCTCACGCTGATCGGCAGCGATTGGACCTGGCAGCCGGCCGAGTCGGATCTCGACGGGCAGTCGTTCACTATCTACCACCACAACGCGAGGGTAGGCGGCCGGGCACCTCTGTGGATCCCCCTGCTCGGCGAGCACCAACTGATGAACGCCACGACGGCAGTAGCGGCGCTGGCGCTTCTGCCCGGTGTGAGACTGCGGTCGAAGGCGCTCCGCCTTGGATTGAGGACGGTGCGCTGGCCAGGGCGGCTGGAGATCCTGGGCCGTGCCCCACTGCTGGTAGCCGACAGCGCGCACAACGGCGACTCGGCGCAGAAACTGATGGCCGCGCTGCACGCCTGCTGCCCCTCTCGGCGCCTCCACGTCGTGTTCGGCGCCTCGGCAGACCATGTCACGCCCGAGTTATTGCGTGCGCTCTTGTCCGGCGCTTCGTGGGCGGTCGCTACCCGATCCCGCCATCCCCGCGCCGCCGATCCGGTCTGGCTCCAGGTGCAGGCTGGGGAATTGGGCTTTCACCTGGAAGTGAGTGGAAGCGTGGCGCACGCCTTGGATCTGGCCCTGGCCCAGGCCGGCGCAGGCGACCTTATTTGCTGCACAGGCTCGGTATTCGTGGCGGCCGAGGCGCGGGCAGCCTGGTTTGCTCGCCAGGGCTTGCCGGTGCCGGCGTCTGATCCGGTCTAGACTACAAGTTGACTTTCGGCCATGTTGTGCTATAGTAGCCGTGACGTGCAAATCGGACCGCCTATGTTGGCGCGTATTGCCAGAGTCATGGGTTTTGAGCATCAGGATAGTTAGTTCCTATAGGCATTGGAGGCATCTGTTCAGTTGAATCAGGAGTTCAGTTTTGATGTTTTCGACGTAGACGATCTCGACCTGGGCGACGACGAAGGGAGCAACGAGTTTCCCCTGCTTCCCCTGCGCGACACGGTCGTCTTCCCCGGCATCGTCACGCCGCTGATCGTCGGCCGCGACCGTTCTGTGCGGGCCGTGGAGGCAGCCATCGAGGGTGACAACATGATCGTGGTTGCCACCCAACGCGTTGCCGAAGTTCAAGATCCCGGATTAGAAGATCTATACACGATTGGGGTGGAGATGGTAGCCGGCCGCGTCCTGCGGATGCCAGATGGCACAACCAGTATCCTGGGCCAGGGCCGGCGTCGTGTGCGTCTCTTGAGCCTGGCTCAGAGCCGGCCCTACCTGCGCGTCCAGGTACAGCCGCTTGCTGAGCCGGAGCAGGTCACGCTCGGCACCGAAGCGCTCATGCGCGCGGTGTTGTCCTTGTTTGAAAAGGCAGTGCAGTTGTCGCGAACGCTGCCCGAAGATGCCTATGTGGCAGCTATGAACCTGCGCGAGCCGGGGCCGCTGGCCGACCTGATCGGCTCGCTCCTCGACCTGGAGCTGAGCGAGCGTCAGGAGCTGCTCGAAACGCTGGATCCGGCGACACGCCTGCAGCGGCTCAGTATTCATCTGGCCAAAGAGCTCGACGTACTAGAGCTGGAGACCCGCATCCAGGACCAGGTTCAGAAAGAAGTAGATCGTTCGCAGCGCGAGTTCTTCCTGCGTGAGCAGATGCGCGCCATCCAGTCCGAGCTGGGCGAAGTAGATGTGCAAGTGGCCGAAGTGCGCGAGATCGAGGAAAAGATCGGTCAGGCCGACATGCCCGACCAGGTGCGGGCCAAGGCCGACAAGGAGCTGTCCCGGCTGAAGGCCATGCCGCCTGCATCTCCGGACATTGGCATCATCCGTACCTACCTCGACTGGCTGATCGAGCTGCCCTGGAGGCAGGCCACAGAGGACAGCATGGATATCCCTCAGGTGGCCAAGGTGCTGGAGGCCAACCACTATGGCCTGCCGAAAGCCAAGGAGCGAATCCTCGAATACTTGTCAGTGCGCAAGCTGGCGGGCGGGGTATCCAAGATGCACAGCCCGGTCTTGTGCTTTGTCGGCCCGCCAGGCACCGGCAAGACCTCGTTGGGGCGGTCGATCGCCGACGCATTGGGCCGCAAGTTTGTCCGTGTGTCGCTGGGCGGTATCCACGACGAGGCCGAGATTCGGGGCCACCGGCGCACCTACATCGGTGCCCTGCCGGGCCGGATCATCCAGACCATGCGGACGGCCGGCATGGTCAACCCACTGTTCATGCTGGACGAAATTGACAAGGTCGGAGCCGACTTTCGAGGCGATCCCTCGGCAGCGCTTCTGGAGGTCCTGGACCCAGAGCAGAATCACGCCTTTTCCGATCACTATCTCGAAGTGCCATACGACCTGTCCAAGGTTCTGTTCATCACCACGGCCAATATGCTAGATCCGATCCCGCCGGCGCTGCGCGACCGGATGGAAGTGATCGAATTCCCTGGCTACATTGAGGAGGAAAAGCTGGCAATCGCCCGCAAGTTCCTCATCCCCCGGCAATTGGCCGAAAACGGTCTTGACAAGCCCGAGTGGAAGCTTGATTTCTCGGAAAAAGCGCTGCGGGCCATGATCCGTGACTATACCTTCGAGGCCGGGGTGCGCAACCTGGAGCGAGAGATCGCCAACATCTGCCGCAAGGTAGCCCGGCGCGTCGCCGAGAGCAAATCGGCTCCGCGCCACGTCGCCGTCCATTCCCTGGACAAGTATCTCGGCCCACCCCGCTTCCTGCGCGATGAGATGGAGCGGGTCGACGAGATCGGTCTGGCCATCGGCATAGCCTGGACCGAAGCGGGCGGCGACCTGTTGCCGGTAGAAGTATCGTTGATGGATGGCAAGGGCTCGCTTCTGTTGACCGGCCAGTTGGGCGAAGTGATGCAGGAATCGGCCCAGGCGGCGTTGTCCTATGCCCGGTCGCATGCCACGGACCTTGGTATCTCGAACGTCGATTTCGACAAGCTCGACATCCACATCCACGTGCCGGAGGGGGCGATCCCCAAGGATGGCCCGTCTGCAGGCATCACCATGGCCACGGCGCTGATTTCGGCGCTGATCCAGCGGCCCGTCCACCGTGATGTGGCCATGACCGGCGAGATCACCCTCCGCGGCCGCGTTTTGCCCATCGGTGGGTTGAAAGAAAAGGTGCTCGCTGCCCACCGGGCCGGCCTCAAGATTGTGCTCTTACCCAGGCAGAACAAAAAAGACATGATCGAGATCCCCAAGCGCGTCAAGCGAGATATGAAGTTCGTGTTTGTCGATCGGATGGACGAGGTGCTGCCGGTGGCGCTGCTGCCCGAATCGGCGGCAGCCAAGCCGAACTGAGTTTGGCAGGAGGGCCTGGCCTGCTGTTCACGGCCTTCTATCTCTCCGGAACGGATGCCATCCCGGCCTGATGGGCCGGGGCCATCTAGCGCCCATCAATTGCTCAAAGGGTGAGTTCAATGAGCGGCGATCAGAAAAAAGACGGGAAGAGCTTCAAACCAATACAATGGATTACCGACCCCATACGCCGGGGAATCGTTATGTTCATGGCATGGTTGCTGTTCAACCTGGTCCTTATCCTAGGCATCTGGCTCGTAGTGCGACTCACGCACATCGACGTCGATCCGGCCAAGGTCCAGATTGCCAAATGGTTGACGAAGGACCGGATGATCGATCTTCAGGAGGTCGCCCCGGGCATCCAGACGATCCGGCACATTTCCCGTATCGACGCGGATGGCGACAAGTTCCGGGAATGGGTTGTGTTCTACAGCTACGACGAGGTCAGCAAAGGCAGAGGCCCCTATGGCGCGGCAGTCTATGATGTGGATCGCTGCCGTCCGCCGGCTATTGTGAGCTACGAGCTGCGCCCCTATGACTATGACTATGTGGCGGAGAATATAGATATCCGGTGGGCAGCCGGGCCTCAGATGATGGACATCAATAGCGATAGCCGGTTGGAGCTGGTTATCCACTACGGTAACGACCTGTCCGTCTTCCGCTGGTTTGACAGGACGGCAAATTGCACAGCGCCCGGCCCCGACCAGCAGGGCTACGAGCTGTTGGGTACGTTCCGTGGCACCGGCGGTGTTAACCCGGTTGCGGCAGGTCGCGTTCAAGTCCTGGATCGCGGCTTTTTCGATCGAAGCCAGATAGCGGTCAGGCGCGTCTACACTCCTGACTCAAACGGTTCTTATCTACAACCAGGGGATGGGCTTCGTCCTCCGGTAGAGACAAGCCTCGCCTTTACCTTCGGCCCGCCGGTCACCATCACCGACCTGTACTACCCGGAGAAAGCGGTCCTGGCCTTTTATCTCAATCTGGGGCACAACGACAAGGCGGCTCAAAGCTACCTGAGCGAGCCGGCTAAGAGCAGATACAACATCAAGACCGATACGTTTGGCCTGTATTCAGCCGCCGACGGCGTCGCCAGGGCCCGTGACAAGCTGACCCGAGTCCTCGTCTGGGAGATTCGCTACAATCCCAACATCACCGACGAGCGGCTGCACAAGACTCAGCAGGTTACGGTCCTGGTGGTCGGGGTGAACGGCGACCAATTCGACCCCAACCAGAGCTGCCAGGTCACCTGGGAGGTCATTGGGGTGCCCAATGCTGGCGCGCTGCCTTACGGGTGTGAGTGGCGACTGGACAGCTATCAATCGACCTGCCCGTCGCCGGGCGAAAAGGGCGAAAGGGAAGGTCCCGGCCAGCTCGTCGGACAGATTACGCCCTGATGGATGAGGTCCGCCATTCGCCGGGCGATGCTGGCCAGGTTGTCGTAGAACAGGATGCCGCTACCCCTGCCAGGCTGGCCGAAACCCTGATGGCCCTGGCCAACGGCGGCGGTGGAGTCCTGCTAGTCGGCCTGAACTCCCAGGCTGATCCCGATAGCTCCCTGAACCTGGCGCTGCAGGCAGCCCTGTCGATCGACCCGCCGTTGATCACCCCATTGCCAGAGATCGCCGCCGGCCAAGACCGCCGGGTGCTGTCGATCACCGTACCGCCGGGCCTGCCCCACGTCTACAGCTTCAAAGGCAAGTACCTGATTCGCGACGGCGCGCGCAACCGGCCGCTGAGCCCCACCCAGCTCCGTCGGCTGATCATAGAGCGGGGTGCGGCCAGCTTTGAAGCCTCCGTGCCTGACGGCGCGCAGCTGGACGACATCGACTGGGAAAAGGTAGAACAGTATGCCGCCGGCCTGCCCGGGTTGGCGGCGGCCGGTCCCGAGGAGGTGCTGCTGAAGCGTGGCTGCCTGGCCTCCGCTGGAGGCGGCCTGCGGCCCACCTGCGCGGGGTTGCTCCTGTTCGGCCGGGATCCGCAGCGCTGGGTCCGTTCCAGCGAGATCGTGGTGGCCCGTTATGCCGGCACGGCCATGGACGACCGGTTTGTCAAGGAAGGGATCCGGGGCACGCTGCCCCAGCAGATCCGCCGCGCCGAAGCGTTCGTCGTGGACAACCTGCGCCGGGGCGTGCGGCTGGCCGGCCTGGAGCGCGTCGAAGAGCCCGAATACCCGGTCAAGGCGGTGCGCGAGGCGATCGTCAACGCCGTGGCCCACCGTGACTATCAGATCCGTGGTGACGAGATCCGTCTTTTACTATTCAGCGACCGGATCGAGTTCTACAGCCCTGGCCGTCTGCCCGGCCACATCACCGTCGACAACCTGGTGCATGAGCGGTTCAGCCGCAACGAGGTCATTGTCCAGGTCCTGTCGGACATGGGTTTTATCGAACGCTTGGGCTATGGCATCGACCGCATACTCCGGCTGATGGCCGAGGCCAAGCTGCCTGGACCCCGTTTCGAAGAGACAGCCGCCGGCTTTCGCGTCACCCTCCTGGGCCATGGCGCCAGCCTGTTTGGGTTCGATTACAGCACCCGGCGTTGGCGCCAGCTGAACCTCAACGAGCGCCAGGAAAAGGCGCTGGCCTTCCTGGCCGAGCGCGACCGCATCACCAACCGCGACTATCAGGAGCTGTGCCCCGATGTTAGCCCCGAGACGATCCGCCGTGACCTGGCCGACCTGGTCGACAAGAACCTGATCCTAAAGATCGGTGACAAACGGGCGACCTACTACATCTTCAAATAGCCATATCCCACGCATATCCCACAAAAAGGTCATTTTATCCCACATTATCCCAAAAATATCCCACATCCTTTCTGTGCGGGCTTTCGAAGCAGAAGGGGAGCCAGAGTGCAGCAGATTGGCGCTGGCTGGGGTTGACGGGCTGCAAGAGGTCAGGCTGGGCTGGCAGAAACGAAGCAAAAGGGCATGCCGACCATTGAGTCACCGTCGCGGTAGGAGGTAGTGGGCTGGTGCAGTGACCACTGGAGGTGGTAGGCAGGGGTGGAGCGGTGGGATCGCTCAGGCTGGGAGCGACACAGGCGGGAGGCAGGCAGGGAGGAGCGCGCCAGACGAGACGAGTTGGCGTAGCGCGTGCGAGGGGAGGCAGGTCAGAGGTTGGGAGCGGCGGCAGTCGCCTCCCGTACCAGGCGGGCCAAGGTTGTAAGGGTGGCCCAGGAGTCGGCGAGATAGGTCAGGGCTTTGGCTCGAGGTTGGCCGTAGACAGGCAAGCGTTTCAGGTTCCAGCGTTCGAGGGTGGCATTGCGGCCTTCAGAGGCGTTGCGTGCACGGTGGTAGAGGCGTTTCCAGGCGGGTGTGCCGACGGGCAGGTCTCTGGTCAGGCGGATAGAGCCGTCGGGGAAGCGCTCGCCGATGTTGACAATGCGTCCATGAGGGTGGTCGGTGGCCTGATAGGGACATTGGACAGGGGGATAGGTGATGCCGTCGAGAGGGACTTGTGGGGGTGCGCTGTGCAGGCAGGCGTGCAGGCAGGCCCACTTGTGGCGGTGGCGGCTGGCATCGAAGCCATTGGCGGTGAGGGCATAGCCAAAGGGGCACACAGGGCGTCCCTTGTCGTCGTAGCCGCGGAGAGGCCACAGGGATTTGTCCTGGTCGGTGGTATGGGCGCGGAGGTCGATCACCCGTAAGGCCTGGAGGTGATAGACAGTGTGCAGGACGACATCAAAGCCAAAGCCAGCGTCGCCAGCGACGGCCTGGAGGTGTAGGTCGGGGTAGAAGCGGGCCAATTGTAGCAAGAGGGCAGTGGCGGGAATCTCTTCTCGGTCGTTGGCGGGACGGAAGTCAGCCAGCAAGGCCAGGTGAAAGCGGCGGGCCGGGTCGGCCAGGAGAAGGGGCAGGCTGCGATAGCCGTAGCAGCGGCGGCCATTGTCTTTCTTGGGAGCGGGTGTGGAACCAGCAGGAGCATTGGGGGATGCAGGCGGACCGTTGTGGCCCTCGTAGTAGACGAAGCGAGCGGCGGCGTCGCGTGAGGTGGCATGCTGGCACACCTGAGCACAGGCCAGGGTGTCACAGCTACATCCCTGGCGGCCTTTCTCCTTGGCGGGGCAAGGACGTGGCTGCTGAGGGGTGGTGGTCTGGTAGCAACTGTCCTGGACAGAGGCGCAGCGCAGGCGAGACGCCGCGTCGTGGAGCATGCCATCGGGACAGACCAGAGCTTCGTTCCACGCCTCAGGGCTGAGCAGGTCTGCCTGCCGTAGGAGGGCGACAGCCCCAGCCAGAAGTTGATTGAGGGACTGGACGGCCACTTCGATGGTGTGCTCGTCATCCAGTTCTACGCAGGCGGTGTCTCCCGGAACCTCGGAGTGCTGGCCCAAAGCCGTCAGGAAGTAGCGCAGGCCCCCTTCCGTAGGGTAGATGCCGTCATGAAAGCCAAAGCGTTGAGCATAGTCGGCATAGCGCGGCCGGCGAAGGTTGCGTAGAGTCTCGGCGCGAGTCCAGCCGTTGGTGATCTGCCAGCCGTGCAGGAGGAAGAGAGATACGGGGTCGAAGGGACGCCAGCCCCGGCCCGAGGTCCAGCCCAGCCGCTGGGCCAGGACAGGACGGAGCCCGGTAAAGTCGATCAAGCGCAGGGCCAAGTCAAAGTCGGACAGGAACTTCCAGGCTGCCGGGTCGAGCAGATCCTGGTAGCCGAGGTAGCGATAGTGCGAGCGGAACGCTCGTTTGGGGCAGGGAGGCACGTCAGGGGGTGTAGGCCAACCCAAAGGCAGCCGTGCCTGCAATCCTGACAGGCTGCAGGGCTGGACGAAGGCAGTATCTCGCGCCCGGGTCTGGGGAGCGCTGCACTCAGCGGCCATCGCGCCCTCCTCGCCAGCGCAGAACGTGCTGCATGTCGGCCTCGGCTACCTCAAAGTCGCGCAGAGTATGGCATCCCAGACACAGACGCACCCGATGCGAGTAGGCCGGATGACGCAGCCGGGCCAGCGCCTCGGCGTGCAGCTGACGCACCCGCTCTTTGGTCAAAGCCAAGTCCAGGCCGATGTGAGGAAAGATCGCGGGCGGCTGTCCGTCCAGCCCATAGCGAGCGATGATGATCGTGCGCAACCGGTGTGGCAAGCAAGTCACCACGGCCCACACCGCACCGCTCAGCTCCTGTGCCTCGCACAGCTCCACCGGATGCGGCGACTGCCAGGCAGCGGGTGGGATCGCTTCCAGAGGTCGCTCTTCCATCGCCTGTGCCTGGCAGCGCTCAGCCAGTTTGACCTCCCGCCAGATGTGGTGCATAATGGCAGGCCAGGCGTAGGTGGAGAAGGCCAACCCTTGCTGCGGGTCAAAGCCCAAAATGGCACGCCACAGACCGATA
>Ga0105100_10000949_pt1 | contig 17061 bp, 17 predicted proteins | sample PPLLak12cMay2015_2_FD_87033 | JGI IMG/M metagenome (GOLD analysis project Ga0105100, IMG submission 87033) | Freshwater sediment microbial communities from Prairie Pothole Lake near Jamestown, North Dakota, USA - PPLs Lake P8 Core (1) Depth... | ecosystem: Environmental > Aquatic > Freshwater >...
CCGTGGGATGTCATCTTCTCACGCGCCAGTTTCAGCCAACGCCGCATATGATGGTCGTCCGGGAAGCGTTCGAGCACGGCCTCATCTGTGCGATAGATGTCCTCCGGGTCGCCGGACAAGGCCACCCAGCGGAAGGGGCCCTTCCCCTCGCAGAACAGTGGACGGATGTAGGCCGGGACGAAGCCGGGGAACTCGAACGCCTCACGCACGCCCCCGTCGTAAGCCCGTTGGCGCAGGTTGTTGCCGTAGTCGAACACCTCCGCGCCCTGGCGTCTGAATGCCAGCATGGCTTCAACGTGGCGTGACATCGATCCGACCGATCGGCGGGCGTACTCATCGGGGTCCGTCCGGCGCAGCGCCTCGGCCTGATCCAGCGACAGGCCGTGCGGGACATACATCAGCACGTCGTGAGCCGGGGTCTGGTCGGTGACCACGTCGACGTGGACGCCGCGCAGTGCCAGTTCGGGGTAGACGTCGGCGGCGTTGCCGATCAAGCCGACGGAGAGCGGCTTCTCGTCGGCGCGGGCCTCTTCGACGAGCGTCATGGCTTCTTCCAGGTCGTCGACGACCATGTCGACATAGCCGTGCTCCAGCCGGCGCTGCGCGCGCGCCGGATCGACCTCGACGATCAGCCCGACGCCCTCGTTCATGGTGATGGCCAGAGGCTGGGCGCCGCCCATGCCGCCCAGCCCGGCGGTGAGCACGAACTTGCCGCGCAGGGAATCCCAACCGCGCTGGCGGGCCAGGGATCCAAGGGTCTCGTAGGTGCCCTGCAGGATTCCCTGCGTGCCGATATAGATCCACGAGCCGGCGGTCATCTGCCCGAACATGATCAGGCCGCGGGCGGCCAGAGAATCGAAGTGCGCCTGGGTGGCCCAATGTGGGACCAGATTGGAGTTGGCCAGCAGCACGCGCGGCGCGTCCGGGTGAGTGCGGAAGACGGCCACCGGTTTGCCCGATTGCACGAGCAGGGTCTCATCGTCTTCCAGATCGCGCAGCGCGGCCAGGATGGCGTCGAAGCATTCCCAGTTGCGCGCCGCCTGTCCCCGCCCGCCGTAAACCACCAGATCCTCCGGGCGCTCGGCAACCTCCGGATCGAGGTTGTTCTGGATCATGCGATAGGCGGCCTCACTCAGCCAGGACTTGCAGGTGAGTTGGCTGCCGCGTGGAGCGCGCACCGTGCGGGGAGATGGCATTCCGGCCTCCGCAATCTGGTTCCGACGGTCAACGGATGGCGGGCGCGGCACTCACTGGAGCGTGAGCGACTGAATGACCTGCTCGAACGCCGGCCGATAGTTCGGGTAGACACCCTGCTCGGCTTGAAGTGCCATTTCGATCAAGTGCTCCCCGGAGTGCAGGATCACCAGAGTCGATTGCAGGGTCACCTGGGCGGCGTCGAGCGTGGTCAGCTCGAGCTGCCAATCGATCCGCCCCGCCGGTTGGCCGTTCAGGTCGGGAATGAGCGTACGGGAGAGGATCTCGGCTCCGGGAACCATGCTCTCCAAGGAATTGGCGGTCGTCTCCAGAAGCAAGTCCAGGGGAATCTCAACAATCTCCAGGGCCACCAGCGTAATCGAGGCCAGAGAGTCCGTGTCGCCCGCAACCAGATCCGAGTCGAGCGCCGTGAAGCGGATGCCCTGCGCGAGGTCCTGCCCGAACCCCTCGAGCATCCAGCGCAATTCCGGATTCGCCTCGCCGGCTGCCTCCAGGATCGCTTCCGTTTCTTCCGCGCCCGGGTTGAGCACGATCCAACCGGAGGGCAGGGTCAGGGTGTAGCCGATGAGCGAGTCCGTCAGTTCGATCGAGCCGTCCGCCAGCGTGCGCGTGGCTGGCCGGCCGCCGGCGGCGGACGAATCGGCCGTCGCACGGGCTGTTATGGTTGGAACTGGCGTACGTGTGGCCGTCGCTGTCGATGTCGGGGCGGGCGTTTCCGTCGGTGTCGGCGTGGCCGTCGGCGGAGCCTGGAGCAGGCTGCAAGCGAGCGTGAGAATCAACGCCGATCCCAAAGCCAGTAGGCGCGCGCGTTTGCGGGTTATCACGATGGTAGCCCTCCTCTCTCGCCGAGCCAGCGTTCGAAGTACACAGTTTCGTCTAGCACGCGTCGCCCGCCGCGAGCCGGGGCGCTGGTCAACCTGGAGGCGTCGGCAGGGAACCCAAATGAGATGGCGACGTGGGCTTGCCAATCGGAGGGGATAGCCAGGAGCTCCCGTGCGACGTCAGGCTCGTACAGCGTGGCCAGGCATGATCCAACCCCCACTTCCCAGGCGGCCAGTTGCATGTAAGCGGCCGCCTGCCCGGCGTCGAACAGGATAGACCAGCGCTGAGACGGGTCTGGCGTGGCAATGACGATGCCCATGGCTGCGCCGGCCAGGTGGCCGGCGTAGGTCCCCAGGCGGGCGAGCTCCTTGAGCGATTGTGGATCTCGCACGACGATGAAGCGCCAGGGCTGGGTGTTCTTGGAGGATTGGGCGCGCCGGCCGGCCCAGAGTATGCGGTCGACGACCTCCTCCGGGAGGGGTTGCGGCGCGAACTCGCGCACGGCCCGCTTCATCCGAATAGCTTCCGAAACGTCCATCGCCAGCTCCTGCACGGGCTGACCTGATTATAGGGCATGCCGGAGCGGAGGGAGCGGCCGGGCTGCCCTTCTCGGCGGCGGTCGACGCCAGGAATCATCAGCGCCTGGGGGACCAGGCGCTGATCTGATGATCGCGAAGTGGGCCGCTGTTTCGGTGCGGCTCAGGAGTCTTTGCCGTTGTGCCGCTTCTGCAGGAGCAGTCCGAAATTGGTCTGCGACAGCTGCCGGACCATGTCCGCCTGGGCCTGGCACCAGATGTCATGCACCGGGCAATCGTCCTGATACACGCAGGCCGTGGCGTCGGTGACGCACTCGTTCAGCGTGATCGGGCCATCGATGACCTCGATGACTTCCAGGAGCGAAATGTCGCCCGGCTGGCGCGCCAGAGAAACGCCGCCGCGCGCGCCGCGTGAGGTGTGCAGCACGCCGGCCACCGACAACTGCGAGACGATCTTGGCCAGGAAGGACGGCGGGATATGCTGCTTCCGGGCGATCTGGCTTGTCGGGGCTCGGCCGCTGTCGCCCAGTTCCGCCAGATAGAGTACGGCTCGGACGGCATAGTCGGCCTGTCGGGTAATCTGCATTGCCCCTCCTTCTTGGCCCTTCGGGACAATAAATGTCCCCTTCTACTGAATTAGTCTACGGCCCCGGCCTGGGGCCTTCAAGTGAGAAGTGTCATAAGCGGTGCATGACCTTCGGCGAGCGGCGGGGGCGCGGCGCCTGCGTGGTATCATTCCGGACTACCTGCCGGGGAGGGAGAATGAAGGACATTGCGGTAATCGGCGTGGGCTACGTCGGCCTGGTGACCGGGACCTGTTTCGCCGATCTCGGCAACCGGGTCGTGGCGCTGGACATCAATGCGGAGAAGGTCGCCGGGCTGCAGCGCGGCGAGATGCCGATCTACGAGCCGGGGCTGGAAGAGATGGTCACTCGAAACGTCGCCGCCGGACGGCTGCGTTTCACCCCTTCCTACCCGGAAGCGCTGGCCGAGGCCGAGTTCGTCTTCATCGCCGTAGGCACGCCCTCCGGCGTCGACGGTGAGGCGGACCTCAAATACCTGCGCGCCGCAGCCGAGTCGATCGCCCGGGCGATGACCTCGCCGCTCATCATCGTCAACAAGTCGACTGTCCCGGTCGGCACCGGCGACTGGGTCGCCGACATCATCCGCTCCAACCAGCCCAAGCCGATCCCCTTCTCGGTGGTTTCCTGCCCCGAATTCCTGCGCGAGGGTTCGGCGATCGCCGACTTCATGAGCCCGGCCCGGACGGTCCTGGGCTCGCTCGAACGCGAGGCCGCCGACCGCGTCGCCCAACTGCACCTGCCGCTGCGGGCGCCGATCGTCATCACCGATCTGCGCACGGCGGAGATGATCAAGTACGCCTCGAATGCGTTCCTGGCGACCAAGATCTCGTTCATCAACGAGATCGCCAACATCTGCGAGGCCCTGGGCGCCGACATCAAAGAGGTCGCCGCCGGGATGGGCTACGACCCGCGTATCGGGCGCGAGATGCTCCAGGCCGGATTGGGCTACGGCGGCTCGTGCTTCCCCAAGGACGTCAAGGCCCTGGCCTACATGGCGGCCGAGAAGGGGCGCCACCCGCAGCTGCTGCAGGCGGTCATGGAGATCAACGCCGACCGGCGTCGTCAGCTGGTCGACAAGCTGCGCGGCGCGCTGGGCGGCCTGCGCGGCAAGACCATCGGTCTGCTGGGGCTGACCTTCAAGCCCAACACCGACGACCTGCGCGAAGCGCCGGCGCTCGAAGTGGCCGGGCAGCTGCTGGCCGAGGGCGCCCGACTGCGCGCCTACGACCCGGTCGGGATGCCCGGGGCGACGGCCCTCATGCCGCAACTCGAGATGACCGACAACCCCTACGAGTTGGCCGAGGGCTGTGACGCCCTGGTCGTGGCCACGGAGTGGAACGAGTTCAAGCAGCTCGATTTGCCGCGTCTCAAAGAGGCCATGCGCCAGCCGGTGATCGTCGACGGCCGCAACATGTATGACCCGTCGAAGATGTCCGAGCTCGGCTTCCTCTACCGGGCCTTCGGACGCGGCTTCGAACAGGAAGGTGCCCCCGCCGCCGAGGCCGCCGCCCGATGACCGTCGAACGTCAGGGCATGCTGCAAACCCGACTGCGCAACGGCCTGGAAGTCCGTCTCAAGGAGATCCACACCGCGCCGCTGATCAGCAGTTGGGTGTGGTACCGCGTCGGCTCGCGCAACGAGCGCGCCGGGCTGACCGGAATCTCGCATTGGACCGAGCACATGCTCTTCAAAGGAACGCCGACCTTCCCGGCCGGCGTGCTGGATAAGGCGATCTCACGCGACGGCGGCGCGTGGAACGCTTTCACCTGGGTCGACTGGACCGCCTACTTCGAGACGATGCCGGCCGACAGGATCGACCTGGCCCTGCGCCTGGAATCCGACCGCATGGTCCACTCACTGTTCGACAGGTCCGAAGTCGAATCCGAGCGGACGGTGATCATCTCGGAGCGACAGGGGAGCGAGAACGAGCCGACCTTCCGTCTGTCGGAGGAGGTGACCGCGGCGGCCTTCCGCGTGCACTCCTACCACCACGAAGTCGTCGGCGACATGGCCGATCTGGGGACGATCTCGCGCGACGATCTGCACGCGCACTACCGCACCTACTACGTGCCCAACAACGCGCTGCTGACCGTGGCGGGGGACTTCCGCATCCAGCCGATGCTCGATCGCATCCGGTCGCTGTTTGGGCCGATCGCCCGATCCCCGCAGCCGGTGGTCCGCATGCGGCCCGAGCCGGACCAGCTCGGGGAGCGTCGCGTCACGCTGGAAGGGCCGGGCGAGACCACCTACCTGGAGGTCGCCTACCATGCCCCGGCCGGCGGCGATCCCGACTTCTTCCCGATCACGGTGCTCGACAGCGTCCTGGCCGGGGCGTCGAGCCTGAATCTCTTCGGCGGCGGGCTGTCGAACAAGACCTCGCGGCTGTACCGGGCCTTGGTGGAGAAAGAACTGGCGGCCTCGATCAGCGGGAGCCTCTCGGCGACCATCGATCCCTACCTGTACGTCCTGCGGGCCACGGTGCGCCCGGATCGGACTCCCGAAGCCGTTCTGCAGGCCCTGGACGGGGAAATCCAGCGCGTCCTGGATAGCCCGCTGGAATCCGCAGAGGTGGCCAAGGCTATCAAGCAGGCCCGCGCGCTGTTTGCCTACGGAAGCGAGTCCATCACCAATCAGGCCTTCTGGTTGGGCTATAGCGAGATGTTCGCCGACTACGACTGGTTCGAGGGCTATGTCGAACGGCTGGCGGCGGTGACACCAGAAGACATACTGCGCGCCGCTCGCAAGGTTCTTGCCCCCACCAATCGCGTGGTCGGCATCTACCGGCCGAATGGCGGAGGCGCCCGTGGCTAAGCGCCGTGACAGGCCCGCCGCGCCTCGCCGGTCGACGCGCACGCGCCGCGACCAGCCCTCCTCGCTTCCCGGCCCGGAAACCATCCGGCGCGAGACGCTCGCCTCCGGCATCGTGGTCCTGTGCCGCGAGAACTTCTCCAGCCCCTCGGTCGTCGTCTCCGGCTACCTCCCGGTCGGCGCTCTGGAAGAGACACCCGAGCAGGCCGGGTTGGCCGACCTGACCGCTTCGGCGCTCCTGCGCGGGACCGCACATCACACCTTCAACGAGATCTACGAAGCCCTGGAAGCCTCCGGCGCCAGCCTGAGCATCGGCTCGGGGAAGCACTTCACCTCTTTTCACGGAAAGGCGTTGGCTGAGGATCTGGGCCTGGTGCTTGGCCTCCTGGCGGAAGCTCTGCAGTCGCCGGCCTTCCCCGAAGCGCAGGTCACGCGCCTGCGCGGCGAGAAATTGACTTCGCTGAAGATCCGCGATGACAATACTGGCGCCGTCGCCGGGATGACTTTCGACGCGCTGGCCTATCCCGGACATCCCTATGCCATCCCCGAAGACGGGTACCTCCACACCGTCGGGAACCTGGCGGTAGAGGACTTGCGCCGATTCCATCGGACGCACTTCGGCCCGCGCGGCATGGTCCTGGCGATCGTCGGGAGTGTGCCCGCCGAAGCGGCCTTGGACGAGGTCCGGCGGGCACTGGGCGGGTGGGCCGACCCGGGGCGGCCGGAACGGCCTCCAATGCCGGACGTCCGACCGCCGCAGGGGATCGTCCGCAAAGACGTTTCGCTGGCCGGCAAGTCACAGTGCGATATCGTCGTCGGCTCGCCCGGGCCTTCGCGCTTCGAGCCTGCCTACCTGGCCGCGGCCTTGGGCAACAGCATCCTGGGGCGCTTCGGCCTCATGGGCCGCATCGGCGATGCGGTGCGAGAGTCGTCCGGGTTGGCCTACTACGCGTACAGCAGCATCGGTGCCAGCCCGGGGCCGGATCCCTGGGAGGTGCTGGCGGGCGTCAATCCAGCCAACGCCGGCCGGGCCATCGGGCTGATCCGGGAAGAGTTGCGCCGCTTCACAACGCGCCGCGTGACGGCCGACGAATTGAGCGACAACCAGGCCAACTTCATCGGGCGGCTGCCCCTGCAGCTGGAAGCCAACGAGGGCGTCGCCGGCGCGCTGCTGGCCCTGGAGCGCTTCTCGCTGGGTCTGGACTACTATCAGCGCTACGCGGATCTGGTCCGCTCGGTCACGCGGGATCAGATCCTGGAGACGGCGGCGCGCTTCCTGGACGCGGACCGGTTGGTGGTCGCGGTAGCCGGCCCCGGGGAGGCGGCGAAGTGATCTGTTCGGGTGTCGACATTGTCGAGGTCGAACGCCTCGACCGGGCGATCCTGCGCCATCGTGAGCGCTTCTTCGACCGTTTCTTCACCATGCAGGAGATGATCGACTGCGGCGGTCACACGCCGGCGCTGGCGGCGCGGCTGGCCGCCAAGGAAGCGGTGGCCAAGGCCCTCGGCACCGGGATAGGGCGGGTGGGATGGAAGGATATCGAGATCGTGCGCGGCGCGGCGCGTGAGCCGCAGGTGCGGCTGCACCGTGAGGCGCGTCGCGAGGCCGAGCGCATGCGGCTGAGGCAGTGGAGCGTCAGCCTGACGCATACGCACGAGCATGCCGTGGCGATCGCCGTGGCGGTCGGGGACGAGCGATGAGCGTAGAAACGCTGCGGCCGGGCCTGGCCGGGGAGACGAGCGAGCTGGTGACCGAGGCTGTCAGCGCCCGGCACATCGGCAGCGGCGACTTGCGCGTCTACGCCACGCCGGCGATGGTGGCGCTGATTGAGCGGGCCAGCGTGCTGCTTCTCGCGCCGCATCTCGCGCCGGGGCATTCGACCGTCGGCACCGGCCTGACCGTCCGCCATCTGGCGCCGACGCCGCTGGGCAAGACCGTCCGGGCCCGGGTCGAGGTGGTCTCCGTCAACGGCGGGCGCATCGGCCTGCGTGCCGAAGTGTGGGACGAGGTCGAGAAGGTCGGCGAGGCCGAGCACGAACGGGCGGTGATCGACGTGGAGCGCTTCCTGCGCCGCGTGGAAGGCAAGCGCGCCTGAGCTCCTGACGGCGGCCTTTGACGGGCCGCTCCCGAAGTGGTACACTTCTCAGTGCTCCCGCCAGCTCATGGCGGGAGAATTCTGCCCCGCAAGGGCATATCTCACACGCCTCCCGACCCGATCGGGCGTGCCGGCCGGCCAGCCGGCTCCGGTCGGGGTAGACGGAGGCGGAGGCACAACGCGAAGGAGGCTCTGACCCCATGGCCGTTATTAGCATGAAGGCGCTGCTCGAAACGGGCGTCCACTTCGGACACCGGACCCGCAAGTGGAACCCGCGCATGAAGCCGTTCATCTTCACCGAGCGCAACGGCATTCACATCATCGACCTGCAGCAGACGCTCGAGGCGCTCGAGACCACCTACGCCCTGATCCGTGACCGGGTGGCCGCACGCGGCGGCGTGTTGTTCGTCGGCACCAAGCGCCAGGCGCAAGAGACGATCGAAGCCGAGGCGCTGCGCTGCTCGATGCCGTTCGTCAACACCCGCTGGCTGGGCGGCACGCTGACCAACTGGCGCACCATCCGCAGCCGCATCGACGAGCTCGAGTCTCTCGAAAGCCGACGTGACGCGGGCGAGTTCGAGAACCTGACCAAGAAGGAAGCCCTGACCCTGACGCGCCGGATCGAACGGCTGGCGATGCGGCTGGGCGGACTGCGCACGATGAAGGCGCTGCCGGCGCTGCTCTTCATCGTCGACGTGCGCCGCGAAGAGACCGCCGTGCACGAGGCCAACCTGCTCGGCATCCCGGTGGCCGCACTGGTCGACACGAACTGCGATCCGACCGGAGTCGACTATGTCATCCCCTCCAACGATGACGCCATCCGGGCCATCAAGCTGCTGACGGCCAAGATGGCCGATGCGGCGCTGGAAGGCATGGCACTGCGCAAGGAAGAAGAGGAAGAGGCCGGCATGCCGTCCGAAGAAGGCGCCCCCGCCCGACGCGCGGCCCCCGAAGTCGAGGAGCGCACGGACGAGGAGCTACTGGGTGAGGCGACCCTGGCCAAGCTTCAGTCCGGCGCCTACGGTGAAGAGGACAAGGCTCAGGCGGCGCCGGAAGCCGGCCAGACTCCGCCCCCGGAGGGGGCGGCATGAGCGTCTCGGCCGATCAGATCAAGACCCTTCGGCAGGCCACCGGCGCCGGGGTGCTCGATTGCCGCAAGGCGCTGGAAGCCTCGGGCGGCGATTTCGACAAGGCCTCCGAATGGCTGCGCGAGAAGGGCCTGGCAGCCGCCAGCAAGCGCAGCGACCGGGAGACGCGCGAGGGCGTCATCGACATCTACAGCCACGGGGAAGGCCGGGTGGGCGTGATGATCGAGGTCAATTGCGAGACCGACTTCGTCGCCCGCACCAAGGAGTTCCGCACCTTTGCCCATGAGCTGGCGCTTCAGGTGGCGGCTGGCTCGCCGAGCTGGGTGGATGTGACCGCCATCCCGGACGAGATCCTGGAGCAGGAACGCGAGAAGGGCCGGCGCATGGCACTGGACGAGGGCAAGCCGGAGAAGATCATCGACCGTATCATAGACGGCCGGTTGGAGAAGTTCTACGAAGATCACTGCCTGCTGCGGCAGGCGTATGTCCGCGACGACAGCAAGAGGGTCGGCGAGCTCCTGCAGGAGATGATCGCCACCACCGGAGAGAACATCACCGTCCGGCGCTTTGTGCGCTGGGCGATTGCCGAGGAGGCCGCCTAACGACGACGGGCCAACCGCAGGTTGGCCCGTCGTTTTCTACAGGGGAGTAGGAGAGCAGGGGTGGGGAGATGACTGAACCGGCGTATCGCCGTATTCTGCTCAAACTGGGCGGGGAGTTCCTGGCCGGGCCGCAGGGCTACGGCATCGACCCCCAACGGGCGGAGGAGGTCTCGGCCAAGGTCAAAGAGGTGCGCGACCTGGGGGTCGAGGTGGCGGTCGTGATCGGCGCCGGGAACCTGTGGCGCGGCCGGGAAGGCATCCAGCACGGCATGGAGCAGGCCACGGCCGACTACATGGGCATGCTGGCGACGATCATGAACTCGATGGCGCTCATGGATGCATTGGAGCGCGGCGGCGTGGTCACCCGGGTCATGTCGGCGATCGAGATGCGCGCCGTGGCCGAGCCGTACATCCGCCGGCGGGCGATGCGGCATCTGGAGAAAGGGCGGGTGGTCATCTTGGGCGGGGGCACGGGCAACCCGTACTTCTCCACCGACACCGCCGCCGCGCTGCGGGCCATGGAGATCGGCGCCGGGATCGTCATCAAGGCCACCAAGGTCGACGGCGTCTACGACAGCGACCCCAAGCAGGATCCCGGAGCCCGGCGATTCGAGCGATTGACCTATATCGAGTTCCTCAACCGGCGGCTGCGGGTCATGGACAGCACCGCCATCTCCTTGTGTATGGATCATCACCTGCCTGTGCTGGTCATGGACATGTGGCCGGCCGGGGCGCTGGTGCGGGCCGCCATGGGGGAGCCGGTCGGGACGATGATCGCCGACTGAGCCCCGCTCCGGGCGCGCCGCGCCGGACCCGCCTTCGCAAATCGACCGATTTGCGCTATCCTATGCAGGCATCGTCCTCCGAGGAGCGACCGACCCATCGGGAGTGCTGGCATGGTCAACGACGCGCTGGCCGAGGCAGAAGCCCGCATGAAGGGCGCCGTCCGGGCCCTTGAGGAAGACCTGATGACGATCCGGACCGGGCGCGCTTCTCCGACGCTGGTCGAACGGTTGATGGTCGACTACTACGGGACGCCGACCCCCCTGATGCAGCTGGCGACGATCTCGGCTCCTGAGCCCCGCCTGCTCACCATCCGACCCTTCGATCCCGGCAGCCTGAAGACGATCGAGCGGGCTATCCAGGCCTCCGACCTGGGGTTGACCCCGGGCAACGACGGCAAGCTCATCCGCCTGGCCATCCCGCCGCTGACCGAAGAGCGGCGCCATGAGCTGGTCAAGATCGTTCACAACCGGGCCGAAGACGCCCGCGTGGCCGTGCGCAACGTGCGCCGCGATGTCCACAATGACCTGCGCGAGTTCGAGCGCGAGAAGGTCATCTCGGAGGACGACCTGCACCGCGGCGAGACCGGGCTGCAGAAGCTGACCGACCGCTACGTCGAAGAGCTCAATAAGGTCGCCGAGCGGAAAGAGAGCGAAGTCCTTGAGGTCTGAGTCCGCATCCGTGGCGGAGGCCAGGGAGAAGGTCCCTGGGCTGCCCGAACGCGTACCGGCGCACGTCGCCATCATCATGGACGGCAACGGGCGCTGGGCGCGGGCGCGCGGTTTGCCGCGCCTGGCCGGCCACCGGGCCGGCACCGAGAACCTGCGCCGCATCATCCGCGCCTCGGTCGAGTTCGGAATCCGCTACCTGACCATTTACGCCTTCTCGACCGAGAACTGGGGCCGCCCGGCGGATGAAGTGCGCGGTCTGATGAACATCCTGGAAGAGGTCATCGACCGCGAGCTCAAGGAGCTGCACGGAAACGGCGTCCAGCTCCGCCACATCGGGCGGCTGGAGGGGATCGACCCCCTCCTGCAGGAGAAGGTGCGCCAGGCCATCGAGCTGACCAAGGACAACGCGCGCCTGACGCTGAATGTGGCCTTCAACTACGGCGGGCGCGAGGAGATCGTCAACGCCGTGCGCCAGATGATCGCCGACGGCGTCGCCCCCGACCAGGTCGACGAGGAGACGGTCCACCGCTATCTGTACACGACCGACTGCCCCGACCCGGATCTGATCATCCGCACTTCGGGCGAACTGCGGGTGAGCAACTTCCTGATCTGGCAGGGCGCTTACGCCGAGCTGTACGTGACCCCGACCTACTGGCCGGATTTCGACCGCGACGAGCTGCTCAAGGCACTGCAGGAGTACGCCCGGCGCGACCGGCGCTTCGGCCGCGTCTGACCAGACGCACTGTCCGCTCCCATGTTCCGAGACCGCCTCGCCATCGTGCTGTTGCTGCTGCCGCTTCTCATCGGCGTCATCGCCGTCGGGGGGTGGCTGTACATCGCCGGCGTCTGCCTGGTGCTGGTGTTGGCCGCGGCGGAGTTCGGCCTGCTCTTTCGGCGCGTCGGACTGCGCCCGTCACTGCCACTGCTCGTGATCGGGGCAGCGGCACTGGTCGTGGCGCGCACCTCCGACCTCCTGCCCGTGGAGGCGGCTCTGACGGCCTTGATCCTGGCCAGCATGACCTGGCATCTGATCGACTTCGAGCGCGGCGCGCCGCGCTCGGGGACCGACTTCGCTGTGACCGTCGGCGGACTTCTGTACGTCGGCTGGATCGGGGCCTACCTGATCAAGCTCCGGCAGCTGCCCGACGGCCTGTGGTGGCTGATGCTGGCGCTGCCGGCGGTGTGGCTGGCTGATTCGGCCGCCTACTTCGTCGGCCGGGCCGTGGGCAAGCACCGGCTGGCGCCGCGGCTCAGTCCGCACAAGACCTGGGAAGGCTACCTGGCCGGCGTCGTCATGGGGGCGCTGAGCGGCGCCGCGTTCGCGGCCCTGTGGCGCATCGGCGCCGGCCCCGGCTCGGCCGTCACGCCGCTCAACGGGATGATCCTGGGCGCAGTCGTCTCGGTCCTGGCTCCGCTCGGCGATGTCGGCATCAGCATGTTCAAGCGCGAGGTCGGGGTAAAGGACTCGGGGAATCTGCTCCCCGGCCACGGTGGGGCGCTCGACCGTATCGATTCCTGGATCTGGGCCTCGGCACTGGGTTACTACCTGGCCCTGGGACTGGCCGGCTGACGGCGAATTGGGCTGCCGCCCGGCTTGCGCCCCGCAGGCGGGCATGCTATAATCTCGCCCGTTCCATCGTTTCGACACAAGACAACCCTCCCCGTTGTCTGGCCCAGTTACCGCCTTCGAGACAGCCTCATTCGCGATCATCGCGGTTGCCATTCTGAGGAAGCTCAACGCTGAAGTCCAGGGGAAAGTCCGCCGCGCAGCCTGATTCCCGTTCGGGAGTTGTTGCATGAACATCGTGCAGTTGGAAGCCATGACCCTCACGGATCTGCGTACCATGTCGCGTGACCTCGAGATCCAGGGCGCCAGTCGGCTGAAGAAGGAAGACCTGATCCTGCGCATCATGCAGGTGGACGCCGAGCGGCGTGGCCTGGAGCTGCGCGGCGGGATCCTCGAGATCATGAGCGAGGGCATGGGCTTCCTGCGCGCCGACCACTACCTGCCCGGCTCGAACGACATCTACGTCTCCCAATCGCAGATTCGCCGCTTCGGCCTGCGCACCGGCGATATGGTCATCGGCCAGATTCGCCCGCCCAAGGAGTCGGAGAAGTACTACGGCCTGCTGCGTGTCGAATCGATCAATGGTCTTGACCCGGAAGAGGCCCGCGACCGCCCCAAGTTCGAGGATCTGACGCCGATCTTCCCGCTCGAGCGCTTCGACCTCGAGACCGATCGGCACACGCTCTCCACCCGTCTGCTCAACCTGATCGCCCCCATCGGCAAGGGGCAGCGCGGCCTGATCGTTTCGCCCCCCAAGGCGGGCAAGACGACCGTCCTCAAGGAGGTCGCCAACGCCATCTCGACCAAGTACCCGCAGGTGCACCTGATGGTGGCCTTGATCGGCGAGCGCCCTGAAGAGGTGACCGACATGGACCGCTCGGTCGACGCCGAGGTGATCGCCTCGACCTTCGACGAGCCGGTCGCCTCGCACGTGCGCGCCGCCGAGATGGCCCTCGAACGCGCCAAGCGGCTGGTCGAGTGCGGCCGTGACGTGGTCATCCTGATGGACTCGATCACGCGCCTGGCGCGCGCCTACAACCTGATGGTCACTCCCTCGGGCCGGACGCTCTCGGGCGGCCTCGACCCCGTGGCCCTCTATCCCCCCAAGCGCTTCTTCGGCGCGGCGCGCAACATCGAGGAGGGCGGATCGCTGACCATCATCGCCACCTGCCTGGTCGATACCGGCTCGCGCATGGACGACGTGGTCTATGAGGAGTTCAAGGGCACCGGCAACATGGAGCTGCATCTCTCGCGCAAGCTCCAGGAGCGGCGCATCTTCCCGGCTTTCGACATCGATCGCTCGTCGACCCGGCGCGAGGAGCTGCTGCTCGGCCCGGACATCACGCCGAGCGCCTGGCTGATCCGGCGCATGTTCTCGCATATGATTACCCCGCCGCCCAACGGGGCGGGGATGGATATCACCAATGCCACCGAGGCCATCATCCAGCGATTGGCGCGCACCGAGAACAACGTCGAGTTCTTGGAGCGTCTGACGGAGTTGGCCGAGTGACGGTTCGGCGCGCGCCCCGGCGGCGCAGTCCGTGGATGCGCTTTGGCCTGCCCATCGCCCTCGGGGCGCTGGGCGTGCTGGCCGCGCTCTGGGCGACCTGGCTCAATCTGGGTGAGGCCCAGGCCGCCGGCTTGCTGACGGCCGCACCGGCCGATCCGCCGGCAGCCGCACCTGCCCTGCCGCCGGAGGACATCGACCTGCCCGCCTACGTGGCCGTCAGCGACAACGAACTGGCGCGCCTGGCCAACCCGCTCACCATCGTTCCCGGCCGGCCGCGCATGGACGTGGTCCGCTACACTGTCCAGCCGGGCGATTCAGTCTTCGGCATCGCCGAGGCCTTCGGCATCAAGCCCGAAACGGTCTTGTGGGGGAACTACGACGTCCTGGAAGACGATCCGCACCTGTTGCGGCCGGGACAGGAGCTGAACATCCTGCCGGTGGACGGGACCTACTACGAGTGGCAGCCCGGCGACACGCTCCAGTCGGTGGCCGACTACTTCGACACCGAGCCCCAGGAGATCGCCGACTGGCCGGGCAATCACCTTGATCCGCTCGACCCGCAGGTCGAGGCCGGCGCCTGGCTGATCGTCCCGGGCGGCGAGCGTGAATTCCGCACCTGGGTCGTGCCGACCATCGCCCGCGGCAGTGCCGGCGTGAGCACTGCCTATCTCGGGCCGGGGAGCTGCAGCGGCGACTTCTCCGGCGGCGCAGTCGGCAGCGGCGGATTCATCGGGCCGACCAGCAATCACTACACCTCCGGCAACGAGTACTGGGCCGGACACCTGGCCATCGATATCGCTGCCGGTGAGGGGGCGCCGGTGTGGGCGGCCGATACCGGCGTCGTCGTCTACGCCGGGTGGTCGAACACCGGCTACGGCAACATGGTCATGATTGACCACGGGAACGGGTGGCACACCCTGTACGCCCACCTGAGCGTCGTCAGCATCAGTTGCGGTTCGAACATCGGCCAGGGCCAGGGCCTCGGCCTGGCGGGGTCGACCGGCAATTCGACCGGGCCGCACCTGCACTTCGAGACGCGCAACAACGGCGGCTTCGTCAACCCGTGGTACGTCCTGCCTTAGATTGACATAACCGTGCGCTTGACGGTCCAGTGGTCGCCTGCTATGATGCCCGCCGCCCTGAGGATTCGGTGACCGATCAGCCGTCCGACAATCCCCCGCCGACCCGCCCGCCGCGCCTGAGCCGGATTCGATTCGACTTGACCCGCTTCGGGCTGCGCGAGCCGTTGGTGCGCGTGCTCGGCCATGTGGCGGTGCTGTCGATCGTGGCCCTCGGCGTGTGGGCCGCGCGTCTGGGGTTGGACCGGCTGCAGTTGGGCGAGGCGGTCCAGGCCGAGCTCCCAGCCGAAGCGGCCGAGGCGACCCTCGGCCCGGCGGTCGAACTCGATGTGGCCGACCTGCCCCCCTATTCCGGCGGAGCACTCGTCGTTGAGGACATCAGCCGCATCGCCGACTCGCACACCATCCTCCCCGACCGCCCTCGCCTGGACGTCGTTCGCTACGTCGTTCAACCCGGCGATACAATCTTCGGAATCGCCGACGCCTTTGGGCTGCGGCCGGACTCGGTCCTGTGGGGCAATTACGACACGCTCAAGGACGACCCGCACACGCTTCAGCCCGGTCAGGAACTGAACATTCCCCCCGTCGACGGCATTCTCTACGCCTGGCATGCGGGTGACGGCCTGAACGGCGTGGCTGAGTTCTATCACGTCGCCGCGGAGGACATCATCGACTGGCCCGGGAACGGTCTGGACCCGGACGTCGATCGGTCGAATCCGCCGATCGAGGCGGGCACGCTGGTCATGATCCCCGGCGGTCGACGCGAGTTCGTCACCTGGAGCGCGGGCCGGATCACGCGTGAGAACCCCGGGGCGGCGCGCATCCTCGGTCCGGGCGCCTGCGGCACCATCTATGATGGGCCGGTCGGATCGGGGACGTTCATCTTCCCCACGCCCTCACATCTCCTCTCGGGCTACGACTACAACCCCGGCGCCAACCACCCGGCCATCGATCTGGCGGGGGACACCGGGCACGCCATCTACGCCTCCGATAACGGCGTCATCGTCTATGCCGGCTGGAATGATTGGGGCTACGGCCTGGTCATTGTCGTCGATCACGGCAACGGCTGGCAGACTCTCTACGCGCACTTGAGCCAGATCAATGTCGTCTGTGGTCAGGCGGCGTTTCAGGGCAACATCATCGGGCTGATGGGCTGCACCGGGAACTGCTCCGGCTCGCACCTGCACTTCGAGATGCTTCACGAGCAGTACGGCAAGGTCAATCCCTGGGATTTCCTGCAGTAGCCATTGCGCCGTTCCTGAAGCGCGGATGTCGGAGGAGCCGCCCGTTCGGGCGGTTGCTTTTTGTCTTGTCATTGCGAGCCCCGCCTGCCAGGGCGGGGCGTGGCAATCTCCCCCACGCGGTGCCCGCGCGCCGGCGAGGAGATTGCCACGGCGCCGCTGTGCGGCGCCTCGCAATGACACCCTGTGAGGAGCGGCTCCTCGCCATGACCTCCGGAGAGGGCGGCGCGGCGCCCGCCAACGACGACCCTCGCGTGTGCCATGGGGAGGAAGGCGCAGCCTGACGCAGCAATCGTCCGGTCAGCCGCGAGTCCTGCTGGGGAGGAGATTGCCACGGCGCCGCTATGCGGCGCCTCTCAATGACACCCTGTGAGTAGCGGCGCCTCGCCATGACCTCCGGAGAGGGCGGCGCGGCGCCCGCCAACGACGACCCTCGCGAGTGCCATGGGGAGGAAGGCG
>Ga0105100_10000951_pt1 | contig 17055 bp, 19 predicted proteins | sample PPLLak12cMay2015_2_FD_87033 | JGI IMG/M metagenome (GOLD analysis project Ga0105100, IMG submission 87033) | Freshwater sediment microbial communities from Prairie Pothole Lake near Jamestown, North Dakota, USA - PPLs Lake P8 Core (1) Depth... | ecosystem: Environmental > Aquatic > Freshwater >...
CTTACAATATATTATTATATAATACAGACACACAGCGATCTTTTTATGTTGTTTCTCATGCACTCTTACTTACATTGAATTACCCTATCTAATCGGAATTAATCACTACTAATAATGTGACTTTTAATTTTACTATAATTGATAATTTAGATGAAAATATTTCATGCGATGTTTATCTTGATGGAGAAAATGAATACTCGAGAAATGTAAGCAATGGTACCGATTCTATTACTTATCTGTTGGTTCCGGATGGCAATCATACCTGGAATGTAACCTGTGTTGATGAAGCCAGGAATTTAAATGAGAGTTTTGACATTAATTTCACTGTCAAAGCCCCCCCCAACGTGACTTTAGATGCGCCTGAAGACGGAAACATAACTGCTAATGATACTTTAAGGTTCTTTTATACTCCTATCGACCCAATAGACATAGTCAAGTGTGATTTGTGGGGGGATTTTAATGGAACTTGGCACTTGAATCAGACTGATGATTCTATAGCTAAAAATCAGCAGAATAATTTTACTGTTTTTGGTGTTTTAGAAGGATACCGCAACTGGACTGTAAATTGTACAGATCCTGATGACAACAGTTTTCAGCCAGATGCAAGGACTTTTACATTAGACAAGACCTCTCCTGATACTAATTTGATGCTTCCATTGAATAATTCTGGAATTGATTTTAACGAGGGGAATATTACCTTTGTCTGGAATGCTACTGATATCCTTGACTCTCAATTAAGATGTGATTTAAGAATAGATGGCGTTAAGCAGGGGGCAACTAAAGATGTTACTTCTGGAACTCCCTATAGCGAGGATATAGATACGCTAACAGAAGGCGGACATTCTTGGAACGTTACTTGCTGGGACCGGGCAGGAAATACAAATACAAGCAAGACTTGGATATTTAATTTTACTTATCCGGATTTTTTCATTAATCTGACTTATTTTATTTTTAATACAACCACTCCTGCAGAGGATGATTTGGTTTTTATTAATGCCACTATAAGAAATCTTGGAGGAGCAGATGTAGACAGTTTTGTAGTGAGATTTTATGACGGAGACCCTGATTCTGGAGGAACACAGATAAACGGAGATAAAATTTTGAGCATTCTTAAATATAACACAACTGAAACCAATGTAGTATGGACAGCGGATACAGGGAACAGCAATATTTATGTTGTTATAGACCCTCCAATTGCTTCAGGAGGGTTGTTGGATGAATGGAATGAAAGCAATAACGAAGTCAATAAGAGTGTTACAGTAGGAGCATGGTTTGTCTTATATGGAAACGTTACTTCAGAAAGCGTTTATGTGCTGGATGACGAGACGAATAGAGTCATTAAATGGTCTGCGAATGATAGTTATAACGGAACCATTTTTATTGCAGATGAAGAAAGCATAGTCTCTTGGGCAGATATTCAGGCTGTCGGTAAGAACAAAACTGGAGGAAACACAAATAACGATTTTACAGATATAGATACTCTTTTGGGAATGTCTTCTTTTACAGATTCGGTTTATAATATTTTTACAGATAGTGGAACGATTCGGGATAAGGATGCTTTTTTAATATTCCAGAAAAATGTTATAGATGCGCCAATTGCCAATTCTACGAACAATACTAATTTTATGACTGGTATATTGTGGGATAGCCTGGATGATGATGACGGGCAATACAGCCAGGCTGATGAAGAAGATTTGGTTTTTGCATCCAAGATTAATAAAGGCGCCGTAGGTGCTTATGGCACTTATGACTATGAAGTGAGAGTGCCGGCAGCGTTAAGGGAGTATAAGGGAGTAGATTCGGAGGTTGCAATTTATATAGAGCTGTATTAGGATTAAGTTTTTTGCCTTTCCCAGATTATCTTTTGTTCTAAATTGTAGTTTTTGAACTCTTTTAATTTGGCATACTGATTTTCTGAAAGTTCAACATAGCTTATCTTAAAATTGTATTTATCTTTAATCTCTTGCACAATTTTGTTAAGTCTTTCTTGCGGCAAGAAATCCCCCACTACCAACAATTTTGCAGAATTGCCTTCTTTGGATTCTAGTATTACCTTTTTAGAACGCGGATGAGAAGCGATTGTTTCTATAAACTTCTGTAATGGATCTTCATCTTTTTTCAATAATTTCATCAGTTCCTTGGTTTTCTCATTTTGATCCAGTTGATAGAACCTTACTTTTCCGATTATTTGCGTTCTTAAGAATCCTTTTTCTGCGAGCTTGTTGAGTATCCTGAAAGTGGTGGTAATATTTACCTTTGTGAGATTTGCCACGTCTGTGAGAAAATATTTCTTTTCAGAGTTTTCTATAAAAAGGTTTATTATTTTTATTATCTTTTCGTCGAAAAGATCCTTTAAAATTTCCATTTTCTGCTTCTGAAATAAAAAGCATTTGCAAATTAATACATATGATACTTAAATGCTTTTTATTTTTCCCTCTTTATTTTAATGAAATTAAGTTTATAAATGTTTTCAATTTTGATAGTAGTCATTTCAATTTTGATTAAGATAATTTTCATTTATGAAATCATAATTTCATTTTTGAAAAAAACGAAACATTTATAAAGATGTTAGTTTTAAAAATAAGATAATTAATCCTTGAAAGGAGGAAAAAAGAGGTAATATGAAGACAGTAGGAAGTTTGTGCTTATTTGTGCTCATAATCGTAGTTATAGCTTTGTTTTCATTCGGCTTAGTTTTGGCAGTACAGCCCTTTGGTGCAGATATAACTTACAATATTACAACAAGTGCGCCAGCAGATGTTGCAGAGAGCCATGATGCTAATGCAGGAAATGTAACTTATCTGACTCTTTATGGCTATACTACCACCCAGTCTTGGCAAGGTTATTATGGAAATGTTTCTGGTACAATTCAGCTGACAGATAGTAATGACAAGGTTTTGTACAACTGGAGCTTAGCAAATCCAGAAGGTGAAGTGTATGCAACTGAAAACGGAAGCGGGCAGGTCGATTGGAACAATATAGCTTGCTTTGATCTTGAAAATGACCACGAAGCTTTAGAGACCTGGTTTAATATCTCTACAGACGATGTAGATGGAATTAACGAGACTTTTTCAGATTCCAATAGTCATGAAGGATTTTATACTTCAAATGTCCAGTTTACTCCAGGAGTGTGTGCAGCAGCTTACATGTTTAATGCTAGTGGTGAGGGATATGCGACAGAATTTGAAGAGGTACTTTTAACAGACCAGTCAGATACTGTACAGGTAGTTTTCACATCGATTATTGAAGAGTACGGGAGAAATGGATTTGACGGAAACAACTATGATTTTGAAATGGTTGTTCTGGAAAACGGGCATGGTACAGATGAAGCATACAGGAACTACTACTTTTATGTAGAGTTGCAATAAAGTTATTTTATTTTTTTTATTATTTTTTATAAAAAGAAGTAGAAGGTTAAAAAGGGAAGAGATTATAGTGAAAATAAAGAAGATGAAAAACCAAAAAAAATTGGTGGAATTGTTTTTAGTTATAGCTGTAGGTCTAGCTATCTTTTTATTAATAGGAGTTCAGGCAGCGGATCCAGTTGGACCAGATGCTGTTGATATTTTAAGCAATGTGACAAAAAATACAACTGCCACAAAAATGATTAACATCTCCGGAGGCAGAATAGGCACTTTTGATATCAATGCCACTATCCAGGATCCTCGATGGAAGGCATTTGTTGGTAATGTTACTGGGAAATTTACTTTAATGGACCCAGAAGGAGCAACTGTTTTTGATTGGACAATTAGTTCTATAACCGGAAGAATTTATGCTACAGCAAATTCTACTGCATTATCCTGGAGCAGCATTAACTGCTCTAATGTTACAAGTTTAGAATGGGAGAACGTGAAATTTAACCATACAAGGGCAGATGATAACATAACCATCACCTTTAACGCGACAATCAATTCAACAGACGATAACTTAACAGTTTCTGGAAGCCATAATCCCTTTTATATTGGGAACAGGTATATGCCTGCAAATACATGTCCTACGTTAAATACTTATGAAAACAGCAATCCTCAAGATGTGGATTTTGAAGAGGTTGCTTTATACGATGGAGGTAATATGGTGTATGCTACATTGTTAGAAGATAATGAGGCGGGTTATAATGGATATAAATATGATTTTCAGATGATTGTCCCTGAGATAGGCTTGTCTGATTTTAATGGCGCGACAGCTTATTATATCTATGTGGAAATTGGAACTTAAAATGGGGAATAAAAATACTATAAAATGGGGGATAAAAATACTATAAAATGGGGGATAAAAATACTATAAAATGGGGGATAAAAGCAATAGAGGTAAGCTTTATTGTAATAGAGGCTGCTCTGTTATTTTTATTATTTTCTTTTTTTAGCTCTCCTGTAAGCGGAGGGATTGGAAATCCTAATGCGACTGTGATCACCACTTTAAATATCGGGGAGGTTTTTCCAGACATAATAAATGTAAGTGTAAATAACGGAGCTGAAACAATCACTTTGACTCCTAATGAGTCGGTGAAAGTATATTGTATTGGATTAATTAGAGATTACAATGGAGAAGTAAATTTAAGCTTGGTCACTGCGAGATTTTTCCATTCTTCTTCAAGTTATAACGGGGCAGAAGATAATAACACCCATTACAGGAACAACTCCTGTAATTTCACGGAGATTACTGAAGATTGGGGAGGAGTTCCAGATGACCCTTATCATGCTTTAGCAAATTGCACTTTTGAAGTTTGGTATTATGCAGATCCAGGAGTTTGGAATTGTACAATGTGGGTAAATGATAGCACGAATCTTAACAGCACTAACAGCGACCCCATTAATGTTTCAGAACTTCTGGCCTTGGCTGTTCCAGACACAATAAACTACGGGACTGTCAATGCAACGGATGTCTCCAATGAGAACATAACTAATGTTACAAATGTAGGAAATGTGATGTTCAATCTCAGCCTTAAGGGGTATGGTTATTCGTTAAATGATAATCTGGCAATGAACTGCACTTTGGGAGCTACCAAAAATATTTCAATTGAGCATGAAAAATATAATCTGACTGCTTCTAATCCCGGAGTTCTTGATTTAGACGGGGCTAATAATGTTTATGAAAATATGACTTCGAGTACAGTCGTAAGAAAGTTTAATCTTGATTACAGAAGGAATAATGATATTCAAGATGCAATAAACGAAACTTACTGGAGAATTTATGTTCCATTAGGGGTGGCAGGAAGCTGCCAGGGAAATATAATATTTGGGGCAGTAAAAGCTGGACAGCCTTAAGTTTATATTTTTATATATCGAAAAGTTAGAAAATGAAAGGAGGTTGAAAAATGGATTTAATTTTTTTGGCTGACGAAGCGTTGACTGGATCTGATGCAGCCTTGGCTGGAGGAATTTTTGGGGCGTTGTTGGCGCTGGCATTAGGGCTTTTGATAGTGGCGTTTATTATAGCAGTAATTATCTGGATTTACATTTCTTTAGCATTTACAGCTATTGGAAGAAAGACAGGACACCCTCATCCGGCACTGGCATGGATTCCGTTAGTGGGTCCGCAGTTAATAGCAGTCAGAGCAGCGGGAATGCATTGGTGGCCTATTTTGCTTTTGATAGGGACAGTGATTCCTTGGGTCGGATGGCTTTTCGCTTTAGCTAATGCAGTATTCTTCATTATCTGGATGTGGAAGACTTTCGAGGCAGTTGGCAAGCCTGGATGGTGGTCGATATTCCAAATAATCCCTATACTAAACATAGTATATTTAGTATTTGTCGGTATTGCAGCTTGGGGAAGCGGTGGAAGCGCGCCTGTTGCAGCGGTAAGAAGAAAGTAAATTTTTTCCTTTTTTTCTTTTTTATATTACTTTATTTTATATCCAAAATTTTAGTAATTTTGGAATACAAGAAAATTCCTTAGGAGGAATTTTCTGTACAGAAAATTGCAAAATGAGAGCAATTTTCTTATATCCCAAAGTCGCAATATTCAGCGACTTTCTGATATTATTGTAATTTTATCTGCCTGTATCTGCAAATACTCTCTGTACTCTTTTATTGTACCTTCCACTTCGATGTTTTGATAAGTTAGATTTCCGCACTCGCATGTAACGTCTATTTTTCCTGTTTCGTCTTTTATAGAGAGAATTTTAAAAGTGCCCTTGTCTTCTATTCTGAATATTTCTCCATGGACTTTAACTTTTTGATTCAACATTTTGTCGTTTATTTCTCCCAGAGTTATTGCTTTTGGGGATAAAACATTTGAGAGAAGCAGTAGCAGGAAAATCCCAATTATTGATATTGCAAGGCAGATTTTTAAGAGATTTTCCATCAGTGTACCTAACATATTTAATATATAAAAATTAGGGTTACGGGCTATATATTATAAACATGCCTTTATTTTTAACTATTGTTTAATCGTAACATTTTTATAGTTAATTTGAGCATATTTTCCATGGAAAAGAAAAGAATTGCTGTTGAAGCTACAGAATGTGAAAGCGGGTACGATGCAGTTAAAAGGGGCATAGAGAGGGTCAGGAATCCTGGTATAGAGATACTTGTTTTTCCAGGATATGACCAGATACCTAAAAAATATAAACGTTATCCAGAAGAGGATTTAGCAAATGATGTTATTCCAATTATGCCTCTAGATGAAGCAGAGCAAGAAGCTTTTCTTATGGGACGACTACATCCGGAAGTTATTCCCAGAGGAGTTGAAGCCCGCAACTTTGTCCCTTCTTTAAGAACTTACAGCCATACTGATAAAGCAACTCATTCTTCAAGTTCTATTTATAAAGCAATGAGGCAGCTTAGAAGGGAGAAGGTTGATGCAGTAATCTCTCCTGGAGAAACAATGGGAACTGTGGTTGCTTCTTCTAGGCATCTTCATAGATTTTCATCATATGTAGAACCTGCAATAGCCGTATCCTTGCCTCATAGAAATGTTCTTATTGATGGGGGTGCAATTATAGGCCCGATAACAGAGAAAGACCTATATAATAATGCTTTAATGGGGCGGGCTTTTTCTCAGGCTTATTTAGGAGTAGATAACCCATTAGTCGGGGTGCTGAGCATTGGAAAAGAACCTCATAAGGGAAACAAGCTGGTCCAGGGTACGCGTAAACGTCTTTTGGGATTAAAAGAGAGAGGATGGAATGTTCTTGAAGGGTGTTTTGAAGGTCATTTTATTGGCAGATATAAAGGAGCAGTAATAGTTACTGATGGCTCTACCGGAAATGTGGTTCTTAAGGCTGCTGAAGGAACTGTAGAACTGATGTTTGGGCCTCTACTGAAAGTCGCTAAACCAATAAAACATTTTATTGAACGAATTAGTGATTATGTTCCTGTATTTGCTCCATTTGATTATATTGGAAGAGGTTTGAAGTATCTTGGATTAAGTTCTGGAGGGTATATGGGAATTGGTCCGTTACTGGGATATGAGGGCAATGTCATTGTTTTGCATAAAAGTTCAAGTAGCAGGGATATAAAAAATGCTATTTTGAGAACAGATAGGTATGTAAGATGCGGAGCTCTGGAAAAAGTGAAAGAAACTCTTGAACAAAACAAAATGACTTAAAAAACTTAAAAAATCATAAACAAAGTTTTTTAAACATAAAAGAAGTGAGTAAGTAATGGATACTGAAGAAAAAGTTGATTTGATAAAAGAGTTTGCTGAGGAAATTGTTACAGAAGAGGATCTTAGAAGGATATTCGAAACTAACGATAAACCGATAGCTTATGACGGGTTTGAGCCTTCGGGAGTAGCTCCGATACACTTTGGACTTTTAAGAGCAACTAATTTGAGAAATATGCTTAAAGCAGGGGTTCATTTCAAACTTTATCTTGCAGATTATTTTGGGTTTATCAATAATAAACTAGGGGGAGATTTAGAAAAAATACAGACTGCTGGAAGATATTTCATTGAAGTTTGGAAAGCTTGCGGCATAGACCCTAAAAAAGTGGAGATTGTTTGGGCAAGCGAATTAATGGACAGTGTCAAATATTGGGATAGAGTTTTAAGAGTGGCAAAGGAAACTAGCATTAATAGAACTAAAAAGTCTTTAACAATTGCTGGAAGAAGAGAAGGTGAAGAGATATCTACTGCACAGTTATTTTATCCTAGCATGCAGACTGCAGATATTTTTGAATTAGATGTGGATATTTGCCAGTTAGGGATGGACCAGAGAAGAGCAAACATGTTGGCGAGAGATGTTGCAGATAAATACAAATGGAAAAAACCTGCTGCGGTGCATCATCATATACTTTTGGGATTACAGGGGATGCAGAAGAAAGATACAGATGACGAGACATTAATGGCTTCTAAAATGTCCAAATCAGACCCGAAAACCTGCATTTATATGCACGACAGCCTGAAAGAATTAAAGGAGAAAATAGGAAGGGGATATTGCCCAGAAGGGATTGTCGAGGGAAATCCTATCCTGGAATACTTTAGATACATCATTTTTAGGAATATAAAGAGTTTGAAGATTGAAAGGCCTGCTAAATTTGGAGGAGATATAGATTTTGGAAGTTATGCAGAACTTGAAAAAGCATATACTGCCAAAAAACTTCATCCGATGGACTTAAAAAACTCCTGTGCAGTTGAATTGGATAGGCTTATCAAGCCTACTAGAGAATATTTTGAGAAGAACAAGAAAGCAGCTGAATTATATTCTGTTGTGAAAAACTTGAAAATTACTCGATAATTATTTAGTGTGAAACTCTACGATATCTTTATCTTTTAAAATGTGCTCTAAGCCAACTTTTTGGTTAGGGAATTTAGAAGAAGGGCCTGTGACCTTAGCTTGTTTTATTTTTGAAGATAAACCGTGAAGGATTTTTTCTGCTGCATCTTTCACTGTTGAATTTTGAGGCAGGATTATCGGCTCATTTTTATCGACTGGTTTGCCTGGCTCTTTGGTATAGACTCTTATTTTATTGAAACTCTGGAAAATTTTATCTTTTAAAGTTTCTATATTTTCTTGGGTTTTGCATGAGAGCATTATAAAATTATACTTTTTGCTCTGAAGATTGGCATATACTTTTCTTTTTTGACTTTCATTTAAAGTGTCTATTTTGTTGAAAATGATTATTCTTGTTTTTGATGCCCTGCTTAAGAAAGGCTCTATTTCTGCAAGTTGAGTAGTATTGGTAATCATGATTAGTAAAGTGTCTGCTGTGTTTACAACTCCTAAATCACAGAGCTCATTTTCAATAGCGGGCATGTCTATCAACTGGATTTTTGCACCATCATAATTCATAGTGCCTAGAACAGGGGTCTTAGTTGTGTAAAGATAATCTGCTGCTTGAGATTGGGCGTTAGTAAGGCAGGAAAGAAGCGAGGATTTTCCAGTATTTGCCAATCCTACAATAACTGCCTGCATATCTGCTTTTTTTATGCCTAATTTTTTTCCAGAGGCTTTTTTCTTTTTCTTTTCTGTTTCCAGCTTTTCTTTTAATTTTTTATAACGCGTTTTAAGATTCTTGCTTAGAGTTTCAGATGATTTATGTTTTGGCATTGTTCTAAGCATCTCTTCCAAGCAGACAAGTTTTTCTTCATCTGTTTTTGCAGTAAGAAACTTGGCTTCTGCATTCATATACTCATAGTTGGCATTAATTGGCATAAATGAAAATAAGAATAAGCAGTTTAAGAAATTTTGGGTGATTGGTTATTGGATTTCAAAAAAAAACAAAGATTTATAAATGAGTTCTATGTATATTATTTATGAAAAAAGAGATGGTGAGAATTGGAATTTTATGTTTAATGTTAGTATTGGCCTCGGGTTTTGTTTCGGCAACAGCATGTACTTCAGATGCTAATTGTTCTTCATTATGGGGGCAGTGCAGTTCTGGGTTTTGTAATTTGACTTCACATATTTGTCAAGTAAGATATAATAGCAGCAGCGATATTTGTAGACCCGCAATGGGGCTTTGTGATATTGCTGAAAAATGCACTGGAACTTCATCTAATTGTCCCACTGATGCTCTTAGTTTATCAACAACAACTTGCAGAGCAGCATCTGGGGAGTGTGATATTGCTGAAAAATGCACTGGAACTTCAGTTTTGTGTCCTAGTGATGTTAAAAAAACTAATGGGGTGGCTTGTAGTGGAGGAACATGCCAAAATGGGGCATGTGTAAAAACGTGCACTCCAAATTGTACAGGAAAACAGTGCGGAGATGATGGATGTGGGGGGAGCTGCGGAATATGCTCTGCTGGATATACTTGTCAAAACTGGACTTGTGTGAATAATACACCTACATGCATCCCAAAATGCGCAGGAAAATATTGTGGGAGCAATGGATGTGGGGGAAGTTGCGGGACGTGTAGTGCAGGGTACACTTGCATACAAGATAAATACTGCGCTCAGACAAGCGAACCTGAGGAGCCTCCTGTTGAAGAGAGTACTTGTACTGATACGGACTACGGATTTTCTATATTTAATGTTGGAACTACTTCTGGGATTGATGCTACCACTGGAAGTCAGGTTCAGAAAACAGATACTTGTAAAACTAGCAGAATCTTAACTGAATGGCATTGTTCTGCTGGAAAAGTAACTTCGACTCAGATTAATTGCCTTGACCAGAGTGCAAAAGGATGCCAGGCTGGAAGATGCACGTTTAAATTAGATTCAAGACTCAGGACCCTAGGTCCACTTAGTTGGATTGCAGATTTTTTCAAAAACCTTTTTGGGTAACTAGAAACTAATTTAAACCTGTTTTTCTCTAATATTTTTATGGATAAATTATTTTTTCTTAAAGATGCTGAAATTGTAGCAAGAAACTTGCTTGGATGCGTGCTTGTTAGGAAAATTGACGGGAATGATAGAAAGGAGCTTAAGGCAAGGATTGTGGAAACAGAAGCTTATTACGATGAAAATGACCCTGCTTCAAGAGCAAGGCAGAATGGAGATTTAAGAGAGACAATGAAAATGGATGCTGGAACTATTTTAGTTTACGGGGTACATAACAACTGGATGCTAAATTTTGTTAATAATAAAGAAGGAATTGCTCAGGCCGTGCTTATCCGGGCTTTAGAGCCATTAAACTTTAATTTGAGATGCGCTGGGCCAGGACTTTTGACAAAGGCTATGCAAGTTGACAAAAGATTTCATAAGCAAAGTATTTTGAATAATAAAGAACTTGGACTTGAACTGGATAAAGAGGGAAAGAAAAATGGAAATTTTGAGATTGATAAAAGCTTTAGAATAGGGGTAAAAAGAGATTTGCCTAAGAAATTAAGATTTTATCTTAGAGATAGCCAATGGATTAGTGTTAAGTAAAAATTTGCGGGGTTTGTATTCTCCAAAGATATGGGGATTTGCTTTCATAAAATCCTCACTAAGAAACCTTAAGAATTTTAAATGACCTTTTGCGTAAAGAAAGCCAATTACAGAAATTATTAATGCCCCGGTTGTATCAACAATAATATCAATCATGGTGTCCACTAAACCAGATTTTTGCATATTGGTTCCAAGAGACTGGTCGATTGAGAATTCAATAATTTCCCATACAGCCCCGCCTGCTACTGCAAAGCAAAATGCAAATAAGGCAATAAAGCCAGGTTTTAACTTAATTCTGCCTTCTTTATTCAATATGTAGACTAATGAAAATGCTAACATACCTAAAATTATTGCAGACAATCCATGGAGAAATATATCCCACCACCAAAATCTATAGTAAAAGGAGTTAAACTCTCCGAGAAAGATAGAGGCGAATACAAAAAGCATTATTATTATTTCAAATTCTTCAGGATAGTCTACTTTCAATTCTTTTTCTAGGGTGCTTGTGAGGAAAGTAAGGCCTATAGTAAGGACAGCAAGGGCTACATTCATCCAGCTATGTTCATATGCAAAATATATTGCAGCCAGGACTAATACTACCCTAAACAGCACCAAAATAACCAGTTTTGTCCTGCGATTTCTTTGCATTTTTATCTCTTTTTTATTAATTTATGATAAAAAGATAATATAAAAAGCTATCTCTAAACCTTTATTTTTATAAACCTTGTTTTCTTTGGTAAACTATGAAAGTTGGAGTTTTATTTAGCGGAGGGAAAGATAGTTGTTATGCTGCTTATTTAGCTAAGAAAGAAGGGAACGAAATAGCCTGCTTGATAACAATCGAAAGCGAGAATAAGGAGAGTTTCATGTTTCATACTCCTTCTATAAAACAGACAAAAAAACAGGCCTTGGCTATGGAAGTTCCTTTAATAATAGTTAAAACAAAAGGGGAAAAAGAAAAAGAGCTTTTGGATTTGGAAAAAGCTATTATTCGGGCAAAGAAAGAGTATAAAATTGAAGGGATTGTTACAGGAGCTGTGGCATCGGTTTACCAAGCTTCTAGGATACAGAAGATCTGCGATAAGCTTGCATTGAAATGTTTTAATCCATTATGGCAGAAAAATCAGATTGAAATTTTGGAAGAATTGATTGAAAATAAATTTGAAGTTATAATTGTGGGAGTTTTTGCTGAGCCTCTTGATAAACAATGGCTTGGAAGAAAGATTGACAGAGGATTTATTGACGACATAAAAAAGATGAATGAAAAATACAAAATTTCAATAAGTGGCGAGGGCGGAGAGACAGAAAGTTTTGTTTTGAACTGCCCGTTGTTTAAAAGAGGATTAAAAATAAAAAGTTTTAAGGATTTTGGAGAAAAAAATTCATGGAGAAGGGAGATAGAGGTGGAATGATAAAGGAATTAGAAGCTGAAAAAATACTAAAAGATAAAGGGATAAATTATAGATTGATAAGTCTGTCTGAAAAAGGAATATCTTTTGAAGAGGTTGTTAAATATGCAAAAGATGAAATAAATCCAGATGAAATCTGCAAAACAATTATTGTTAAAGATAAGAAAGATAACAAATTTGCTTTTTTATTGAAAGGAAACAAAAAAATTGATTTTTCTAAGGTTAAAGAAGTAATTGGCAGTAAGGCAAGCATTGTGAGCTATGAAGATTTGAAAAAAGCAACTGGAACAGAACCTGGAGCAGTATGTCCTCTTCTTTTAAATATGCCGATTTTTGTTGATAAACAAGTCTTGGAATTAAAAAAGATACATTTTGGCTCTGGCGACCATTTATTTGGGATAGAAATAAAAACAGAAGATTTGGAGAAAGTAATTAAATTTAAAACTGTGGATGCAGCACTTTCTTAAAGAAACATTTAATAATCAAGTTTTCAATTTATATCTATCATGGCAAAAGAGATTGAATTTTATCGGAAAAAGTTGGATAATGGATTGAATGTTCTATTTGAGAAAAGGAAACTGCCTGTTGTAACTAGTGCAGTTACAATGAAATATGGTTCTGAATATGAAACTGAGAATCTAAAAGGGGTTTCGCATTTTATAGAGCATTTGGTTTTTAAGGGAACAAAAAACAGAACTCAGAAACAAATCAGCGATGAAGTGGAGAAAAAAGGAGGAGTTTTAAATGCCTTCACTTCTGAGGAAGTCACTTGTTTCTGGAATAAGCTGCCTTCTAGGCATTTGGAGCTTGGAATTGGCATTTCTGCAGACCTGGCATTAAATCCTTTGTTTGATGGTGGGGAATTGGAAAAAGAGAGGAAAGTGATATTAGAGGAAATAAAGATGTATAAAGATAATCCGCAGTTTTATGTTCTAAAGAAAATAAAATCTCTTCTCTATAAGAATCCATTTGGAATGAACATTTCAGGAACAGAAGAGACAATGAACAAAATGAAAAGAGAAGATGTGCTTGGAGCTTATTCTAATTACTCTACTAACAATATGATGCTTGCAGTTATAGGCGATTCAGATTTTGAAGAAATCTGTTCTATTGGAAAAAAACTTTTCCCCAAAAAATCAAAAATAACTAAAGAAATTATTCCTGAAAAAATAAATGGCGAGTTAATTGAAAAGAGAAAAGATGTGGACCAAGCGAATTTGGTTTTTTCGTATCATGTTCCTTCCCTGTTAGAGAAAAACAGATATTCTGCTGAGATAATAGATGCGATACTTAACGAAGGCATGTCTTCAAGGCTGTTTCAGGAAATAAGAGAGAAAAGGGGATTGGCTTATGCTGTTAAAGGCTTGCTGCAGCAGGATAAGAATTATGGTTATCAGATGATTTATATCGGAACAAAAAAAGAAAATATATTAAAAGTTAAGGAATTGATACTGAAAGAGATAAAAAAGCTTCAGAAACTGGGGCAGAGAGAGCTAAGCGAGGCAAAGGAACAGTTAATTGGACTAAGGCAGGTGGGAAGCGAGGAGAGCGAAGAAGTTTTAATGGGATTGATTACCGAAGAAAATGCAGGCAATGCAGAAGAATTTTATAAATACGAAGATAGAATTAATGCATTGAAACTTGAAGATGTTAAGAAACTGGCTGAAATAAAAAACTATAGTTTTATGGCACTTGTGCCGGGATAAAAAATTAAGATAGTTATTTAATTCTATTTCTCGAGGCAATCTCCCAAAATCCATCAAAAAAGGAGTTATAACTTTGAATCGCATTTTTGTCTCTTATAACAAAGCAAATAGCATTTTCATTCATGTGAATAGTAGCAACTGAATTTTTTGAGATAAGTATCCATGCGGGAGTCTTAAATTTTTTAGGCAAATACCTAACTTCGCTTAACCTAATTTTTTCTCTTTTCTTCCCTAACTCTTTTGAATCATAATCAAAAAGAAGTTTTATAGAAATACCTTTTTTTGCTCTCCTTCTGTTCCAGTCCAAAAAATAAGCCTCGTATTTTTCAGCAGTTTCTTTTGGTATGCCCATGGCTTTTATTTCATCTCCTTTTTTAGAATTTCTTAAAACCTCTTCGTAAAAGGTTTTTATCCCCCTAACTCCTTGGAAAATTGTTCCAACATCCTCATTTGGTTTTTTCTCAAATTTCTTTAGATAAGGGATAATTTTTTTGATTTCTTCTTCTGAATTATTTATTTCTTTCTTTTTATATTCAAGATAATCAATGATTCTTTCTGGCTGAGCTGGAGAAAAGTATTTTACATTGTTTTTTATAACTGAGCTGACAAGGCCTTTGTTGATTAAATTTTCGAGAATCTCATAAATTTTAGATAGAGAAACCCTTGCGTCTCTTGCAATATTCCCCACACTGCTTTCTCCAATTCTTAATAAAGCTAGATAAACCTTTGATTCTCCGTTTGTTAGCCCTGCGTCTAATAATGCTTGGTTTTCCATAGTTGGTTATTGTTTTCTGGTTTATAAATATTTCTTTTTTTAACCCCCTATGGGGGAGATTTTATTTTTATAGTTGTAGGTTATCACTTTTCTATGGTAAATAAAACTCTTACTGAGAAAGAAGAATTGAATCAAATTCGAGAGAGTTGTTCAGATTTAGTTAGGGCTTTGAGAAAGCCGATTGTTGATTATGTTTCTTCTCATACAAGAAGTGACCCCTATGTTAAGACAATTATGGAGACAATGTATTGTTTGATAAAAGACTCTTTACCAGAAGGAATAAATCCCATATATGACTGCCTTGAAAAGCTAGTTGCAGAAAGGGGGGGCATTGCAATTAGAATAGTCAGAGGATTACTAAGTTCTTCTAAAGGTTGCCAATCAAGCGATAACGAGATATTTTGTCCGGATATTGATTTTAATTTTGAACGCTTTCTTTCTGGGAACGCTTACTGGAAAAGATACATTATAGCTTATATTCTTAAAACAGGTGGCAGTAAAGAAGAGTCAGACAAAGACAGATGAAGTCCATCTGCTTAAGATAGTTATTTAAACACCTTATTTTTTGGTTTTCTATGCAAATTATAAGAGTTAAGGGAATTAATGCAATGGGAAGAACAAAAGGATGCGAGAAAGCTCCTGTTGAGATACTTGAGAGTTTGGAGGAGATTTACAGCAGCGAGAGGGGAAAGATTATTGATAAAAAATTGCTGAATTTGGAAGAGATACATGTTGACAATAACAATGTTGAAGAGGCAAACGAGCTTATTTATGAAAACAGCAGGGAAATTTTTTCTTCGCAGGATAAGGCTCTGTTTTTAGGAGGAGACCATTCAATATCTTATGGGTTGGTTAAAGGATTTATGGAAAATTTTGAAAATCCTTTTTTAATTGTTTTTGATGCGCATGCTGACTGTATGGAGCCTGGAAAAGAGCCGACACATGAAGAGTGGCTTAGAAAACTGGTAGAAGATAGTTTTCCTGCTGGAAACGTTGTGATTGTGGCTATTCGCAACATACATCCTGAAGAAAGAGAATTTATAGATAAAAATAAAATACAAGTTTTTGGAGTGAAGGAGATACTGGAAAATCGGCAGGAAATATGCGATATTATAATGGAAAGAGCAAGAAATTCAGATGCTTTTTACATAAGCATTGATATTGATGCAGTTGACCCTGCATTTGCTCCTGGAACAGGATATTTAGAGCCCGGGGGATTATCTTCTAGGGAGCTCCTTTATTTTTTACAGAGGCTCATGTTACTTAAGAACTTTAGAGGAGCAGATATTGTTGAAATAAATCCAGGTAAAGATGAATCTGGAAGAACTGTTAAATTAGGCGCAAAAATATTATCTGAATTGCTATAAAAAATGAAAAAAAAGTTGGTGACTGCACTTGTAATAATCGCGATAGTTTTATTTATTGGTTTTTTTATATTGGGCAATGTTATTTTTGCATATAAGATGAACGAGGAAAATACAGACAATATAATTATCGAAGGTAATTCAATAAGCCTCGATTCTTTTACCTTAAGACAGAAAATTGCACAAATGATCATGATTAGGGGAGATTCTGAAAATAATTTAGAGCTCATTGATTTGAATGTTGGCGGAGTTTTCTTTGATCAGCAAAAAACAGAAAAAAATTACAGGGAAAAAATTAGAGAATATCAAGAAAATTCTAAAATAAAACTATTAATAGCCACCGATTTAGAAGGAACGTGGAATCCTTTTGTCTGGTTTAAGGAATTTCCAATGAATAAAGATGTGAAAAACGAGACAGGGGCTTTTAATTTAGGTAGAGAGCAAGGAGAACTTCTGAAAAGCCTTGGGTTTAACATTAACTTTGCACCTGTTTCTGAGTTTGAGGATGATATTTATGGTGGAAGAGCATTTTCTGGAGATAAAGAAGA
>Ga0105100_10000952_pt1 | contig 17054 bp, 22 predicted proteins | sample PPLLak12cMay2015_2_FD_87033 | JGI IMG/M metagenome (GOLD analysis project Ga0105100, IMG submission 87033) | Freshwater sediment microbial communities from Prairie Pothole Lake near Jamestown, North Dakota, USA - PPLs Lake P8 Core (1) Depth... | ecosystem: Environmental > Aquatic > Freshwater >...
ATGCGCGAGGCCTTCAGCTGGGAGTTCTGGGAGAAGCCGATCGCGTAGCGCTGCTAGGCTCGGCCGTCATGGACTACGGCACGTACGTCGCGCACGTCCGCGGCGACGGGCGCCGGCTCGCCGAGGTCGCGAGCGGCGGGCTCGCCGACGACGTGCCCTCCTGCCCCGGGTGGACCGTGCGGGATCTCGTGAGCCACGTGGCCGAGGTCTACGAGCACAAGATCGCCTGCACGCTGCTCCAGCAGGCTCCCGACCCGTGGCCGCCCGAGTGGCCGGCCGACCGCGATCCGGTCGAGTGGCTCTCCGATGCCCACGGACGGCTGCTCGAGATGTTCGACCGCAGCGAGCCGACCACGCCCTCGGCGACCTGGTGGCCGCCGGACCAGACGGTCGGCTTCTGGGCTCGGCGCATGGCGCACGAGACCGCCGTCCATCGCGCCGACGCCGAGCTCGCGGCGGGGACCCCGACGCCGATCGACGCGGACCTCGCGACCGACGGCGTGGACGAGATCCTGCACATCATGCTCGCCGGCGACTGGTCCGAGGCGCCCGAAGACGCCGCCAAAGGCCAGCGCACGGCGGTGTCGACCGGCGGCCGGACGTGGAACGTCGAGCTCTCGCGCGAGGCGGTGACGGTGACCGAGGGCGACGGCGCGCACGACGCCGCCGTCGAGGGCGATCCGTCCGATGTCGTGCTGTGGCTCTGGGGCCGAGCGGGCGACGACCGCGTGACCCGCTCGGGCGACGCCGAGGCGCTCCGCGTGCTCCGCGCTCGGCTCGTGCTGGCCACGCAGTAGTCAGCGGCCGCGCACGCCCAGGTAGTGGTGCCAGACGATCCGCGCGGCGACGGCCCTGAGCGGGCGCCACCGCTCGGCGACCGCGTGGAGCTCGTCGAACGTCGGGCGCCCGGGGAGCCCGAGCAGCTCCATCGCCCCGGTCGCGAGCGCCTGGTCGCCGTGCGGCCAGACGTCGGGTCGACGCAGGCACATGATCAGGTACACGTCCGCCGTCCACCGCCCGATGCCGCGGAGCCGCATCAGCTCGCGTCGCACATCGTCGTCCTCGAGCGGTTGCAGCGCGGCCAGGTCGAACCCGTCGGTCAGCGCGAGCGCCAGGTCTCGCGCGTAGCCCGTCTTCTGCCGGCTGAATCCGATCTCGCGCAGGGTCGGGTCGTCGAGCGTGAGGAACGTGGTGGGTGTGACGTCACCGGTCGCGAGCCGCAGGCGCTCGAACGCGGCGAGCGCGGACGCCAGCGACACCTGCTGCTCGAGGATCAGATGCACGAGTGTCGCGAACGACGGCTCGCGCGCCCACAGCGGCGGCGGCCCGAACCGCTCGACCGAGGCCGCCAGATCCGGGTGCTCGGCGGCGAGCGCTCGAACCCCGGTGCGGAGCGATCGCTCGGTCAGGGCTCGAGGCATGCGGCCCATCATCCCGGATGCGCCGATCCGCCGCCCCTGACCGACCGCTCTTTTGACAGGCAAGCAATGACTTGCCTATCATCGCATCCCGTGGAGGACGTGTACCGAGCGATCTCGGACCGGACGAGGAGGGCGATCCTGGACGAGCTGACCGACAGGGACGGGCAGACGCTGTTCGAGATCTGCACGCGGCTGGCGATGAAGCACGGCCTGGCGTCGTCGAGGCAGGCGATCTCGCAGCACCTGGAGGTCCTCGAGCGCGCCGGTCTCGTCCGTACCCACCGGGAGGGCCGGTACAAGTTCCACCACCTCGACACGTCGCCGCTGCGGCAGATCGTCGAGCGTTGGCCCATCGATGGAGGGGAGGAACGGTCGTGAAGATCAACCTCGCGAGCGTGCTCGTGGACGACCAGGACAAGGCCCTGCGCTTCTACACGGAGGTGCTGGGGTTCGAGAAGAAGACCGAGGTCCCGCTCGGCGAGGCCCGGTGGCTGACCGTGGTCTCGCCCGAGGCGCCCGACGGTCCCGAGCTCCTGCTCGAGCCCGACAGCCATCCGGCCGCGCGCCCGTTCAAGGCGGCGCTCGCCGGCGACGGGATCCCGTTCACGTCGTTCGCGGTCGACGACGTGCAGGCCGAGTACGAGCGCCTGCTCGCGCTCGGCGTCCGATTCACGCAGGAGCCGACGCAGATGGGGCCGGTCACCACGGCGGTGCTCGACGACACCTGCGGCAACCTGATCCAGATCGCCGCGTACTCCTGACGGCCGCCCTCAGGGCGCCTGGAACAGCGTGAGCTGCAGGCCGTCCTTGCCTCGGAAGCGCTGGTTGCGGTCGCCCCACGGCGTGTCCACGGGCTCGGCCATCGGCTCGGCACCGGTCGCCGCGACGGCCTCGGCCGCCCGAACCAGGTCGTCCACCTGGACGGCGATCCGGACGCGGTCGCCGAGCGCTCGGCCGGCCTCGAGCCTGTCGACGATCTCGCCGTGCTCGGCGTCGGCGAGCTCGAGCGTCGTCGTGGGCAGCCCGAGGATCACGCCGCGGCCGCCGTCGGCCTCCAGGTCCATCAACACCTCGAGCCCGAACACATCGCGGTACAGGTGTGTGGCGGCTTCGAAGTCGTCGACCACCAGCACGACACGCACCTCGCTGACCGGGATCATCCCGCCTCCTTCGGCCCTGGATCGCCCTTACCTTGCACCAGAACGGCCGGCCGTGGGACCCTCGTCGATTCGTGGGAGGAGGGGGAGCGATGGACAAGGTCATCCACTTCGAGATCCCGGCCGGCGATCTCGACCGCGCGAAGGAGTTCTACGGCTCGGCGTTCGGGTGGGGCATCGACGACGTCCCCGAGGTCGACTACACGATCCTGCGGACCGTCGAGGTCGACGAGCAGCAGATGCCGAAGGAGCCCGGGGCGATCAACGGCGGCATGATGCAGCGGACGCCGACGACGCCCGTCTCACCGGTGCTGACGATCGGGGTCGCGTCGGTCGAGGACGCGCTGAAGCGTATCGAGGACGCCGGCGGCATGGTGGTCCAGCCCCGGACCGAGGTCCCGGGCATGGGCGCGTTCGCCTACTTCACCGATACCGAGGGGAACACGCTCGGCCTGTGGGAGACGGCGGGCTGAACGGCCCGGGGGCGTCACCGGACGAACCCCTATCGCTCGAGCGGCCACTCGGAGCCCGCGACCGAGCGGATGCGCTCGCGCCACCTGGGGATGCCACGCTCGACGCGCACCCAGCGGCCGGCTCGCTCGGCCTCGTACGCGGTGAACGCGCACGGGATGCCGCCCGCCTCGAGCGGGTCGGGCGAGTCCATCAGTTGGACGTGCAGGTGCGGGAGGGTCGAGTTGCCCGTGTGACCGACCCGTCCGAGCACGTCGCCGGCGTGCACCTCCTGTCCTTCCCGAACGGTGATGGTGTCGGGAGCCAGGTGAGCGAACAGGGCGAACGTCGTCCCCGACCCCACGATCACGTGGTTGCCGGCCAGGCGCCGCGCACCGCTCGGCGTTGCCTGGAAGGTGAAGGCGTTCTTGAGGACGAGCGCGGTCTCGCGGATCACGTGGAGCCACTGCCGCTCGGCGACGCCGTCGACGACCGCCGTCACCGTTCCGTCGAACATCGCGTGCACCGGCTGCCCCCAGCCGTAGCAGTCCCGCGTGCGCCCGCCGATCAGGTAGGTGCGCAGCGTCCCCGCCGGGTGCAGATGGATCCCGGGACGGCGATCCGGCCTCACGAAGTCGAACGCGTACCGCTGTCCGAGCACGTCGGTCCCGTGGCTCGGGACGCGGCGCGCCGGCGTCGTCACGGCCATCCACTCACCCCGGAGCGGGAGATCCACGACGACCGGATCGTCGAGCTCGCCCATCGGTACCCGCGATGCTACCGGCGGGACATCGGGCGCCTCAGGCGTAGAGGCGTCAGCCCCGCAGGGTCTCTGCCGCATCGCCGATCGCTCGCACGAGCCCGGCTGCGGTCGCCCCGGTCAGCCCGATGAACCCCAGGATCCGAGCGATCGACGGGAGCCGAGCCGAACGCGAGAAGGCCGACGCGGACCACGCGAGTGTCCCGGCCGCCGCGATGGCGATGAAGACAGAGGCGACGATCGGCGGATCGCAGTCGCAGGTGGCCCGCGTGAACATCGAGGACGCCAACGCCGCCGTGCCGAGCACCAGACCGAGGATGGCGAAGGTGCCGTACCAACCCGAGGCCGCTGACCGCCTCGCCGCCTCAGGCAGCCGCCGGTCCAGCCACCCGGCGAGGGGGTCCATCAGGACGCCGAAGCCGACGAACAGCGCCACGATCATCACGACGAGCAAGGCCTCGTTGCCGAGGATGAGGAAGTCGACGTTGTCCGGGTTCATGACGTCGGACGTGGCGCTCCCCACCGCGAACAGGACGATCCCGAACGCGACATCCCGCCACGGCCCCGCCCAGGAGAGCCACGGCCGGAACACGACGTAGAGCGCGGCTCCGACGATCCCCGCGAAGATCCCGACGAAGACGATCAGGCCGATGGTCCCGCCGACGGTGATCTCGCCCACGGTGAGCCCGGCCTCCGTGGTCGCGCCTCCCGCCCGCTCTCCTCCGGCGGCGCCGGCGATCCGCATGAACAGGCGCGCCCCTGCCCCACCCATCACGATCCCGGCGGCGACCCCCGCGATCCCACAGACGGTCAGGTACCTGGCTAGGTCCAGGACCGTCCGGAAGGGCGGCCGATCGGTGGACGCGACCGTCCCGTCCGGCAGTTCCCGCGTCATGCCGGCGCGATCCATCGACCCTCCCTCGCGCGATGGCAGGATCGGATCGTTCCATCCGGCGATCTGGATCGCAAACCCGGTGAACGAACGTCGCGCCGCGTCAGGCGCGGACGCGGAGCTCCTTCAGCCCCCGGAGCACGAAGCCGGGCTTCCACCGCGGCTCCTCGACGAGCTCGAGGTCCGGCAGGCGCTCGAGGATCGTGCCGAACGAGACGATCATCTCCTGCCGGCCGAGCGGCGCGCCCAGGCAGAAGTGGATACCGGCGCCGAACGTGAGGTGCGGGTTCGGCTCGCGCGCCAGGTCCAGCTCGTCGGGACGGTCGAACACGTCGGGGTCGCGGTTCGCCGAGGCGAACAGCAGGCCGAGCTCGGCGCCGCGCGGGATCTTCACGCCGTGCAGCTCGACGTCCTCGAGCACCCAGCGCTCGAACATCGGCGCCGGCGTGTCGAACCGCAGGAGTTCCTCGATCGCGGTCGGCAGCAGCGAGCGGTCCTCGCGCAGCCGCTCGAGCGCGCCCGGCGTCCGAAACAGCGTCCACCACCCGATGCCCGTCGCGTTCACGGTGGCCTCGTGGCCGGCGTTCAGGAGCAGGACGCACGTGCCGACCAGCTCGTCCACGGTCAGGCGCTCGCCCTCGTCGAGCACCTGCGCGAGCTGCGAGATGAGGTCCTCGCCCGGACTTGCCCGCCGCTCCCGCGCGAGCCCCCGCAGGTACTCCGAGAACTCCTCGCTCGCGCGGACCGAGTCCCGCTGCGCCTCGACCGAGGGGTTCAGCTCGTACATCTTGCAGATATCGGCCGACCACGGCCGGAGCAGGTGGCGATCCGCCTCGGGCACGCCGAGCATCTCGGCGATCACCGTCACCGGCAGCGGCTCGGCGAGCTCGGCCAGCAGGTCGAACTCGCCAGCGCCCATGACCCGGTCCACGAGCTCGTCCATCAGCGCCTGCACCCGTGGGCGGAGCCCCTCGACGTACTTGGGCGTGAACGCCTTCGACACCAGTCGGCGCACCCGCGTGTGATCAGGAGGCTCCATGTCCAGGATCCCCGCGTTGATGAGGTTCCAGAACGGGTCGTGCCACCCCGGCGGATCCGGATGCCCCATCTCGGCATGCGTGGCCTGGTGCAAGTAGGTCCGCCCGAACCGCCGGTCGCGCAGCAGCGCGTTCACGTCCCCGTACCGCGAGATCAGGTAGTGGTCCGTGGCCTCGTCGTAGAGCACCGGCGCGTGCGCTCGGAGGCGCGCGTAGACGTGGTACGGGTCGGCGATGAACCCCAGGTCGTCGGGTGCGAATCGGAGGTCGGCAGCGGTGTCCGCCATTGGCAGAGGAGTGTAGGGCGTCGTGCTCTCTGGCATCGGTGGCTGGTCCGTGGTCGACATCGGCCGGTGTGCGTCGCGACCGTGGGCCGCGGATGTCGGCGGGCGGTCGTAGCGTTCGCTCTGGTCGCTCTCGACAACCCTTGACTCGAGGACAAGGGTTTCGGTTACGATGGACAACAGGGAGTACCCGAAGGTCCGCGCCGAGGCCGTGCGCCAGGGTTGGGTCGTGCGGCCGACCCGCCGCGGCGAGATGTTCCTCTCGCCCGACGGGCGGACCGCGACAGCGTGGCACGCGGCGCACCGGTCGAGCGATCCGCACGCGCTGGACTCGCTCGTGCGGGCGTTGAGGCGGACCGGAGGGTTCCGGTGGCCGCCTCCGAGGCGGGGGGGATGAGCCGATGGGCGATCAGGAGGAAGCGTTCGTCACGGTGTTCGTCGACACGTGGGGCGACGGCTACGAGAGATACGACGAAGACTCGCTCTTCGATCTCGGGCCGGTGCTGTCGGAGCTCGGCGGTGTCGGGCCCACGGTATCGGCCGGCGGGCTCTCCGGCGGACCCTCATCGACATTCAGCCTGCCACGGCCCCCCGGTCTCCCGATGCCGGACCTGGCGCGTTCCGCGGTCGAGCTGTTCGAGACCGCGTGCGCGAAGGTCGGGCTCGAGCACAACGGGATCGCCCGGGTCGACGTCCTCGACGAGCGGCTGCTCGATCTCGAGCTCGCACAGGAGCCCGAGAGCTACGCCGGTGTGACCGAGATCGCGAAGCTCCTCGGCGTGTCGCGCCAGCGCGTCTCGGAGCTCCGGAGCCGGCCGGACTTCCCCTCGCCGATCGCCGAGCTCGCCGCAGGCCCGGTCTGGACGCGGAGGAGCCTCAACCACTTCATCGAGTCGTGGCCGAGGCGCCCCGGACGCCCTCGGAAGACAGCGTAGTCGTCCGCCACCGGGAGGATCTCGAGGTGATCGGCGGGGCCGCCGGCGGGCTTGCGGAAGTCGAGTGCGTGGGTGAGCTCCCCACCGACTCCTGCTCATGGGCCCGCGCATGCCGAAGCTCGACGTCGTCGAGGCGACCCGGTGGATTGCGGAGCTTGAGGCGGACCCGCCGGCCCGCGTGGTACCGGCCGGTTGCAGTCTCAGTCCGTCGCCCCCCGAGCCGCCACAGAGGTGTGGTCCTGGGCGAGCCTTCCCGATCGGGTCGGGGCCGGTTCGCGCGACGCCGTTCGGTAGACTCGGGCGCGGATCAAGGCTGTGGGGACTGATATCCATGCGAGTGCTGCTGATCGGATGGGATGGCGCCGACTGGCGCATCCTCGACCCCCTGCTCGAGCGGGGTGACCTGCCGAACCTCCAGGCCCTGATCGACCGAGGGCAGAAGGCTGTCCTGCGCTCGACCGTGCCGACCCACTCGTGGGCGGCGTGGCCGTCGTTCCTGACCGGCGTGGATCCGGCCGACCACGGTGTCTACGACATCCTCGAGACCGTGCCGGGGACCCACAAGCAGTACCCGGTCACCTATAAGTCGATCGGGGAGCGGACGTTCGTCGAGGACCTCTCGGCGGCCGGCAAGGTCGGCGCCTACGCCGACGTGCCGCTGATGTTCCCGCCGCCGGAGATCGAGGGGAAGATCGTCGCGGGCGGCGTGCTGCCGAAGGGCCGGCAGGTCTCGCACCCCGCCGACCTGCTCGACACGCTCGAGAAGGCGGGCGTTCCGTGGGTCATCAACGGCATGTCGTGGACCACCTACCGTCACCGGCCCGAGCCGTACCTGGCGGAGGTGCTCGACGTCACCGGCAAGCGCATCCGCGCGGCCGAGTGGCTGATGGACAACTCGGACTGGGACCTGATGGCGAGCGTGTGGGTGAGCGTCGACCGGACGCAGCACGCGCTGTCGAACTACGTCGCCCCGGACCACCCGGACTACGAGGAGAACTCGAAGACCGCGCTCGGTGCGAAGGTGCGCGACGTCTACAAGCAGCTCGACGACGCGATCGGGTCGTTCGTCTCTCGCACGCGCGAGGACGACCTGATCCTGTTCATCAGCGACCACGGGTTCCAGTCGGTCACGCGGACGGTCCACATGGACCACCTGTTGAAGCAGTTCGGGTACCTGGAGTTCAGCGCCTCGAACGTGGTCTTCGGGCCGATGCAGTGGGGGTGGGTGCGCAACGTCGCGCGCAAGGCCTACGACATCCTGGGCCTGCACGGGAAGATCTCGCTGCCGCAGTCGGTGAACTGGACGAAGACGAAGGCGTACACGACGATCCGCTCGACGGGCGAGGGCGTCTCGATCAACCTCGCGGGGCGCGAGCCCGACGGCGTCGTCGACCCCGCCGACTTCGAGAAGGTGCGCGACGAGGTGATGGACCGGCTCGCGTCGTTCATGGACCCGGCGACGGGCAAGAAGCCGGTGAAGGCGATCTACAAGCGCGAGGAGATCTTCAAGGGCAGGTACGCGGACAAGGCCCCCGACATCCTGATGGAGCCGGCCGAGCTCTACTCGCTCACGCACGCGAAGAGCGCTATCGAGGCGGCGGACTGGATCAGCGGCGACCACCGACCCGAGGGCGTGATCGTCGCGGTCGGCCCCAGCGTGCGGCCGTTCGAGACCGAGCCGTTCCTCATCGACATGGCGCCGACGATCCTGGCCGCGCTCGACGCGCCGGCGACGGTGAAGCACACGGGCCGCGTGCTGCACGAGCTCGTGGGCTCGGCCGAGGTGAAGCAGGCCGAGCCGCAGGCGGTCACGATCCCCGGCCTCACGGGGCCGATCGATACCGACGCAACCGTGAGCGACACCGAGGCCGACGAGATGGAGGAGCATCTCCGAGGACTTGGCTACCTCGAGTAGTCGAACCCGATACGACTTCGACAACGCTCGCCCGCGAGGGTCTCGCGACTCGGCCTGTCAGACCTCGGTGCTACGTTCCGTGCATGGAGATGGTCTGTGCTGGCATCGGCTTCCTGGTGGGCATGTCACTGTGGACGCCGTTCCTCGTGGCTGCCCGGATCGAGGTGAAGCTGGCTGAGCTTGACGACCGGGACGCGGCACGGGGCGTCCGCGCGGTCTGGTCGGCTGAGGGTCGAGGACAGCGAGAGTAACCCGAGTAGCTGACCATAGAGGTCATGATAGAGTGACTTATATGGTCAAGGTCTCGGTGACTGCGCTCAAGGCTCGGCTGTCCGAGCACATCCGCCGCGTGAAGGGCGGCGAGGAGGTGATCGTGACCGAACGCGGCCGCGCCGTCGCCGTGCTCTCCGCGGTCCGACGCTCGGAGTCGCAAGAGGCCGATCTGGACGCCCTCGTGGAGTCGGGGCTCGCCCGGCGCGCGGAACGGCCACTCGACAAGGGCTTCTGGGGGCTTCCTCGCGGCGCAGACCCGCATGGCGCCGTCCTCGACTCCCTCCTCCGGGAGCGCCGCGAGGCACGCTAGTGATCTTCTGGGACTCCTCGGCGATCGTCCCCCTCACCCTCGCCGAGGAAGGACCGGAAGGGGCCCGAGGGCTTCTCCGCGAGGATCCGGACATTATCGTCTGGTGGGGCACGCCCGTCGAGGTCCTCTCCGCGCTCGGCCGTTCCGAGCGGGCCCGCGCGATCGCCCCCGAAGACGTGGATCTGGCCCGACGTGCACTGGCAGACCTGGGCGAACGATGGAACGAGATCCTGCCCTCCGACGAAGTTCGGGATCGGGCGGGGGACGCGGTGCTCCGTCATCCGCTGCGAGCGGCGGACTCGTTCCAGCTCGCAGCGGCGCTCACCTGGGCCCGGGGTCGCCCTAGAGAGCACCGCTTCCTCTCGCTCGATGGACGGCTCGCATCGGCCGCCCGCCAGGAAGGGTTCGACGTCGTCGCGATGCCGGAGGCGTAGGGCAACCTCCCCATCGCGCCTGGTCGCTCCGCTCGCCGCGCCCCCGACGCCCAACGCGTTCGGCGGAGCCGGAGAAGCGTCCGCCTCAGGCGCGCGAGCGCTCCAGCCGATCGACGAACCGGCGGAGCAGGAACAGACTGACGTCGTCCTTCGTGCGCTCCTCCACATGGAACGGACGGTCCATGAGTCGGAGCAGCCGGAGCAGCGAGATGAAGAAGAACGAGATGAAGCCCAGGATGATGACCGCCTCGTACGCCGGCTCGATCTCCATGAAGGCAAGCACGGTGATGATGATCGCCACGATCGCCTGGATCAGCAGGTAGGCCGAGGGCAGGAACTCGGTCCGCTGCACGTGGTACACGCGCAGGACGCTGCGCCGCAGAGCTCCCTGCTCGTTCCGCAGCCGAGACGTGTACGTGGCGGGGACCCCGATCCGGTCCATCTCCAGGAAGGACGTGTTGAGGTCATCGATCGCGTCCAGGGTCGCGGTGGATCGGGGATCCCCCAGGTCCTGGTTGAAGGCGCGCACGATGCGCACGAGCGTGTCCTCGAGGCGACCGAGCTCGAGATCGGGGAAGGCCTGCTTGAAGGCCGCGCAGTCGTCGTGGATGTTCGTGAGCGCGGCGGTGAGCTCGGCCGGGACGCGCTCGGCCTCCTTGTAGTCGGCCAGGGTCCCGGCCACGATCAGGCCCAGCACGAACACGCCCCCGGCGAGCACGCTCGTGAACAGCGGGCTGATGCTGATGAACTCGAGCTCCAGCGCCGAGATGACGAGCTTCACCGCGAGGATGCCGAGCACGATGAGGCCGGTCTGGCCGACCACGCGCCACGGGAGGAACCTGCTCCGGAGCGTGCCGGTCTCGTCCATGGCCGCGAATCCTGGCACCCATGGGCGCGCCCGGTCAACGACCCTCATGCTCCCCAGGGGCGGTTCGAGTCGGGATCGTGTCGGTGGATCGCTCGCGCGGGGACGCGCTCGAAGGTTCCGAGCAAGGGCGACCCATGCCGTTCCCGGGCTCTCGCGGCTCCTGAAGACAGGGGCGACTCGGCTGTTAGGCTCGACCGCCGTGAAGGTCGTCGTCGCCAAGGGCGAGCCGAGGGACCGGGGCCGGCAGATCGGCTCGGCGCTCGCCGACGAGATCCACCGCTCGCTCGCCTTCTACCGCAGGTACTTCGAGCGCCGTGGCTTCGACCGCGCTCGGCTGGAGGAGACCCTCCGCCCGTTCGTTGCAGCGGCCGAGGACGTGCTGCCGCAGGAGGTCGAGGCGATCCGCGGTACCGCGGAGGGCGCCGACGTCCCGTTCCTCGACCTGTTCGCGCCGAACGCGTTCGAGGAGCTCGACCCGCTGATGCTCGAGCCCGACGAAACGGCCCGAGCCGCGGTCGAGCGGTGCACCGCGTTCAGCGTCGTCGCGCCCGGGGTCACGCTCCTCGGGCACGACGAGCAGTGGCTCGCGGGGGACGCCGGGTGCGCCGGTGTCGTGATCGAGATCCCGAACGACGACGGCGTCGCGATCGTCTCGCCGACCGTCGCGACGTGGCGCCCCGCGGTCGGGATGAGCTCGGCCGGGGGCGCGCTGGCGGTGATGTCGCTCACCGCCTCGGACGACGGCGTCGGCGTCCCGCGCGTGCTGGTCTCGCGCTATGCGCTCGAGGCGAACGGGCGCGAGGACGCGCTGCGGCGATCCTCGCTGAGCCCGCGCTCGGGCGGGTACGCGTACGGCTACGCGTTCCGCGGCGGCGACGCCTTCACGGTCGAGACGACCGGCACGCGGGCCGCGATCGTGGACGGCCCGGGTGGCCACACGAACCACTACCTCGACCCCGACCTCGCGACGACCGGCGACGCGCCGTCGCCCGGCAGCGAGGGCCGGCTCCGGCGCCTCCGAGCGCTCCTCGCGGAGCGCACGCCGACCACGCCGGAGGACGTCATGGCCGTCCTCGCCGACCACGCCGACGGCTCCGAGCGGATCTGCCTGCACGCCGACCCCGAGGTCGGCGAGGAGTCCGACGCCGTCCTGTTCTCGATGGTCTGCGACCTGGAGGCGCAAAGGATGTGGGTCGCCCTCGGCAACCCGTGCACGGCACCGTTCGAGGAGGTGGACCTGACGGACGTCCTCGGTCCCAGCTCCCCGGCGTGAGCGGCCCGCTGGGGCGTCGACCCGAGCGTACCTAGTCGCGACTCGGCCGCCAGCCCATCGCGTAGACCATGCGGCCGCCGATGTCGGCGCCGATGCCCACGACGACCGCGGCGACCGCGCCGAGGACGATCCACAGGACCTCGGACTCGTCCGCGTGCCGGTCGGACCAGCGGACCGCGAGGTTCACCACGACGAGGATCGCTGCCACGATCTGGACGAGCGCGTGCCGGGTCGCGATCCGGCGGATCTTCACACCCGGCTCCATCCCCGATCGGTCGGCGAACCCGACCAGCGCCGCGCCCGCGTAGCCGAGGATCGCGCCGACGAGGAGCCACGTCGCGGCGATCGGCGCGGCCGGGAACCGGCCGAGGCGCGAGAGGACGTCAAGCCCGAGCGCGCCGTACGTGAACGCGATCGGGAAGTGGACGAGCATCGGGTGGAGCGGGCGGTCGAGCGGCCTGCCCTGCGCGATCTCGACCAGCGACCACATGCGGGTCTCACCGCTCGGCGAGCGGTACCGGAGCTTGATTGCCATCGGCTCCCCCTGTCACCGGTCGGCCCGTCCGACCGTCGGCAGAGCATGACGGAGGAGAGCTCGATGCGCCACCCGACGTTACGGCGAACGCTCCACGTGCCGCTTGAGGCTCTCCAGCACCTCGACGCCACCCTCCCGGTAGCGGTCCCGCAGCTCCGGCGGCATGTCGCCGAGCATCGAGGCGACCGTCCGGACCCGCGTCGACGAGCCTTCGGCCTCCAGCTCGTAGGTCTTCACGTACAGCCGCGCGCCTCGCATCCCCATGGGACCGCTCACCGTGAGCATGACCCCGGGCTCGACGTACGTGACGAGCGCGTACAGCGCGCCGCCGCCCGTGTCGCCGAACTCCTCGTAGAAGCGCCCGCCGATCCACGGCTCGATCGAGATCTTCGGGTCGTCGCTGAAGCTGTGCGGCCACCACGAGCCGATGTCCTCGGTCAGCGAACGCCAGATCCGGTCGACCGGAGCGTCGATCCGGATCTCGGCCACCGCCTCGAGCGCCACCGGGGTCTTCACGTCGTCATCCACGGGTCCCTCCCTTCCTGGGTCGCCCGGCGCCGATCGCGCGCTCCAGCCGCGTGAGCTCGAGCGCGGGAGCCTCGGCGAACGGACGGACCCACCGCTCGTAGATCTGCCGGATCGGGACCGGGTTCAGGTGGTTGTGCCGGGTGCGGCCCTCGCGGGCGACGACGACGAGGCCGGCTGTCTCGAGCACCTTCAGGTGCGCCATCACGCCGAAGCGTGTCATCTCCGGGTGCATCCGGCACAGCTCCCCCGTGGTCCTCGGCCCAGAGCGGAGCGCGTCGAGCAGGTCCCGCCGCGTCGGATCGGCGAGGGCCTTGAAGACGTCGCTCGGCTCCGGTCTCTCCGACATGTGAGCAGATACTCACATATCACCGCGACCAAGTCAAGCGCGTCGAGCCCTGTCCGTTCGCCGCCTCGGAAGGCGACGAGGTCTCGAGCGACCCGCTCGCGTGCAGGTCGGCCGGGCGGGCTAGGGCGGTCCGCGGATGGAAGCCGGTCGGCGCCCCCCGCATACTCCCGGGATGGTCCGCGATGCCTCGGCCTGGCCGTTCATCGGCCGCGCCGACGAGCTGCGGCGGCTGCGCGACGCGCTCGAGGCGGCGAGGGAGGGTCGGCCCTCGGTCACGATCGTCGGCGGGGATGCCGGCGTCGGCAAGACACGCCTGCTCGCCGAGTTCCTCGCCGGGGTCGGCGACGACGTGACGGTCACGTGGGGCGGCTGCATGCCGCTCGGCGAGCGCGGGCTTCCGCTCGCCCCGGTCGTCCAGGTGCTCCGGGATCTCACCCAGCGCGACGAGCTCCCCGACCCCGTCCCGCCCGCGCTCGAGCGCCTGATGCCCGGCGCCACCGCGTCGCCGGCCCCGCGCTCGGCGGGTCAGCCGCGGCTGTTCCAGGCCTTCGTCGAGGTGCTCGAGGGCATCGCGACCCGCAGACCCGCCGTGCTCGTCCTCGAGGACCTGCAATGGGCCGACCGCTCGACGCGCGAGCTGCTGTCCTTCATCGCCTACAACCTGCGGGACCAGCGGCTGTTCGTGCTCGGCTCGTTCCGCTCCGACGACCTGCACGCGGACCACCCGCTCGTCCCCGACCTGGCCGAGTGGCGCCGGAACCCGTACGTGGACCGGATCGACCTGCGCCCGTTCGACGCCCTCGAGACGGCCGAACACGTCACCGACCTGCTGGGCGAGGGCGCCGCCCCCGAGCTGGTCGAGGCGGTCGTCGCCCGCACCGAGGGCAACCCGTTCTTCATCGAGGAGCTGGTCGCCGCCCGATCGGCCGGCGGTGGCCCGATGCCCGAGTCTCTCCGGGAGCTGATGGTCGTCCGAGCCGGGTCGGTGGACGCGCAGGCCAAACGCGTGCTCCGCCTGGCGGCGGCCGCGGCCGGCCGCATCGACGAGGCGACCCTCGCGGCGGTGGGCGACATGTCTCCCGTCGAGGTCGACGCGGCGCTCGCGGCGGTCGTCGCTCGACGGCTCCTGGTGGTCGACGGCGACGCGTACCGCTTCCGGCACGCGCTGCTCCGTGAGGCCGTGCACGACGACCTCACGCCGCGCGAGCGTGCCGAGGCCCACCGCGCGTACGCGCAGGTGCTCGTCGAGCGCCCGGACCTCGGCCAGCCGGGCTCGGCGGCGGCCACCGCGGAGCTCGCCTTCCACTGGGGCGAGGCCGGCGACCGGCCGCGCGCCCTGGCGGCGTGGGTGCGGGCCGCCGAGGCCGCCGAGGGCGTGCTCGCGTACGCCGAGGCGCACGGCGACCTCGAGCAGGTGCTCGGCCTGTGGGACGAGGTGCCCAGGGCGGAGACGCTCGTCGGCGCGCCCAGGCTCGACATCCTGCGCCGCGCCGCCGAGAACGCCTTCCTCGCCGGCGAGTCGACGAGGGCGGTCGAGCTCGCCCGGCAGGCGGTCGCGCTCCTGGACGCCGACGCAGAGCCGATGGCGGCCGCGATGCTGCACGGTCGTCTGGCCAGATACGTCTGGGACACGCCGAAGCAGCATGAGGCCACGGCGATCTACCGCCGGGCCGTCGAGCTGGCGCCCGCCGAGCCCTCGGCCGAGCGCGCCGACCTCCTGGCGACGCTGGCGGGGCACCTGATGGTGCTCGGCAGGTACGACGAGTCCCGGCGCGTCTCCGAGGAGGCGCTCGAGATGGCGCGGGCGACCGGTGCCACCCATGCCGAGTACATGACGCTCGACACCCTCGGCACGATCGTGTGCACCGAGGAGGACGTCGACGCCGGGCTGGCCCTCGTCGAGCGCGCCAGGGCGATGGCGGAGGAGGCGGGCGACAGCTTCGAGCACATGCGCGCCGTGTGGAACCTGTGCGCGAACACGTTCTCGGCCGCACGGTGGGAGGAGGCGCTCGGGGTCTTCGACGCGGTGCGCGACGTGTTCCCGAGGCTCGGACAGGGGCATCTGGTCCTCGAACTGCAGCTGAGCGCGGCGGACTGCCTGATGCGCCTGGGGCGCTGGGACGAGGCGGAGGAGATGATCGCCGACGCGCAGCGTCGTCAGCGACCGGGCGCCCCGCCGATCCGGTTGGCGGAGCTCGACATCGCCCGCGGACGGTTCGAGGACGCGCGAGCGTCGCTCGAGGGACGGCGGGCCGAGGAGGCTGTTGTCGCTCAGGAGCAGCGAGGGTGGCCGCCCTGCTGGCTCGCCGAGCTCGCGTGCTGGGAGGAGCGTCCGGCGTCGGCCCGTCCGTGGATCCGCGAGGGCTTGTCGATAGTCGCGGACCTGGACGAGTCGCTCGCGATCGCCTACCTGTGCGCCGTAGGCCTTCGGGGCGAGGCGGACCTCGCCGAGAGAGAGCGCGCCCGCGGGCGTGCCGAGGAGGCGGACGAGGCCGTGCGTGTCGGCCTCGAGCACCTCGAGCGGGCCCGCGCCCTGATGTCGCGGCCGGGGCCCCCGGACGGGTGGAAGCGCGAGGTCGGGGCGCTCGTCCTGCAGTGCGAGGCCGAGGCCCGCCGGGCGGCCGGCGAGGCGTCACCGGATGCGTGGGCTGAGGCGGTGGCCGCGTGGGAGGCGCTCGCGATGCCGTACCACGCCGCGTACTGCCGGTGGCGCCTGGCGGAGGCGCGCCTGGCGCTCGACGACCGTGGCGCCGCCCGCGAGGCACTCGAGCACGCTCACGGGGTCGCCGTCTCGCTCCGGGCCGAGCCACTGCGGGAAGCGCTCGGCCGCCTGGGGCGGCGCGCGCGGATCGATCTGGGCGAGCCCTCACCGGTGCCGCAGTTCGCCTCGCTCACGCCACGGGAGCGCGAGGTCCTCGCGCTCGTCGCGACCGGTCAGAGCAACCGGCAGATCGCCAGGGCGCTGTTCATCAGCGAGAAGACCGCGAGCGTGCACGTCTCGAACATCCTGAGCAAGCTCGAGGTCTCGAGCCGCGGCGAGGCCGCGGCGTTAGCGCACCGGGAGGGCGTGCTGGACTGACCTCGCCCGGCGGACGCTCCGCGTCCGGGCCCGCCGACGCCGGAACCATCCCGAATGGACCCTGGGCGGCGCGCCGCCGAGGAGCTCCTGCACCAGGCTCGGCCGACCCCGCCCCTCCAACGAGTCGACCAACACGGCCATCGCGATCGAACGCATCGAAGCCTCCCTTCGCTGTTCCGTCGATGGAGGCGACGATGCGTCTAAGGCCCCGGGCGCCACATCGGGAACATGCCGTATCCCTGTCCCGGGACGAGACGGTCACGGGCGAAGCGGTATGCGCCGTACAGCAACCGCAGCATGCGTCAAGTCCTGGGGGCGACCAGGATTCCCGTGCATGGGAGAGGGGCATGGCGGAGGCAACCTTCGGCATGGCGCGTTCGACGCTGGACCCAAAGTGGTCGTGACGTCGAGCGCGAGGAGACCGCGCGGCCAGACCCCGTCCGCACTCCCTGTTTTGAGCACCGGTAACTGACCGAGATCAGGGAGGGGTTCCGCCGATGATGCGGAGTATCGTCGCTTCCAGCCTGAAGTTCCGCCGCCTGATCGTCGCCGTCGCG
>Ga0105100_10000954_pt1 | contig 17037 bp, 13 predicted proteins | sample PPLLak12cMay2015_2_FD_87033 | JGI IMG/M metagenome (GOLD analysis project Ga0105100, IMG submission 87033) | Freshwater sediment microbial communities from Prairie Pothole Lake near Jamestown, North Dakota, USA - PPLs Lake P8 Core (1) Depth... | ecosystem: Environmental > Aquatic > Freshwater >...
AAATCTTCGAGCGCTGCCGGGACAGGCAAATCATTCTCAACAAAATAGGCCTTGTCGTAGTTGATACACACATCGCCATAGTCCACCGGTAGCAGGCGGTTTTCGGGATCGAGTTGAAAGGCAGCTGGGATGTTCGCCAGCGCAGGCGACTGGTACGGCTCGAAGATTCCGGCTTCGAGGGCACGAGACAGAAACGTATTGTCCACGCCATAGAGCACATCGGCTAGCGGGGCATCCTTGGTAAGGATGGCCTTGTTGAGCGCTGCGCCGGTATCGCCGCTGGCCAGGAAAGTCACCTTCACGTTGTTGGCCTGCTCGAAAGCCTGCACCACTTCTTCGCTGATAGCAAACGAGTCGTGCGTCATCACGGTCAGTTCGGCAGGGCCTTTTGGCACGCATGCGCTCAACGTAAAAGCGACCGAAAGCAAAAGAAACACAATTCGTTTCATGGGTACTCCTTATCTCAAACTTCAGGTAAACGACGGTGGACAACCAGCAACAACCCAGCCTGAATACGGACCGAAGCGGCCTCACCAGACATAACGTTGCTAATGCCACGCGACTTATCAGCATATAACGATTCCCCGTATAGAGGCCATTGCAAACCTTTGGTGGTGACGCCTTCCACGGAGCCATGCCAGGGAATTAACGAGACGATATCTCCGCTTCGCCCATGTACTTCTGCCTGCTTCCGGCAAAAGAAAGCCTCCTCCACCCCGTCGTCCAGGCGGACATCGATTCCTGACAACGCCGGATCCGTTAAAATGGACAGGTTGGCAAGAGTCTGGTCGAGCCGCCCGCCCAGCGCGCCCACGATCAAGATGGCGGAAGGTTCTAGTTCAACCGCATAACGCAAGGCAAGTTCGATATCGGTTTCGTTCTTGTCTTCGAAATATTGTTCGATTCTGACTTCGACAGAGGTGAGTTCGAATAATGTATTCTCATCGACCGAATCCAGGTCGCCAATGACAATTTCGGGCAAAATGCCCATTTTCATCAAGTGATTGGCACCACCATCTGCAGCGATGATGTAGTCATCCGCCTGCAACAAAGCGCGCGCAGCTTCCAGCTCTGGCAGGTGACCATTAGCAAAAATTACCACTCTGGGCATAAAAACATCCTCCGTGGCGGAGGATGTTGACAGGTGCAATTTCCCTCCGCCGGCATGATCCGGATCAGGTATTGCGGGTCAAGCGTGAAACGCTCCTCTCAGCCCGTAAAACGGACTCCCCGTTTAGTTATTCAAAAAGAGTATATGACGATGGACATCCCCTGTCAAGATACCGCTTTCACTTATTTGCTTCCACGCGGCACAGATAAAAACTCAGGGCAGACCATTTCGCCTGCCCTGGCTAGTGCCCGAACAATGTAGCTTTGATTGACAGATTTTCCCTGTGTATATACGGTGGTTGTCAGTAATCATAATCATATTTGTCCGGGTATTAGCGTATGCGGCGCTTCCATTCGTCCTTGAGTTGCAACTCACGCGGACTGACGCCAGAATCGAGCGCTAAAAAGTCAGTCAGCAAACGATTGAAACGGGCGGTTTCATCGATCATTGGAAAATGCCCGGAGCCATCCAATACAACATGGTGCATCATGTGTGGTAAGTTAACCGAATTATCAGCAGGTGGAGCAGGAATTGCAGGGTCGCTCAGTCCGTGAACGAGCAGACAAGGAATCTGGGTCTGGCGCATTTGGCCAAATAAGCCATTCGACTGAAAACCGCTAATCGAGATCGTAATAGCCTGCGGGTCCGCTTTTGTAGCATCAGCCAGGGCAGCAGTTGCCTCTGGAGACTTACTTCCCAGCCAGGTCACCAAATCTGGTAAAGATGGAGTCCGCAAGCGAGCATTAATCGAGTCATAAAACATTGGGCAACTGACTGCCATCATGCGATCCACACTTTTCGGCCAGCGAACGCAAAAATTGAAGCCCACCAGCGCGCCAAGCCCATGCCCGACAAGCGCCACTTTGCCAATCCCCATTTCGTCCAGAAAATGGCTGAGCAGATCGGTCTGCTGGTCGATGGTATAACGCATCGGGTCATGAGCGGATTCCCCAAATCCCCACAGGTCGAGCCCATAAGCACGAAAGGAAGTGGAAGCGACCTGCATAGATGTGATCCAATAGCGCCACGAGCCAATCCAACCGTGGAGGAAGATGATGGGACGACCGCGTCCCAACACCTCATAGTGAACGATTTGTCCGTCCAATAAAATGGCGCTCATGCGATCAGGAACTTTCCCAGACCAAAATCTCTTACTTTCCGAACTTAGCCAGAACGGAGCGAACCCGTTCGGTCAACTGATCAGGCGCAAAAGGTTTTAGCAAGTACTCTTCGGCGCCGGCTTCCATACCATCATTTATTTCTGCTTCCTGTCCTTTCGCAGAGAGAAAAACAACGGGGACATCTTTTAGAGTGGGATCGGCTTTGATCTCTTTACAAGCGTCATAGCCGGTCATGCGCGGCATGCGCACATCCAACAAGATCAGGTCGGGATATTCTTTCTTCGCCAGTTGCACGGCTTCTTCACCATTCGAACAGGTCGCCACTTCGTATCCTGCAAAACGCAAAGTGAAGGCAATCAAATCCCGAATGTCAGGTTCGTCTTCCGCAATCAAAATCTTCGTCATCGATTCCTCACTCGCCTTTCTTATATACAGGCAAGGTAAAAGAAAATGTACTTCCTTTACCTACACCATCACTTTTCAGCCAAATACGTCCGTTATGCATTTCTACTAACTGTTTCTCAATTTCTAATCCCAAGCCAGTGCCATGTGTAGCCAGAACAAGCGGATCTCCGCCACGGTAAAAACGATCAAAAATGCGTCCTTGATCTGCTATGGTGATGGCAACGCCGGTGTCCATTACATCCACCTGTACTTCGTTGCTATCCGTAACAGGAATGTGCACGGTTATTTGGCCGTTTTCAGGTGTGTAGTGGTAGGCATTGCTTACTAAATTGCCCAACACCTGCCGGATACGTTCCGCATCACCTTGCACACGTGGGAGATTCTTGGCTGCGTCCAGTGCAAAAGCCATAGGTTTGTTCTCTTCCTGGGAACGGCGCAATAAATCCGCAAGCGCATCTTCGGCCACGTCACGCAAGTCCAGAGATTGTGGGGCCAGCGTTACACGTCCGGCCTCGATACGAGAAATATCCAGCAAATCGTTCACAAGAATGTTGAGACGTTCCGTATTGTTCTTGACGATACTCAAGAAATGCGTCTGGTTTTCATTCAAGGCACCAGCGGCGCCCATCAGCAGGATATCTACATAACCACGGATGGAGGTCATTGGTGTCCGCAATTCATGACTGACCGTCGCTACAAACTCGGACTTTAGCCTGTCTACTTCAACCTCATGGGTAATGTCACGGAAAATGGATACCGTTCCCAGAAAATCGTTCTGCAAGATGACCGGAGCGAGGTGCACCAATGCAATACGGCCGTCTTCAAGTTCCAACTGCTCCGCATATGATTCGCCTGCCTGATATGAATCCGGTTCGTTCGACCAGTTACTGATGGTCTGCATCCATGTGCTTGCAGCCCTACCGAAAATACCGCCAAAGGCCTCCAATGGTTGGTCAATGACATTCTCAGCCTTGAGGTCAAGAATCGCAGCGGCTGAGCTGTTCAAGAACGTAATCCTGTTTTCAGGACCAGTCACTACCACACCATCGGCAACTGCCTCCAAAATAGCCTGTGAACGGCTGGCTTCTACCTGTTCCTTACGTAACATATTACCCAAGCGCTCTGCCTGGTCGCGAATCAGCTCATAAAGGTGAGCATTGTTGATGGCTATCGCAACCTGACCCGCAATCGCTTTGACCATACCTAGGCGTTCCGGACCAAAGTAACCAACCTGGCGATGAAATACCATCAACACACCGATCACATCTTCACCCACCAACAAGGGGGCAACAATCGAGCTGCGATGCTCGCTTGCTACAGTCCCAGACCTGACCCAACGCGGATCTTTATGTAAATCTTCCACAAAGGTTGCCTCGCGGGTCTCAACAACCCAGCCAGCCAAACCTCACCCACCTTAAGTGTAAAGCCACGGCTATCGGACACTGTCTTTCCAGTCAAATAGCCATAACCAGCGCGGTAATGCAACAAATTGTCATCCGCCTGTAACAACATAATCGTACCCTGCTCTGCGCCAACAGCATCATTTAGCAAAGCCAGAGTACGGCTAAGTGCACGGTCAAGGTCAAGGCTGGCTGAGACTTCTGTCAGGATGCGTAGCAAGGTTTCGGTATTGGCTTTCTCGTTTTCCAATTCGGCTGTGCGGTCTATAACCCGTTGTTCCAGTTCTTCTGCCAGTCGCTGTGTTTCAGCAAACAAGCGCGCATTTTCAATCGCTACAGCCGCCTGTTGTGCAAGGCTGTTCAAGAATCCCAACTCAACCTCAGTAAATTCCAACCCTTTGCCTGTGCGCCAAACTGCCATCAACCCGCTTAGCCGCTCTTTTGAGAGAACCGGTACGGCCATTAAGTGTTCGTGTACACTTCTCTTCGTGCCATCGATAATTCGAGCACGGGGATCATTTTCTGCGTCATTGACAATTTCGCCCACCTTCTGCTCAGCAATCATCCCAAGGATGCCTTCACCAATCGGCAAGGGAGAATTCCTGATCTCCCCCGCATCCTCTCCAATAACAGCGATACCACGCAATGCATTGGAGTCAGGCTCAGAGAGGTAGACCGCACTCGTTTCGGTCTGTAACAAGTCTTTTGCATAAGCAACGATACGCTTCAACACATCTTCGAGATCCAAGGTGGCCGATATATCACGGCTAACCTCTGCTAACGCCATTGTTTCTTGCGCACGGTGTTGCGCTTCCTGGAACAAACGCGCGCTATCCAGCGCAACAGAAGCCTGATTGGCAATGGTGAGTGCCAACTCGACTTCTGAGGTGCTCAGACGTTCTTGAGCAGGTAATTGCACAAACAGGATACTGCGCAGATTGCCGCCACTTACAAGGGGTAATACAAGCACGCTGGTTGCCTCATCGCCAAGCATAGTCTTCAGTGGCGCCAGGTCAGGCTCATCCAAGAAATCTTCGCTTGTGAATACGCCTCGCGACTCGCGTAAATGATTGAAGAGTGGAATTTCTTGTAATGTTTTAGGTAATTTAACGTTAATATCTGGCGTGATAAATTCCCAAGTTGGTGTTTGTCCTTCCAAACTGACAACTGAAACGCGCAAGGCGCCAAATGCCTGCCGTAACTCTTTCGCCGTAACCTTCCGGATTTCATCCGCATCCAACAAACCACTCAGTTTAGATGAGAAACGGTTCAGCAAGGCCAAACGCTGTGAACGCTGGTCGAGTTCGGCAGCACGATTTAGACTCTCTTCATAAAGACGGGCATTTTCAAATGCAACCGCCGCCTGACTGGCGAAAGTTGTTGCGATCTGTACCTGTTCTGGCGTATAAAAATTGGCCTGCCACTTTTCAAGCGTGATGACACCTATTACTTCGCCTTTGGAGATGAGCGGAATGCCCAACCAGGATAAGCGTGGCGCTTCAATTTTCGGAAAACGTGAATCTTCGCGCACATCAGCTACGACAATGGATTGCCCCGTACGAATCATCTCCTGGAACAAGGCACTATCTTCCACTGCAACGGTCAGACCCAATCGTTTTTCAGAATCAGAAAATCCGGCAGCCGCAGCGACCTCTAATTGATCTTCCTCACGCAACAGTAAGGTTGCCGTATCAAAAGGAAGAACAGGTTGCAATTGTTCAAGCAGGGAGGTAACCAATTCATCGCTCTTCAGGCTCGAGGTCAAGGATGTAGCGACCTCGTTCAAAGCCTGGAGTTGCCTGGCGCGTTCCTGAGTCGCCTGTACTAAGCGAACGTTTTCCAATGAGAGTGCTACTTGTTGGGCAAGCGATAATAACAAGGTCTCATCTTCGGCTTTGAATGCAGCTTGTGTGTTGAAGTTGTCCAATAACAAAACACCCAACCCTTGCGCACCTGAAACAATGGGTATTACCAAATTGGAGACGGGCAAACGGCCTCCAGTTGCTTGGCGGTACAGGAAAAGATTGTCAGCCGAGAGAGAATAATCACGCGCAAAGTTCAGTTCATCATCACGACGCGGTGTTTGTGTTTCAAAAACCATACCGGGCAGAGCTTCGCCGATCTTATAATTGATCTTCATCAGGCTATCATTATCCGCGTAACCAGCGGCCGTCCAAGGAATCAGCCGTGCGGCATCCTCATCCCAGAGCAGGACTGCCCCTGCATGGGCAGCAGGCTGGATCACCCGCCGAGCGCTCTCCAGCAAAGCTTTGACTATTTCTTCAGGAGGCAAGCCACTAATCTGACGGCTGAAGTCAAGTAAAAGGTCTACTTCCTGCAACCTTCGGCGTGTTTCATTGAGCAGAGAGATATTCTGTAAGATAAGGGACGTTTGACGGGCGATCTGATAATATACTTGTTGGTCTTCATCAGTGAAGGGCGGCAACGGTTCAGGGCTGACTGCCAAAACGGCCGCTACAGTCTTTTCTTCAACTCTAACGGGCAAACATATGAAAGCTTTGGCACGTAGCCCATTGAGCAAGGGCGTATTACGCCAATCATCCGTCTCATCTGCGTTGGAAGCCAGGATGGTTTCACCAGTCTGCAAACAAGTGCGCAATGGATTGCGCTGACCAAAAAGAGTTTCTGGGTTGGTAGCGCGCGGAACACTACCCATAACGTGTACTAATCGCGGGCCATCGGGAGCATCCTCGGCTACCAAGGCAACCGACATACCAAGTTGTGTGAGCACTTCTCGCCCTAATGCCAGCAACGCAGAGGATGAATCCAACTGGCGACTGACAGATTCGGTGATAGCCAATCCCGCACGAACACGTTGCGCTCGACGATCTAGATTGTGAATGGAAAGTGTCTGTTCCAAATCCTTACGCAGCAAGATAGGCAAATCGTTTTGGCTGACACTGAGCAAGCGTTGTTGGCGCTGTAAACCAGAAGAAAGTGTATCCACACGATTCCGTAATTCGTTGAAACGTGCAGTATTGTTGATCACCAGCGCAGCCTGAGTAGCAAATATTTCAATCGTATCGATTGTCACTTTGTCTGGCCGTAATCCATTATTGGGTGCATCCAGGCTGATCAGGCCTAGCGGATTGCCTTGCATATCATCCAATGGTACGAGCAGGAAATCATCCGGATCCCAGGCATTTTCTCCCTGTTTCACATTATTGAGATCCAATGTGATCATATGAACATCTGCAGGTACAACTGGCGTTCTATCAGCAGGAATAAAATAAGAGTTGCTAATACGGAATTCCGGTTTGAGCAATTGTTGAACACTCGTGAAAGGCTGTTTGCGAGAAAGCAGTTCGCCAAGTACTTCTTGCGAAAATCCCACTCCTGTCACCCGGCGCAACAACCCGCTATCAGGCTCAGACACACTGAAAAGCACTGCCTGGAAAGGAGTAGACTCTCGAATGGCGTTTCCAATAGCTCGCAAATGTTGCTCTAATGGTTGCTCAAAATTAATGGCATAGTTGATGCCGGTCAAAATCGACATTGTATCTGCACGATGGAGCAGCGCATCAGCACGCTCTCGCTCCATCTGATACTGACGGGCCGCATTCAATGCAATTGATGCCTGTACCGCAAGTGTTTGCACCAGATCCACAAGGTCATCACCGAAGAATTCTGGCTGACTGGAATGTAAATAAATCATCCCTGCTAACTTGCCAGTATGAAGTATCGGTGCAAACAACGCCGAGCGCACATCCTCATGCGGTACAGTAAAATCTTCGCGTTCAAGATCTGCAATCACCAGTGGCTCATCAATATTAGAAATACGCGTCAACATGCTGTTGAGGTTTTCATCTACAAGACATCCTACGGAGAATTGAATGTTTAGTTTCTCGCCATCAGTAGATGGATCGAAAAGTAAAACCGTGCCACAATCTGCGTGAGTAGTATTCAAGCTTTCATCGTGCACTACTTCAAGTAATTGCATTACATCTAAGGAGGCACTCAACTCGCGACTAATACGCATCATAGCAGTCAACTGTTCGACGCGAGTACGCAGATCCACATCCGTTTGACTGATCAGGCGGGTGCTTTCCAGGGCTGATGCAAGCTGTCCGGCGGCCGTAGTCACCACCTGAAGGTCATATGAATTGAAAAACTCGGATTTACGATTACCCAGTATCAACTCACCCAAGCTATGATCGCGCACCACCAGAGGCACAACCAAAGCTGATTCCATACGCAGTGTCGTAATAAGAGGGCGATAGACCGGTAAAACCCGCCGATCACTGCTCAAACGCCCAGACAAGAAGGGCTTCTGACTACCTGTTACAGTCAACCTGAACTGGGCGTCCGCTATAAACATTCGTGACAAGTCCCCTATCGCTTCTTGCCGAACCCCGTACACGCTCGTGTTATGGAGTCGCAATTCGCCGCCTTGTTCATCCAACAAGAAGACTGCGGCTGCATCAGCCTGGAACAGATGTGCCAACTCACGCATGGAATGTTCCAACACTTCATCAACCGAGGCCGTAGATGCTGAAAGGCTGGCAATACGCCGCAGTGCATCAGATCGATATGCACGTTGACGCGATTGCTGCACCAAAACCGCATTCTCGATAATAGCCGAGGCCTGACCAGCAACGACGTTCATCAAGCGCAATTCTTCATCTGAAAAAGAAACGACGCCCTGCCGGTGATTGGACAACTGCAAGAAACCAACCAGTCGCCTGCCTGCTAACAACGGTACCAAAGCCGAATCGCGCAAACTGGCGGCTCGGGCCAAATTTTGGATACCAAGGATTTCCCACGTTTCATCTTCCGCAGCATTCAGAGTCAACAAGGGTTGTTGGTCAGCGATGATATCGGTAGCAATTTTCTCGGTTGATATGCTCGTACGGTAAATTTCCACAATATGCGGGGGTAATCCCTGAAACGGAACTTGCCCTTCGAGCGTACGTTTGTCCTCGTCAAAAAGTAAAAATCCAAGAATTTCTACATCAAATAACGGAGCGATGCTCTTAACCAGTCGCTCGAACATATCTTTCATATCCTGGCTTGGGCTCACCGCTTGCGCCAGGTTGGCAAGGCCTGTCAATTCAGTTGTTCGCCGTTGTTCGACCTCAAATAGCATCGCATTGCGGATGGCAATTGTCATTTGACCAGATATGAGTTGAAGTAATTCCATATCATGCTGATCAAAACTGTCTTCAGTGGATTGTCCGACTTCCAATGTTCCTACGAAATCCCCATTTGTCAGCAACGGAATGCCGATATATTAGCGAACTAGATATGGCTCCGTAATCTCATTAACTGCATCATCATTTCGTGGCTCGATCCGTGACAGGAAAAGCGGTTTATGCTGTTTTAGCAAAGAATCAGAATAATCCCCAAAATATGAGCGTGCAACACGCCGCACTGCTCGATGCTCACTTGACCTCCCGTCATAATGATATGGAACCAGAGACTGATTAGCATCATCCCAGACTTTAATTTCCAGCACATCCGCCGAGACCAACCGCCCAATATTTTCCAAAACAGCCTGCAAGGTAGCCTCTAAATCTAAACTGGCTGAAACTGCCTGTCCAAAGTCTGCAACAACTCGCAGGATAGAGGCCGAAGCTTGCCCATCACCCATGGATAGCTCAGGCGAAATATCTAAATTGCGAAATGTAACTAACATCGAAGGAGATAACCCGGGAATATGATAAGACGTGGCCTCTGTCAATTGAGAGCCTATTGAAATCCTTTTTTGACATTCTGTAGAAAAGAGGGAAAGAAAATCATTGGATGGACGTGTGAAACGGATCAGCCGTTCCAAATCGATCTGTTCGGCTTCTCGCAAGCCAAATAACTGACGTGCGGATGCGTTCAAGTATTCAAGTCGTCCGCCGCCCTGGACGATAATGACAGCGTCCTTTAATTCTGAAGCATCGGGAGTTTCAAATGCCGAAAGTGGAACATGAGCATTCGCCTGATTGCGCGGAAATAGGCGCAACAAAAACCAGACCAGTAAAACGAATACCAGTCCGATCAAAACCAGACTAAGACCCAGGCCCAAGCCTTCCATACTAGACGAAGTCCTTAATCCACTGAATTGCCCGGGGTATCTTTCCGTCGCGCCTCTGCACCCATCTCAGTGATTTCACGGATATCCGCAAACCCATATTCTGACGGCGAGACAACCCCAACTGCAAGCGTCATAAATGGTGCATTTACAGGCCCGTCCGAAGTTTGAGCCACCATATATCCTTGCTGACGGTCAATAAAGTTGTAGTGCGTTTGCACCTCTTCTGCAAAGCGTTCTTTCAAGCGCTGTCTGATCGAAGGCGCAGCGTTTTCGGTAGTGATAACAATGAAGTTGTCACCACCTGCATGACCAATAAAGTCCGCCGAAGTGCCGGTTTCATCCACCACCTCGCCTATCAGCATAGCAGTAAAACGCAGCACATCGTCACCCGCCACAAAGCCATATACATCACGGAATGGATCAAAGTGATTGATGCGAATATCGAGCAATGCCCAATCCTGCTCGCGAATGATCTTGCGCAATTGCTCCTCGATCAGGCGACCAGCCGGAAGACCTGAACGCGGATCAGTGAGGCTTTCCCGCTCAGAACGGCGGATAGCGCCTTGCACGCGTAGTTTTAGCTCCTCGATATCAAAGGGCTTGGTGATGTAATCATCCGCACCCAACTCAAGGCCTTGCAACTTGTCGCTGCGCTCATCCTTCTGTGTCAGGAAAATCACCGGGATATGACTGGTACGCGTGCTTGTCCGCAAGGTGCGGCAGACTTCATATCCGTCGATATCCGGCAACATGATATCCAGCACAATCAAGTGCGGTAACACCTGCTTGGTCTTATCCAACGCATCAGAGCCGCGAACGGCTACGTCCACGTCAAACTCCAGGCCGCTGAAATAGATTTTCAGCATGTTCCCGATATCAATGTCGTCTTCAACAACCAAAAGGCGGGGCTTTCCCATAGAGCCTCCTTATACGCGCCATGCCCTTTTTCGGGCATTCTGGCGCACGGCTTCGATTTGCTGTGGTGACACTTCTCGCTCGAACGAGCGGAACCCGCTCAAGCGAAAACCATGCTTTTCAGCAATGGCTGTAATTTCATCTACACGCTCGCGGGTAATATGCTTGCCAAGCGTGTAATCTTCAAAGCGGCCTTCCAAAGCCAGGGCTATCGTCTCTGCCATACAGGCGTAGGACTTCCCCGGCGGAAAACCAAAGTTAAAGTTGAAATCTACGGGGCCTGGTACATCGACCATTCCACCGTCAATCACTAATATATCATCTCTTGCGGCTGCTATCATTGCAGAAACATCGCGAGGCCTCGCAACGTCACAAATCACGCAGCCGGAAAGTAAATGCTCCGGCACAATCACATCGTGGATAGCGCTCGTCACCGTCAGGATCAACTGCGCTTTGGCCAAAACATCCATCTTCGTGCTGACAACCAGCTCGCCTCTTCCCGGACCCGATAACTGCTCCCGCAATTCAAGCAGCGCTTCTTCCCTGCGACCGATCAAATACAACCGTCCCACATCTTCAGCCAATAACTCGGTACAAACCCGGCCAATCGCGCCTGTTGCGCCAACCACCGCTGCCGTTGCATTACGCAGGGGAATATCCATAAGGTGCGCTGCCTCGCGGATGGCCTGAACCGCAATGGATATGGTGTAGGAGTCGCCCGTTGTAACAGGTATCTTCAAAGAACGCGCGATAGTGACACCAGCATCACCAATGACCGAGGTAAAGGCACCCAGGCCTAATATCCGGGCACCGAGACGTTCGGCCAACCGGCCAGTCTGTATAATCTTACGATAAACCACTCGCTCTGGCAACTCCAACATTCGTCGCGGGGTATAAGGCGCGGCAATAAACCAACCCAGCACCTGCTTCCCGGTAGAAGCAGAAGTGATGCCTTCTATCTCTGAAATGTAAACGGGGGGGAAGAATGTTGAAAAAAAGTCTATCTGGCGTTCGTTGAGAACGCGTCCCAGAAACGGAAATTTCCGGCTGACATCTCTTTTCGGGTCAATCGGGTGAATGATAAAGGCAAACGTATCCATCGGCCTACCAGGATTCCACCTCCGGTTGCTCTTCTTCCGGTCGGTAACGCGCCAGGTGCAGGGAACTATTTTTCAAGCGATGATGGTCACTGTCTTCAAAGTGCACATCGCGGTCTATTACTTGTCTACCTTTGGAAGCAATCAACACCACATCGGATTCGATCGTGCGCGCCGGGTAAACAATCATGCCAGAACCAATACGACAATTATGTCCTACACAACTACCGATTACAGGTCGATTAGAAATGCTCAATTGATCTTTTCCATCCCGCGAACGGATGGGAGCCGGAACCAGATTGAAATCAGTGAAAGTAGAGCCAGCGCCAATGAAGGTGTTACGGCCTATCACACTCATCTGCAAACAGGTATTTTGCGCGATCATGCTATTGTCCATGACGGTGGTCATGAACAAGGCCGCACGAAATGGCAAAAACGTCCCATCCCCTACTACTGAGAGCATCAATTGCACATCCTGTGAGATATTGACGTTATTACCAATAATACAGTTTTCTATTACGGCACCAGCATTGATAGTGACATTATCTCCTATTGTGGTAGGTCCATGGATAACTGCACGCGGATCGATCACACAATTCTTGCCAACCTTGACCATTTCTGAACATTCAAGCAATTGTCGTCCTTCGTAAAGCGCTTTGCTTATTACCTTGATCTTATAGAAGGTGTCTTCGCCAATCCGTTTTTCAAACCGCGCCCCACGTGCGAACAAACCAAATACCACATCCGCAAGATGAACGTGTACCCAGGAATCAATCGCCATAAAAGCCCGCAACGGTACATTGAACACCAGATCGCCAGTGTGATCAGCCATATAGGTAGGGACATGGTAGTATCCCATCTCACGCGCTTCTAGATCAATCACAAGCGATTCCACATCTGCCACAGGGCCATTGGGGTAATACCACAGATCAGCTAAAAACAAATCGCCGGCAGGGGTATAAGATGTAGAGAGAGGTAAAGCGTGCTCGTGAAATGCCGGATCATCGATTGAAAAGGCCGCCCGTACTGCCCGTTTTCGTTTTCTAGCTTGTGTGATAAATTCAGCGAGATAGTATTCATCAAAATAGAGATTATCTCGGTAAACCAGGGTTGGCTCTCGAACAAGCGGTAAATGTTCTCCCGGTTTCAACTCACGTTCGCTGGTTACGTATGGAGCAAGTACATTGCGCTGGTGAAGCCAGAGTGGCTGGTTTTGAATACGCAAATCGCGCGCGCGCTCGTTGAACGGGGGAATAAAATGAGGGGCGTTTAGAATAATTTTCAACATTTATAATATTTTCTCACAACTTACCCGATCTCGAAAAGGACAAGCCTAACAAATTTGCAAGATTCATGCCGATGGGGTGCGGTCAATGGCAACAAGGCAGATTTTATCGCCTTGAGAAACACAAGTTTCTTCCGTTACATTATAAAACTTTCCCCCGCTAACCCAATACAATGCTTCCTGCAATATTCCTACTGCAAAATGACAGGTCGGTTCACTTTCATGACGCCCCCAACACCATGGACAGCATTCAATGCGCCACAGAAAATTATGTTCAGTTTCTTCCAAGGATATTTGTTGGTTTGTATATCGATTAAAAAAATCCATCAAAGATTTTAACGCGGCTACTATCTTCAAGTCAGGAGGTTGCAATCGGAAAGTTGGATCAGAAAAGCCTAAATCAGCGCCATATGTTCGCATACAACTGGAGAAGAAAACTCGTCCGGTACGCAGAGCAAGCCCTCGTCCACCATGTGGACCGTATGCCCGCTCCAACACATATTGCAACTGGCCAATTGTCTCAAATGGAATAGCCTTGTGGTCATCAGCAGGCGGATAATTGTCGATAAGATGGGGAAGCGAGGACAGATTCAGCAGGGCGTTGATGCCACTCTTACCTATAACTTCCTCAAATGCCAACAACATCATGCGTCCCAGCCTGTTCGGGAAGTAATAGGTAGATACTGTTTCAATCATTTAGCTGGTAATTCCTCGTCTAAAAATGATTTGAGCTTATTAATAAAAGGCTGCGGCTCATCGAGCATGATAAAATGCCCGGCATTTGGAAAACGCTCAGTGCAACTTTTCTCCACTCCAGCTGTAAGTGGTTTCCACTGCATTGGATGGACGATATTATCCTTATCCCCATACATGCCCATCACTGGGACCTTGATGCTATCAAGCATGGGGCGCAAGTCAGTGCGGCGCAAAGAAGCAATACTGCGCAGGAAGGATTCAACCGTTGTGCGCGAAAGATCGCGGTCCATCATACCCGGAAAGCGAGGGTCGCGACAAATAAATGGGGAAGCTATTCGCATGCTCAAGCGGAACAATCCCATCATGTTGAAGAGCAGAAACGCGATGGGACGATACCCAGCCCATTTCAGTGGTAAAGCCAACGAAGACCCGGCAATCGGCGAACCGACAACTACCACTTTAGATACACGCTCAGGATACTGGATTGCAACCGATAAACTGACTGTTCCTCCCATACTATGACCTACCAGCGGAGCTCTTACAATGCCCAACTGATCCATAAATTGATCTACTAAGCTAACAAAATCCTGAACTGCGTAGGTTTCTCGTTTCTTCCCTGATTCACCAAACCCCCAGAAGTCCAGCGCATAGGTGCGGTAATGTCGACCCAGGTAGGACATTGTTTCCTGCCACAAACCCCAAGAACCCAGCCATCCATGTAACAAGATGACTGGGCGTCCACGTCCATAGACTTCGTAATGAACAATACCCTGGTCCGTGGTGATCGAAGACACTGAAAATTACAAACCGGCCCCCCTATCCCCCGGTCTCCATTTCCTCAAGGATACTGTAGAGCAATTCCAATAATATGGTTTTTACCGAATCACGCTTTGTCGAAACACAAGACAAGAACTTCACTTTCGGATCCAGCCGCAAGGCATGACGCATATCTTCCAATTCCCAGGCATCTTTCATATCTTGCTTATTGGCCACCACCACATACGGGGTTGGCGCATAGGCACGGAAAGTTTCCAAAATGGAGCGCGCCTCGCGGAAAGTCTCTGGCCGGGTGCTATCGACCATCACAATAAAACCCAACATGCCCTCAGAGAGGATCTCCCACATGAAGTCAAAACGCTTTTGGCCAGGTGTTCCAAATAGATATAGAACCAGGTCCTCATCCACCGTGATGCGACCGAAGTCCATCGCTACGGTTGTAGCATCCTTTACGGAACGTTCCTCATTGGATGAAATCTTGCGCTCAGTGGCAACAACATCAATCTCACTGACCGACTGAATAAACTGCGTCTTGCCAGCGCTGAAAGGTCCTGTCACAACCATTTTGACTGTTTGCATAATTCCAAATCCTTCCAAAGCGTGATGTTACAGAGAGCGAATGCGTCCAATAAGTTTATTGACCAGGGACTTCTGTTCTTCTTTATCTCGGGTCGGGAACATTTTCGGGCTCGGCGTGACCGTTACACCCTCCGGGCGGACAATATCAACCAGGCCAGCCTGTAATAAACCGTACACGATACGACGAATTTCCAGATCATTCATCTTATTGGCGCCGGCAATTTGCTTCATTGTATTCTTCGGATTAATATATGAAACGACCCGCCACTCCTCCACGTTCAAGTTGACATTTTGTAGTGGCCGGTCGGTAAACTTAAGCGCCATATCCAGGCTGGGAATTTCATCCTGCAGTTGCTCCCATTCGCGCAAATGTCGGGAACCTTCGATGATCAAATTCTCCAGATCCAGGCGAACATTGATGCGATCTTCCGGCGGAAGCAAGTCAGCTTCGAATCGGAAGGAACCTTCCACCCAGGTATAGAGCCGTCGGACGGTCTCTGAACAGTGTTCTTGCAAATTGATCAGAATGTCTTCCTGCGATACGTACCCGGCATTAATGAGCAACAAGCCCAATTCCTTATCGGTCATCGCGCCTGCACGTTCTACAAGCGCACGGTATTGATTGGCTGTCAGCTTATTGGCGCGATGCAATAATGTTGCTAAACGATTATCTTCGTTCCCGACACGCGCAAAAGCCAGCTTCCCATTAAGGAAAGCAACATGAGCCTGGTCAGTAGGCCCGTCCACAACGAGAGTGCCGGTCTTTCCTGCCAAATTGATCAGATTAAGGAGTTGAGTGATCGTAAAATCGCGTAAATTTCCACGTAACGCCATAGCGCGCCTCAAATAAGTCCCCCATATGGGGGTCTAAAAGATTATACATGCAAGGTATTAATGCGTCAAACTTGGAAGGTCGACAATATTGAAAGGGCTTGCCCAGCTATGATAGACTCACCCCGTTGCCACATCGAAGGAGGACTTTTGCAAATGAAACCCTCGCATCTTATCTTGACGTTGAGCCTGCTGCTCGTTACACTGACATTTACCAACCCCCAACCGGTATCCGCTGCCCTTGAAGCCGAGATAACAACAGACCAACCTACGCTCAACTTTCCAGACAGTATCAACTTTCGCGCGACCTTTGAAAGCAATACATCCATCAGGTCTGTGATACTCGAGTATGGCACAAGTGAGTTGACCTGTGGCACAGTGGTCGCCAAAGCATTCCCCCAATTCACACCTGCTACAACCGTCAACGCCGAATGGACCTGGGAAATGAAACAATCCGGCTCACTGCCCCCCGGCGCATCCATCTGGTGGCGCTGGCGCTACACTGATGAAAGCGGATTTGAAAACGTCACTGAAAAAAAGACCTTCACCTGGCTTGATGCCAAATATAACTGGCAAACCATCACGTCAGGCCCGATCAATCTGCACTGGTATTCCGGGGATCAGGCCTTCGCACAAGACCTGCTCACCGCTGCTGTCACTGGCCTCGCCCGCCTGCAAAACGACGCCGGGATGCAGCCCAATCAGCCCATCCATCTCTACATCTATGCCAACACTGGTGACATGCAAGAAGCCATCCTGTATGAACCATCCTGGACA
>Ga0105100_10000955_pt1 | contig 17003 bp, 12 predicted proteins | sample PPLLak12cMay2015_2_FD_87033 | JGI IMG/M metagenome (GOLD analysis project Ga0105100, IMG submission 87033) | Freshwater sediment microbial communities from Prairie Pothole Lake near Jamestown, North Dakota, USA - PPLs Lake P8 Core (1) Depth... | ecosystem: Environmental > Aquatic > Freshwater >...
CGATGTTCAGCTGATCGGCGGCATGGTCCTGCACCAGGGCCGGATCGCTGAAATGAAGACCGGTGAAGGTAAAACCCTGGTCGCCACCCTGCCGGCCTACCTCAACGCCCTGAACGCCAAAGGGGTCCACGTGGTCACGGTCAACGATTACCTGGCCCGCCGGGACACCGAGTGGATGGGGCAGGTCTACCGCTTTTTAGGGCTTTCCGTGGGCACCATCCTGCACGGCCTGACCGACCCCGAACGCAAGGTGGCCTACAGTGCTGATATCACCTACGGCACCAACCACGAGTTCGGCTTCGATTACCTGCGGGACAACATGAAGTTCAACCTCGAGACGGTGGTGCAGCCCGAGCTCAACTATGCCATCGTCGACGAAGTCGACAGCATCCTGATCGACGAAGCCCGAACGCCGCTGATCATCTCCGGGCCGGCCGAAAAATCCACCAGCCTGTATTACGATGTCAACGCCATCATCCCGCGCCTGGTGAGAGAAAAGGACTACACCATCGACGAAAAAGCGCGGGCCTCCACCCTGACCGAGGAGGGTGTCGCCAAGGCCGAAAAGCTTCTCCAGGTGGACAACCTCTACGACCCCAAGAACATCGAACTGCTGCACCACATCAACCAGGCCCTCAAGGCCCACAGCCTTTTCAAGCGCGACGTGGACTATATCGTCAAAAACGGCGAGGTGATCATCGTCGATGAGTTCACCGGGCGCCTCATGCCGGGCCGCCGCTACAGCGAAGGCTTGCACCAGGCGCTGGAAGCGAAGGAAAACGTCCGGATCGAAAACGAAAACCAGACCCTGGCAACCGTCACCTTTCAGAACTACTTCCGGATGTACGCCAAGCTGGCCGGCATGACCGGAACGGCCGACACCGAGGCCGCCGAGTTCAAGAAGATCTACAACCTCGATGTCAGCGTCATCCCCACCAACCAGCCCATGATCCGCAAAGATTATTCGGACATGATCTACAAGACCAAGCGCGAGAAATTCGAAGCGGTCATCGAAGAGATCGACGAACTGCACAAAAAAGGGCAGCCCACCCTGGTGGGCACCATTTCCATCGACGTTTCCGAGGACCTCAGCCAAAAGCTAAAAAAACGCGGCATTCCCCACACCGTGCTGAACGCCAAAAACCACGAGGGCGAGGCTGAGATCGTCGCCCAGGCCGGGCAGCGCGGGGCGGTGACGATCTCCACCAACATGGCCGGCCGCGGGACCGACATCGTGCTCGGCGAAGGGGTCGTCGAACTGGGCGGGCTGCACATCATCGGCACCGAGCGCCACGAAAGCCGCCGCATCGACAACCAGCTGCGCGGCCGGGCGGGCCGGCAGGGGGACCCGGGCTCCTCGCGCTTTTACCTGGCGCTGGAAGACGACCTGCTGCGGATCTTCGGCGGCGAGCGGATTACCGGGATCATGGAAAAGCTCGGGATGGAAGACGGCGAGCCGATCGAAAACGCCCTGATCACCCGCTCCATTGAAAGCGCCCAGGCCAAGGTCGAGGGGCACAACTTTGAAATCCGCAAACAGCTGCTGGAATACGACGACGTCATGAACCAGCAGCGCGAAGTCATCTACCAGCAGCGCCGCGAGGCCCTGCGGGGCGAGGACCTCAAAGGCGACATCGAGGAGATGATCTATGAAAAGGCCGAGGCCATCGCCCAGCTCTTTGCCGATGAGCACAAGCTGCCCGAGGACTGGGATTTCAACGGGCTGCGCGCCGCGGTCTTCCAGCAGTTCAATTTCAACCTGCCGGAGTTCGCGGCCGACACCCTTGACGGGTTGACGGCCGAGGGGCTCTCCGAGCTGATCGCCGAAGAAAGTCTTCGGATATACAACGCGAAGGAGGCGGCCATCGGGACGGCGGACTTCCGGCACCTGGAGCGGATTGTGATGCTCCAGGTGGTGGACAACCTCTGGAAGGACCACCTGCTCAGCATGGACCACCTCAAGGAGGGGATCGGCCTGCGGGGCTATGCCCAGCAGAACCCGTTGATCGTCTACAAAAAAGAAGGCTTTGAGATGTTCAACGAGATGATCGCGCGGGTCAAGGAGGAGACCCTTGGGATGCTCTTCCGGGTTCAGATCGCCGAGCCTGAAAAAATCCAGGACATGCACAAGCCCAAACCGCAGGCCATGGTTCTCTCCCACGGCGATGCCGCCGCCCCCAAGAAACCGGTGCAGCGCAAGGCCCAGAAGGTGGGCCGCAATGACCCCTGTCCGTGCGGGAGCGGTAAAAAATTCAAAAAATGCTGCGGCCAGTAATCCGTCTGGAACTGGAGGGTCAGGGCCGAAGGCAGCCGCCTGATCGCAGCCGCTTTCGCTGCGCGATGAACCGGTATCCGCCGAAGGGGTGGCGCCCAGTGCCGATCAGGCCGTGGTGCTGGCCGGCGGTTTCAGCGCCAAGGCGGTCCTGAAGATCGTCTCGACCGATCATCAGCCAGGATAAGGGGCTGGGCCTCGTGGCTGCCCGCATCACTCTGAGCGCACGGGGCGTGAATCCGCGATCACTGCGCCCTTTTTTGGGGCCATGGCCGCTCAGGCCGCAAAGAGCGTCTCGAAAACCTGCCAGAAGTCCGGAAAAGATTTTTTAACGCAGCCGGGGTCCCGGATCACCACCCCGGGGGTTTTCAAACCGGCCAGGGCAAAACTCATGGCGATGCGGTGGTCGTCATAGGTGTCGATCACGGCACCGGCCGGCTGGCCGCCGGTGACCGTCATGCCCTCGGCCCGCGCCTGGGCTGAAACCCCCATCCGGTTGAGTTCGCGCACCACAGCGGCGATGCGGTCGCTTTCCTTGGCCTTGAGGTGCGCGACGTTGCGGATCGTCGTCGTGCCGCGGGCAAAGGCCGCAACCACCGCAAGTGTGGGCACCATGTCGGGCATGTCGCCCATATCGGCCGAGATGGCGCAAAGCGGGCCGCCGCTGACGGTGATGCCGTCCGCGCCGGCCGCCACGCGGCAGCCCATCGCCGCCAGCAGCTCGATGAAGCGGCTGTCGCCCTGCAGCGAACTCCTGGCGGTGCCCCGGACGGTGATCGTGGTGCCGGTGAGGGCCGCCGCTGCCCAGAAGTAGCCCGCCTGGGAGGCATCCGCCTCCACCCGGTAACACCCCGCACGGTAAAGCTGGCCGCCATCGACCCGGAAGCGCTGGTAGCCGTCCCGCTTGACCGCTACCCCGAAGGTTTCCATGGTGGCCACGGTCATGTCGATATAGGGCCGCGAGACCGGGCCGGCGGTGATGGCGATGTCCAGCCCTTCGACGGTGTAGGGCGCTATCAGCAGCAGGGCCGAAAGGTACTGGCTGCTCAGGCGGCAGTCGAGGGACAGCTTCCCGCCCCGCACGCTGCCGCCGGTGACGGTCAGGGGCGGGCAACCGTTTTTTTCGAGGGTTTGAACCGGAACGCCGATCTGGACCAGGCCGTCGACCAGTTCGGCGATCGGTCGGCTGCCCATCCGTTCGGTTCCGGTGAGGCGGTATGGTCCGCGGCCCAGGGCCGCGACGGCGGTCAAAAGCCGCATGGAGGTGCCTGAGTTGCCCAGATACAGGGGCTCGCGGCAGGCGCTCAGCCGGCCGCCGGTCCCCGTGACCACGAAAGTGCCGTCGGCCTCGGTTGCGATTGCCGCACCCAGCTGGCCGAGGGCGCGGGCGGTCAGGGTGGTGTCCTCGCTGTGCAGCGGATTTTCCAGGCGACTGCCGCCGGCGGCCAGGGCGGCGGCGATCAGCATGCGGTGCGTAAAACTTTTGGAACCCGGCACCGCGACGCAATTTTCGGGCTTCAACGGCCGGGGCGTAATGGTCTGCATGATCGGTCCCTTCGGTTGCACTTCGGTGGGTGTTACACCGTCAGAATAAAAAAACTCAGCTTGAACCGCTGCCGGCGGCCAGGGCGGCGTGCACGGCGCCCGCCATGGCCTCGGTCGGGGCGGCCTGTCCGGTCCACAGTTCAAACTGTCGGGCGCCCTGGTAGACGAACATGGCGGTGCCGGGGATGGTCCGGCAGCCGCGCCGCGCGGCGGCCGCCAGCAGCGGCGTTTGCAGCGGGGTGTAGACGATGTCCATGACGACCATCCCGGTTTGCAGCAGATCGACCGGGACCGGCAGGGCGTCGCCGAACTGCCGCATGCCCAGGGGGGTGGTGTTGACGAGAATCTCGCAGGCAAGCCCGGCGGCTTCCGCAAGCGGGCGGAAGTCCGCGCCCAGGCGTTGGGCCAAGGCCTCTCCGCGGTCGCGCGAGCGGTTCACGATGGTCACCCGGGCGCCGGCGCCCTGCAGGCCGAAGGCCACCGCGCGGGCCGCCCCGCCGGCGCCGATCACGGCCGCCGTGCACCCCGCCACGCTGGTGTGCGTGCCGAGCGCCCGCAGCGCGCCCTCCGCGTCGGTGTTGGCCCCGAGCAGCCGGCCGCCGTGGTTGACGACCGTGTTGACCGCCCCGATCCGGCGGGCGGTCTCGTCGACCGCGTCCAACAGCGGCATGATGGCTACCTTGTGGGGGATGGTCACGCTGGCCCCCCGGATTGCCAGCGCCCGCATGGCCGCCGCGCAGGCGGCGATGTCTGCGCTGCCGAAGGCGAGGTAGACGCTGTTGATCCCCAGGGCTTCGAAGGCGGCGTTGTGCATCGCCGGGCTCAGACTGTGGGCCACCGGGTCGCCGAAAACGCCGAAAAGGGTGGTGGCCGCGTCGATCGGGTGCACGGTCATGGGCGCTGCTCCTTTGATTCGCCCCCGGCCCGCGGGTAGGACCCCAGCCACTTGAGAAAACGGCTCAGGGCTTCCATCGCGGTCACCGTTTGCCGGACCTGCGGGTCATCGATATGCCCCTCCAGATCCGCGAAAAACATGTAGCTCCAGTTTTCATGGCGGGCCGGGCGCGACTCCAGTTTGACCATGTTGATGCCGGCGTCGGCCATCGGTTTCAGGGTGCGGTAGAGGGCGCCGGGCACGTGCGAGGTGACGAACATGATCGTGGTTTTGTCGCAGCCCGTAACCGGCGGGGCGTCGCGGCCGATGACGAGAAAGCGGGTGGTGTTGCGGGGGCTGTCTTCGATCCGCACCGCCAGGACGCTCAGGTTGTAGATCCCGGCGGCCTCCTGGCTGGCGATGGCGGCCGCCCCGCTTTCGGCAGCCGCCCGGCGGGCGGCCAGGGCGGTGGACCCGCACTCCACCAGGCGGGCGTCGGGCAGGTGTTTGCGCAGCCAGCGGCCGCACTGGGCAAAGGCATGCGGGTGCGAATAGACCACCCGGATGTCATCCGCGGCGGCCTCCGTGGAGAGCAGCCCGTGGCAGATGGGGAAGTAGATTTCGGCACAGATCTTGATCTCCGAGTCGTAAAACAGGTCCAGGGTGCTGTTGACCGACCCCTCGATGGAGTTCTCCACCGGCACCACACCGTAATGGAAGGCCTGCCGCTCGACTTCGCCGAAAACCTCGCGGATGCTGGGCTGGGGGGTGAAGTTGGCAAAGTGGCCGAAGTGGTTCATGGCCGCCATGTGGGTGAAGGTGGCCTCCGGGCCGAGGTAGGTGACCAGCTGCGGGCTCTGGATTTCCCGCGAGACCGACATGATCTCCCCGAAGATGTGGCGCAGGGCGCTGTCGCTGATGGGGCCCGGGTTGTGGTTCAGGATTTGCCGCAGGACGGTCGCTTCCCGTCCGGCATCCAAGACCGGGGCCCCCTGACGCGCTTTGAGCTGACCGATTTGCTTGGCATACCCCAGGCGTCGGTTGAGCAGCGTCAGGAGATCCTGGTCGACGCTGTCGATGGCCGTTCGGAGGCGCTCCAGTTCCGGGGGGGGGCTATTTTTCGGTGATGGTTTCATCGATCTTGTACCCGAAATGCCGGCCGCTGGCCTCCACCGCCGCCAGGACGGTGTCGCCGGGCTTGAGGTTGACAATCGAGATCGGCTGCCCGTCGGGTTGGGTCAACCGGACGGTCTCGGCGTTCTGTAGCAGAACGCTTGCCGTCTTCTCGCCGATGGCGGCCGTCACCAGCATCAGCGGCCTTTTTTCGATCTTCAGGCGCCCCACCACCCCGGGGACGGTGTTGCCCTGGTAGTCGACGATCTGGATGCTGTCGCCGGCGGAGAGCTCGGATAGATAGCGGGTGCGGCCGCCGGGGATGCGGGTGTAGGCATGCACCGGTCCGGCGTTGACGCGGAAGGGCCGCGGCGCCACATAGGGGTTGGAGAGACTCTCGGCGTGCACCAGAAAAAGGGCGCTGCTGCTGTTGCCGACCAGCATGCCCTCGCCCGGCTGCATGTTGGAGCAGGTGTCGATGCACACCCGGTCCCCCATCCCCACCGGTCGCACCGCTGTGATTTCGGCGGTTGTCAGCGCGGTCCGCGAATCGCCGGCGCGCAGGCGGACGAGCGCGTTTTTGAGGCTGACGGCATCGGCGGGGTGAAACAGGATCTGCTGGACTCCTTTTTCCAGTATGCCGAAAGCCGTCTCGGCCTCCTCCAGGCTGCGCACCTGCGCGATGACGTCCGCGCCCTTGGCAATCAGGTTTTCCAGGGGGATGATGGTCCAGTCGCTGCAGTCCAGAATCACCCGCTGGGTTTGGGCGAGCTTTAGAATCTCGTCTTCGTCGGCGCCCGAGGTGACGGTAAAATAGACCACATCGCGGCCCAAAACCAGGTCGCCGTCCTCTGAAATCGTTTCGATTCGGCCGAGTTCTTTGACCTTGGCGCTGCACCCTTCGGGAACCAGCAGACCGTCGGCGCCGCCTTCGAGCGCAGCGGTGACCATGTCCCGGTCCCAGGGTGCCACCTTTACCCAGATTTTTCGCATCTCCGTTCTCCTTGCCGCAAGCGCTAGCCCAAGACCTTCAATGCGGCGTCGACGCTGCTGCCGTCATGAACGATCGTTGAAATCGCCTGGACCATGCGGGCAGGGGCCGGGTGCTGGAAGACGTTGCGCCCGATGGAAACCCCGGCGCCGCCGGCATCGATGCTGCCCTTGACCATCTCGAGAATTTCACGGTCGGAATCCATCTTGGGTCCGCCGGCGATCACCACCGGCACGCTGCATCCCTCCACCACCTTGCGGAAGCTCTCCGGGGATCCGGTGTAGGAGACCTTGACGATGTCGGCGCCCATTTCGTTGCCCACCCGGGCGGCGTGCTTGATCACCGCGACGTCGTATTCGTCCCGGATCTTTTCGCCGCGCGGGTAGATCATCGCCAGCAGCGGCATTCCCCAGGTGCGCGCCTCGTAGCTGACCTGGCCGAAATCCCGCAGCATTTCCCTTTCCTGGCCGTTGCCGAGGTTGACGTGGATCGAAACGGCATCGGCCCCCAGCTTGATGGCCTCTTCCACCGAGCACACCAGGGTCTTGGCGTTGGGGTAGACCGAAAGGCTGGTGGAGGCCGACAGGTGAATGATCAGGCCGATATCCCGGCCGCGGCGGCGGTGACCGGCGCTCACCAGGCCCTTGTGCTCGACGATGGCATTGGCCCCGCCCTCGGACACTTTCTGAATGGCCGTTTTCATGTCGGTCAGGCCGGCGATCGGGCCCACCGAAATGCCGTGGTCCATGGGCACGATCACGGTTTTGCCGGTGTTGCGGTTGATGATGCGCTCCATTCGGATCTGTTTGCCTAAGATGGTCATGCTGGTCCCCCTTTTTTGGTTTGGCGTCTTTGGTTAAAAAAAAAGCCGGGGGCTTTTTGGTTTGCCCCCGGCTTTTGCTTCGTTTTTTTGTCTATCAGGCTACGTCAGCGCACCTCGGGGCAGACCGGTATTATAAAAAAAATACCCGTAATAGTTAAAAAGTCTGCCTGCGAAGAAATGCGCCATTTGCCTTTTCCTGACCCTTGAGAGATACTGCACGCTAAGTTAAGATTTTAAGCCTGTCAAGCGTTTTTTTTGTGTGGCGAAATTTTTGACTGGGCGGCAAGGCCGGCAAGCGATCTCCCGCGCATTTCGCCGGCGGGCCTGGGCCGGCCGGCTGCAAGACCCTTCGACCTGCCGCGGCCGGGTGAACGCCCTGCCGCCGGAGAGGTGAATAAAATGAAAATGGAAGCCCCCTGGGCTGAAAAAAGGGACCGGCTGAGGGATGTCCTCGGAAACTGGCCCTCGCTGCTCGTGGCGTATTCGGGCGGCGTGGACAGCACCCTGCTGGTGAAAATCGCCCACGCGGTTCTGGGTGACAACCTGGTGGCGGTGACCGTCGGATCGCCCCTCCAGCCCCGGCGCGAACGCGATGCGGCCGTCGCTCTGGCTGCGGCGATGGGCGTCAGGTACCGCCAGGTTCCCGGCCATGTCCTGGAATTGCCGCATTTTCGGGCCAACACCCGCGATCGCTGCTATATCTGCAAGAAACAGATCTTCGGCGGTCTGCAGCAGTTGGCGGCCCAAATCGGGCTGGCGGCGGTGGCCCACGGGGCCAATCTGGATGATCTGGCGGACTACCGTCCTGGCAACCGGGCGGCGGCCGAGATGGGGGTCGCAGCGCCCCTGATCACGGCCGGCCTGAACAAGGCCGACATCCGGGCCCTGGCCAAAGCCGAGGGCCTGCCCAACTGGCACGCGCCGGCCCTGGCATGTCTGGCGAGCCGCATCCCATACGGCTTTCCCATTCGCCCGGAGACCCTGGCGATGGTCGATGGGGCCGAGGAGGTCCTCTGCCGGTTGGGGTTTGAGGATTGCCGGGTCCGATACCATGGCGCGGTGGCGCGCATCGAACTGCCCCAAGCGGACCTGGAGCGGTTTCTGCAAAAAAACCTGCGGGCAGCGGTCGTGGCCGATTTCAGGGCCCTCGGTTTCGTCCACGTCTCACTGGATCTGGCCGGCTACCTTCAGGGGAGCCTCAACCGGGAGACGGCGTCCCCACCGCGCGACGGTCGCTGGGGGTAGGGCGGCGGGCGGTTTTTTGGGCGCGAGGTCGGCGCTGGGCTTTGGCTTTTAATGGTGTGAGAGGTGCTCCGATGGGTGAATTCTTGATCGTGGTGGCCGTTTCTTTGCTGGTTTTTGGGGTTCTCCTGGCCGTTTTGCACCGCAGGGCGCAAAATGGCCAGGAGCCACGCCCGGAGCTGGGCGCTTGCAGCCGCGGCGCTTGCCGCTGCCGGCGCGAACAGCGGCCTTCGGATGATGAACGAAGCGCCTGAAGCGCTCAGGACTTCTCGGGCGGCGGGGTTTTGTCTTTTCTTTTACCTGTCACCTGACAGGCATCTTTCATTCAGGTGGAGATGCCCATGCGGGGCAGAACATACGCCTGAAGGACCACCCATACGACCAAAATTCCGATAAAAATCCAGATCCCGTTCATTTGATTCTCCTGTTTTTGATTGAATGGCGGACCCTTGCGGAGCCGGTTGCGAGCCCCTGGGGCCTCAAACGGCCGTGGTGTCAAACGACCCGCCGCGATGGATACAAAAGCCCATTGATATTTTTTTAGGGTTCGCGTAGTAAATATGTCCGGTTGGGGGCGGAATCCAGGGGTGTTCGCGTCCGCTCGGTGTCACTGATGGTGTCTCACTATCGTATAATATATGCATCAGCACACCACAAATCTACCCGACCCCATTTTTCGACTGGGGTCGACATCCGGCGGAGGACGTCCGGTGCCATCCGGAAGCATATCCTAAATGGGAAACATTTTTAAATCCTCAAACATTAACGATAACACAGAAAGGGTATCAATGAAGATTTCATCCAAGACAACGGCTGGTCTGCTGATGGGGGTCTGCTTGCTGGCGGTTTCGGCGCTGACCGCTTTTTCGGCTGAAACGCCTGGCAGCGCGCCGGAGGGCAGGGCTGCAGTGGTGAACGGCACGGTCATTACCCTGCAGGAAGTCGATAAGGAACTGGACGGCGCGCGCAGCCGCATGGCCGCCCAGGGACGGACATTGACGGACGCCCAATTGCCGGAGCTTCGGGAAAACATTCTGGAGGGCATGATCACCCGGGAGCTGCTTTTCCAGCAAAGCGCAAAAGAGGGTATCAACATCGCTCCTGAAACCGTGAAGGAGCAGTTGGGGCAGATCAAGTCCCAGTTTCCGGACGAGGCTGCCTACCAGGCGCGCTTGAAGGAAATGGGGGTGACCGAGGCGGATATCTCCCAGCAGATTGTGCGCGGGCTGACCATCGAAGAGCTCATCGAGACCAAAGTGGGGCAGAAAATCACGGTCAGCGAGGAGGAAGGCAAGCGCTACTACGAGGAAAACCCGAATTTTTTCCAGCAGACCGAACAGGTGCATGCGCGCCACATCCTGATCAAAGTGGCTCCCGATGCCGATCAGGCTACCAAAGCCGAAGCCCGTAAAAGCATCGAGGCGGTGGAGAAAAAAGTAAAGGCCGGAGAAGATTTCGAAGCCCTGGCGGTTGCACACTCCCAGGGGCCTTCAGCGCCCAAAGGCGGGGATTTGGGGTTTTTTGGACGCGGCCAAATGGTGGCGCCCTTTGAAGAGGCGGCATTTGCGCTGGAGCCGGGAAAGGTCAGCGGCGTTGTCGAGACCGATTTCGGCTACCACCTGATCCAGAGCGTTGAAAAAAAACCGGCCGAGACCATTCCCTACGAAACGGCCAAAGACCAGATAACGCAGTTTTTAAAGCAGCAAAAAATGCAGACTGAAGTCGCACGCTATGTCGAAGAGTTGAAAAAAACGGCCAAGATCGAGCGTTTTCCCCCTCAGACCTCGTAGGTGCAGCGGCGGTTTGGCGGCCGGTGAGGGGCTGCGGCGCTGTCCGCGGGCAGAGTGCGCAAAAACCAGCGGCGGCGGCTTCCAAGAGGGGCCGCCGCCGCTGGTTTAGGGCCGGTGATGACCGCTGCGCTCAATCCAGCGGCATTTTGTAGCCACAGCCCGCGCTCAGACAAACCCGCAGGGTGCCGCTTTTTTTTGTGGTTTTCTCAACGAGGTAGGCTGCCCCGCACTGGGGGCAGGGAGTGGCGACCGGCTTGTCCCAGGTGGCAAATTTACAGTCTGGGTAGCGGCTGCAGCCATAGAAAATTTTTCCCCGTTTGGAGCGTTTTTCCAGAATTTCACCCTCGCAGCCCGCTTCCGGGCATTTGACCCCGATCGGCTCTCCGGGAATGTTGGCGTTCAGCGACTGTGTGTGGCTGCACTCCGGGTAGCCGCTGCAGGCCAGGAATTTGCCGAACTTGCCCTGTTTGATGACCATTGGGCGGCCGCACTTGTCGCAGGTTTTGTCCGTCTGTTCCCCTTTTTCAACCTCGATGATTTGAACGTTGCCCTTTTCATCGCGGACGTAGTCCCGGGTGAATTTACACTCCGGGTAGCCGCTGCATGCCAGGAAGTGGCCGTTTTTGCCCATCTTGATATGCAGGGGCGCGCCGCAGCGGGGGCACTTCAGGTCGGTCCGCAGGCCCACCCCCTTGACGCTGAGCATTTGTTCGGCGGCTTCGTGCAGCTCCTTTTCGAAGGAGGCGTAGAACGCCGAGAGGATCTCCAGGGAGTTCATCTCCGCCGCCTCGATGCGGTCGAGGCTGTCTTCCAGTTTGGCGGTAAAATCCACGTCAATCACGTCCGGAAAGCTGTGCACGAGCAGATCGTTGACGATGAATCCCAGTTCGCTGGGGCGGAAATACCCCTTTTCAAGCGATACATAGCCTTTCTCACGGATGGTCGACAGAATTGCGGCATAGGTGCTGGGGCGGCCGATGCCGTTTTCTTCGAGTTCCTTGACCAGCGAGGCCTCCGAAAACCGCGCTGGCGGTTGGGTGAAATGCTGCTTGGGCTCGTAATTTTTGAGCACCAGGGTCATTCCCTCACTGAGTTCGGGGAGATTGTCGCTGCGCTTTTCGCTCTCGAGTTCTTCGTCCACCGACATGTAGAGCGCCATGAAGCCGGGGAACTTGACCGATGAGCCGGTGGCGGTAAAGGTGAAGGGCCCGGCATCGATGGAAACGGTGTTGCGGTTTATCTGGGCCGCAGGCATCTGGGAGGCGACGAAGCGCTGCCAGATCAGGCGGTAGAGGGCCAGCTGGTCTTGGGTCAGGTGCGCGGCGACTTGTTCCGGCGTGCGGAAAACCGAGGTTGGGCGGATGGCCTCGTGGGCGTCCTGGGCCTTGTTCTTGTTTTTGAAAAAGCGTGGTTTGCCGATCGCGTAGGGCTCGCCAAAGCGTTCGGCCACCAGCTGGAGGGCCGCTTCGGCCGCCTCCTGGGCGATGCGGGTGGAGTCCGTGCGCATATAGGTGATCAGGCCGACCGGTTCACCTGGTCCCAGATCGATCCCCTCGTAGAGTTGCTGGGCCACCACCATGGTCTTTTTTGCCGAGAAACGCAGCCGGCGGATGACCTCCTGCTGCAGCTTGCTGGTGGTAAAAGGCGGCAGGGGGTTGCGCTGGGTGGTGCGTTTGTGGACCTTGGAGACCGTCAGGGGGGCGCCGGCCAGCTCCGTGAGGATCTCGGTGGCTGCCGCCTGATCCGGGATGACCAGCTTTTTCCCGTTTTTCTTGGCCAGTTTGGCGCTGAAGGGCGGGGGGCTCTCGCCTTCCACGTGGGCCGTGATCGACCAGTATTCTTCCGGCAGAAAGGCCTGGATCGCTTTTTCGCGCTCGCAGATAATCCGCACGGCCACCGACTGGACCCGGCCGGCGCTGAGGCCGCTTTTGACTTTGCGCCACAGCAGGGGCGAGATCTGGTAGCCCACCAGACGGTCCAGAATTCGTCGTGCCTGCTGGGCTTCATATTTGCTGCGGTGCAGGGGTTCGGGTGCCGCCATGGCGGCCTGGATGGCCGTGCGGGTCAGTTCGTGGAACAGCACGCGGTGGAACTGGCGCCCCTTTTTCTTGAGGACCTCGGCCGTATGCCAGGCAATCGCCTCGCCTTCGCGGTCCGGGTCGGGGGCCAGAAAAATCTCCGTGGCGTCACCGGCGGCTTTTTTCAAGGCACTGATCACTTTCTGTTTGCCGGGTATGGTGTCGTACTGCGGGGTGAAGCCGTTTTCGATGTCGATGCCCATTTCCTTGCTGGGCAGGTCTTTGATGTGGCCGACGGTGGCAGCCACGTTGAAATCCTCGCCCAGGTATTTTTTAATGGTTCGGACTTTGGTCGGTGATTCGACGACAACCAGGGGTTTTGTCACGTAAAATTCCTCACTTTTGATGGCGCCTAAACCGTTCAAAATTGTGCGGGGCGCCCTCCCGCAGTTAGCGTTTTTCAACCCGGACAAAACGGTTGCCGGGTGTCTGGCGCACGAGGCCTTTTAGCTCCAACTGGAGCAGCATGCCGGCAAGCTGGCCTGCGGCCAGGGCGAGCGCGCGGACCAAATCGTCGATGTGGGTGGGGTAGGGGCTCAGCGCCTGCAAGACCCTGGCTTCTTCGGCCGAAAGCCCGGACGTGGGCTCTTGGGTGCGCGCCCCTTGCGCTGCGGGCTCAAAAGCTGTCGCGCCCTGAAAAACATAAGGGAATTCCTCCAGAATATCTGACACCGACGCCACCAGCTTGGCCCCCTGCTGAATCAGGCGATGGGTCCCGGCGCTTTTGAACGATTGCACGCTGCCGGGAACGGCAAACACCTCGCGACCCTGTTCGTTGGCCAGGCGGGCGGTGATCAGGGACCCGCTCTTGCGGGCGGCCTCAACCACCACGGTGCCCAGGCAGAACCCGCTGATGATGCGGTTGCGGGCCGGGAAGTGGTGCGCCTCCGGCTCGGCGCCGATCGCGAGTTCCGATACAACCGCGCCTTGGGCGGCGATCGCTTCCCAGAGGGTGCGGTTTTCCGGCGGGTAAAGGGTGCCCAGGCCGCATCCCAGGACCGCCACCGTTCGGCCGCCGCCCTCCAGTGCGCCCCAGTGGGCGGCGGTATCGATGCCGCGGGCCATGCCGCTGACCACTGTGACGGTTGCGGCGGCCAGGTCCCGGGCGAGTTTGCGCGTGGTGGCCAGACCATATCCGGTGGCGTTGCGGGAACCGACCAGCGCGATGTGGCGGTCGGAGGCGTCGATGCTGCCCACCACGTACAAAAAAGGGGGCGGATCCGGAATTTCCCGCAGCAGCGGCGGATAACCGGGCGCCGTCAGGGGAACGATGCCGATGCCGCGGCGAAGGGCGTCATCGATCTCCCGGCGGGCGGCATCCGGCGGAAGCGCCCGTTGGATCGCGGCGGCCAGGCGGGGGGCAATACCCGCCACTGCGGTCAGCTGGTCGTGGGAGGCGGCCAGGACGTTTGCAGGGGTTTCGAAACGGTCTATCAGCCGTTTAAAGAGGAGGTTGCCAATCCCTTTGACGCTTTTGAGTGTAAACCATGGCAGGAGGTTTTGCATGTCGCATCGTATCGCCTCGGGTGTCGCGGCCGTCACCGGATCACGCTCAGACGCTCTTCCGCTTTGGCGCCTGCCGGGCTGAACGGGTATTGCCGTATCACTTGTTGAAGGTAGTGACGGCCAGTGGTTTTGTCCCCCAACGCGAGGTAGCTGAACCCGGTTTTCAGCAGGGCGTCCGGCACTTTGCCGCCGTTCGGGTACTGCTCCAGGACGCTTTTAAACGTATCGATGGCCTTCAGGTAGCGCTTGCGCGCGTACTGGCATTCTCCCGCCCAGTAGAGCGCATTGTCGGCCAGCGGATGCTGGGGATGCTGCTTGTAAAAATCTTCAAAAAGTGTCGTGGCGCTTTCCAGTGCACCGGCGCGGTAAGCCTCCATGGCTTGCCGGTAGAGGGCTTCCGGGGTGGCCGGGGTGCCTTCGGCCGGTTTGCCGGGGAGAGCCGCCGGTGGTGGTGGTGTCCCCGGGGCCGGGTCAGGCGCTGCTTCCGCCGGGGTTGCAGCAGCCCCAGGCCCGGGCAAGGGGTGGTCGGCGGCTGCCGGGGGCTGGGCTTGGGAGGGCTCAGCGGGTGACGCTGCGTCGATTTCCTGCAACGTTTTGCGATGGCCGTCTAGGGCAGCCTGGAGGCTGGCCACCTGGCGGGACAGTTCCGCAAGGCGCCGCTCGGCCGCCGCCAGTTCGGATTCAAGATGCGCCCGGTTGGCCGCGGGCGGGGGCGTTCCCGGCGCGCAGGCGCTGGTGAGCAGCGCAATCGCCCAGCAGCCCCGGAGAAAATACGATCGCAGCATGGCATATCCCTTGGACCGCATCGGTCCCGTGCAAGACGCCCTTCAGCGCGCAGGAACGGCGGCGTTTAGCGGCGTTTGCGGCCCTGCCAGGCCACCAGAATCGGGCTGGCCACGTATATCGAAGAGTAAGTGCCCACGCAGATACCGACCAGCAGAGCGAACGCAAAATCGTGAATGATCCCGCCGCCCAGCGCAAAGAGGGCCACTACGACCATCAGGGTGGTGAGCGAGGTCAGGATCGTGCGGCTGAGGGTTTCGTTGACGCTGCGGTTGATGATGGTGTGCAGGGCGCTTTTGTGGAACTTTCTCAGGTTTTCACGGATGCGGTCAAAGATGATAATCGTATCGTTGAGAGAGTAGCCGATGATGGTCAGCAGGGCGGCAATGATGGACAGGTTGAACTCTTTGTTTAAGAGCGAGAAAATGCCGACGGTGATGATGACGTCGTGGATCAACGCGACGATGGCGCCCATGGCGTACTTGAGCTGCAGAATCCAGAAGAGAATCAGGGTCACGATCAGGGCCGCGCCGATCAGGATCGGAATGCTGACCTGAAAGATGCCCAGCAGGTAAACGGCGGTGATCAATGCCGCCGCCACCACAGCGCTCAGCAGCCACTTCATTTCAAAGCGTCCCGAGATGTAAATGGCGATGAACAACAGGGTGTAAAACATGGCAAAGAGCGCCTTTTCGCGCAAGTCCTGTCCAACCTGGGGCCCGACCATTTCAATTCGACGGATTTCCCCGCTGGATCCCGTCGCCGTTTTGAGCGCCTCGGCGACACCGCGCTCGAAGCCCTCACTGGTCATCACCGACTGGTCGGTTCGAATCAGGAATTCGTTTTCGGCCCGGTCCCCGAAGGTTTGAACCGTCGAAGCCGCTATCCCCATGGTCGAGAGCCCGGTTTTGATATCCGCAGTGGCGACCGGCGCGGGAAACTTGACCTGGATGAGGGTGCCGCCGGCAAAGTCGATGCCGTAGCGCGGCCCCTTGTGGATGATCAACGAGGCGATGCTGACGACGATCATGATGATGGAGAACGCATACGCAATTTTACGTTTCCCGATAAAATCGATATTGACCCCGGGTTTAATAAACTGCATGAAGTCTTCCTTCCGGAAAATTGATTGGGTGTCGCTTGCGGTCCGCTCGAGCGCCGATGACGACCGGCAGCCCGATCAGATGCTCAGCGTTTTGACCTTGCGGGTCAGCAGAAAATAATCGAAAATCAGCCGGGTCAGGATCAGCGCCGTGAACACGCTGGCAATGACGCCCAGGCTCAGGGTTACGGCAAACCCCTTGACCGGGCCCGTTCCAAACTGGAAGAGGACCAGGGCGGCAATCAGGGTGGTGACGTTGGCGTCCAGGATGGTGAGCGTTGCCCGTTCGAATCCGGCATCGACTGCCGCACGGTGCGTTTTGCCGATGGTTATTTCCTCGCGAATGCGTTCGAATATCAAAACGTTGGCATCAACCGCCATGCCGATGGTGAGGATGATGCCGGCAATGCCCGGCAGGGTCAGGGTCGCCTGGAAGGCGGCCAGCCCCCCCGCAATCAGAAGGATATTGAGCAGCAGCGCGAAATTGGCCACTATCCCCGATAGTCTGTAATAGGCCGCCATGAAGATGCCCACCACGATCAGACCCACGATCATCGATACCAGACCCTTCTGGATCGAATCCGTCCCCAGCGAGGGGCCCACCGTGCGCTCCTCGATGACCGTTACGGGCGCCGGAAGCGCGCCGGCGCGCAGCACGATGGCCAGATCCCGGGCCTCTTCGGCCGTGAAGGAGCCGGTAATGCGGGCCTGGCCGCCGGCGATCTTCTCCTGGATGACCGGCGCCGAGTAGACGTTGTTGTCCAGCACGATGGCAAGACGTTTGTTGACGTTTTCCGCGGTCACGCGTTCGAACAGGCGCGCCCCTTTTTTGTCGAACGTAATGGACACATAGGGCTCGTTGTACTGGGAGTCGATCTGGACTA
>Ga0105100_10000957_pt1 | contig 16990 bp, 13 predicted proteins | sample PPLLak12cMay2015_2_FD_87033 | JGI IMG/M metagenome (GOLD analysis project Ga0105100, IMG submission 87033) | Freshwater sediment microbial communities from Prairie Pothole Lake near Jamestown, North Dakota, USA - PPLs Lake P8 Core (1) Depth... | ecosystem: Environmental > Aquatic > Freshwater >...
CCACGTCCCGCTGACCGTTCGCGGGGGCAGGCTACGGACCCACACCGGCCAGGTCTCGCTGCCCGGCGGCGCCGTCGACCCCGGTGAGACCTTCGTGATGGCCGCGCTTCGCGAGGCCGAGGAAGAAGTGGGCGTCGATCAGGCCGATGTGGACGTGCTCGGGCAGCTCACCCCGCTCCACATCCCTGTCAGCGGCTACCTGCTGCACCCGGTCGTCGGCATCACGACCCGCCGCCCCTTGTTCCGCCTCGCCCAACACGAGGTGGCACGGCTGCTCGAGGTGCCGATCAGCCGGCTGGCCGATCCGGCGGTCATTGCGCGCGAAACGCGCATGCTGCGCCGCGCCGGAACCCCCGAACCCGTGGAAGTGCCCTTCTTCGACCTCGACGGCGAGAAGGTGTGGGGCGCCACCGCGATGATCCTGGCCGAGTTCCTGGCAGTGGCGTCGAGTGCACGTCTCCGGTAGGTGCGCTCGGGACTTCGCCTCCTGGCGGTAGTCGCGGGCACCGGCGCCTGCGCGGACGACGTCCGTCGTCATCGCTCCCCGATCGTGCCGCCCGAAGTGCGGTCGGTGCTCCTACCGTCCCGCGGGGGCGGTTTTTCCCGGTCCAAACCCATCCCAGAACGGCTTCGGCATCGGCCGCGCCTCGGGCCAGACCATGTTCAGCGTGTCGCCCTCGTAGAGCTCGCCGTTCTTCATCACGTAGCGGATCGAGTTCGTGTGCCGGATGTTCTCGAGCGGGTTGCGATCGAGCACGAGGAGGTCCGCCATCTTGCCCACCTCCAGTGAACCGACATCCTGCTGCATGCCGATGGCCTCGGCCCCGTAGAGCGTCACCACGCGCAGCGTCTCGTGCGGCGTCAACCCGCCGGACCCGAGGTTCCATGTCTCCCAGTGCGCGCCCAGGCCCTGCAGCTGCCCGTGGCTGCCGAGTGCCGCGCGCCCGCCGGCATGGACGATGTCGGCCACCTGCTTGCCGATCTTCGTGTGCCCGTACTCCTCGGGCAGGAACCACTGCGGGCGGCGGCGCACCATGGTGTCGAGCAGCTCCTCGGGAATCCATCGCGCGAGCTTGGGATCCTTCGCGGTGTTCTCGGTCTCGAAGTAGAAGTTCTCGGACCACGGCGCGCCGTACGCCACGAGAATCGTCGGCGTGTAGAACGTCTTCGTCCGCGCAACGAACTCCACCACATCCTCGTAGAGCGGCATGATGGGCAGGCTGTGCTCCTGGCCCGAGTAGCCGTCGGCCATCTGCGTGAGGTTCAGCTTCAGGTCCAGCGAGCCTTCGATGGTGGCGGTGATGCCGTACTCCTTTGCCGCTTCGATGAGCCACTGGCGCACGAGGCGGTCGCCCGCCACGTACTGCTTGATGGTGTTGGTGCGATACGCGTCGCGGTATCGCTTCATGAACTGGAACGCGCGGTCGCGGTCCTCGATACCGGAGCTGCCGAAGATGCCCGGGCCGGTCGCGTAGACGCGCGGACCGGGGATCATGCCAGCGTCCACCATGTCGGCGTAGGCGAACACGTCCGGCGTGGACGTCTGCGGGTCGCGCGTCGTCGTCACCCCGTACGCGAGATTGGCCATGTACTGCCAGACCTCGGTCTGGTGCACGCCCCGCGGCGCCCACATGTGCGCGTGCGCGTCCACCAAGCCGGGCATGATGGTCTTGCCGCTCACGTCGATCGTGCGGGTGCCTGCCGGGGGACGCAGCGAGCCGCGCACGCCGACGCCCGCGATGCGGTTGTCGGTGACCAGCACGTCCCCGCGCTGGATCACTTCGTCACCCTTCATCGTCAGAATGCGCGCGCCGCTCAGCAGGACCGAGCCCTTCGGCCGCGCGCGGGGGCGTTCGACCACGAACTCCATCCGGCGCGGCTCGCCCGAGCCGTCGGACGGCTGGCTGAAGAAGAGCGCGCCCATCGCCCACGTCACCGTGGCGCCGTCGGCCGACCACGCGACGTAGTCTCCGCCCTCTTGTGAGAGCCGCGTGAGGGGGACGGACGCGCCGTCGCCGCGGCCCTGGACACGCACTTCAACGGTCTCGCGCCCCGCTCGCGGCACCGGCACGACGTAGTGCCGACCCTGGAGGTTGACGAATGCCCGCGCGCCATCGGGCGACAGGCGAATCTCCTCGGCGGCGGGCGGGTTATTGCCGGCGCCCGAGCCGGTCACGCGCAGATGGGTGCGGCGGTCGTAGCCGCTGATGTCGATGGACTGCAGGCCGCGCGACGCGCTGAGGTAGATGCGCGACGAGTCCTTGCCCGCGAAATGCGGGCGCCGCCCGTTCTGCGCCCCGGCGACGAACGTCGATGGGCCGCCCGTCGCGGGCATCCACCGGATCTCCAGCGTGTTGGGCGGGCTGATGCCGCCGATCTCGCTGGGCGCGTGCAGGCACTGCTACGGATCGTCCGCGGGTGGCGTGTCGAGCAGGATCGAGTACAGCTGGTCGCTGACCGCGCCCGACAGGTACACGACCTTCGAGCCGTCCGGTGTGAACGCCGGGTCGAGATAGTAGCCCTCGAAGCGCGTCAGCGTCTCGGGCGCGCCGCCCGTGGCGGCCACGCGTTTGATGTGCCCGCCGCGCGTGGTCCACGTGGCGTAGACGATGGAGCGGCCGTCGGGCGACCACGAGGGCATGAACTCGCCCTCGCGCGACGAAGCGGATGCAGCCCCGGTGTCCGTCACCAGCCGCGGCGTGCCGTTCGGCACGTCGGCGATGTACAGGCGGTTCATCGCGCTGAACACCGCCTGCCTGCCATCGGGCGAGAGCGACGGCCACCGGATGAGCCGCGCGCGCACCGTAGCGCCGTCGTCCATGCGGACGGGCGTGTAGACGCGGGGGGCGATCTCCGCCTTCACCGGCACCGTCATCGGGATCACGCGCGTGGCGCCCGTGGCGACATCCACGCGGTGCAGCTTTCCTCCGATGGGCACCACCAGCGACTGGCCGTCGGGCATGAACGCGTAGCCGGGCAGCGTGTCGCGCGAGGCCCGCGATTCCTGGTCGTCGCGCGTCACGGGCAGCACGAGCCACCGTTCGGCCCCCGTTTCCAGGTTTCGCGCGCGGAGGCCCGTGTCGGTCTTGTAGCGCGTGCCGTACACGAGCCATTTGCCGTCGGGCGAGATCACCGGGCGCATGGCACTGCCCTGCGCGTTGGTCACCTGCGCGGCCTCGCCGGTCTCGCGATCGTGCCGGTGGATCTGCCACAGCGGGAACCGCGCGTTGTAGGTGAAGGTGCCCGTGCGCTGGGCGTAGTAGATGTAGCGGCCGTCGGGTGTGACCACCGCGCCCAGGCGATTGGCGGGTGGCGCGGGCGGCGGGCCTTCGGCGTCCGGCCCGCGTTGCGGCGGTGGCGCGGCGCCCACGCGCACGCCGTTGCCGCCGTCGCGGTGATACATGAACAGCCAGAACGTGCCCGGGTCCGGCGGCCGCGACTTCGACACGACAATGTATTGCCCGTCGGGCGTCCACGAGGGCGACACCATGATCTGCGGGCGATCCCGCGTCAGCCCGTCCTTGCTGACCGCGCGCGGGTTGTTGCCGTCCGCGTCGGCGATCCACAGGTTCTCGACGCCGGAGCGGTCGCTGAGGAACGCCAGCGTCTTGCCGTCGGGCGAGAAGCGTGGCTGGCTCTCGAACGAAAGCCCGCCGATGATGCGGGTGGCAGTGCCGCCCTCCACCGGCAGCGTGTAGAGGTCGCCCAGCACGTCGAACGCCAGCGTGCGGCCATCGGGCGAGACATCCACGGAGGGCCACGTGACCTCGTCCGTGGTGAACTCCAGCGTCTCGGCCGTGGTGAGCACCAGCCCCTCGGGCGGGCGCGAGGGCTCGCCGGGCTGCGTGCCCTGTTGCTGCGAGGCGTACGGCGTGGTTCCCCAGGTGAGGGCGGCGGCAACGAGCAGGATCGGGCGGAGCGGTCGCATCGGGTCCTCCGTGACCCGCCGATTCTACCCGCGCGCTACGGCTTTCTGCCGACGACCATGAACCACCGCTGGGACGAGCGGTCGTCGGTCGTGACGATCTCGAACCCCGCCTCGCGAAGTTCCCGCTCGATGCTGGCCGCGGAGACGCCGTGGCTGGTGCCCTCGTCGCGATCGGCGGTCGAGGCCGCCTCGCGCCCGCGGCGCGGCGGGAAGTCGATGATCACCAGCCGTCCCCCGGGCTTGAGCGACCGCCACAGGCTGCGATTCATCGCTCCGGGTTCGGCGAAGTGATGATAGACGTCGCGCATGAAGATGCCATCGCAGCACGCGTCCGGCAGGTTGGTATCCGTGACGCCACCCTCACCACGGTGACGTTGTCGAGCCGCGCGTGGGCCACGGCAGTCCGGATCGCCACCCGCCGGCTCTCGCTGATCTCGTTGCTGTAGACACGGCCGCTCGCGCCCACGGCCTGCGCCAGCGACACGGTGAGCTCACCGGAGCCGGCGCCGACCTCCGCGAGGGTCATGCCGGGCTTCACCTGCAGGTGCTCGATGACCCGCCGGGCGTCGTCGGCGTTGTCCTGAGCCCCCAGGGGTGAACACGCGGCCAGCAGGGCCAGGACGAGTGCGAAGGGTGTTCTCGCGGCGCGCGACGGTGACAGGCGTGTTGGCATGGTGAGCCTCTTTGCTTCATCAGACGAAAGGCGGGCGCCGTTGGACGCCCCATGTACCCGCATGGGGTTTCTGTGGGACAATGCGCGCCATCTTCCGGAGGCCTCCGATGCTGCGCGTCTCTACGCTGATACTGGCGTTCCTGCCGCTGTTCGGCCCCGCGTCGGCGCACGCCGCCCGGGCGAATGACGTGAAGGTCACCGTACTCTCCACCATGCTCGTTGGGAACGCCAACGCCGGCGTGGGCGAGTGGGGGTTTGCCGCCGTGCTCGAGGTGGACGGCCAGCGCCTGCTCATCGACACCGGCGCACGGGCCGACACCGTGCTCGAGAACGCGGCCGAGTTGAAGGTCGACCTCGCGTCCATCACCGATCTCGTCATCACGCACAACCACGCCGATCATACGGGCGGGCTGCTCGTTCTCCGCCGCGCGCTGGCGAAGCAGAACCCGAAGGCGTTGTCGCGCGTGCACGTGCCGAAGGGGATCTTCTATCCGCGCCCCGGCCCCAACGGGCGCGAGGGCAACGGTCTGCTGCCGCTCAAGGCGCAGTACGAAGCCACGGGTGGCGTGTTCGTCGAGCATGCGGGTCCGACCGTCCTCATGCCCGGGGTGACGATGCTGGGACCGGTGCCGCGCGTGCACCCGGAGCGCAACTGGGGCAGCCCGCGCGGTGGTCCGGCCGGCCGGGTCCAGACCCCCGACGGGCTGGTCGAGGACAATGTGCCCGAGGACACCTCGCTGGTGATCGACACCGCCGACGGCCTGGTGCTCATCAGCGGGTGCGGGCATGCGGGCATCATCAACAGCATGGAGCACGCCCGCAAGGTGGTAAAGGCGGCGCCGATCGTGGCGGCCATCGGCGGGTTCCACCTGTTCGCGGCCAGCGACGAGACGCTGGCGTGGACGGCCGGCAAGCTCAAGGAGTTCGGCGTGCGGCACCTGCTTGGCGCGCATTGCACCGGCATCGAAGCCCTCTACCGGCTGCGCCAGCTCGCGGGGCTCACGCGGCAGACGGCCGTCGTCGGGGCCGTCGGGGCCAGCTACACGCACGGTAAGGGCATCGACGCCACGGCGCTCGCGCGCTGACGCGCGGGACGGGAGTCCGCTGCGACACATCTCTGCACAAGGAGCGTTCATGCGTCGGTTGCCTCTGATTGCCGCCCTCGTTCTTCTCGTCGTTGCCACCGCGCCGGCCGCCCAACAGCCGGGGGACGCACAGCTCGACCAGCAGCGGCTGTCGCGTCTCGATGGCATGCTTCAGCAGTACGTGGACGAGAACCGCATCGCCGGGGCCGTGGCGCTGGTACTCAAGGACGGCAAGCCGGTGTACGAACGGGCCGTGGGCTGGCGCGACAAGGACGGCGGCGCCCGCATGACGCCCGACAGTGTTTTTCGCATTGCCTCGCAGACCAAGGCCATCACCAGCGTGGCGGCGCTGATGCTCGTCGAGGAAGGGAAGATTGGCCTCACCGATCCAGTCAGCCGCTACATTCCCGCCTACGCGAAGACGAGCGTGGCCGTGAAGAAAGGAACGGCCGTCGCCATCGTCCCCGCGAAACGCGAAATCACCATTACCGACCTGCTCACGCACACCGCGGGCATCTCCTATGGCACGGATAGCGCCGTGGCGAAGCAGTACGAAGCCCGGGGGCTGGGCCCTGCCGCCGGCTTTGGTTGGTACACCGCGGACAAGGACGAACCGGTGTGTCAGACCATGGAGCGGCTGGCGAGCCTGCCCTTCGCGGCACAGCCGGGCGAAGAGTGGGTCTACGGCTATAACACCGACATCCTCGGCTGCATCGTCGAGCGCGCTTCCGGCGTCTCGCTGGACGAGTTCTTCCGCGCGCGGATCCTCGGTCCGCTCGGCATGACCGACACCCATTTCTTCCTGCCCGCGGAGAAGAAGGAGCGCCTGGTGACGGTGTACGCCAGCGGGCCCGGCGGCGCCATCGTGCGGGCGCCGGACGGCCCCAGAGGGCAGGGACATTACGTGGAGGGACCGCGAAAGAACTACGCCGGCGGCGCGGGGCTCGTGTCCACCGCGCGAGACTACGCGCGCTTCCTCGAGATGGTGCGGAACGGCGGCGCGCTCGGGAACGTGCGGCTGCTCTCGCCGCGCACGGTGGCCCTGATGACGCACAACCAATCGGGCCTGCTGCACAACGGGCCGCGCCTCGGCTGGAGCCTGGCGTTCGAGACCACCGAGCTCGTGGGCGGCAACGGCGGCCTCGATCCGGTGGGCGCCTACGGGTGGGGAGGCGCCTACGGGTCGGTGTATCGCGTGGACCCATCGGGTGGCCTGGTGATGGTGCTGATGCTGAACCAGATTCCCAATGCCACGGACATCCGGTCGAAGTTCCAGACCCTGGTGCACCAGGCGGTGGTGCAATAGATTTGTTCGGGAGTCGGGAGTCGGGAGTCGGGAACAGAACCTATGAAGCGCCAGTTGATCAGTTCCGGTTCCACCTTCGAAAGGGAGATCGGCTATTCGCGCGCCGTGGTGGTGGGCGACTGGGTATTCGTGTCGGGCACAACCGGGTTCGACTACTCGACGATGACCATTGCCGACGACCTGGCCGCGCAGACCGAGCAGACACTGCGCAACATCGAAGCGGCGCTGACCGAGGCCGGGTCGTCGCTCGCCGACGTCGTGCGCGTGCACTACATCCTGCCGAGAGCCGCGGATTTCCCGCAGTGCTGGCCGGTGCTCCGGACGGTGTTCGGCGAGGTCCGCCCCGCGGCGACGATGATCGAGGCCGGGTTGTCGGATCCGCGGATGAAGATTGAGATCGAGGTGACGGCGATCAAGAGGTCTTGAGTCCTGGGTCTTGAGTCTTGGGACCACGGCCCCAGTCCCCAAGTCCCAAGTCCCAAGACCCAAGACCCTACTTCACCGCGAAGCAGTAGAAGTAGCCGTTGCCGCCGGTCGCGATCAGGTTCTGCTGGCTGCAGCCCTTCGACGCGTGCGCGTTGTTCCAGGAGGTCGGGTTGGCCCCGCCGCCCTGGCGATCGTGGTGGCCCACCTGCGCGGAACCGGTGCTGTTGCTCGTCCAGTTGTTGCAGGTGTGATCCTCACCAGCCGGGAACGTCGTGCCGTCCAGATTCGATCCGGTCAGGATGTCGTGCTGGTTCGGCGTGTCGCCGCGCCCGTTCACGACGGTGCCCTTCTCGGTGAGCTGCGTCTCCTTCGTCAGGTTGTTCTTGTCCGAGTGCAACTCGGCCACGTTGGCGGCAATCTGCACGCCCTTCGAGTTGAACCACGGTCCTGGCCCGATGCGGTCCTTGGCGTTGACCGCGTTGGCGCCCTGCGTGCTCAGATAGGCTCGCCACTGCTTGTTGCCCGCGCCCACGGCCTTCGCCAGGTTCTGGCAGATCGCGTCCGCGCCAGCCAGCCCGCCGAGGTTGGCGCCATCGCCCGAGCCCGCGCTGGTGATGAAGAAGCTCATTTGCGGATTCGCCTGTGTTGCGCCCTGCGCGCCCAGCACGTGCGCTCCCACACCCACCGCCAGAGCGGCTGCCACCGCCCAAGTCATCTGTTTCACGTTGACGTCCTCCTGTTGAGCCGGTCCCGGTGCACCCGGCAACTGCCCATCGTAGCCGCAAACCGGGCGCGCTGCGCACCGCACGAGTGAACTCCCGACTATGATCGTCCGATGACGCCTGATGAGTTTCGCCGCGCCGGCCACGCGGTGGTGGACTGGATTGCCGACTACCGGGAACGGGTCGAGCAGCACCCCGTCATGGCCCCGGTGGAGCCCGGCGCCATCAAGGCGCAGCTGCCCGCCCGGCCGCCCGATCATCCCGAGTCCTTTACAGCCATCCTCAACGACCTCGACCGCATCGTCGTGCCGGGGTTGTCGCATTGGCAGCACCCGCGGTTCTTTGGCTACTTCCCCTGCAACGGCTCGCTGGCCAGCGTGCTGGGCGACTACGTGAGCACGGGCCTCGGCGTGCTGGGCCTGGCCTGGCAGTCGAGCCCGGCCCTGAGCGAAGTGGAGGAGGTGGCCACCGGCTGGCTGCGCCAGATGGTGGGCCTGTCGGACGCCTGGGAAGGCGTCATCCAGGACACGGCCTCCACGTGCACGCTGCTGGCGCTCATCTGCGCGCGCGAACGCTCCACCGGCCACGGCGCCAATCGAGGCGGTCTGCAGGCTGAGGGGGCCCCGCTGGTCGTCTATGCCTCGGCGCACAGCCACAGCTCGGTGGACAAGGCGGCGCTGCTGGCCGGGTTCGGCCGCGACAACATCCGTCACGTGCCGCACGATACGAACTACGCCATGCGCGTCGATGCCCTCGAAGAGGCGATCCTGAACGACCGCGAGCGCGGGTTGATGCCGTGCGCGGTGGTGGCGACGACCGGCACGACCACCACCACGGCGCTCGACCCCGTCGCCGGCATTGCGGAGGTCGCGCGCCGGCATGGCCTCTGGACGCACGTGGATGCGGCGATGGCCGGCTCCGCCATGGTGCTGCCCGAGTGCCGCTGGATGTGGGACGGCATCGAGGGCGCCGAGTCGGTCGTGCTCAACCCGCACAAGTGGCTGGGGGTTGCCTTCGACTGCTCGGTGTATTTCGTGAAGGACGCGGAGCACCTGGTTCGCGTGATGTCCACCAACCCCAGCTACCTGCAGTCGGCGGCCGACGGCCGCGTGAAGAACTATCGGGACTGGGGCATTCCTCTCGGGCGGCGGTTCCGGGCGCTGAAGCTGTGGTTCCTCATTCGCGAGCAGGGGGTCTCCGGGCTTCAGGCGCGCCTGCGACGCGACATGGCCAACGCGCGGTGGCTGGCCGACGAGGTGCGGGCGCGCGCCAGCTGGCGCGTGCTGGCGCCGGTGCCGCTCCAGACCGTGTGCCTGCGCCACGAGCCCCCGGGCCTGGAGGGCGCGGCGCTCGACGCGCACACCCAGCGGTGGTGCGATCGCATCAACAGATCGGGCGCCGCGTACCTCACACCCGCGGTGCTCGACGGGCGGTGGATGGTGCGTGTCTCAGTCGGCGCCGAGCAGACCGAACGGCGAGATGTCGAGGCCCTCTGGGCCATCATGCAGGGGGAGGCGGAGCGATGAGTGCGACGTTTGCAGTGATGAATCCGGCGACCGGGAAGTCCGTGGCCGATGCCCCGGACAATGGGCCGAGCGAGGCGCGGGCGGCCGTCGCCCGTGCAGTGGCCGCGTTTGCCCCCTGGCGCCGCACGACCGCCTACGAACGGTCCACGGTCCTGCGCGCGTGGGCATCCAGGATGCTGGCCCACGACCTGGAGCTCGCCCGGTTGATGGCGCAGGAGATGGGCAAGCCCGTCACCGAGGCGCGGGGCGAGGTCCGCTACGCGGTGTCGTTCGTGGAGTGGTACGCGGAAGAAGCCAAGCGGGTGTACGGCGAAACCATCCCCAGCCAGGCGGCCCACAAGCGCATCCTCGTGCAGCCGCAGCCGGTCGGTCCCGTCTACGCCATCACCCCGTGGAACTTCCCGGCGGCGATGATCACGCGCAAGGCCGCGCCGGCCCTCGCGGCCGGATGCAGCGTCGTCCTGAAACCGGCGGAGCAGTCGCCACTCACCGCAGTGCGCCTGGCCGAGTTGTGGGTCGACGCCGGCGGGCCCGCTGATGTCTTCCAGGTGCTGCCAACCTCCGATCCGGTGGCGCTGTCAACGGTGTTCTTCGATGACCCCGCCATCCGGAAATTGAGCTTCACCGGGAGCACAGAGGTGGGCGTGAAGCTCGCCGCGCAGTCGGCGAAGACCATGAAGCGCGTGTCGCTGGAGCTGGGCGGCCACGCGCCGTTCCTGATCTTCGCGGATGCCGACGTGGATCGCGCGGTCGCCGAGGTCGCGGCGTCGAAGTTCCGCAACGCCGGCCAGACGTGCGTGTGCGCGAACCGAATCTACGTGCACGACGACGTGCACGACGCGTTCGTCGAGAAGTTCACGACGCTGGTGTCCGCGCTTCGCGTGGGCGACCCGCTGGACGAAGCCACCCAGGTGGGCCCGCTGGTGGACGTGCAGGGCCGCGACAAGGTGCGCGCGCACGTCGACGATGCGGTGGCCAGGGGCGCGCGGGCCGTGGTCGGCGGCGGCGTGGGCGAGGGCCTCCACTTCGAGCCCACCGTGCTCACCGGCGTCGCGCGAGGGATGCGTATCCTCGAGGAGGAGACCTTCGGTCCGGTGGCGCCCATCATCCGCTTCTCGGAGGACGCCGACGCGGTGCGGCAGGCCAACGATACGCCGTTCGGGCTGGCGGCGTACCTGTGGACCCGCGATCTCTCTCGCGCGTTCCATGTGGCCGAAGCGCTGGATTACGGCATCGTCGGCGTCAACGACGGGCTGCCCTCGGCCGCGCAGGCGCCGTTTGGCGGGGTGAAGATGTCGGGCGTGGGCCGCGAAGGCGGCAAGTGGGGCATCGAGGAGTACCTGGATATCAAGTTCATCTCGATCGCATTGTCGTGATCGCTCTCTGAGGGGACTGGCACGAATGGGGCGGATTTGACGCAGTTTCCGCCACCCCGGCTATACTCTGCGCCATGCGAGCAGCCCGACTGATGCCGTCGCTGGTCCTGGTCCTGGCCACTGCCGCCGCGGCCGGGGCTCAGACAGCGCAGCCGCTCACCGTCACGAGCGCTGCGTTGAAGGCCGACGAGACGATCCCCAGGGACTACACGGCCGACGGCCGCAACATCTCGCCGCCGCTGCAGTGGTCCGGCGCGCCGGCCTCGACGAAGGAGTTCGCCGTCATCTGCGACGACCCGGACGTCCCGATGCCGCAGCCGTTCGTGCACTGGGTGATCTACAAGATCCCCGGCACGGCCACGGGCCTGCCCGAGAACATCCCCATCGACCCCGCGACGTCCATGCCCGCTGAGGTCGCCGGCGCCGTCCAGGGCACCTCGGGCTTCCGTCGTCCCATCTACCGCGGCCCGGCGCCGCCACCGGGCAAGCCGCATCACTACCACTTCAAGGTGTATGCGATCGACGCGGTGCTCGACCTGAAGCCTGGGCTCACGAAGGCGGAGCTGCTCGAGGCCATCAAGGGCCACGTCGTGGGTGAGGGCGAGCTCGTCGCCATCTACGAGCGCAAGCCCGCATCGTAGCCATGATCTCGCGGCGCGATCTGTTGAAGGTGGCGGGCGCGGCGGCCGCCGGGGCGGCCAGTCCCCTGGAGCGTTCCGATGCGCCCCACTCGCCGAGCACTCCGGCGCCGCATCCGACGTCCCACGATCGCCAGTCCTCTGCGCGCAGGCCGCTCGAGGCCCTGACGGCGGACGAGGCCGACCTGCTGACGGCCATCGTGGCGCGCCTCATCCCTTCCGACGAGAGTGGCCCGGGCGCGGTCGAGGCCGGCGCCGTGCACTACATCGATCGGTCGCTGGCCGGACCTCTCGCCCCGTCTCGCGACGCCTATCGCGGCGGGCTGGCCGCGCTCGAGCGCTACGCCGTCTCGTCGCGTGGACGGCCGTTCCGCGAGCTGTCCCCGACCGATCAGGATTCGCTGCTGATCGATCTCGAGACGGGCGGGGCCACGGGTTCGGGCGCCGGGTTCGACGGCAGTTCCGCCGCCTTCTTCGCCCTGATCAAGGCGCACACGTGGCAGGGCACGTTCGGGGATCCGTATTACGGCGGCAACCAGGGCTTCGTGGGATGGGACCTGCTTGGCTATCCCGGCGTGCGTACCGCGGTTGTGCCGGACGACCAGCGGTTGGGCACGAAACCGGTGCCGCTGCGACGCTCCGCCTACGACAGCGACATGTTCAACAAGGCGTGATGGCTCAAACGCTGAAGGGCACCGACGTCGTCATCATTGGCCTGGGGGCCGCGGGCGGGATTGCCTGCCTGCCGCTGGCAGAGGCGGGCCTGCAGGTGATCGGCCTCGAGGCCGGCACCTGGCTCACGCGGCGTGATTTCGCACCCGACGAAATCCGCAACAACGTGCGCGACTGGCCGCAGGCCGTGCAGAAGGCCAACCACGAAGTGCCCACGCACCGCGTGAGCGCGACGGCGCCGACCACCCGCGCGTCGAGCCACCCGATGATGAACGGCGTCGGCGGGACAACGCTGCACTACTGGGCGCAGAGCTGGCGGCTCAACCCGTGGGACTTCAAGGTCGTGAGCGAGACCACGCGCCGCTATGGGCGGACGCGCGTCCCTGCGGGATCCACCGTCGAGGACTGGCCGTTCGGGTACGAGGAACTGGAGCCCTACTACGACAAGATCGAGTGGGAAACGGGCGTGTCCGGCAAGGCGGGCAATCTGAAGGGGACGCCCGATCTGCGCGGCAACGTGTTCGAGGGGCCGCGCCAGCGCGAGTACCCCATGCCGCCCCTCCGCGGTACGGGCTTCACCGACTTGATGGGAGCCGCTGCGCGCGGGCTCGGCTGGCGGCCCTTCCCTGGCCCCGCGCAGATCAATTCCCGCACGTTCCAGGACCGATCGCCCTGCATGTACCACGGCTACTGCAACCGCGGCGGCTGCCACGTGGACGCCAAGAACGGCACCAACGTCACCACTATCCCGCGCGGGCAGAAGACGGGCCGGTTCAGCGTCGTCACCCGCGCGCACGTCACGGGCGTCGACGTGGACGCCCGAGGGCGCGCATCGGCCGTGCGGTATGTCACCGACGGCGAAGAGTTCGTGCAGCCGGCGAGGGTTGTCCTGCTGGCGGCCTACACGTACGAGAACGCCCGGTTGCTGCTGCTGTCGAAATCGAAGGCGTTCCCGAACGGACTGTCGAACAACCACGGGCAGGTAGGCCGGCACTACTTCTCGCACACGACTGGCGCGTCGGTCACCGCCCTGTTCCCGTTCGACCTGAACACCTGGTATGGGCTGCCCGCACAGGGCGTGGCCGTGGACGACTGGGCCGACGACAACTTCGATCATGCGGGGCTCGATTTCATCGGCGGCGGCAACCTCTGGGTCTACTCGGACAGGCGGCCCATCCAGGCCGCCAACATGAACACGTTCGGGCGGGCGCCGGGGTGGGGCGCGCAGTGGAAAGCCTTCGTCCGGCAGCACGCCGACCGCGCCAATACCGCCTACCTGCAGAAGACCACGCTGCCGTACGAGGACAACTACCTGGACCTGGATCCGCAGGTGAAGGATCCGCTCGGATTCCCGGTGCTGCGCATCACGGCGGACTACCGCGACAACGAACGCCGGATCGGCACCTTCATCCAGGACAAGATGGAGGCGTGGTACCGCGCCGCGGGCGCCACCGACATCATCCGCGGACCGCTCGGAACGATGGGGCTGAACACGCATGCCTACGGCGGCACGCGGATGGGCGACAACCCCGAGGCCAACGTCGTCAATCGCTGGGGGTTCTCACACGAGGTGCCCAACCTTGGCATCCTCGGCGGAAGCGTGATGGGCACGAGCGGCGCGCACAACCCCACGCTCACGCTCCAGGCGCTGGCGTGGCGCACCGCAGATCACCTGGTGCGGAACTGGAAGTCGATCGCCGAGTAGAAGCCCAACAAAGAAAACCACGAAGCCACGAAGACCATCGCGAAGCTCACGAAGTCCTCTCAGGGGTTCCCCAGAGAACCTTCGTGCCCGTGCCTCGTGTCCTTCGTGTCTTCGTGGTTTCCTTGTCAGCGCTTGGTGAAGGTGACGGCCGCGCCGCCCTGCGTGGGGGCCACGCCCATGTCGAACCTCGCGCCGGCAATGCCCATGGTGACCGTACGGCCGGCGGCGATGCCCAGTCCGGCGCCCATGATGACGTCACTGATGTGGTGCTTGTTGGCCGAGAGGCGCGCGAACGCCACGTAGGTCGCGAACGCGTAGGTCGGGATGCCCGCTTTCTTGCCGAAGTGACGCTCGAGCACCGACGCCATGGCGAACGCGCTGGCCGTATGTCCCGAGGGGAACGCGCGGCCGTCGCTGCCGTCCGGCCGACTCCGGCCCGTCGCCATCTTTCCAGCCTGCACCACCAGCTGCGAGACGATCTGCGCGCGGAACAAGTCGCTTCCGACCTCAGCGACCTTCCGACGTCCTGACATCTTGCCGATGGCCCATGTTCCCAGCGCAGCGCCGGCCTGCACCGCGAAGCTGCCACCGATGTTGCCCGGCTCGAACGCCGGCTTCGACAAGTGTTCCTGCGACTCGTGGATGCCAGCCTGGTCCCATGAGAACGCCGCGCCAGCCATCGGCACGAAGATGCCCATGACCGCGGCCGTATCCTTGGAGAAGAACCGCTTCAGGTCGCGGGGAATGGCCGTGAACGGATTGACGGGCTTCGAATCGCCAAACGTGACTGGGCTGCCCGGATTGGCAGGCGGCACGAGGGGCGGTTGAACCAGGGCGGGGACCTGATCGGGCGACTCGGCGTCGGCTGCGTTCGCTTCAGCGGGTGGGGTGGCCAGTACGGCCGGCGCCGGGGTGTTGACCGGGGTGTCGAGGTCCTGGGCAAACGTCCCCTGGGCGGTCGCGAGGAGTACGGCCGCAAGTGTCACGAAGACACGAATGGGCATAGGCGTGTTCGCCTTTCGAGGACACTGGCCGTGCACGGGAGTGCGGTGAGTTTACTATGGTCGAGAGGCCCAGGTCCACCGTTGCAAGACCTCCGGACGGCGCCCCCGGCGGCCCGGAGGTGGTTCCATGCACAATCAAATATTTGAATAGGTCCAAAGACTGAGTTACCGTGCTTAGTGTGACCCCTGACCCGGCTGACCTCCTTCGGCAACGCGGTATTCAGGTCACGGCCCAGCGATTGGCGGTCCTGCGGGCGGTATCGGCTCAGCCTCACGTCACGGCCGACGGCGTCGCCGAGATCGTCAGGGCCGAGATCGGGGCCATTTCGCTCCAGTCGGTGTACGACGCGCTCGCTGTCCTGGTCGCCGAAGGGCTCCTCCGGCGTATTCAGCCCGCCGGGTCACCGGCGCGCTTCGAGGATCGGGTCGGCGACAACCACCACCATCTGATCTGCCGCATCTGCGGCCGCCTGGTCGACGTCGACTGCGCGGTTGGCTCAGCCCCGTGTCTCACCGCGGTCGACGACAGGGGCTATGAGATCGACGAGGCCGAGGTCGCCTACTGGGGGCGCTGTCCGGAGTGCCTGGCCAAGGCCCGTTCGCCATCCCGCGTCGAGCCACCGACACGCCGGCGCTTGCGGAAGACTGCACGGACGGAGGCCCCGCCGAGCAGGTCAGCAAGAGCTGAGAAGAATTCCCGTTCCTGACAACCAGGCTGCATCCACACCACAGTACGAGGTCACACATGGAAAGCGAATCGAAGTGCCCGGTCTCGGGCAGGGCACACAGTGGCAGGTCGAACCGGGACTGGTGGCCGAATCAGTTGAACCTGAAGGTCCTCCACCAGAACCCGCCCGCGCGCGATCCCATGGGCGCGGAGTTCAACTACGCCGAAGAGTTCAAGACCCTCGATCTCGATGCCCTGAAGAAGGACATCGAGCAGGTGATGACGACGTCGCAGGGCTGGTGGCCGGCCGACTTCGGCCACTACGGTCCGCTCTTCATCCGGATGGCGTGGCACAGTGCGGGCACGTACCGCATCAGCGACGGCCGCGGCGGTGCGGGGGCCGGTGAGCAGCGCTTCGCGCCGCTGAACAGCTGGCCGGACAACGTGAACCTCGACAAGGCGCGCCGGCTGCTGTGGCCGGTCAAGAAGAAGTACGGCCGGAAGATCTCGTGGGCCGACCTGATGGTCTTCGCCGGCAACTGTGCCCTCGAGTCGATGGGGTTCAAGACCTTCGGCTTCGCCGGCGGGCGCGAGGATGTCTGGGAGCCCGAGGAGATCAACTGGGGGACCGAGGACTCGTGGCTCGACGACAAGCGCTACAGCGGCGACCGTGAGCTTGCGAATCCTCTGGCCGCGGTCCAAATGGGCCTCATCTACGTGAATCCGGAAGGGCCGAACGGCAACCCGGATCCCCTGGCCGCCGCGCGGGACATTCGCGAAACGTTCCGCCGCATGGCGATGAACGACGAGGAGACGGTGGCGCTCATCGCCGGCGGGCACACGTTCGGCAAGACCCACGGTGCCGGCCCTGCCACCCACGTCGGCGCCGAACCCGAGGCGACGCCCCTCGAGGCGCCGGGCTTCGGCTGGAAGAGCAGCTACGGCACCGGCAAGGGGGGCGACACCATCAGCAGCGGCCTCGAGGTCACCTGGACCACGACGCCCACGAAGTGGAGCAACAACTTCTTCTGGAACCTGTTCGGCTACGAGTGGGAGCTGACCAAGAGCCCGGCGGGTGCCCATCAGTGGAAGCCCAAGCACGGCATGGGTGAGGGCACCGTCCCCGACGCCCACGACCCGTCGAAGCGCCACGCGCCGTCCATGCTGACCACCGACCTCGCGCTCCGCTTCGACCCGGCCTACGAGAAGATCTCGCGGCGCTTCTTCGAGAACCCTGACCAGTTTGCCGATGCCTTCGCCAA